>Ga0209154_1000938_pt1 | contig 17918 bp, 20 predicted proteins | sample GraSoiAngelo_121_FD_185878 | JGI IMG/M metagenome (GOLD analysis project Ga0209154, IMG submission 185878) | Grasslands soil microbial communities from the Angelo Coastal Reserve, California, USA - 14_0919_12_20cm (SPAdes) (version 2) | ecosystem: Environmental > Terrestrial > Soil > Grasslands ... | reverse complement strand
ATTACTGGCACGACTCTTTCCCTCGCCTGGAAAGACTATGACTCTCCCCTCTTTGTCCTTCACGACTCTGATTCGGATTTTCCGGGGAGGCTTGCTTATTCCTCGCTGCCAGAGCATACTGTTCGTCGCCTCACTCAGCGACACCTCGGTTGTCTTCATCCTTTGAGCTACGAACTCGCGTAGGAATCTGACGGCTCTTGGAGTCCTCTTCTCTCTTGGAGCGTTCCATATTCGTCGGAGATTGAGATCATAGAATTTTTCTTCGACTATCTCCAGCTCCTCTTCCTCAGGCTCTTCAGGTTCAGCAGGGGCTTCCGGCGCTTCTGGAACTTCAATTTCCTTCTTGGACTCCTCGGAGATCTCTTCCGGCTTTTCTTCGATCTCCTCCTTCACAGGCGACACTTCTTCCGGCTTTTCGACCAGAGAATCGTCTTTCTTTTTTGAAGCCTTGACCGTTTCTTTCTTTGAAGTGGCCTTTGCCTTTTTCTTCGGTTTCTTCTCTTTGCTCGTGAGCGTCTACACCTTGATCTTTGTCTTTCTCCAGTGTCTCTGTTTCGGCGTTCGCCGGACCTTTCCCGAGGTCTTCGCCACAACCCATGAAGGTACAGGCTGGGCTTGTTTGAGGGCGTGGGACAGATGATGCTTCTTCCCCGATGGTTTGTGGCGTGCCATCGCTAGCCTCTCCTGATCTTGATCTCCTTCTTCTGACCTTGGAGCTGCACCAAGGTCCTCTTTAGCTGTTCGTCGGTCACTTGGCCTTGCAGCCTTCCTGATTGAGCTAGTTGAATGAGTTGCATTTCCAATTCTTCCGCAAATTCAGGTTTTACCATTCGGATGTTTGTAAGACGCTGTCTCGCTTCGGGAGTGAGAATCTTTCGGATGATTGCTTGTTTCTGTCTCTCTACCTGTTGTTGGGCTTGAGAACGTCGTTGATCATCGGATGAAGCCCGCTGCTGGAGCTGGGCCATTCTGCGTCGCCGCAGTTCTTCAAGTTCTTCGTCGGAGTAGTCTTCCCCAGACATTAGCTCGGGGCCTCTCGCGGCCTAGCCTTCAATCCTTTCGCCACATCAGCGGAAGTCTTGTTTAACAGCGTGAGCCCTTGCTTTGTCAGCTTTCGTCCTTTCCTACCTTCTATTGCTACAAGCTCGGCCTTCTGAAGCTGCTGCAGTGGCTCTCTGATAGCTGATCCTCCGGCTCGGCCGTGATGTTCGGGTGAGTTCCCCTTTCCAACGTTCCCGCCGTACTGTACTCGGAGACGGGATACTCCGACTGGGCCGTGAACGTATAGCTTTCGCAGAAGAGAGGCACAACGGGCGTACCACCAGTCAGGATCCTGCGGGGGCCTCTCCTTGTGGGCGCCCGTCTTGGCGTATTCGGACCATGATGGTGGAGAGATTTCTGATACGTTCTCTTTCAGGTGCTTCGCTAGCCTATTGATTAGCTCGTTTGCTGGAACTTCAAAGGCTGTGGGCATACTAACGCGTCCTCATACTTGCTGGAATTTTTCTTCGCGTACGGGTCGGCTGAGCAATATAAGGATTCATTACACAGGACTCTTGCCGGCCGCGCTTTTGGCGCTAACGGGATACCTTTTCACAGCACCACAAGACAAGCAAGAGATCACGATTCCAGTCGTATGCGCGTGTAGCCGTATCTTCGCATTATGCCCTGGGACTAGGGCTAGTCCACATCCCTTGCAGAGGTACATCTTTGATTCTCTCGGAATTCTAACTTTTGTCCTCGAGGATATCTTTCTAGCTAGGGTTACGTAGCGTCGGGAGAGTCTCTCATCCGTCCAAGCCATCTTCTTGGCTTGATCCAGGAGAATCTGGAATCTTTCAGTTGCTACTGAAGCGACGGCCGCGCGAGTCTTGCCATAGTTTCGTCTGAGGTTCTTGCCTCCCATGAAGCTCATTACCTACTCCAAGACGGAATCGCACTTGTGATTGCCATTGCTCACACTGATTCTTGCAGAATCCTCGATTGAGCTCGTCCCTAATGAAATCACGGGCCATCCCGCCATTGTGAGGTGGGCTGAGAGGAAGAAAAAGGATTCGCGCGAATTGATCTTGGATCAGAGCTATCATCATTCTGCCATTCTGCGGCTGGGAAAACCTGGAATCGGCAGGGGCCGTCCAGACATTGTTCACTTCTGCCTCCTACTCGCACTGGGCTCGCCTTTGAACTTGGACAATCAACTAACTTGCTTCGTCCATACACGCGACGACCAGGTTATCACGATCGACCCGCGCACTCGCCTTCCAAGAAGCACTGACCGGTTCATCGCGCTAATCGAACAACTGTACCAGTCTTCGAGGGTCCCAACCTCAGGGCCACCACTCATGAAGCTGAGGAGGGAGTCCTTGAATGATCTTTTGAGCAAGATTTCTCCCGATAGCATAGTGGCCTTGACCACGTTGGGATTACCGAAACCCATGCAGGCAGTTGCGGCGGGGCTTCGAGAGGCGGAGCGGCCCGTTTTGATCGTCGGGGGATTTCCTGTAGGCCACTTCTCGGATCAAACGTTGAAGCTAGCCTCTGCGAAGTTTCGAATTGATCGGAGGAAACTGGAGGCTTGGACTGTCGTGGGAAGGGCCGTTTATGATTATGAGAAAGCAATTGGAATTGGTAGATTTTAGGAAACTAGCCCTTATTTAGACGCCCGACCGGATTGCTTTGAGACTGACCAAATGTCTTCCGAGATAGAGCTCCTACGACAGAAAAGAGCTCTAGAACTGCGGAAGAAAATGCTCCTCTCTCAAGAAAGGTCTGCACCGGTCGCGGTAGTCACTCCCAAACTGAGTCCTCATGAGGTTGTCCAGAAAATCCTGGCGGGGAGGGGTGTTGAGGTGTTGGAGACCGCGAGGAGATACTATCCGAAAGAGGTTGGGATAATTGAGGAGAATCTCGCACGCCTAATCGATTCGGGTAGACTAAAGGGGCCCGTGTCTGGAGAAGAACTCTTCTCCTTCCTGCGACGTGTAGGACTAAGCTTCAGTATGGACACGAAGATAAGAGTCAAGGAACACGGCGAACTCAAGACCCTCGAAGAGAAGTTCCGCGAAGGCGTACGTTAAGCCATTTTGGGTCTTCACCGACTATTGATGGAGACTCCACGTGCTATCGTAGTACTGTTCGGTTTGTCCGAAGGGCACGGAAACTATTTTTTCGATGAAGGCTTCACTGATGCGATCAGTCATTGCACGTGGCGGAAGGCGGCTTCGACGTCCCGTTGAAGTGCTCGCCCGAGGAGTACAAGCATTTTGCCGAGCCTGCACTACAGGAGGCTCAAAAGTCCAACTTTCCGTCCGCACTAGACATTGTCGAGAATGGGCTTAACGCTCACCCTGCGTCTGAAGGATTAATGTTTCTCAAAGCTTACTTTGGCTACAAAATCGCAGATACGATGAGCAGTGAGCTGAGCTCGTTTCCAAAGGTCATCCAGTCTCTGGGAAATGGAGCTTTGATGGTTGACGGAGCGATGACAAGCCAGCTATTGGGAAAGTTTCAGGAGATTGTCAAGATTCTCTCTGAAGCTGAGGAGTCGATCAATGAGCTGTTGCAGATGAACCCTAATAGCCGAGAGGTCGTCGCGTTCAAAGGCTATATCGACTCAAAGAAAAATCAGCTCGGACAGGAATCTGAGAATATGAAAGCCACAATTGGCAATACTCCGAATATAGCTGGCGGCTTTTGCGTTGGCTGCCGAAAGAGCATATCATATGACACTCAGAAGGTTGTGTTTCAAAAATCATCAGCGTCCCAATTGGAAGCGTGGCACCTGCCCTGCTTCCAGTCGAAAGCAAAGAACTAGACGATTTTGGTCACTACCGCAGATAAGCTGGTTTCACCTGACTGTACGTTGACCTTAGTTCCTTCCTTTGCGAATTCCCTGTTAGCGTAGCCTAGGCTTGCTACTCTTCCAAGTCCCGGCGAGAACGCTGCACTAGTGATGAAACCCGCGTCCCGACCGTCACTCGTCAGCTTCGAGCGAGGGGAGACTGAGTCTCTCGTCTCTACTTCTAGCCTCACGAGTTGCTTGTTGACTCTTCCGATGTGGGTTGCTCGGGCAACGACTTCCTGTCCCAAGTAGCAGCCTTTGTTGAAATTTATCGCGTCTTTGAAGCCTGCTTCGAGGATAATCGTGTTTTCGTCAACATCAGTCGCATACTTTGGATATCCTGCCTCTAGACGAAGAATCTCTAAGGCTTGTGAACCAACTGGATTGAGACCGATGTCTCCTCCATGCAGGAGGAATCCTTGCCAGACCGGTTCTGCCTCTAGGGCGGGGAGGACTATGTCGTAGCCTGATTGGCCCGTTCTGTCTCGGGCGATGATTGTGCTGGGTCCGAGGGTCTTCTGCTCGAGTTGTTTCAGATCTTCTGTTTGGGCTCCGAGTACATCGTTGATAGCCTGAGAACTGCGGGGACCTTGCACGGTGAGGTGGACGAGATCTTGAGAGGAATTCTGGATCTGCACGTCTTCAGTGATTATGAACCTGTCCAGAATTTCCTTCACGTGAGAGGAAGGGGATTCGCCTGTGTCGATGAGTAGACTGTCGGGTTGCGCATAAAGGCGGAGGTCGGCCAGGACCCGTGCTTTTGAGTTGAGAAGGGCAGAGCGTTGTCCCATATTCTCCTTCACTTGCGAAATGTCGTTTGTCAGAAGGCCATTGAGGAAGCTTATCCGGTCTTTGCCCGTAATTCTTAGACGGCCCAAGTGCGAAATATCGGCGAGTCCGACCGCTTTCTTGATCGTCCAATACTCTTGTTCGGCATTTGAGTATGCGAGAGGATTATTGCCAGGTTCCAGCCTGGCGTCAAGTTCTTCCTGATTGAGAGTAGATCGATTCGACACGTTCAACTAACGATCAACGCTTCCTCGATTATACGTCTTCTCTCAGACTGCTAACCTGTCAATGTAGGTGAAAACCCGCAAAGGGACCCGCCCTCTGTGAAGCGTTGAATGATAAGCTAGGACACATCCGGTCTCAGAGTATGGAACTCGGACTGAAAGGCAAAGCTGCGCTCGTCACAGCGTCAAGCAAGGGAATAGGCTATGGTGTGGCGAAAGTTCTCGCCTCGGAAGGATGCAGAGTAGTAATCTCGTCTCGGAATATTGATTCGATCTCTCAAGCAAAGGATCAGATAGTTCGAGAGACGGGTAATCGCGAGATATACGCATTCAGTGCAGACCTCACAATCAAAGAGGATGTCGACCGACTAGTCAGGAACTCCACCGAGAAGTTGGGCAGTGTGGATGTTCTCGCTTACAACACGGGGCCGCCTAGACCTGGAACTTTCAACGAACTGAGTGACACTGATTGGGACAACGGTGTCGAGTTACTACTGATGAACGCTGTCTGGCTCGCAAAACGACTCCTTCCAGGCATGGAACGGAAGAAGTGGGGAAGACTCGTCTTCATAACCTCAACCACGTTACGCCAGCCTATTCCAAATCTCGTGTTGTCCAACACTGTAAGACTTAGCCTTGCCGGACTCTCCAAATCTCTAGCAATTGAATATGGAGGCAAGGGAATCACCTCTAACGGGATCATGCAGGGACATATTCTAACGGACCGTCAGAGAGAGATCGCCGAGGACGTTTCGCGGAGGACAGGAAAGCCCGTTGATGATGCCATGAAACAAGTCCTCGTGGAGGTACCTCTAGGAAGATACGGAACTTCGGAAGAGGTCGGCCATCTTGTCGCCTTCCTAGCAAGCGACAAAGCGAGTTACATCAACGGTGCGATGATCCCGATCGACGGCGGCATGATCAGATCCTCGCTCTGATCGTACGACTCGTATCGGCCTTGCGCAAGAATTTGGTGCGGCCGCCGGGATTTGAACTCCCGGGCCGCCCGAGGACGGCCTCCCGGGTCGTCAGCGTTCTGCTGAACGCTGTAATGGCAGGCTGATATCATAGACCAGGCTAGACCACGGCCGCACAATTGACCCGAGCGGGCGCGGTCATTTAAAGACTGGCGGAGATCGCGATCAGCAATCGATCGTGAGAGACTTCTCTCTTGCCTCTAATAATTCGTTAGGTTATACATTCTCTTAAATAGAAAGATGAGATTCTCGTCCAATCCAGTGTCCGCGAGACTTGAGTATTCCTCTCGAGAATTTCAGACGCGATCTCAGAACTAGGCTTGAAACAGACAAGCAAATGTCAGGAGCTTGGGCCCTAGTGCCGCTGCTACCGCTAATAATTGGCGTGGGATTGGTTGTTGCCTTCATAGCAATACTAGTTTCCTCACTCGGCACCGTAGGGATGACTCCAACTCCAGGGACGGGCACAACTCTGGCACTCGGTCTCTTCGGATTGCTGAGTCTGTTCTACTTGGGCTACTTCCTGCTCATAATTCTCTTGGCAATAATGATCTTCAGGCTAGTAAGAAGACGAAACTTGCATTTCAACCGACAAATCCTTCTTTACGAGGATCTCGTGAGCGTTGCGAAGGAACTAGGGTCCAAGAAGAGCACTGATGTTTCAGTTCTCACCAACAGCCTGGATCGGAATCTACGGGAAGCAAGGCTGGACGATTTGGAGAAGAACGCTACCCTCTGGGCGATACTTAGTTTCGGTTTCGGTGTAGGATTGTTCTATGCAGGATACTTCTTGATGAAGGACTTTTACAGGCACGAGCGGAGGGAGGACATGTTCATCCAAGACCTCGTCCGTACATTCTACGCGCTGGGAGTTCCTATCAATCTTCCCTACCGGACCTCACACGTTCCCGACAGAAGCTTCGCCTTGTACTTTATTCTCACTCTGATAACCGGAAGCATCTTCGCCGTCTATTGGGTCTACGTTCTAGTGTCGGACCCCAACAATCACTTTCGGCAACAGATGGTAATCGAAGACACCATTATGGCCCAAGTGTCACCCACACTATCCTCGCCTCCAACGACAACGGCGCCTCCTCCGCCTACTCCTCCCGCGATGTAGTTTCCATCAGTCGGCTTTAGAAAAATTGCGGGCCCATTGAATGTCTGACCCAGGAATCCAGAAGTCGGCACGCGTCGACTACAAGATTGCTGGACCTTCTCGCTTTCTAGTGTTTGGAGATCCAATCGGAGCCTAAGCGAATGAGAATCGGTGCTGGAGTCGACCACATTTCCACGCTAGTCCAATTGCGACTCAAGACTGACGTGCGAGTTGGCTCCAGATGGATACTCCTCGCGATTGCCAGCTACATTCTCTGGATTCTTTTCGCAATTAGCTACTACTATCGTGTCTCGTTGCCACTCCTCACTGTTGGACAAACGCTGGGACTATTCGGAACTCTGGCGTTTGCAGCCTCGACTGGTCTTTCGTTCCTCGTGTATACTCTCATCAATCGACAAAACAAGCACGCGACCAGGGAACAAGAAATCGTTTGGCAGGTGCTCAGAGAGATCCAGTCGCGAACCACCCCCGAGAACTTGGGCGTCCTCTTACCCTTGAGTGCAACGGAACAAGACTTCTCAAACCTTCTAGAGCAAACCCACGAGCACAGTGCATTTCTGTGGTCGCTGCTCGTGCTCGTTCCGTACGTTGGATGGGTCTTTCTCATGGTCGCCCTGTACTTACTGACGGATGCTTCGAATGCTCACGAGCGAATAGAGAGAATGCTGTTCGAAGATCTCGGCCGGACGCTCGCAGCGGGCGGATCCCGTCAGCCGGCGCCGAATAGCCGCTTGCCTGTTCCGAGGAATGGCACGTCCTACCTGCTTGCCAGTGCCTTTACCATCGGAATCGTGGCGCTATCGTGGTTGTATGTGATGATGATCGGAGAGGCCGCTCATTTCAGATACCATTCGACGCTTGAATCCGAGTTACTCCTAGCTTTCCCCGAGTCAACGGCGGGCGGCGGGAGGGTAGCCTGACAATGGTCCAGAGTCAGCTCCGGGGAGCAAAAAGAATATTCTTCGACAGAATCTTCGAGAGGTCGTACTGGACGTGGAGAAAACATCCTGCCATAATCGTTCCGAGCATGCTTGGAAGCGCCACTACGGTGATTGAGCAGTCGATCTTCACAACCGGCGCAATAGCATTCGTGAGTATACTAGCAGACAAAGGAACACTCTCGGCATTCTTGACGCAGATCAGCTCGGGTGGGCTCACGCCCAGCCTCCTCCTAAATCTCATATTCAACTCATCATACACTCCTCTTCTAATACCTATCATAGGCATCGCGGTTGTAGCGTACTTTCTTACGGCGATTCTAGGAGGGGGATTCGTTTACTCCTCCGAATACGGCATCTATCTAGATGCTTGGAATAACGATAAGGCTACGATCGGGTCTATTGTGCGGCACGGGTCCGTCCGCTGGAGAGCTATGGCATGGACGCTCTTCTTGTCCAACTTGATTACCTGGGCCCCATTCGTTATCACCTATTCAGTCTTCATTGCGTCCGCCCTGAATTCAGCATCGATTGCGGGTCTCGTCGGACTAATCGCCTCCTCCATTCTCTTGGACTTTGCGCTGATCGCATCCCTAATGATAGCAGTCTTCACCATCTACTCTTACCCTGCCGTCATCATCGACAACGTGTCAGGTCTGCGAGCTATCAAAAACAGTTTCGGAGCAGCAAGCCACAATTTTGGAGCTACTCTCAGTTACTCCATTGTCCGAGTGCTACTTCTGATTCTGCTCGCAGTCGTGGTGATTCCTCTAACAAGCGCCATCGGATTGCCACTCTCTTCCTTCATTGCTGCCATCCTTAGCCTCTTCCTAACCCCCGTTCTACATTCGACCAAAACTATGATTTACTACTACTCCAAACCGAACGTTTCAGAAATGCCTTTCGAATTATCAGACCCCATCTGGCAGGACATATACAGACGCCTTCCCAGAGCCGCCTGGATGAAGATCAAAGCGGGACTGGTCGAAATGGGAAGATTTACAATCGGCCCGAGAAACCTACCCTTCCATCTCCTCTCCGTTCTCGCATTTGGCTTAGGCGTTTTTCTCGGAGACTATGTCTCGATCAGCGGTGTCAAAAGTTACCTCTTGAGCACGGGATATGTCTCGGGCAGGGGCAACCCAAACGTCATCTTTCCGCAAGTCCTTCCACCTGTCCTGGGAGCTGACATTTTCCTAAACAACTGGCTAGTATCAATAGCAACCGGGCTTGCAGGGATAGGTTTCGGCGCGCCCAGCTTTGCAACCATACTTTTCAATGGATTCATCCTTGGAATACTAGTCCCACTATCCACACTGACCATGTTATTGGCTGCAATCCTACCTCACGGTGTCATAGAGATCCCTTCCTTGATTCTGGCGGGATCGATGGGAATCAAACTGGGCTACGCGGCGTTGAGGAGGTTATTCGGGGACAACACCGCCCAGAATAGCGCTTCAGAGACCCTCTCCTCTAGTTCCGATGATTACTTGTCACGAACGCTCCGACAGACCGTCTACGTTGTCGTCGGGCTTGCTCCCCTATTTTTGATAGCAGGCCTCATAGAGGCCGACGTAACCCCAATAATCATGCGAATGTTCGGATGGACCTTCTAGGCTAGTGTGGTCGTAGCTTGCCAGTCTTCTATGTCGATGGACAGAGCATGGGAAACGAGCAGAAGACGCTGCCGCGACGTGCAAAGATCGTGGTGGCGTACAAGGAGAAGCCCAATTCAGCCTTCCAGATACGCTGGGAGGAGATTGGAGATCGGACGAACAATGAGGCCGAGTACGTTGCATTGTTGAAGGCTCTCGGGATAATCGAGTCGAAGTGGGGAGCCGCTGGAGAAGCGTCAGGGAAGGGCGCCGAGCCGATCAAGATCCATTCTGACTCCATGCTCATAGTCAACCAGGTAAAGGGCAGCTACGAAGTGACAGATGTTAAGCTACGCCAGCTCTGCGAGAATGTGAAGGGTTTGATGAAGAAGATGAGTGCTGTGAAGCTTGAATGGATCCCTCGCGAGGAAAACTACGCGGGACAATGGTTGGAAGATAGATGGAAAGGCGGTAAGCTGGAAGTTGTGAAGGATGAGGAGCCAGGCCCGCCTGCGGCAGTCGCGAAGGTGTGAACTGTGCCCATCTCATTTCGGATACTAAAGACCCTTATTTTCCAAAGCGTTCTGCACGAATCTGGTGTGTAGTTCGATGGGTAACGTTCCTGAAGATGTCGTTCGCATTCTTGGCCCGGGTGAACAGGTACAGCTTTTCATTCAGCAGAAGATTTACCATCCAAAGATCAGTGTCGACTCTGTCGTCCTCACGAACGAACGGATCATTCTAAGACATCCCCACGACCTACGATTGAAGAGAGACTTTACCGACTTTTCATACACCGACGTCGCTAACGCGGTTCTCGACAAGGGCGTTCTCCGTTCAACCGTGAGATGTCAGCTGAGATTCGGCGGAGACCCGCTGAGCTTGACTGATCTTCCCAATTCTGACGCTGAGAAAGCTTACGGAATAATCAGGTCGAACATCGCGCGATACCAGACTCCGTTCTCGACAGGATACGCCGGAGTAGCCCCGACAGGCGCCATACCTACTACGATACCATCTCCGGTCCCTGCAGCCGCGGCCGGCGTGAGATGTCCCAAGTGTGGACAGATGAGTAATCAGGGCTCAAAGTTCTGCGGTGCCTGCGGCTCAAAGTTCTAGGCTCGACCGTCCTGGATTCAGCTCAAAATCAGGACTTTGCCTCAGGGCACATTCGTCGGGTCCCAGTTAAGTCTCAGATCCTCATTGAGAGAATCTAGGGACCTCATGTCATCGTCTGAAATGTCGAAGTCGAACACTTGACTGTTCTCACGAATACGCTCCTCTCTCGTCGACTTTGGAATCACGACGAGTCCTTGCTGTATGCCCCAGCGTATCATTAGCTGGGCGGGAGTTTTCGCGTATTTTTCCGCGAGCGAACTTATTCTCGGATGCTTCAATCTCTCTCCTCTGGCCAGAGGACTATAGGCCTCGACTTGGATTCCCTTCGTTTGACAATATTTCAGTAGCTCTTTCTGGTAGAGAAAGGGATGGAATTCGACCTGGTTTACGGACGGTATGACATGGCTCTCTTCGATCAGCTCTTCTAGATGTCGGATTGTGAAGTTGCTGACTCCAATCGCTCGGCATCTCTCCTTCTTGAGCAGCGTCTCCATTGCTCTCCAGGTCTCTTTGCGAACATCTGGGACTGGGAAGTGCACGAGATAGAGATCCAAATAGTCCAGTCCTAGTCTCTTCAGACTAGCTTCACATGCTCGAAGGGTAGAATCGTAGCCCTGATCTGAGTTCCAGAGCTTCGTGGTTACAAACAAGTCTCCGCGAGGAACGCCACTCTCGCGAACCGCCTCCCCCACATCTGCCTCATTGCCGTAGATGCGTGCAGTGTCAACGTGCCGATAACCAACCCTCAAGGCAAAATTCGCAGCGTTTCGCGTTACCCTTCCAGGAGGACTCTGGTAGACTCCGAGGCCGAGGATTGGCATGTGCACGTCATTGTTCAGCTTGACAGTCGACTGGATGTTGAGATTCGCCATAGACATTGCCATAGGATCTCTCGATTACAGTGTCTGAAACTTAAAGAATCAATGACTCGCTTGGCAGAGTTCCCTCATGGACAATGAAACTGCGCAGATGTCCAAGACTTCCTGGGCGCCCGAGATAGATGTTAGGGTAGCCAATCCGCCACCGGCGCTTCTGAAGAAATACACTGCGAAAGAGAAGGCGTTCTTTTATGACTATACAAACTTCGTCGTCCGCCTTGTCCGAAACGAGATTGTGACTGATAGAATTCATCGCGTTATTTCTATGGAGAGAATAGTGATTGATAGGCCTGTCGATATTCGCGTGATGGTCTTTCCAGCTCGTACCTTCCGCGGCAGACAGAACAGAGTTCTGCATGGAAGCTACAGCCAATCAGCATCCCAAATCAGTCTCTACCCTCTCAGAATTCCCCGAGAATGGATTCGTGGGGATGGGATCGATCTCTTTCGCGCAGGGCTTGAGGGCCTCTCTCAGAGAAAGCTGAAGCTTCTCTCCGAGATATCTGAGAGTGCAGTCTCGACAATGATTCACGAAATTCTGCACGTGAAGTTTCAGCAGCGAAGCATGAGCAGATATGGAGAGGAGGCTCTAGTCCAGAAGCTAGAGAGACAATTCATGCAGGGATGGGAAGAGTGGATTCTCGTCCCCGTTCAACAAGCTCTCTCCGTGATCAGTTAGCTACTCGTCTGACTTGGGCAGATCCGCTAGCTGGCTAAGATTCCTCACCTCTGGGACGTTCCTCTTGGAATAGTCATGTGCGGGAGGAGCACCCCGTCTATTCACCCATACGGCTTTGATCCCGAGCTCCATGGCTGGCTCAATATCATGATACTGGCTGGCGGCCACATGGGTCCAGGGTCGGTCTCCAATGATTCTCCCCGCCTCTTCAAAATGGTCCGAAGAAGGCTTGTAGGATCTAACGTTCTCGGCGGTGACTTTTATCTCGAAAGGACTAGTAAAATGCTTGATGGTGCCTGCTAATAGATCGTTGTCAACGTTTGACAAGATCCCCAGAGTGTGTTCTGTCGAGAGCCTAGCTAGTGATGGGTTAGTATCAGGAAAAGGAGTCCAAGTGGGCAACTCTTTCGCGAGAAATGTCGACTCGGCCGATGAAAGCTTCCAGCCAATTTTTCTGGCGACACTCAGACTAGTCTTTGACAGAACGTCGCGATATAGCAAATGTGGCCTTTCTCTCTCAACCCTGCGCTCCTCTTCCTCGTAGAGCTCAAACGCCTTAGACTCAAGACCCTGACTAGCCCCCGTCCGCAACATGGCAGATCTGAATGCGTTTCTGATTCCTGTCTCCCAATCAATGAGGGTTCCGTAGCAGTCGAAGGTCATGACCCTGGACGGTTTCAAGCCATAACTCAGTCCTCTTTTCGTAGTCTATCCTTATTTACTAGTCGTCGGATCATCGTCCGAAACTTCCGCTGATTGCCGTGACTAGGGAATGGGAGTGGTTTCGTGTTTAGGATCCTGTCTCCGAGACCTGCCTCAGTCAAGGATTGCCTTGCGGGCTGGAACACGGTCTTCTTCACGATCAGTATTCGTGCAGGATCAAGCTCCCGCACTCTACCCGGCAGAGTCGATGCTCCTTGAATAGTGGAGATTCTCCGCTGTCTGGGTTGCAACTTGTCGACGGGAAGTTCACATGTGTCTATGAGGAAGAAGCCAATTGAACGGAACCGCTTTAGCATTGGTTGCTTGTCGCAACCCTTCCTCATTGGACGATCGACGGGCCAAAACTTCAGGGCCTTCATAGTCTCCCTGAACAGGTGATCTTTTCCGATCGTTGTCTCAGAATAGAAGTATCCTCCGGATGATGGAGGAGACTCGGCTATCAAAAGTAGGTTGACTTTGTTCGGCCTGTACTTGTTCCTCGATGTAGCATACTTCACTTCTAGAGCTTGAGTGGTGCCGAGGGCAGGATTTGAACCTGCGAATGGGCCGATCGAGTCTTGATCGCCAACCCGGTTTCTGACAGCTGAATCTTCAGCCGGGCGCTCTCCAGAGCCTCCTTGTTCAAGGATCAGGCTGAGCTACCTCGGCAAGCCTCGGCGACTCTCCGAAAATCTGAATGATGGAATTAAGCTTTCCACTTCCTACTCGAAAGTGTCCCGTTGTCGAGGAGGGTAAGACAAACCGAATAAACGGGCACATCACGAACAGCGCTGAAAACTGATGGTCAAAGGTCCATCCTGGCTGGCGAAGCTAGGAACACTCTCGCTCTTGTATGTCTCAGTGTTCTTAACCAGGATTGGTTTCGGATCGATTCTCGTAATTTTCCCATATTATCTCAACATTCCTCTGACAAATTCCTCCCTGGCAGGGATCATCATTGCTCTGTATCCTGCAGTTGAGGGTTTCAGTGCTCTCCCCGTCGGGACATTTGTTGACTTGAGAGGCAGGAGAAAGGCCTTCGTTGCTGGAATGACGATGATCTCGATTCTGACTTTGCTCATAGGCGTTTCCAACAACCTGGTCTTAGTTGGAGGTGCTCATGCCCTAGAGGGACTAGCGGCCGCCATGGTGACCGTAGCCTCGCTCACTATGATTACGGATCTCACAGTGAAGGAGAATAGAGGAGCTAGTATGGGTGGGTTTGATCTTGCAAACTTAGGGGGCTATGGTACTGGAATTGTTCTTGGACTTGGATTCCTGCATATATTTGCCGAAAACTTGGGGTACAGCTTTCTAGTCGTAGCAGCCGTAATGGGCGCGTCTGCAATTTTCGTCTACTTTGCCCTCCACGAGCCGGTGCACTCTTCCGTGGAGCGGGGGAGTCTAAGAGGAATCTATGAAACGTTCACGGGCGACGTTATCGGAATCCTCCCTGTCTGGTTCTCCTTAACAATAGTTCTCGGATTTTTCCTCTTCCTACCTAGGCTGGTCAAGAATGCGGGAGTCACCGACCTCGCCCAATCCGCTCCCTTGATACTGCTCGCCTTGCTAGTGCTTGGAGTCGGGGCCGTAATGTTCGGACGACTATCTGACAAGATTGGACGAATGAAGACGATGCTAATCGGAGCCTTGGGGGAATTGGGCTTTCTTCTGGTACTGCCAGACCTTTTCCAACGGTTAGTGGTTATTCCGCCTAACACTCCGTGGATCGACTCCTACAACATGGTCGGGCCGATAATCATCGTGGGCGGAATACTATTCTTTCTGGGCTCAGGTCTGATACCCTCCATTCTCGCATATATCGGGGACAAGGCGGCAAAGGAATTCAGAGGCTCGGCCATGGGGCTCTACAGTCTGATGCTGAGCGGCGGAATTGCTGTAGGAACTGTTCTTGCGGGCATCTCCGACGATTTGGGGGGTGTTCAGGCGGTGTTCTATTCCGCCGCGGTGATCTTTGGAGGGCTGAGTCTGACCTCTGCCTGGTTGCTTCGTAAGCAACAGGGCTTGGCTAAGCATGCAGTTGATCGGAAGGACCCATTGAGCAAACCAATTTAACAGCCGTTGTGTTGGCCGCGTTTTCCTGTGGGCCGGTAGATCAGCCTGGTATACTGACAGTGTCAGGCCGAAGATCGCCCGCTTGGCAGGTCCGGCTACCGGACCCTGTTTGCGGGAAGGCACTAACCCTGCTCCGTAGGGCCGCGGGTTCAAATCCCGCCCGGTCCACCATGGGACGGTCGTCCATCACAGCTTCTGGATAGGCCTCAGGGCTGGAAAAATTTGCGGGATGCAGTTTCTAGGAGACAGTCGATCGAATTCAAGTTGTCGGAAAGCTGTGGTCTTCCAGTGCAGCTTATAGGAGTCCTGTGCTGAATTTTAGCTCCGAGGATGATTCTCTTGGCTGCGAAAAGAGCCAAACGATGGATTGAGACAGTAAACCCGGCTAACGGCAAGGTACTGAGAAGATTCCGAGCCTCAACCCGGACAGACGTGGAAAAATCAGTCGAGAAGGCTAGAAAGGCATTCGAGAAATGGCGGGAACTTGCTCCAGCCAAGAGAGCGGATTTTCTTCAGAGAGCCGCAAAGATCCTCCGGTCCCGTAAGGATCAACTGGGACGGATCATGACCCTCGAGATGGGAAAGACAATCAAGGAATCAGTCCCCGAGGTAGCAAAATGCGCCTGGGCGCTGGAATATTTCGCCGAGAACGGCCCACGGTTTCTGAATCCGGAAGCGGCAAAGACCGATGCGAGTGACAGCTATGTAGCGTTCGAGCCGTTGGGCGTGATAGGGTCCATCATGCCATGGAATTTTCCACTCTGGCAGTGCGTCCGCTTTGCAGCACCATCATTGGTGGTGGGAAATACTGCAGTCTTCAAACCCTCGAGTGTGACCCCGCAATCCGGTCTACAGCTTCAGGAAGTCTTCGACTCAACAGGCGCTCCTCCTGGAACTTTCAACGTAGTTCTGGGAAGCTCGGAGGTCGCATCGTACCTGATAGAAGCGAACACAGCGGCGATCTCCTTCACCGGCAGCGTTTCAGCCGGCCAAGATGTGGCAGAACAGGCTAGCAGTCGTCTCAAGAAGGTCGTCCTCGAACTAGGCGGAAGTGATCCTTTCATCGTACTGGACGATGCAGATGTCGAAGCTGCATCAACTGGTGCTGTCGCGGGGCGATTCATCAACAACGGACAGAGCTGCATCTGCGCCAAGCGCTTCTTCGTAGCCAAGAAGATCGCAGACGATTTCCTAGACCGATTTATCTCCAAAACCAAATCCCTCAAAATCGGAGACCCACTGAGTCCCGAAACAGACGTTGGACCGATGGTCAGGGAAGAATCCCTGCACAAGCTCGACCGACAAGTAAAAGACTCAGTAAAGATGGGCGCCAAAGTCGAGACGGGAGGAGAGCGGCTCAAGCGCAGAGGATTCTTCTACGCACCAACGATCCTAACAGCCGTAGATCCCGAGATGCCTGTTATGAAAGAAGAAACCTTCGGACCCGCAGCGCCCGTAATGATCGTTAAAGACGATGACGAGGCAGTAAGATACGCGAACAACAGCGAGTTTGGTCTTGGCTCGAGCGTATGGAGCCGAGACATCCGCCGAGCTGAAAAAACGGCTCGTCAATTGCAAGCTGGAATGGTTACCGTGAACAACATCGTAGTGTCTGACCCTCGAATGCCGTTCGGCGGAGTCAAGAAGAGCGGCGTAGGACGAGAACTCTCACGATACGGAATGCTAGAATTCACTAACATCAAATCAATCCGTCTCTACGAAAAATCCCCCCTAGCCTTTGTACACGTAGAGTAGAGCGATAAAATCGGACGGCAACCCTTCCTGCCAGGAAAGACTGGTCTCATCTGGGACGAGAGATTCCTCGACTACAACCTCGGACCCCAACACCCTCTGAGACCCATAAGGGTCAAGCTGACCTACGAACTGATCAGATCCAAGGGAATCCTTCAACACGGGTCCGTCCAGGTGATCAAGCCCCGCATAGCATCCAGAGAAGAGATTCTCCTCTTCCACGAGGACGACTACGTGAGACTTGTCGAACAATACAGCAAGAAAGGCTCGGGCCTCCTCGACATGGGAGACACTCCAGCGTTCAAGGGCTGCTACGAAACTACAAGCCTCGTTGTCGGAGCCTCCATCGCCGCAGCCGACGAGGTGATGGGTGGCAGACTCTCGCATGCGTTCAATCCTTCCGGAGGATTACACCATGCGCATCCTGAAAGAGCTTCAGGATTCTGCATATTCAACGACCCTGCCGTCGTAATTGCATATTTGAAGGCCAGATACAACGTGAAGCGAATTGTCTACCTCGACGTTGACGCTCACCACGGCGACGGCGTCATGTACGGATACTACGATGATCCCGCAGTGCTAGACATTGATTTCCACGAAAGCGGAAAATTCCTCTTTCCAGGCACAGGCTTTCCAGATGAAACCGGAAAAGGAGAAGCGCAAGGATTGAAGCTCAACATTCCGCTACCGCCTTATACAGGAGACGAAGCATACCTTGAGGCGTTTCAAAGAATCGTCCCCGACGTGGTCAAGAAGTTCAGACCTGAAATCATTCTAGTCCAATGCGGCGCTGACGGCCATCTTGACGATCGGCTTGCACACCTCAGACTCACAACCAAGGTCTACGCAGAAGTCGTCAGCCAAATGCACGACCTCGCGCATGAGCTCTGCAATGGAAAGCTGCTACTATTCGGAGGCGGCGGATACACCCTTGCAAACGTGCCTCGAGTCTGGACCGTAGCGTTCTCAACCCTCGCCGATGCGAAGCCGAGCGACGAAATCCCGTCAGACTGGGCCAAGCAATTCGAAGAGTCAGCCAACGAAGACCCACCTCGCAAGTTGTACGACAAGGCTACTTCAGATGACGGGAAGACTCTGAAAAAGGTCCGGAGAGCGGTCAACGAACTCCAAAAGTTTCTGAGCCCATGAATCGCGATAGGTCCTTGAACATAGAGACCTCAGCTCATTCAAACCGAGAACGACTCTGAAGCGAAGCTGCTCGCGATGG
>Ga0209154_1000935_pt1 | contig 17938 bp, 17 predicted proteins | sample GraSoiAngelo_121_FD_185878 | JGI IMG/M metagenome (GOLD analysis project Ga0209154, IMG submission 185878) | Grasslands soil microbial communities from the Angelo Coastal Reserve, California, USA - 14_0919_12_20cm (SPAdes) (version 2) | ecosystem: Environmental > Terrestrial > Soil > Grasslands ... | reverse complement strand
ATCTGGCTGGTGTGAATCATCCGCGGCGCGCGTGCGTGTTACGATGTCTGACACGCGGACAAAGAACCCTTAGCCGTGCTGCTGCTGTGGATCATCCTGTTCGCCGCCTTCGGCGGCATCGCCAGCGCCGCGTTTGCGGTCGCATTCCTGTGGGTGCCGGAGGAGCGCAGTGCGCGCATCCTGCCGCATTTCGTCAGTTTCGCCACCGGAGCGCTTCTGGGCGCCGCGCTCCTCGGGCTGCTGCCGGAGGCGATGGCAGGGGCCGGTCCCTCGCGGGCGCACGACATCGGGCTGGTGATGGTGGTGGGGCTGGGAGTGTTCTTCGTCATCGAGAAACTGGTGCTGTGGTGGCACGCTCACGCGCAGGATGAGGAGGAGGGTGCGCCGCGGCACGCCCACGCCCACGCGCATCACGATCACGGCCGCGACCGGGCATCGGGCGTCCTGGTGCTGGTGGGTGACAGCATCCACAACGCGCTCGATGGCGTGCTGATTGCGGCGGCCTTCCTCGGCGACCTGTCGCTGGGACTGGTCACGACCTTTGCGGTGGCGGCGCACGAGATCCCGCACCGCGTCGGGGATTTCGCCATCCTGGTGCATGCAGGACTCTCGCGCCGGCGTGCATTGCTGTTGAATCTCGCCACCGGTATCGCCTCGGTGATCGGGGCGATTGCGGCGTACTTTGGCCTGCGCCAGGCGAACGGGCTCCTGCCCTTCGCGCTGGCCTTCGCCGCCGCCGGGTTCCTCTACATCGCGGTCGCCGGGCTCATCCCCGGCCTGCACCGGCGCTCGGACCCGCGCACCAGCGCGGCCCAGGTGCTGCTCATCAGCCTCGGCATCGCGGTCATCGCGCTGGCGGAGCGGTTGACGCACCGCTAGCTGCGACGCTGCGGTGAGCAGGCGCCTGCCGCAACAGTGCTTGCATCGCTTGCACCGTGGCGCTTTCGACTGCTAGCATTGCTTGCACCGCAGCCGAGGAGGCTCGACATGGCGCAACTGATGGTCAGAAACGTGCCGGACGAGCTCGTTCGGGCGCTGAAGCAGCGCGCGGCCAAGCGCAATCGCAGCGCCGAGCAGGAGCACCGCGAAATCCTCAGGGTCGCATTGCAGGGGCCCCGCCGCCGGCGACTCGCGGAGGTGCTCGCGAAGATGCCAAACGTCGGTGAAGACCGCGATTTCGCCCGGGAACAGGCCGACTCGCGGGGTTAGGGTGTACCTGGTCGATACCGACGTGATCAGCGAAGCTCGCAAGGGCAGGGACGGCAACGCGGGGGTTCAGTCATTCTTTGCGCAGGCGGCGCGCTCACCGGCGCAGCTTTACCTCTCGGCCATCACCATTGGCGAGCTGCGCCAGGGCGTGGAGCGCATCCGGCACCGCGGCGATCGAATGCAGGCCCAACGCCTCGAGGGGTGGCTGTTGCGACTCACCGTCGCCTACGCGGACCGGATCCTGCCGCTCGACGAGGAAACGGCCCAGGTGTGGGGCCGATTGCGCGTCCCGGATTCCGAGAATCCGCTCGACAAGCAAATTGCGGCTACGGCGCTCATCCATGATCTCACCGTGGTCACCCGCAACGTCAACCATTTCGCGCCCACGGGCGTGCGCGTGGTGAACCCCTTTACCTGAAGCCGCTCGACCTGACGCCCGGGCGCCGCGGCCCTTGAACGCACTGCGGTTTGTCCCCACAAACTGACGGCTCCACGCCCCAAGGTGTTGCCATGCGCATGGATAAACTCACCAGCCGCTTCCAGCAGTCGCTCGCCGACGCGCAGTCGCTCGCGCTCGGCCGCGACCACCAGTTCCTGGAGCCCGCGCACGTGATGCTGGCGATGCTGGACGGCGCCGGCGGCTCGGTGCGTCCGCTGCTGCTGAAGGCCGGTGCGGATATCAACAAGCTGCGCGCAGGACTCCTGGGGCTGCTCGATACGCTGCCAAAGGTCGAAGGCACACCCGGGGACATCCACGTCTCCAACGACCTGAACCGCGTGCTCAACGTCACCGACAAGCTGGCGCAGCAGCGCGGTGACCAGTTCATCTCCAGTGAGCTCCTCGTGCTGGCGGGGTTCGAGGACCGTGCGCTCGCGCGCCTGTTCAAGGAGGCGGGCGTGGTGCGCGGTGCCGTCGAGAAGGCCATCGAGGAGGTGCGCGGGGGCGAGAAGGTAGCCGATGCCAACGCCGAGGAAGGCCGCCAGGCGCTCGAGAAGTACACCATCGATCTCACCGCGCGTGCGGCTGCCGGCAAGCTCGACCCGGTGATCGGCCGCGACGATGAGATCCGCCGCACCATCCAGGTGCTGCAGCGGCGTACCAAGAACAACCCGGTGCTGATCGGCGAGCCGGGCGTCGGCAAGACGGCGATCGTCGAGGGCCTGGCGCAACGCATCGTCAACGGCGAGGTGCCGGAGGGCCTCAAGAGCAAGCGCATCCTGGCGCTCGACATGGGCGCGCTGATCGCCGGAGCGAAGTTCCGCGGCGAGTTCGAGGAGCGATTGAAGGGCGTGCTCAACGATCTGGCCAAGCAGGAAGGCCAGGTGATCCTCTTCATCGACGAGCTGCACACCGTGGTGGGCGCCGGCAAGGCCGAAGGCGCCATGGATGCGGGCAACATGCTCAAGCCGGCGCTCGCCCGTGGCGAGCTGCATTGCGTCGGTGCCACGACCCTCGATGAGTACCGCAGGTACATCGAGAAGGACGCCGCCCTCGAGCGGCGCTTCCAGAAAGTGCTGGTGGATGAGCCCTCGGTCGAGGACACGATCGCGATCCTGCGCGGGCTGCAGGAGCGCTACGAGGTGCACCACAAGGTCGAGATCACCGATCCGGCGATCGTCGCCGCGGCGACGCTCTCGCATCGGTACATCGCGGATCGCCAGCTCCCCGACAAGGCGATCGACCTCATCGACGAGGCGGCGGCGCGCATCCGCATGGAGATCGACTCCAAGCCCGAAGCGCTCGACAAGCTCGAGCGGCGCGTCATCCAGCTGAAGATCGAGCAGGAGGCGCTGAAAAAGGAGAAGGACGAGGCTTCGCGCAAGCGCCTGGCGACACTCGAGAAGAGCCTGGCGACGCTGGAGAAGGAATACGCCGATCTCGAGGAGGTCTGGAAGTCCGAGAAGGCGGCCTTGCAGGGCACGGCGCAGATTCGCGAGGAGCTCGATCGCGCGCGCCTGGAGCTCGAGGCCGCGCGTCGCGCCGGCAATCTCGGGCGCATGGCGGAGCTGCAGTACGGCAAGATCCCCGAGCTCGAGAAGCGCCTGAGCTCGGCAACGGCCGCCGAGGAAAAGGCCCCGACCCTGGTGCGCAACAAGGTGACCGAGGAGGAGATTGCGGAAGTGGTCTCCAAGTGGACCGGGATCCCCGTGTCCAAGATGCTCGAGGGCGAGAAGGAGAAGCTGCTGCGCATGGAGGAGGCGCTGGCGAAGCGCGTCGTCGGCCAGGAGGAGGCGCTGCGCATCGTGGCCAACGCCATTCGCCGCTCGCGCGCGGGGCTCGCGGATGCGCGCCGGCCGAACGGCTCGTTCCTGTTCCTGGGCCCCACCGGCGTCGGCAAGACGGAGCTGTGCAAGGCGCTGGCCGAATTCCTCTTCGACACCGAGGAGGCGATGATCCGCGTCGACATGTCGGAGTTCATGGAGAAGCACTCGGTGGCGCGCCTCATCGGCGCACCTCCCGGCTACGTCGGTTACGAGGAGGGCGGCCACCTCACGGAAGCGGTACGCCGCCGGCCTTACTCGGTGATCCTGCTCGATGAGGTCGAGAAGGCGCACCCGGACGTGTTCAACGTGCTGCTGCAGGTGCTGGACGACGGGCGCCTCACCGACGGCCAGGGCCGCACCGTCGACTTCCGCAACACCGTCATCATCATGACCTCGAACCTCGGCTCGCAGATCATCCAGGAGTACGCGGGCGAGAAGAATTACACCAAGATGAAGAGCGCGGTGATGGAAGTGGTGCAGCAGAGCTTCCGGCCGGAGTTCATCAACCGCATCGACGACATCGTGGTGTTCCATCCGCTCGGCACGCGCCAGATCCGCGCGATCGTCGACATCCAGCTCATCTACCTGCGCAAGCGCCTCACCGAGCGCAACATGGATCTCACGCTCGATGATGGCGCCCGCGACCTGCTCGGGGAGGCCGGCTTCGATCCGGTGTATGGCGCACGGCCGCTCAAGCGCGCCATCCAGCAGCAGATCGAGAATCCCCTGGCGCAGAAGATCCTGCAGGGAGAGTTCGGGCCCGGGGACCGCATCCGCATTGCGGCGCACGAGGGCCAGCTCAGCTTCGCGAAGGTCGATGAGCGCAAGGCGGGGCGCGGTTAACCATAAGCACGCTCACCGGCGGGTTGCCGGGCGCGGGTGCTGCCCACGTTCGTTATAATCCTCGCAGCACCCCTGAAGACAACATCAATGCCGTTCTACGAATACGAATGCCAGGCCTGTAAGTTCTACATGGAGGTCATGCAGAAGATCACGGATACGCCGCTCATCCGCTGTCCGTCGTGCGGCAAGCGCAGCCTGAAGAAACTCGTGTCGGCGCCGGTGTTCCGTCTCAAGGGAGGCGGCTGGTACGAGACCGACTTCAAGTCCGACAAGGAGAAGCAGCGCAACCTGCACGGCGCCGAGAAGGAGGAGCCCGCGGCTGCGGCGAAGGCCGAAGGCGCCGAGGGCAAGCCGGCGGCGCAGGAGGCCAAGGATGCGAAGCCCGCGGACGCGAAACCGGCAGACTCGAAGCCGGCGGCGCCCAAGACGGCCGCCGCGGACAGTGCCGGCGGCTCTGCACGCCGGGTGAGCGTACCCGCCAAGGCGGCCCGCGCTGCCGCCACTCGCAAACCGACGCGCACCTCGAGGGTGAAGGGCGCGCGCCGGCGGCGGCGCTAGCCATGAACGGCGGCGCCAGAAAAAAACGCACCCTGCGGCGCTACCTGGTCGCAGGCGTCCTGGTGTGGCTGCCGATCCTCGCCACCGTCTGGCTGGCGAGCTTCATGCTGCGCATCATGGACCGCACCCTGCTGCTCTTGCCCCCCAGCTACCGGCCCGAGGCGCTGCTGGGCTTCTCGCTCCCGGGGCTCGGGGCGGTGTTTGCGCTCATCGTGCTGCTGCTGACCGGGCTTTTGGTCACGAACCTCATCGGCCGGCGCCTGGTGGTGTGGGGTGAGGACCTGCTCAATCGAATTCCGCTGGTGCGCACGGTGTACGGCGGCGTCAAGAGTTTCGCCGAGAGTGTCTTCTCGCAATCCAACTCCTTTCGCAAGGTCGTGATGGTGGAGTACCCGCGTGCCGGGGCCTGGAGCATCGGCTTTCTCACCGCGGAGGATGTTCCGGAAGTGAGCGACAAGCTGGGCGAGCCGCACGTGGCGGTGTATCTGTCCGCCGCGCTCAATGCCACCGCCGGCTACCTGGTGCTCGTGCCGCGCCGGCAGGTGGTCGAGCTCGACATGTCGGTGGATGAGGCCATGAAGATGATCATCACCTGTGGTGTGGTGGTTCCGCATGCTTCCCACACGGACGCCGCCAAAGCCCAGCGGGCGTTGCCCGCCGCCTGAGCAGCGGCGGCCCGGCGCAGGGGCGCGGGCACGCCTGCCGTGAAGGCGATGCGCCTGCTGGCGCCGGGGGCGCCGCTCACGCTCACCGAGGTGAGCTTGCCGCCGCCCTCCGGGCACGAGCTGCTCCTGGCCGTGCAGGCCTGCGGCGTGTGCCGCACGGACCTGCATCTGCTGGATGGGGAGCTGCCCGCCATACCCTTCCCCGTGACACCGGGCCACGAAATCGTCGGCGTCATCGCGGCGCTGGGGCCGCAGGTCACACAGTTCCGCATCGGCGATCGCGTGGGGGTGCCGTGGCTCGCCTTCACCTGCGGCGAATGCGCCTATTGCCGCTCGGGGCAGGAGAATCTGTGCGAGCGGGCGCGCTTTACCGGTTATACGCGTGACGGGGGTTACGCCGAGCAGGCGCTCGCCGATGCGCGCTACTGTCTGGCCCTGCCCCCCGCAGGGGCGGCCGCGGAGCTGGCGCCGCTCCTGTGCGCCGGGCTCATCGGCTATCGCGCCTACCGTGCCGCCGGCGAGGGGCGCAATCTCGGCCTGTACGGCTTCGGCGCCGCGGCGCATCTGCTCGCCCAGGTGGCCCGCGCCCAGGGCCGGCGGGTGTTCGCCTTCACTCGCCCGGGGGATGCAGCCGGCCAGCGTTTCGCGCGCCAGCTCGGCGCGGTGTGGGCCGGTGGCTCCGACGAGCACCCTGGCGAATGGCTCGACGGCGCGATCTTGTTTGCGCCGGTCGGGGCGCTGGTGCCGGCCGCCTTGCAATGCGTACGTCCCGGCGGGCGGGTGGTCTGCGCCGGCATTCACATGAGCGACGTGCCGGCGTTTCCGTACCGGCTGCTGTGGGGCGAGCGCGCGGTGTCCTCGGTCGCGAATCTCACCCGCGCCGACGGACAGGAGTTCCTCGCGCTCGCCACGCGCATGGGCCTCACCGCCACCGTGCAGCCTTTTGCGCTCGCTGAGGCGAATCTCGCCCTCGAGCGGCTGCGCAGCGGGGCGCTCGAGGGGGCCGCGGTGCTGGAGATGCCGGGGCATTGAGTTGCGGGGCCTGGGGCGGGTCGATTGCGGGGGCGGGGGCCGCTTTTTGGTAACATCGCGCGCCTCATGCGCTCACATTATTGCGGACAGGTCAACGAGCAGCACCTCGGCCAGGAGCATGCGCTCACATTATTGCGGACAGGTCAACGAGCAGCACCTCGGCCAGGAGGTCAGCGTGGCCGGCTGGGTGCACCGCCGGCGCGATCACGGCGGGGTCATTTTCGTCGACCTGCGCGATCGTGAGGGGCTGCTGCAGATCGTGTTCGACCCCGGCGCCGCCGCGGTCTTCGGGGAAGCCGAGCGGCTGCGCAACGAGTTCGTGATCCGGGTGACGGGCAAGGTGCGCGAGCGGCCCCCCGGCACGGTGAACGCGAGCCTCGCTTCCGGACGCGTGGAGCTTCTCGCGCGCGAGCTCGAGCTGCTGAACCGCTCCGAGCCCCTGCCATTCCAGCTGGACGAGCAGGTCGGTGAAGAGGTGCGGCTGCGCTACCGCTATATCGACCTGCGTCGCGAGGTCATGAGTCAGCGCCTGCGGCTGCGTCATCGCATTACCCGCTCGATGCGCGGCTATCTGGACACCCACGGCTTCATCGACCTCGAGACGCCGATGCTCACCAAGGCGACGCCCGAGGGGGCGCGCGATTACCTGGTGCCGAGCCGCACCCATCCGGGCAAGTTCTTCGCGCTGCCGCAATCGCCGCAGATCTTCAAGCAGCTGCTGATGATCGCGGGCTTCGATCGCTACTACCAGATCGTGCGCTGCTTCCGCGACGAGGACCTGCGCGCCGACCGCCAGCCCGAGTTCACCCAGCTCGACATCGAGACCTCGTTCCTCGCGCAGGACGAGATCATGGGACTCATGGAAGAGCTGGTGCGCCATTTCTTCAGGGAGGTCCTGGGGGCGGAGCTCCCTCGTCCGTTTCCGCGCATCACCTATGCGCACGCCCTGCGCCGCTATGCATCCGACAAGCCCGACCTGCGCATTGCACTCGAGCTCATCGACGTCGCCGACCTGGTGAAGGCGTGCGACTTCAAGGTGTTCGCGGGCCCGGCGAAGGACGCGGCCGGAAGGGTCGCGGCGCTGCGCGTGCCGGGGGGCGGCGCGCTGCCGCGCTCTCAGATCGATGACTACACGGCGTTCGTGGCCCGCTACGGCGCAAAGGGGCTCGCGTACCTCAAGGTGAACGCGCGCGCCCGGGGGCGCGACGGGCTGCAGTCCCCGATCATCAAGTTCCTCAATGATGCGGCGCTCGCGGGCATCCTCGAGCGCACCGGCGCCGCCGACAACGACCTGATTTTCTTCGGCGCCGACACGGCCAAGGTGGTCAACGACTCCCTCGGCGCGCTGCGCCTGAAGATCGGCCAGGATCTGAAGCTCCTGGAGCCAGGCTGGCGGCCGCTGTGGGTCGTCGACTTTCCCATGTTCGAGTGGGACGCAGACGAGAAGCGCTGGGCCGCCATGCACCACCCCTTCACCGCGCCCCGCGACGATGACCCGGCGGCGCTGCGCGCGGCTCCGGGCGCGGCGCTCGCGCGCGCCTACGACCTGGTGTTGAACGGCTCCGAGATCGGCGGCGGCTCGGTGCGCATCCACCGCCAGGAGATGCAATCCACGGTGTTCGAGCTGCTCGGGATCGCCTCCGAGGAGGCGCAGAAGAAATTCGGCTTCCTGCTCGATGCGCTCAAATTCGGCGCACCGCCACACGGGGGCATTGCCTTCGGGCTCGATCGGCTGGCCATGCTCATGGCCGGCGCCGACAGCATCCGCGAGGTGATCGCCTTCCCGAAGACCCAGACGGCCGCGGATCCGCTCACCGATGCGCCGACGGAAGTGAGCGAAGCGCAGCTGCGCGAGCTGCACGTGCGGGTGCGCGTACCGCAGCCTTGAGAGCGCCGGTCGTCTACGTGCACGGCCTGTGGATGCCCGGTGAGGAGTCCCTCATCCTGCGTCACCGGCTGGCGCACGGCTTCGAGCTCGCGCTGCAGGCCTTCCGCTACTCCGCGGCCTCATCGAGCATGGACGATATCACCGCGCACCTGGAGAGCTTCATGCGCGAGCTCAAGGCCCCGGCGGTGCATTTCCTCGGCCACAGCTTAGGCGGGCTCGTCATCCATCGCTTCCTCGAGCGTTTTCCCGACCAGCCTCCGGGCCGTGCGGTGTTCCTCGGCACGCCGTGCGTGGGCAGTCGTGCGGCCGAGCGGGCCGCCCGCTTCGCGCCGGTCGCGCACCTCATGGGGCAGTCGGTCGCGCAGGAGCTGTTACAGCCGCACGAGCGGCGCTGGGTGCAGGCGCGGCCGCTCGGCATCATCGCCGGCAGCCAGCCGATCGGCGTGGGACAGCTGCTGGCGGGTTTCGCCGAGGAGAACGACGGCACCGTCGCGGTGAGCGAGACGCGCATGCCCGGCGCCACCGATCACATCGTGCTGCCGGTCAGCCACCTGGGGATGCTCCTGTCCGCGCGCGTGGCGCGCGAGACGGGGTCGTTCCTCACCCATGGGCGCTTTACGTTTCGCTAGCATCCAGTAGCCGCCGCAGGCGATAGAGCGCTTCCAGCGCAGCCTTCGGCGACAGCTCATCCGGGTCGAGGGCTGCGAGCGCCGCGCGGATTTCATCCTGCGCCGCGCTGCGCGCGGGCGCCTCAGTCGCGGTGGCGAGGAACGGCAGCTCCGTTTGTGCCGCGGGAGTGCCGCGGCCGTTGGCCGAGGCGCGCTCGCGATCGCGCTGCGACTCCAGGGCCTCGAGGTAGCGCCGTGCCTCCCCGATCACGCTCACCGGCACCCCCGCGAGCTGCGCCACCTGCAGGCCATAGCTGCGGTCGGCGGGGCCGTCCTTCACCGCGTGCAGGAACACGATGCCCTCGCCATGCTCGGTCGCGTCCAGGTGCACGTTGGCGCAGCCCTCGACTTCGGTGGCGAGCGTGGTGAGCTCGAAGTAGTGCGTGGCGAACAGCGTGAAGGCACGCACGCGCGTGGCGATGTCGCGCGCCATCGCCCAGGCGAGCGACAGCCCGTCGAAGGTACTGGTGCCGCGGCCGATCTCATCGAGGAGAATGAGACTGCGCGCGGTGGCGTTGTGCAGGATGTTGGCGGCCTCGGTCATCTCCACCATGAAGGTGGAGCGCCCGCCGGCGAGATCATCCGCCGCTCCGATGCGCGTGAAGATGCGATCGATCGGCCCGAGCACGGCGCGCTCCGCGGGCACGTAGCTGCCCATGTGCGCCAGCAGCGCGATGAGCGCCGCCTGGCGCATGTAGGTCGACTTCCCGCCCATGTTGGGCCCGGTGATGATGAGCATGCGCCGCTCCGCATCGAGCGCCAGGTCGTTGGGCACGAACGCACCTTGCGAGAAGCGCTCGACCACCGGGTGGCGCCCGCCCTCGATCGTGAGGCGCGCCTCCGCGGTCAGCTCCGGCGGCGTCCACTCGAGCACGCAGGCCCGCTCCGCGAGAGCGGCCAGGGCGTCGAGCTCGGCGAGCGCGCCGGCGGTGGCCTGCAGCGGACCCAAGGCGTCGATGAGCCGCGCCAGAATCTCCTCGTACAGCTGCTTCTCACGCGCGAGCGCCTGATCGCGCGCGCCCAGCACCCGCTCCTCGAAGCGCTTCAGCTCCTCGGTGATGAAGCGCTCGGCGGACTTCACGGTCTGGCGACGCACGTAATCCTTCGGCACACGCTCGGCATCGCGGCGCGGCACCTCGATGAAGAAGCCCTGCACGCGGTTGTAGCCGAGCTTGAGGCTGGGGAGCCCCGTGCGCTCGCGTTCGCGCCGCTCCAGCTCGAGCAGGAACTCATCGGTGTGGGTGGCAATGCGCCGCAGCTCATCGAGCTCGGGATCGTAGCCGGCGGCGATCACCTCGCCGTCGCGCACTTGCGCGGCGGGCTCGGCGGCGATGGCGGCAGCAGTGCGGCGGGCTCGGCGGCGATGGCGGCAGCAAGCAGAGCCACCACGTCCTGGTGCTCGTGCATGCGAGCGCGCAGCTGCTCGAGGAGCGGCGCATCCAGCGCCACGAGCGCGGCGCGCAGCGCCGGCAGGGCGGTGAGCGAGCTGCGCAGCTGCGTGAGGTCGCGCGGCCGCGCCGAGCGCAATGCCACCCGCGCGAGAATGCGCTCCACATCGCCCACGCCCTTCAAGTGGCGGCGCACGGCGTCGAAAGCGCGCGCCTCGATCAGGGCGCCGATCGCGTGGTAGCGCTCGCGCAGCAGCGGGTGAGCGGTCAGTGGGCGGTTGAGCCAGCGTCGCAGCTGCCGCGAGCCGATGGTGGTGGCGCAGCTGTCGATCACCGCGAACAGCGTCGCGTCCTCACGCCCGCTGAGACTCGCATCGAGCTCGAGATTGCGGCGGGTGGCGGCATCGAGAACCAGCGCCTCACCACGCTCCTCGACGTGCAGCGCGCGGATGTGCGGCAGCGCCGATTTCTGCGTGTCGCGCACGTACTGCAGCAGCGCCCCGGCCGCGGCGATGGCCAGCGGCAGCTCATCCGCCCCGAAGCCCCTGAGATCGAGCGTGCCGAGCTGGTCGGTCAGCAGGCGCGAGGCGCTGGCGAGCTCGAAGTGCCACGGCGGTCGCGTGCGCAGCGCCGTGCCCGATGGCGTCACGGGCTCATCGCCCGCGCCCTCGGCCTGCAGCAGCTCCGCGGGGCGCAGCCGCTCGAGCTCCCCCGCGAGCCCCTGGCGCCCCTCGCCCTGCAGCACCGTGAAGCGCCCGGCGGCGAGGTCGAGCCAGGCGAGCCCGAAACGCCCGCCGTCGCGGGCCACTGCGGCGACCAGGGTGTCCTGGCGCTCCTCGAGGAGCGCGGTGTCCGTCACGGTACCGGGCGTGACGATGCGCACCACCGCGCGCTCCACGGGTCCCTTCGAGGCGGCCGGATCCGTCAGCTGCTCGCAGATGGCGACGCTCTCGCCCTTGCGCACGAGCCGGGCGAGGTAGCTGTCCACGGCGTGAAACGGCACGCCGGCCATGGGGATCGGCTCGCCGGCCGATTGCCCGCGCGTGGTGAGGGTGATGTCGAGGAGCGCCGCAGCGCGGCGGGCATCGTCGTAGAACAGCTCGTAGAAATCGCCCATGCGGTAGAAGAGCAGCATGTCCGGGTGCTGACTCTTGATGCGCAGGTACTGCTGCATCACCGGCGTATGCGGCGAGCGGAGCGCGTCGTTCATGGTGCGCGAAGGCTACCGCAAGACGGGCCGCCTTGGCGGGCTTCGGTGGCGGCGGGCGAAGGTGCCCGTGCCCCGCCACCCCGGCCGAGGCTACCGTCGGGCCTCACGGCTGGGTTAGCCTCGCGCCATGGTGAGCGATCCTGAGCTCTACGAGCTGGCCGAGCGCGTCGGCCTGAAGCTCCACGCCGCCGAGCGGCGCCTGGTCACCGCCGAGTCCTGCACCGCCGGGTGGGTCGCCAAGGCGCTCACCGACGTGCCCGGCAGTTCACACTGGTTCGAGTGCGGCTACGTGACCTACTCGGATGCCGCGAAGGTGCGCGACCTGGGCGTGGCGGCGCGTACGCTCGCGAGCTTCGGCGCGGTGAGCGAGCAGAGCGTGCGGGAGATGGCCGAAGGGGCGTTGCGCGTTTCCGGCGCCACCGTGGCGCTGGCGGTGAGCGGCATCGCGGGTCCGGATGGCGGCACGCCGAGTAAGCCGGTCGGTACCGTGTGGTTCTGCGCCGCCGCCCGTCAGGCGCGCTCGATCGACATCACCGCCGAGCAGAAGCTCTTCGGCGGGGATCGCGCGTCCGTGCGCCGCCATTCGGTGCAGCATGCGTTGCGGCTCATCCTGCGGCTCGATCTGCCGGTGCGTCCGCAAGCCACGCCGCGCACGGATGCGGTTTGAGCCCCTCGCGCGAGCCGACACGGCGGCTGTTCTTTGCGCTGTGGCCGGATGCGCAGCAGCGCGGCGCGCTCGCTCACGCCACCCGCAAGGGCGTCAGATCCTGCGGCGGGCGTCCGGTGCCGGTGCCGGGCCTGCACGTGACGCTGGCGTTCCTCGGCGCCGTGCCCGAGGGGCGCGTCGCGGAGCTCGACCGGATCGCGCGCCGGGTCGCGCAAGTATTCCCCGCGCGCGGGCTACCGCTGCTGCTGAGTTTCGATCGCCTGGCGCACTGGGCGCGAGCGCAGATCCTGTGCGCGCTCGGCGGCGAGGCGGTGACGGCGGGCGCGCCGGAGCTCGCGGCGACGCTCAAGAACGAAACCGCGGCCGCTGGGTTTAGTCCGGATCTCAAGCCCTTCCGCGCGCATGTCACCGTGGCGCGCAAGGTTGCCCATGCGCCAGCCGCGCTCGCCGTGCAACCGGTGCTGTGGCGCTTCGACGCATTCGCGCTGATCGAGAGCCGCACCGACCCGGGCGGCCCCGTATACAGTGTCATTGAATCGTATTTACTGGTTAAGGCGGAGAAAGCGCACGAGTAGCCGCAAAACAGCGCCGCTAAGCGCGCACCGATCGCCGCATGTTTATGTGATAATTGCGACCAGGAAATTCTCTCGCTCCCCGCCACACTCTTACGGAATCTCGCAGATGGAAGAAAATCGCAAGAAGGCGCTCGCCGCCGCACTGGGACAGATCGAAAAGCAGTTCGGCAAGGGCTCGGTGATGCGCTTAGGCGATGCCGCGGCGAACTACGACGTGGAGACGGTGTCCACCGGTTCGCTCGGACTCGACATCGCCTTGGGCGTAGGCGGGCTGCCGCGCGGCCGGGTGGTGGAGGTCTACGGGCCCGAGGCTTCCGGCAAGACCACGCTCACCCTGCAGGTCATCGCCGAAGTGCAGCGCGGCGGCGGCACGGCCGCGTTCGTCGATGCGGAGCATGCGCTCGATCCCTCGTACGCCGAGAGGCTCGGGGTGAACATCAACGAGCTGCTGGTGTCGCAGCCGGATACCGGCGAGCAGGCGCTGGAGATCACCGACATGCTGGTGCGCTCGAACGCGGTCGACATCGTGGTGGTGGATTCCGTGGCCGCTCTCACACCCCGAGCCGAGATCGAGGGCGAGATGGGCGAGATGCAGGTCGGGCTGCACGCGCGGCTCATGTCGCAGGCGCTGCGCAAGCTCACCGGCAACATCAGCCGCTCGAACACCATCGTCGTCTTCATCAACCAGATCCGCATGAAGATCGGCGTGATGTTCGGCAATCCCGAAACCACCACCGGCGGCAACGCGCTGAAGTTCTATGCTTCGGTGCGCCTCGACATCCGGCGCATCGGTGCGATCAAGAACGGCGAGGAAGTCACCGGCAACATGACGCGCGTCAAGGTGGTGAAGAACAAGGTCGCGCCGCCGTTCCGGGAGGCGGAGTTCGAGATCATGTACGGGCAGGGGATCTCGCGCGAGGGCGAGATCATCGAGCTCGGCAGCTCGCTCGGGATCATCGAGAAGTCGGGCGCCTGGTATGCCTACAAGGGCAGCCGCATCGGCCAGGGCAAGGACAATGCGCGTGCCTACCTGCTGGCGAACAAGGAGGTCGCGCGCGAGATCGAGGAGCAGGTGAGGGCGCGCCTCCTGCCGCCGCGAGCGCAGCGCAACGTCGAGCAGGCGGCCAATTCGGCCTGATTGCCACCAATGCCCGGTAGGGCTCAGCCCCCTGCGGGATTTTTCTGGGTACGCTGGATCTTTTCTATCACGTCGTGGCTTTCCTGCTGCGAGATCTTCAGCTGCTCGGCGGTCGCACAGTGCTTCGCCTCACCGAGGCGTGATCCCAGGGTCTGCTCGCGCCGGCAGAAGACCTTCTGGCCGTTGAGCATCTCGGGCTTGTAACCCTGCGCGATGAGGCGTTTCTCTTGCGGGTCGATCGTCGGCTTCGTGACGGCCGGCGCGACGCGGTCCGACTGAGGCGCAGCGGGGGCCTGCGCGGCAGGGGCGATCGTGCTCGGGGAGGACGCGGCGTGTACCGGCTGCTCGGGCGGGTCCGCCACCGCGACAGTCAGGACGCCAGCACCGATGCACGCCAGCACTCCAACAACCAATCGCATGGTCGTGTTCCTATACCTGTTTGAATGAGGAGCGGTGGCTCCCGGGCGAGCGGCCGACAAACCACTATACTGCAAGCCATGGCCCTGCGCAGATCATCCAAAGCGGCCAATACACAACAGCGCACAGATCCCGAGGCTGCGCGCACGGCGGCCGTCGCGCTGCTCGCGCGGCGGGACTTCGCCAGCGCCGAGCTGCGCGTGAAGCTGTGTTCCAAGGGGTTTGAGGACGCCGCCGCGGGGCAGGCGATCGCCGAGCTCGCGACCCGCGGGGTCCTCGACGACCGGCGCTTCGCGGAGAACTATGTCAACTGGCACGCCGGGCGCGGCCAGGGCCCGATCCGCATCGCCGCGCAGCTGCGCCGGTGCGGCCTGCCCGAGGCGCTGGTCGATGCGGCGCTCGCCGGCGGACCGGATTGGCACGCGCTCGCGCGCCGCGCGCGCAGCGCCAGGTTCGGCCCTCAGCCGCCGGCGAGCTGGGCGGAGAAGGCCCGGCAAGCGCGTTTTTTGCAGTATCGTGGCTTTTCGTCGGATCATATCCGCGCGGCGACGGGCGCCGATCCGGATGCGGACTGAAAACCTTTGAGCAAGCCGACTTACATGAGCGCCGCGGACGTGCGCAGCGCGTTTCTGGAGTTCTTCCGCGCGCGCAGCCACCAGGTCGTGCCCTCGAGCTCGCTCGTGCCCGGGGATGACCCGACGCTGCTCTTTACCAACGCCGGCATGGTGCAGTTCAAGGACGTGTTTACCGGCCGGGAGCAGCGCGACTACCTGCGCGCGGTCTCCAGCCAGCGCTGCGTGCGCGCCGGCGGCAAGCACAACGACCTGGAGAACGTGGGTTACACCGCCCGGCACCACACCTTCTTCGAGATGCTCGGCAACTTCTCCTTTGGCGACTATTTCAAGCGCGAGGCGATTCATTTCGCCTGGGATTTCCTCATCCACACCCTGGGACTCGACCCGGCGCGGCTGTGGTGCACGGTGTACCGCGACGATGACGAGGCGGCGGACATCTGGCTGAAGGACGTCGGGGTCAGTCCGCTGCGCTTCGCGCGCCTCGGCGAGGCGTCAAACTTCTGGGCGATGGGCGATACCGGTCCGTGCGGTCCGTGCAGCGAGATCTTCTACGACCATGGACCGGGCATCGCCGGCGGCCCGCCGGGCTCCGCCGAGGAGGAGGGCGACCGGTATGTAGAGATCTGGAACCTGGTGTTCATGCAGTTCGAGCGCGCCCCTGACGGTCGGCTCACTACGCTGCCGAAACCCTCGGTGGACACCGGCATGGGCCTGGAGCGTGTCGCGGCGGTCATGCAGGGCGTGCATTCCAACTACGACATCGATCTGTTCAAGAACCTGATACGCGCCGCAGGCAGGCTCGCCGGAACCGCGGTGCTGACTTCAAGCTCGTTGCGCGTGATCGCCGATCACATCCGCGCCAGCACCTTCCTGGTGGTCGACGGAGTGTTGCCGAGCAACGAGGGCCGCGGCTACGTGCTGCGGCGGATCATCCGCCGCGCGATCCGCCACGGTTACAAGCTCGGTGTGCAGGAGCCGTTCTTCCACAAGCTGGTGCCGGTGCTCGCAGAGCAGATGGGCGATGCCTACCCGGAGCTCGTGCGCGGCAGCGAGCACGCGCAGCGCGTGCTGAAAACCGAAGAAGAGCGCTTCGCCGAAACCCTCGCCAACGGCATGGTGCTGCTCGAGGGCGCCATCCGCAACCTGCACGGCGCGAAAGTGATCGACGGCGATACGGTGTTCAAGCTCTACGACACCTACGGCTTTCCGGTCGATCTGACGGCCGACGTGGCGCGTGAGCGCGGCCTCGGCATCGACCAGGCACGCTTTGAGGCGGCGATGGAGGAGCAGCGGCGCCGCTCCCAGGAGGCGAGCAAGTTCGGCAGCGTCGACCCGCGCGGCGGCGCTTCGTTCGATGCACGCACGCTGTTCCAGGGCTACGAGGGACTCGCCGGCTCCGGGCGCGTGGTGGCGCTCTTGAAGCGGGGCGCGCAGGTCGATGCGCTCGGCGCGGGCGAGCAGGGCGAGGTGGTGCTCGATCGCACGCCCTTCTATGCCGAGGCGGGCGGTCAGGTGGGAGATGCGGGGGAGCTCACCGCTCCCGGGGTGCGCTTCGTGGTGGAGGATACGCAGAAGCGCGGCGCCGCGCACTCGCACCTCGGACGCCTCGCGCAGGGCGGCATTCGCGTCGGCGACACGCTCGCGGCGCAGGTGAACGGCGCACGCCGCCAGGCGACTGTGCTCAATCACAGCGCCACCCATCTGCTGCACGCGGCGCTGCGCAAGGTGCTCGGCACCCACGTGCAGCAGAAGGGATCGCTGGTGGCGCCCGACCGGCTGCGCTTCGATTTCGCGCATTTTCAGCCCGTCACACCCGCGGAGCTGCGCGAGATCGAACGGCTCGTGAATGCGCAGGTCCGCGCCAACATACCGGCGGAAACGCGTGTCATGGACTATGAGGGCGCGGTGGCCGGGGGCGCCATCGCGCTCTTTGGCGAGAAATACGACAAGGACGTGCGGGTACTGCGCCTGGGTGAGTTTTCGATGGAGCTGTGCGGCGGCACTCACGTGCAACGCGCCGGCGACATCGGGCTCTTCAAGATCGTGAGCGAGGGCGGGGTCGCTTCCGGCGTGCGCCGCATCGAGGCGCTCACCGGGGAGGCAGCGCTCGACTACGTCGATCAGAACGAGGGGCTGCTGCGCGACCTCGCCGCCCTGGTGCGCGGCACGCGCGAGGAGCTGCCGGACAAAGTGCGCGAGCAACTCGAGCGCGCGCGCCAGATGGAGCGCGAAATTCGCGCGCTGAAGGACCGGCTCGCGTCCGGTCAGGGTGTCGATCTCGCCGCGGGCGCCGTCGACGTGCAGGGTGTCAAGGTGATCGCCACCAAGGTGGACGGTGCGGATGCCGGTGCGCTGCGCAGCGCCGTGGATCAGCTCAAGGAGCGCCTCAAATCGGCGGTGGTGGTGCTGGCAAGCGTCGAGAACTCCGCCAAGGTGCTGCTGGTCGTGGGGGTGACCGCGGACCAGACCGCGCGCATCAAGGCCGGCGAGCTGGCCGGTGCGGTGGCTGCGCAGGTGGGCGGTCGCGGCGGCGGTCGGGCGGATTTTGCGCAGGCCGGCGGCAGCAAGCCCGAAGCGCTCGATGCGGCGCTCGAGTCGGTGCAGGCGTTCGTGCGCGCACGGCTCGCCGCCTGAGGCGCGCGCGCGCTTTTGCCGCGCGCCGGCCCCTTCAGTATCATGGCCGCCCCGCACGCGGGCCAGCCGGGCAGCCGCCGGCCAATGAGCTGACACACCAGCGTTCCCAGGCGCGGAGAGATGGCCGAGTGGTCGAAGGCGCACCCCTGCTAAGGGTGTAAGGGTCAAAAGCCCTTCGAGGGTTCGAATCCCTCTCTCTCCGCCAA
>Ga0209154_1000926_pt1 | contig 18008 bp, 20 predicted proteins | sample GraSoiAngelo_121_FD_185878 | JGI IMG/M metagenome (GOLD analysis project Ga0209154, IMG submission 185878) | Grasslands soil microbial communities from the Angelo Coastal Reserve, California, USA - 14_0919_12_20cm (SPAdes) (version 2) | ecosystem: Environmental > Terrestrial > Soil > Grasslands ... | reverse complement strand
CCCGCGATAGAGAAGAATGCCTGTCCATTCGAAGGGTGTACGTCGGAGAGTGGAAAGTCATCGCCGATACGGTCCTCTTCAACTCCTGGGAATCAAATCGCACCGCGATCAGGAGGATGCTGAAGGGACAGAAAGTTGCAGGCTTGAGGGGAGTGCACACAACAAAAAAACGGCGTAATTCGAGTTCTGAAAGGGATCCCTGAGCTGTCACTGCGTGCAGGTGACATCATCTTGACGATACATGTACCACGGTGAAGGATTTGCTGATGTCTGGGCAAATGGGCACTGGATGAAAAACACGGACTGCACCTTTGTGGCAGACAGACAAGGCAGTCGGCGGATGTCTCCGGTGCTGTTACGCAGTCGTTGAAGAGGATGGCGTCAAAGAATGGTGGGGCAAGGTGCGGACCATGTCCGGCAAGATCGGAGGGGCAAAGGTAGACGAGAATTTTGATGGCCTAGATTCTCTGGCCCTCACGACTGCTGACATGAAGCTGGTAGCTAGAGCAGTGCTCATGGCGTGGTCTGAAGTTGGATACGACGAATTGAAAACTTCGCTACGCCGGTACAGATTCCGTACAGATCAGACAGATCAGATTCTCCGCAGATTTTCCGTTGTTGACATCATACCCACCTCCTAGGTACCATCATCATCACAAGTTTGCTCGTTTTGAGCAGACCTGGATTTCATGAAGAGTGGCTGAGGGACGAGCCCTGCGAAGCCACGACAACCGGATCGGGATCATATATCCCGGTCGTCCGGTGTCAACTCTCGCCCGGTAGCGGGGAACATGAGATTCGGGGTGCAAGCCGTAAGCACTTCGCAGCCTCTTTTCCTTATTCCGGGAAAAGAGGTTTCCCTTTTTAAGGACTCTCTTTTCCGGGCTCGTCCTCAGTTACTCGCGAAAGAGTAGCTGATGAGCACCTCCTACGAACTGCGCTGCCGCGAGTGCGGCAAATTGTGGGGTAACCAGCCGCGCTCGATCTGCGAAGGCTGCTTCTCTCCACTCGAAGTTACCTATGACTACGACGGCCTGCGCGCCAGAATTTCGCGCGAGCAGATTGCCCGGCGCCCGCCCAACATGTGGCGCTATGCCGAACTGCTACCGCTGCCAAAGGATTTCCACCCGTCATTGCCGACCGGATTTACGCCGCTGATCAGCGCGCCGCATCTGGCGAAAGAACTGGGCGCAAAGCGGCTCTCGATCAAGAACGACGCGGTCTGCCTGCCGACTTTGAGCTTCAAGGACCGGGTAGTCGCGGTCGCGCTTGCCCAGGCCCGCAGCTTTGGATTCGATACGGTCGCCTGCTCCTCGACCGGCAATCTGGCCAATGCCGTGGCCGCTCAGGCTGCGCGAGAAGGGTTCAAGGCCTGGATCTTTGTTCCTGCCGATCTTGAGCCGGCCAAGGTGCTCGGCACCCAGGTCTACGGAGCTCAGCTGGTGCGCATCGCCGGCAGTTACGATCAAGTCAATCGCCTCTGCTCGCAGATCGCCGACGAGCATCGCTGGGGCTTTGTGAACGTCAACCTGCGTCCGTATTACGCCGAGGGCTCAAAAACAGTAGGCTTTGAAATCGCCGAACAACTTGGCTGGCGTTTGCCGGATAACGTAGTAGTACCCATGGCCGGCGGCTCGCTAATCACAAAGATCAAGAAAGCTTTTGACGAGCTGATCACGCTTGGCCTGGTCGAGAAGAAGCAGGTTAGGTTCTTCGGGGCTCAGGCGACAGGATGTTCGCCAATCTCGACGGCAGTGAAGGGAGCCCAGGAAGAAATTCTGCCGCAGAGACCCTCGACAATTGCCCGCTCGCTTGCTATCGGCAATCCCGCCGACGGGCACTATGCGATTCGGGCGATCACCGGCAGCGGAGGCTGGTCCGAAGATGTCTCCGATCCCGAGATCGTCGAATCCATCCAGCTGCTTGCGGAAAGGGAAGGCATCTTCACCGAAACCGCGGGCGGAGTCACGGTCGGCACGGCTCGCAAACTCTACCAGCAAGGCCGCATTGCGCCCGACGAGACTACCGTCTTGTGCATCACCGGCAACGGGCTGAAGACGACCGACGCGCTGGTTGGCCACTACGAAGCGGAAGAACCGATCGCGCCCAAGATCACCGCTTTTGAAACCTTTTTGCAGAACGCGCTGGAAGTTCCAGCGCCCGTGGAGGCATCCGCATGAGCATCAGAGTACAAATCCCCAGTGCATTGCGGCGTCATACCGCCGGAGTCGGACAGGTGGAATGTAGCGCATCCAATCTCGGAGAACTGTTCTCCGCCTTGGACGAAAAATTTCCCGACCTCAAACCGCACTTGCGCGACGAGACCGGCCAGGTGCGCCGCTTCCTGAATATTTATGTGAACGAGGAAGACATCCGATTCCTGGGTGGCCCGAGCTACGCATTCCAGGATGGAGATGAGGTGCTGTTGGTGCCGTCGATCGCAGGCGGCTGTAACTAGGGGGCGAGCCCCGTTCTCGCAGAAAAGATATGTCTGTTCGGCACTACAAACTCGGTCTGCTCGGTTGCGGGACGGTCGGCCAGGGTCTGGTCGAACTCGTTGCGCGCAATCGCGCGTTGATCCGCGAGCGCGCCGGCATTGACCTGCGCTTCACGCAAATTCTCGTGCGCGATCCGGGCAAGAAGCGTCCCGGAGTTGATTACGACCTCCTGACCACCCACCCCGAAAAGGTGATCAACAACGGATGCGATATGGTGGTCGAGTTAGTTGGAGGTCTGGAACCAGCCCGAACTTTTATCCGGCATGCGCTATCCAATCGCAAACATGTTGTCACGGCAAACAAGGCACTGCTCGCGGCTGATGGCATGGCCCTACTCAGAGCTGCTGCCGAGCAGCGTGTGCAGTTTGGTTTCGAAGCCAGCGTGTGCGGGGGCATCCCGATTGTCCGTGCCCTCGAGGGCGGCCTGGTTGGCAACCACATCGAAAGCATCACCGGAATTCTGAACGGCACCTGCAACTACATTCTCACACGCATGAGCGAAGCCGGGGTGAGCCTTGAAGAAGCTCTGAAGAAAGCGCAAGCCGAGGGCTTCGCCGAAGCCGATCCCACGTTGGATGTTGACGGCTACGATGCTGCCCAGAAACTTAAAATCCTCTCCGAGCTTGCCTTCGGCGGCGCCCTGCCGCCCGACTCGGTCGAGGTGGAAGGCATTCGCAACATCACCGCTGAGGATGTAGAAGCCGCACGCAAGTGGGGCTACACGATCAAACAGGTCGCTCACGCGCAGTCCGATACGCAAGCCGTTTCTCTGCGTGTCCACCCCGTACTTCTTCCCAACAACCACCCGCTTGCTTCGGTTCGCGACGAAAATAATGCGGTTCTGGTCAAAGGCGATGCTGTGGGCGAGATCTTTTTCCACGGCAAAGGCGCGGGTTCCTTGCCCAGCGCCAGTGCGGTTCTATCCGACATCGTAGAAATCGCGAGCCGCTGAAGAGCCTTCCCACGCATCTCCGGCCGCGCACTCGAGACGTCCAAACGGAACACAGAATGCCAGCATTATCTCAGCTTCCCGGTGGAGGAGCCCAGCGCGATCGGTTCCATCAGCGCGATTCTGGAGAAGCACCACGTCGGGGTAGCCCGGGCCGCTGCGAGCTGGGCAAAAAGTCCGGCAATGAATAACCGGGTCACGATTCTCACTCTCCTTTCCAGCGAAGGCGCGGTGCGGGACGCCTTGCGGTGCATTTCCGATTCTGGCGTGCTAAAGGGGAACGTTACATCCCTGAAGATTGCCGCTTGACCCGCCAATTTCGACGCTGGCTGCGCTCCCGCTGATCCTTCTGGCTTCCATTTGTTATCCTCAAAAAAACATGCACGAACGCTATCAGCAGTGGATGTACGCTTGGGAGACCCGGCTTACGTCGGTGGACAACAACCGCGTAGTCCGTCCGCTGGACTGGGGTTTGGAGTGGGCCGAGAACTGGCCCTGCCGGAATGGCTTGCCAGCCGGGCAAATACCTGCCGATCCAGAAGAGTTTCTGTGCGACTACAACCGGCGCATCCTTTCTGATAGCGACGAGTTTTACTCTTACCGCACTCCGACCGACTTTCGCCTGGAGAAGCGCGAGGTCGAGGTGTTCAGCACTCGCGAAATGCCCGATCCTGGACTGGAAGCAAAGGTGAAAGGGACTTACTCGAAGTTCTTACGATTTACTTCGCCGGTCAAGACTCCATTTCAAGAAAACAATCTGGCCAATGCGCGCTGGTTCCCGGCGCGCGGGCGGCGTGCGCTGGTGCTCTTACCGCACTGGAATTCCGACGCTATCGCCTATACCAGCCTGTGCCGTGTTCTGAATCTGCTGGGTATTGCCGTTTTGCGTCTGAGCATACCGTATCACGATATCCGCATGCCGGCGGAAATTCGGCGAGCTGATTATGCTGTCTCGGCCAACATCGGACGAACTCTCGACGCGGCCCGCCAGGGTGTGGTGGACGCTCGTTGCTGTCTCGATTGGCTGCAGCAGCAGGGCTATGACCGCCTGGGCATTGTGGGCACCAGTTTAGGCTCGTGCTACGCATTTCTTGCCGCCGCCCATGATCCCCGTATTCGGGTAGCAGCCTTCAACCATGTGTCCACGTACTTCGCCGATGTAGTCTGGCACGGACAGTCAACGCGCCACATCCGTGCCGGACTCGAAGCTCAAGTTGATGCGCAGCGCTTGCGGCATTTGTGGTCAGCCATCAGCCCGATGTCCTATTTCAAACAGTTTTCCCGCTTCCCCAAAAAATCGCTCATCGTGTACGCAAGTTATGATCTGACGTTCCTGCCGCAATTCTCACGGGAGGTGGTCGCCGAATTCGAGCGACACGGGCTCGATCACAGGGTGGTGGCTCTGCCTTGTGGCCACTACACCACCGGAGAAACACCCTATAAATACGCGGACGGCTGGCAGATCGCATCGTTCCTGAGAACCGCATTTGAGGCGTAGAATGGCCTCATGAAGATCGCCCTGGGCGCCGACCACGCGGGTTTCGAGCTGAAAGAAACAATCAGGCAGCACCTTCTGGACAAAGGAATCCTCGTGGACGATCGCGGGACCAACTCCAGCCACTCGGTGGATTATCCCGACTACGCCCGTGTCCTTGCCGAAGAAGTTGCGGCGCGGAAAGCGGACTGGGGCATTCTTGTCTGTGGAAGCGGGATTGGCATGTCGATTGCCGCCAACAAGGTGCCGGGCATTCGCGCTGCTCACGTGACCACCGAGGTCGAGGCCCGGCTGAGCCGGGAGCACAACGACGCCAATGTGCTGACTCTCGGAGCGCGGCTCCTGGAGGAATCTCGGGCGCTCAAGATTGTGGATCGCTGGCTCAGCAGTTCCTTCGCGGGCGGCCACCACGAGCGCCGCGTCGAAAAGATCGCAGCCCTCGACAAGGAAGATTCTCGCGTCGCAAGGTGTTAGAGATTCATCCGTGGAAGAGGTTTCATAAATCCTTCTTCGCAAGGGCCTGGCTTCAGAGGTGCCGCTCAGCGGCTTCGTTCCGAGGCGGCTTCAGCCGCGGAGGAATCAGAGTTGAGCTTTTCGCTGGTCTTTCGGTGGGGAACCAAGATCGGTCTCAGCCGCCTAGCGGAAGGGGAAAGCCCGGCACGGCGGAGCCGGGTAGAACAAAAACAATCTACGAGTCCCGTCAGGGACGACCCCGTCTCGGGTCCGTAATTGTCGAGAATTCTTAGCCAATTAAGAGTGGGTGCCATGAAAAATCATAATGATATGTCCCGCCCGTTGTATGAGGTCGATCCGCAAGTCGCGATGGCGATTGACAACGAAGTTCGCCGCCAGCACGAAGGCCTGGAACTGATCGCCTCGGAAAACTTCGTGAGCGAAGCGGTGCTCGAGGCCATGGGTTCTGTATTCACCAACAAATACGCGGAGGGCTATCCCGGCAAGCGCTACTACGGCGGCTGTGAATTCACGGATGTGGTCGAAGACCTGGCCCGCGAGAGAGCCAAGAAGCTGTTCGGCGCCGATCATGCCAACGTGCAACCCCATGCCGGTTCCCAGGCCAACATGGCGGCCTACGCCGCCGTACTGCAGCCTGGCGACACCATCCTCGGTCTGAACCTCGCCCACGGCGGACACCTCACTCATGGGCACCATCTGAATTTCTCCGGTAAGACCTACAAGATCGTGCCCTATGGGGTGACCAAGGAAACCGAAACCGTCGACTATGACGATCTGAAAAAGTTGGCCGAGAAAGAGCGCCCCAAGCTAATCATCGGCGGCGGCAGCGCCTACCCGAGAATCATTGATTTCGCCCGCATGCGGCAAATCGCCGACAAAGTTGGCGCGCTGTACTTGGTGGATATGGCACACTTCGCGGGTCTGGTCGCCGGCGGACTGCATCCCTCGCCGGTGCCGCATGCGCAAATTGTGACCTCGACGACCCACAAGACCCTGCGTGGACCGCGGGCCGGCCTGATTCTCTGCAAGACTGAATATGCGGCTGCGGTGGACAAAACGGTTTTCCCGGGTACCCAGGGCGGCCCGCTGGTTCATATCATTGCCGCCAAGGCAGTGTGCTTCCATGAGGCGATGCAGCCTTCTTTCCGCGATTACGCGCGGCAGATCGTCAGCAACGCCAAAGTCTTGGCCGAGACTCTGGCGGCGGAAGGTTACCGCATCATTTCCGGAGGAACCGACACTCACCTGATGCTGGTGGATGTTTTCTCCCAAGGCATGCTGGGCAGCGAGGCGGAAAAAGCCCTGGGACAGGCGGGCATTACGGTCAACAAAAATGCCATTCCGTTCGATACCAACCCTCCGCTGAAGCCCAGCGGAATCCGCATCGGCACACCCGCCCTCACGACCCGTGGCATGAAAGAACGCGAAATGCGGCAGATCGGGCAGTGGATCTCCGAAGTCCTGCACAACCGTACCGATGCCAGCGTGCTGGAGCGGGTCCGGAAACAGGTGCTGGATATGGCTGAAGCATTCCCGCTTTATCCGGAGCGGAGAGCCAAGGCCCAGGCCGAAGTGCGCGCCTAAGGCGGGTATCAGAATTTATCATGTCATTCCGAGCGGCTTCAGACGCGAGGAATCTGGGTTTCAGCAGGCTTGCCACTCGGCTGCGTGCCCTCCTCGGAATAGCCCCTGGACCGCAAGCAAAGTCCTATGAACCCCGCCGTCGCTTGTGGTTAAATCTCTGGCGTGAAAGTCGCGATTGATATGCGGCGGATTACGGACTTCGGTGTCGGGACTTACATTCGGAACATTGTTCGCGCCCTCAGCCGCCTGGATCGCGAGAACAAGTACTACCTGATCGGATCGCCTGAGAAAGCCCGGGAAATCGGGCCACTCGCTGCCAGTTTTCACACTGTTCCCTTTACCGCACCCGACACCTCGCCACGCGGCTATTTCGAATTTCGCGTGATCCTGCGGCGCCTGGGGTGCGATCTGGTCCACGTACCTCACCTGTTCTGGCTGCCTCGAGCGCTGCCCTGCCCTTACGTGATGACGGTTCACGACGTGCTCGAACATATGGCCAGGACGCGCGACCACTCGGGCATGCGTCGTTCCCTGCACTTTCACCTGACGCGGCGGGTCTTGCTAGGCGCGTCGCGGATCTTCGCGGTGTCGCAATTCACCGAGAGTGAACTTGAGAAGCTGTTCGGGATTCCGCCGGGACGAATGGAAGTGGTTTACAACGCGATCGATGAGCGCTTCCTGCACGGCCACGCTACGCCTGCGGATCACGAAATGATCGCGCAGCGTTATCAGGTAACTTATCCTTTCTTGCTATATGCCGGGCGCATCAGCCCACACAAAAATCTGGTGCGCATCATCGAAGCCTTCTCGGCTCTGAAAACCGAACTGGAAAAGGACGACAAATTTCCTGACCTCAAACTGATCATTATCGGCGACGAACTCTCGAAACACCCGGACCTGCGGCGCACCGTCATCAAAAGCGGCGTGCAGAATGACGTGAGATTCTTAGGATTTGTTCCTATCGAGGTCCTGCAAATTTTCTACGACACGGCCAAGGTTTTCGTATTTCCCTCCCTGTACGAGGGCTTCGGGCTGCCGCCGCTAGAGGCGATGGCACACGGGACACCGGTTGTCACCTCGAATGCGTCGTCCTTGCCGGAGGTAGTGGGAAACGCGGCGGTGATGGTCAACCCCGAGAACGTGTTCGAGATCATGCGGGCCTTACACCGTGTACTGATTGACCAATCTCTGCGCGAGAAGATGAAGGCTCGCAGTTATGAGCAATCGAAGCGCTTCTCTTGGGAGAGCTCAGCCCGGCGCGTTCTGCAGGTATACGAAGAAGTTGCCGGAAAAGCTTCCGTAACGCCGCGACCCCGAGAACGGATCGAACTTCCTCAGAAAGCAGCCAACTCCTAACCAACTGGCCCGTTACTTCAGCAGCGGGTGACCCGGAGACCGCAGTGCGAGCAGATTGAGTTTCTCTGTGAGGGTCGTCCGCTCTGAATCCGATGTAGCCTTAGCAAGGCGCTTGCGGAGCTTGGCGATCTTTTCTTTGCGGGTACGACGGCGACGGATCTCGGGCCGTCGCGACGGTGCTGACATGAGTTCGGCTCCAATCTTAATGCAAGGAATGGTGCAGCCTCGTTTCTAAGTTCCCGGCTGCCACCCCGCAAATTTTAGTCGTAGGAGCACTCCAGCGCAACGCTAACAGCCACATTGAGCATCTGCCGAGATTACGCGGGGAGCGGCTCCCTCGGAATCTGCTTTGCTTTTGAAGGTATGAAATTTTCGAGGAGAGACTTGAGCTGAGGGCTCAACCGCAGTTCTTCGCTTTCCTGTCGTAGTAATGCATGGGGATCGCTCGCCGCCTTGAGGGCATAGCGCAAGTACGACACCCGCATGAGCCAAAGCGCATGTTTCAAATCTTCTTCCCTGCGAATGTGGAAAGTGATCCAACCTGAGTTGGGGACCCAACGGTGCTCCTCAGCAAGACCGTCAGCGAGCAGAATGTCATGAACTGAGCGGGGGAACGGAATGTCAACGATCCCTCCGCGGTGAATGTGTCCGACCTCTGCGCTTCCAAAGCGGAATTCTCGTCCGCCAAAGCGGTGCGCATGAGTTGAGATACTTGGCCAGGCCGATAGTTCGTGCTCGAGTTTCTTCCAGTCGTCCATTACCAAACTCCATTGGTTATTCTTTTCGATGATGAAGCATGACCGCTGGATTCAGCCACCATATCCGCTCCGCTCGAACCAGAGCGCTCACCTGATGGGAGCGTTTATGTCAGCCATAAGTCTGCGCCCGAGCGCTAGGCGTGCCCTGGAGGTGGCGTAACGAGAGGTGTGAGGGCATTGAAGACACTTTTGTCGAGCACAAGAAGTGATTTTGCAGACACGCGTGGACACGCGTCGGACCGACCGGTGCCGCAAGGGACAGAAAAGAGTCGGCGAGAAGAAGCAGGCTTTTTATATCCTGCAGAAGGCCTATCGCGAAAGAATTATCGGAAGTGTGCGTTGGAACAGCCATGGTGAATAGTTCGGGCCCCACAACGCGGTAACGATCTTTGAGGGTACTCACATTGTTTGGCTGAGTTACTGGACAGCCTAGCCAGCAAATAATTAGCATCCTCAAGGAAACAACGGTGGAGAACTTATGGATCGACGCGACTTCCTTCGCAACGCAGGTGTTCTGATGGCAGGAGCTACGGTTGCACCCAGCGCTTTATCCGGGGTTTCGCAAGCGAGTAGTTCGAGCATGAGTGGACGTCTGGTCCTCCCCATGAATCGCAATTGGCGTTTCAGCCGCAATTCTTCCGAAGCTGCTCACGCGAAGGATTTTGACGATTCCGGTTTCGATCGTGTTGTGATTCCTCATACCAACGTCCGGCTCAAATGGCACGGCTTCGATGAAAAGGAATACGAGTTCGTCTCCGTCTATCGCCGCCGTTTCAGGCTTCCGCCCGAAGCTCGCGGCCAGCGAGTCTTCGTGGACTTTGAAGGCGCGATGACGGCATCTACTGTTTGGATCAACGGCGTGCGCCTCGGTGAGTATAAGGGCGGGTACACTCCGTTCTCCTTCGACCTGACGCCCCATGTGAACCTCGATGGCGATAACGTGCTCAGTGTCGATGTTGACTCCACCGAACGCTCGGATATCCCCCCCTTCGGATATGAAATCGACTATCTCACCTTTGGCGGCATCTATCGTGAGGTATCTTTGCGCATTGTTCCAGCAACGTTTATCGAAAATATCTTTGCCAAGACCAGGGACATGCTCTCGGGGAAACCCGGCCTCGACGTTGAGTGCTTCCTCCAGGCCTCCGAGTCTTCACGCGCTCCGCTGAGTCTTCAAGCCGAGTTGCTCGACGGCGATCACATCGTATCTAAAGCCGCGCAACGGGTTCTTCCTTCCGGGCCGCAGACTGAGCCGGTTGCATACACGGTGCACTTTGAAAATTTGAACGGCATGAAACTGTGGGGCCTCGAACAGCGGAACCTCTACACGGTTCGCGTCCGCCTGCTCCGCGGAACTCAGCTACTGGATGAAGACTCCCGCCGTTTCGGTTTCCGGGAAGCACAATTCACCGATCACGGCTTTGAGTTGAACGGCAAGGTCATCAAACTGCGAGGCCTCGACCGTCATCAGACGTTCCCCTTTGTAGGCCAGGCCATGCCGGGCCGCGTTCAGCGCCGCGACGCGGAGATCCTTCGCCAGCAGCTCAAGTGCAATATTGTCCGTACTTCGCATTATCCCCAATCTCGCCACTTCCTCGACGCCTGCGACGAGCTTGGCCTGCTTGTACTGGAAGAGATTCCGGGCTGGCAACACATTGGCGATGAGGCGTGGAAGCAGCTTTCGATCGACAACGTGCGGCGCATGATCCGTCGCGACTGGAATCATCCCGCAATCGTTCTATGGGGAGTGCGCATCAATGAGTCCAAAGACGACCATGACTTTTACACCCGAACGAATGCGCTTGCGCATCAACTCGATCCCACGCGCCAGACGGGCGGCATCCGCTATTTCCAGCAATCGGAGTTTCTCGAAGACGTTTTCACCATGAACGACTTCGGCTTCCCCTTGAAGCCGCCTAACCACCCGCGATATCTCAACACCGAGTTTGTCGGTCACACCTATCCGACGAAAACGATTGACAACGTCGAGCGCCTCAGAGAGCACACGCTGCGCCATGCACGCATTCACGACCAGCTCGCGTCGAACCCGCACTATGCCGGCGGCATCGGATGGTGCGCGTTTGACTACAACACCCATGGCAATTTCGGTTCAGGCGACCGCATCTGCTATCACGGCGTGACCGACATCTTCCGTGAACCTAAACCCGCGGCCGGATTCTACAAATCGCAATGCGATCCTGCGGAAGAAATTGTGCTCGAGCCGGCATTTCACTGGGCCCGGGGCGACGAATCCATAGGCTTTTCCAAGGCGGTTGTCTGCTCCAATTGCGATCACCTGAAGTTCTACATCGCCGAGAAGCTGGTTGCGGAGGTCGATCCGGACCGCGCCGAATTTCAGCATCTTCGCTATCCACCGTTCAGCGTTAACCTGGGTGAACTCTTTCACAAGTGGGGCGACCTGCGTATTGAAGGCTACATTCAGGGCAAGCAGGTCATCGCGAGGAATTATTCGGGAGCCGGCGTCGACAAAAAATTTGTGCTCCGCCCGGACGACACCCAACTGATCGCCGAGGGCGCCGATTCTACTCGCGTTGTCATGCGCGTCACCGACGAATTCGGGGCGATTAAACCCTTCGCTGATGATTCCATCCGGCTGGAGATCGAAGGCCCGGCTGAGATTATTGGCGACAACCCTTTTTCATTGGTGGGCGGAACGGGCGCCGTTTGGATTCGTGCAAAAGAACAACCCGGAACGGTACGACTCACGGCCACTCACCCGCAGTTAGGACCGCAAGCTGTAAATATTGAGATCACACAAGCGATGCCTGAGAGAGTCTGATTGTGCAGCGGTTGTGCATCGGCTTTAAGCCGCACTCAGAGCTTTCTGAATCGCTTGCTCCGCCAGCGGCGCCATCACTTTGTATCCTGCGGCATTGGGATGAAGGCCGTCCTCAGAGAGTTCTCTTTTCAGCAGTCCCTTGTCGTCCAACATGGCGCTGAAGTAGTCGAGATACACGTGTCCGTTGGCGGCGCAGTAATCTCTCAGCCAGCGATTGAGTTCTCGGATCTTTTCCATTGGACGCGTAGCAAAAAAGTCCTGCGATCGCGGCGTGTAGTTATGCACGGGCAGGACTGAGGAAAAAACTACAGGTATACGGTGAGCGTGGGCAAGTTCCGCCATGGAAGCGTAGTTTGCCTCGATATCTTGCAAGGTCATGGGGCCGGTGTTGCCGGCCACGTCGTTTGTACCGGCCAGAATCACCACGGCTTTCGGCCCGAGATCGATCACGTCCTGGCGGAATCGGACCAGCATCTGCGGCGTCGTCTGTCCCCCTATGCCGCGATTGATGTAAGGCTTGGCGGGGAAGTAGTCCGCCAATCTCCACCCATCTGTGATTGAATCGCCGAAGAATACGACTCGAGATTCACCCGGGGCCAGAGCCAGCAAGCTTGCATTCGCGTCACGATAACGCCCCAGTTCACCAAAATCGTCCATCAGCACTGGGATTCTGGACAGGCGCCATCGGTCCAGGTGCCGAACCGCATCCGCGGTCTCCATCGCTTGCTGTCCGAACGTGAAGACAGAAAATAACAGCGCAACTGGGAGTGCCAAGCTCAAGCGCATTTCTACGATGCTCCTTTCCGCACTGAATTTCATTTTCGCGGCCGGACGGGAAAGCGCTGGGTTCCCCCCCCGTCCACAGGCGGCATCACCACTAACTGTGACGGATACCGTTGACCATCGGAGCGCGGGTGACGCCGACAAGAGCCACTCCACCGGCAACCACCAGCGATGCTGCACCCAGGACCAAAAGGGCAACCAGAGCAAGCGGGAGTCGCTGCAGGCTCAAGCCTGAGACATTCGCCACGGCAACGATTCCGACCACCATCAAGTAACCGCCCATCGCTAGGAGGACTACACCCAGTCGGCGTCTCTCGCTCCAGTCGGTGAACGACAGCAGCCACGCCATCGCCGGAAGCACCAGCACGCCGTGCATAGTCACGGCGTGCGTCGGCTTCAGCATCCCGCCTGTGGCATAAGCTGCCTGGGGATTTCCGCGGAACACAAAGGTCATTCCTCGGGCAATCATCAGGCCGCCGATTACTTGCGCACCCAGCAAGGCTACAAGGCCGGCGCGAATCGCGATCAGCAGGCTCATGGGGACCTTCGTATTCGCGCGGAAAGAGGTGATGGTCAAGGCAAGGATGACAATAACGAGCGCGACTCCACCTACTGCGAGGGCTCGTGCGACCATGGCATCCAGGGTGGTTTCCGTGTTGAAGTGAGAGGGCACCCCGCGCCATGCCTGCAGCGATACCAATGCGGTCTCGAGAGTGCACGCCGCTGTGAATACCGTGAGCAGTATCGCCCGGACCCTGCTGCCGAGGTCCAGAAACGATGCCACCCACACGATCGTGATCAGGGCTAGACCGAAAGAGAACCCGAAGGTAGCCGGCTTGCGCAGCGATACCGGACCCTCCCAGGAACCGCCACTGGCCATCAGGATCACGAGGTGAAGAAAGCCGCTGATCATAAGCAGTGTGCCCACGAGATACCCCGCACGCTCCGCCCGCGTACCGCAGCGCCAGAACGAGGATAGCGACTCGATCATTGGGTTCAGCGGGGCCATGCGACTGGAACCCCTATTTCTGCTCGGATGCCCGCTTTAGGCCGTCGATGTCGATCTTTTGCATTTGCAGCATTGCCTGCATCACTCTTTTCGATTTTTCAGGGTTCTTGTCGGCTAACATCTTACCTAAAGTAGTAGGAATGATTTGCTAGGACAGGCCATACTTGTCGGTGAGCCAGCCGCATCTCTCTTTCTGTCCGCCTGCGGAGAGTTTCTCCCACAATTCGTCGACCTCTGGCTGCGTCTCGCAGTTGACGAACAGTGATATGGCAGGCGTGAATTTGAACTGCGGGCCACCGTTCAGGGCCATGAATTCTTGTCCCTCAAGCTGGAAGGTTCCCGACATGACGGTTCCCGCCGGGCCAGGTCCCGCCTCTCCACAGCGGTTCATGCTGATGATCTTTGCATTCTTGAAAAATCGAGACGTAGAACCTCATCGCCTCTTCGGCTTCATTGTTAAACCACAAGAATGGAATGATTTTTGGCATGTACTCCCACCTGTTACTTTCTTGAAGGCATGAAATGAACCCAGGCCTTGCCTCAACAAATTACCAACGAGTGCCGCGCTTCTAGAACTCATTACGATCCGAGCCTTTACGAAGTTCCACGCGGCTGGTCGCCGCACGGCCTTGATTCAGAGCGGCATCGGATAGATTCCAAGACGAACGCGTATGCCGGCACCTGTGACTCTGGCTTTTCAATTGACCACTGCGACAACGATGCCTTGACGGCGGCGCCAATCATGTAGAATACAAAATCTTTCAGGCTGAGAGGAAGAGTCGTGCTCTTTGCCGAAAATATCGATGATGAATTCCTTCACCAGAGCAAACACCAGCACAGCCAGGAAACCATACGTCCAGTCGTGGAATCTGAAGCCGGCAGTTAGCACGGTCCCATAACCAATCAGAGCGTGCACGCCTTGGTAAGCCACTTCGGGCGAAGGGTAATTTCCGTTGCTCATTTGGGCCTTTCGTTGGATTCGCGGCCTAGCAGGACTTTTGCGGGCTCCGGCAACGCAGGGCGCTGTTCACGAGCTTCTTCCTCGGTCATCCTGATCTGTTTCCATTTGCGATAAACGTTGGAGACCGCGAGCGTCCAGAAGGGCACCAAATCGACTCCGGGCACCAGCTCGGCAAAGAAAGTCGGCAGAAATTCCCAGTGCCATCCGAGCAGGCGGACCAACACTGCCGCGGTGGCAATATCAAGCACATCGTCGGCGGGCGACAACGCTCCTTCGGCGAACAACGGGAACACAAAAATTTGAAACGCGTCGGCCGCCATGGCCAGAATCATGGCGATTCGAAATCGCGTGCGTGGCGAGAGCGGGATTGAATCGTCAGTTGTCCCAGGCTGCATTTGTATTGCCTATTCCTAACTTAATGCGCATACCAGTCGGAATGCGGCGACCAGCGGGCGCAGGAGAGACATTGCGTGGAAGTCCACTGGTGGAGGCACGCCGGGCACACTCCTCCCGTATCGAACGTATTCCATTCATGGCCGCAGCTACAAGACCAGCGGTCTCCTTGGCAAGGTGACCATCCGCAACGCGGACATCGAATGCGCGGACCGGATGGACCAGTCCCTTTCTCTTCATCGAGCTCACGATCCAACACCGCGGACGTGCTGTCTTCCGAACGGGCATGCATGGCGGGCTATTATCACCTAATTCCCTGTAGGGTAGGCAATTGATGCGACGAGAGGTGGGCTTAAAAGAATTTCTTGTGCCAGCTGGACCTGGAAGCCGAATTCTCCTGACCCCGTTGCAGCCACTTAAGTTGAATCGAAGTGAGCGCAAACTGTCAATGGTCACCAACTTTGGCCGCCTTGGCAGGCTTTACGTCACAGCGGCGTCATAAGGGTGCTGACACCCGGCTGCGCGGCTGACGCTCCGTTCATAAACAGGACAAAGCGAAACAGTGCGCCTTGGTGCCATTCGTAAAGCAAGCGAGAGGCATTTTCATCGCCCCCGCGCATTGCCCGAGCAGTTTGTAATCATTGGCTAAAGGTTCTGGCATCGAGTCTGTGAGAGAGCACGTTACCCACATTCACCCTCTACCTACAACTTGCGTCTTTTTACCGGATGCTTCCATATGTTTAGAGACCGCATTCGGTGCGAAAAGCTGAAACTTGTGCCGATCCCTTTAAAAGGGTGTCAGTGATGGGCGCACAGAGGTTATGGTAGCTCGATGAGTTGATCATGCTGGCTTGGAACAGCTGGCTTGGAACAGCTGGCTTGGAATAGCTGGCTTTGGAAAGTGGCCTGTTTACCCTTTCAGAAAGCCTCGAGAATCGAGATCCGCAAGCCTGAGAGCGGATAGCGGATAGCGGATCGATCACGCGCACGTATTCACTCCACCGCCATTCCCTATTCGCGAACGCGTGCTGCTGCTCAATTGATCCAATCATCCTCTTCGTCGTCTGAAAGTACTTCAGCCGCCGCCGGGGCCTCCTTGACGGCCTCGGCGATTTCTTTGTCGTTGGAGTCGGCTAAGTCGAGCAGGATTTCCCGCGCCTCCGCGGGACGGATACTGCCGAGGGCGCCGATGGCGGCAAGCAGTAAGGGCTTTGGGGAGTGCGGGTCATGGACGAGTTCGACGATGCGAGACCAGGCCGCGTCCAGATCCCAGTTGCCAGCTGCGATGACTGCCTCGTAGTGTATCTCCGGATCGTCGTTCTTCAAGGCTAGCTAGCAGTATCTGATCGTCAAAACCGAACCCAGCCCATAGACAACACAGCCGTCAGCATCCACTCTTTGTCTCCGCTGGAATTGGCTTCCCGCAAAGCCGTGAGAATGAATTGCCTTGTTGAATTCCCGGACGGAGTCGGGAATGGCCTCCCCGATGCAATCTATAGCACCAACGTATCGAGCGCTGCGCTCGTCGGATAGGACGTTGAGCCCATGTTCAGCCCGCAGGGAAGTTTTTCCGTGCGCACAAAATCCCCCCTGACATCAGGAGGGGCATGGTTTAGCGGCAGGCCTAATTGGCAGTCACATCACGAACTCTCCTACCCCTAACTTCCTCTTCGGCGCGGAGCCAGTCCTCTAGTTCGTGGCCTTCTTCCCGGCCGCGTTCCTCGTAGAGCTCGTATGCCCGGCGGCGGATCTGATCTGCAAGGTTCGGATTAGGCTGGATGGCTATGTTCGTCTGCGGCCTTCTGGTCGTATCTGTTGGCATGGCGGGCACTCCTTTCTGGAATGCGGGGTGGGTCGGGGACCCAGCCGGAAGAATGTACTCTATGCTTAGGCTGTTGTTGACGGACAACGTACGCCCGTTCGAGAGCAGGGTCAATTGCTCAATAATGGTGCAGTTTGCTGACATGAAAATGAATTCGCGCGGCACGAAGGCTAATCCCGCATACACTGACGTATGGCCGTAACGGTGGAGATGCACAACACGGGTGATCCGGAGTTACAGCGAGACGTGGCCGTGATGATCGAGCACGTGCTTTCGGATCGGTCCGGAGATTGGCGGGTTGTGATCGTCGGCTCGCAGGAAAGCGACCGGTGGGAAATGAAGATCTTCGGCCCCAATGCCTTTGAACGCTCGTATACGCTCGAAGGCGCGGCGGGTCAGCATGAGCCGCGAGTTATCGGCGGGATTGTTTCGAAAATGGTGCCTGCGGCTTCGTAACCAAAAATGAAACATCGGATCGTTCACGCGCTTCAAAAGTACTTGCTCAACCCCCCGATTAAGCTTTTGTTCGCTATCGGCCTCGCACCGCCGGGGTATGCGATCCTGGAAACCACCGGTCGCAAGACCGGAAAGAGTCGGCGCACGCCGGTAGGCGACGGACGTGTTGGCAGGCAGTTCTGGATCGTGGCAGAGCACGGCATGAAAGCCGGATACGTCCGCAATGTTGCACAGAACCCACGCGTGCGGCTGAAGTTGCGCGACGGGATACGCGCTCACTGGTACATCGGCACGGCACATTTGCTCACCGATGATGATCCGCACGAGCGCCAACGCTGGCTTGGCGATCAAGTGCCTGGAAGCGCCAAGAATGCGGCTGCGGTGCGCCTCTTCGGGACTGACCTGCTCTCCGTTCGGATTGATCTGGATGCCTGACACTTAGGTGGACCCTTGAGGCCGGGTTCGAAGCGGGATGCGGATTGTGCCGGGCTAGCTAGGTCAGGCATTTTTCGTGAGATGTGGGTCTCGGATTTGCGTGGTGGTGTAAGGCAATACTTCTGGTATCGAGCCGAAGCATGGGTGCGCTCCAGGTCTTGCACCTCGAACCTGCTATTTCCTGCGTGGTTAGCCGGGACGGCCCAGAACTTTAATATCCGCAGGGGAACACTCG
>Ga0209154_1000924_pt1 | contig 18016 bp, 20 predicted proteins | sample GraSoiAngelo_121_FD_185878 | JGI IMG/M metagenome (GOLD analysis project Ga0209154, IMG submission 185878) | Grasslands soil microbial communities from the Angelo Coastal Reserve, California, USA - 14_0919_12_20cm (SPAdes) (version 2) | ecosystem: Environmental > Terrestrial > Soil > Grasslands ... | reverse complement strand
GGTCCGGAAGGACCAGTACGAGGAATTCGGGCACCTCATGGAGGGGATCCCCGCTACCTACCTGGGCACGACCGGTGGGACTTCGTTGCATCTCGGCAAGGGTCGGCAGTGGACGTCCCTGGCGATTTCCGTCATGCGGAAGGCGTGGACCGAAACGATTCCGAAGCAGGTCGTGGTCGCATGAAGCGCGGCGACATTCGGGTGGGAATTGTGTACATCGAGGGGACGAACTGTGAAGAGGAGTCTGTGGCCTTCTTCCGGCATCTAGGGGCCCAGGCCGAAAAAGTCCATCTGAAGCAACTCACCGGAGATGTCCCTCCGACGATGAAGCGCACCTTGGACGATTTCGACCTCCTCATGATTCCGGGCGGATTCGCCGCCGGCGATTACGTTCGGGCGGGGGCCATCTTCGCCGCCCGCCTTCGTAGCAGACTGTCGAAGGAGCTCAAGGAATTCGTCGAGGCCGGAAAACCCCTCTTTGGCGTGTGCAATGGGTTCCAGGTCCTCGTCGAGGCCGGCCTCCTACCCGCCTTGGGCGGGACGATGACCGAGACCCCGGAGGCCGTCCTCGCGACGAACGACTCCGGGCACTACGAGTGCCGACCGAGTTACCTTCGACTCGAAAACTCCGGGTCGTGCGCCTTCACGAGGACGTTGAAGCGCGGTCAAGTCGTGACGTTCATCTCGGCTCACGCGGAAGGAAAACTGTTGTTCCCCAAAGAGCGCGCAGCGACGGTGCTGAAGGATCTCGCCGAGAACGACCAGATTGTCTTTCGGTTCGTCGACGACCATGGGCGGTCAGGATCCTATCCCTGGAATCCGAGCGGGACGACGGATGGGCTCGCCGCCCTCTCGAACCGCGAGGGAAATGTCTTCGGGGTTCAACCCCACCCGGAACGCTGCTTCTTCCGCCATCTGCACCCCGATTGGACCCGGGCCAAAGCCGAGCAGCCGATCTACGGAGACGGCAAGGCGATCTTCGACGGGGCCCTCGACTACGTCGAGCGAAAGTTCTGACCCTCCGATTAGGCCGGTTTTACGAAAACCCAGACGGGTGCCGCAAAGACATGCACCGGCTCCCCACGCTCCACGAATACGCCGACGATGCCGTACCGGTGTCCCGCCGGAACGAGGAATCCGGTGTCGTTGACCTGGTTCCACGTCGAATTCCAGGAAAGCGTGTCACCGGGTTGCAGGAATCTTGCCATCATCTGAGGACAGAAGACGATTCCTCCGACCCGTGGATAAATCGTCCTCCCACCCTCGTCCTCAACGGCATAGTAGACATTGCCACAAGGTGGGCCAATGAAGTCCCAGACCATGACGGGCCGATTTCCTTCGACTTTCAACACGAGCGTGAAGTTCACGGATTCGCCAGGCACGTAGACGGTCCGCTCGGGTCGTATGACAATCGACACGGCCCGTTGCGGATACCAAGCCGCCACCACCGCGACAAGGACGATCGAAGCCGCCACGACGATCACTAGGACTGGCGGACGCTTGCCCATTCCAGGACGAAACTGCGGGCGATGTTATCAGCTTTCCTTTCCCGTTAGGTTTCCTCCTACAGAGAGACGACCAGCTCAACGACGTCTCCATCCTTGATCCCGAGGGCGTTCCGAAGGTAGTGCTTCGAGATCACCTCGAGGACGTCCGTGTGGTGCGTGCGAATCGGCATGATCACGGCGCAATCCACATGGCCTGCCGTCGCGAGGAAGCACTTCGCTCCGCCGAACGTCCGGCCCCCCGCCTCGAAGCCCGTGATCTCGATGCCGGGGCTGTCCTGAAGGATCTGCATCTTCGCCAGATCGGACCCCGCCATCTTCAGGTTCAACGTGCCTTCGTACGGCTCGAACCAGAGTTTCTTGCGGAACTGGTCTCGGTAGCCCTTCTGGCGCATGTAGAACGCGCCCTCGCCGAGGCCGCTCGCCAGGGTACCCGAGATCGTCAACGTCTCTTTGAGTTCGAAGACGCGCTGATAGTCCGCGTATTCTTTCCGCAGGACTTCGCCACCCCGGGGAGAGAGACGAATCCGCTGACGACGGGTCGCGAGGTCCCGGGCGACGAGGCCGTCCCGAATCAATTCCAAAATCCGTTGCGACGCACTCTGCTGGCTCACTCCGATCAGCTTGCCGAGCTCGCCGGAGGACAGGTTCACGTATTCCTTCATGCCGCCCAGGAGCGCGATCGCCTTCAGCGTCTCGACATGGTACGGCTTCACGGCCGGCGAGAGAGGCCCCGCCTCCGCATATGCCTTTTCCCGGGGTCAGAGGCCCTCGGCCACCAGGTGGTTCCGGGACCGGAGGAAGATGCGCGGGATGCTCGCGGCGCGTAGGCGATCGAGGAGAGGCTGGTCGTTCGTCACGACGACGGCCCGATGCGAGGCGCCCAGATCGAGGAGCGCGTCATCGGCGGAACCGGATGCCTCGATGACGCGATACCGTTCGGCGAGTCGCAGGGCCGCCTTCGCGTTCCGATCCCGCACGGCCAAGAGTTCCAATTCGGTCTGCACAGGACTCGGGATCGCGATGTCGGCCGATCCCATCAGGCGGGTGAGTTCCGTTTCCAGGTTCAGGCGGAACTGGAACGGCATCAGGAGCGCGTTCGTGTCGAGAAGGACGATTCGAGACGCCATTTTTCTTCATCCTTATGGACCGAGACCGTTTCGTCGCGAGAATCGCGGGGTCGAATTTAAGTATGCAACAATACATAGCGTCACTATGTCCATAGCGAGGTCACAAAAGGCTTCGCAAGGAAGGTGTTTCACATGCGGACTTGGATGCTGGCCCTCGTCGTGGCCGTGATGGTACTCGTGCCCCTTGGCATCATGGGGACCGCGAGCGCTGCGGGAACGACCCGCGACCTGACGACCATCGTGATCGGGCCGGTCCCCACGGACCGGTTCGGCGGCGGGGATCTCGTCGCGGTGAAGGCAGGTGACGCCCTGTTTGGCGTCCGATACGGTTCGAACGCACACGCGAACGACATCGTGATCTTCGCGGAGTACAAGCGTTTCCTCGGCGGCGCCGACATCGTCGACGCGCAGGGGAACCACCTCGCGACCCGCGGCATCCCGGTGTACACGGTGCTGGCCCAGAGCCTCTCCCGGTTCATCGAGTTCCGCCAGGTGAACGCGAGCGACGGGTTCGACCTGACGAGCTGGGACCATCTCTTCCCCGTCCCGCTCACGCAGAACGTCCCGATGAAGGCGCTCCCCCTCACGACGGCGTGGACACTGAGCGGCCTCTCGAACGAGACCGTCGCGGGTGTGACCTACGTGAACTTCACGGTCTCCGCGACGAACCTGACCTACGCCCGGGTCGCGAACAACACGTACCTGGGCGATGGCGAGTTGAACCATGTCGCGTTCACCTTCCACCTGACCGTGGACACGCATAACCGGAGTGCCAAGGTCCCGTGGTACCGGATCACGGTCGATGACGGGAACCGCACGGCGATCCGCCACGTCGAGTTCCTCGGCTATCATGATGTGTCCGGGCCCGCGATTGCGATGGGCGCGAAGTACGACCACCTGATCGGAGGCTGGGACTTCGCCTATCCTCAGGACAAGCTCGCCCTCGAGACCCATCTGATCGTCGGGAACTACATCCCCGAGAGAACGGCCGTCTTCATCCACGACGCGTTCCTGCGGGAGCACGCGGATGACGGCACGACGACGATTGGCAATGCGACGAGCCTCAACACCACCGCGCCGACCCACCCGACGCTCTACACGCGCGACCGGGTGTTCTTCGACGACGACTTCACGCGGATCGGGCGGTTCGAGTGGGCGACGAACGTCACCGTGGACGGCCGGGCCGCCATGATGACCTTCAACATCCAGGGAGGCGGGCACCTCGTGCTCGCCCACGCGGGCGCGTACTTCGTCGGGTTCTGGCTTCGGGCCGCGTTCGTCTACCCCGCGGGCCAGATGATCGTGCACGACCCCGTCCTCTCCACGGAGGCCTTGCTCGACCTGCCGTCCGGCGTGAATCTCACGCCGGTCACGATCCTCGCGGCCCAGTTGGCGGTCGTCTCGGTGGCCATCGGCCCCGCCTTGTACCTGCGAGCGAAGGCGAGGCGCAAGACCTGAGCGCCTCCCCTCCTTTTTCTTTCCCGCTCCGAACCGATGATCGCGTTTCCTGGAGGGAATCGATTCGATGTCGACCGTTCCGCGAACCCGCACTCCATCCATGACCGAAAGCCGAAATACGGACGGTCGGATACGAGGCGGACCGGATGACGGAAGTCTCCCCCGAGTGGACCGCGGAGCTGAAGAAGGGCTCGATTCAACTATGCCTGCTCGCGCTCCTGAACAAGGAGGAGAAGTACGGGTTCCAGATCCTCCACGAGCTGCGCGACCGGTCCAACGGGTTCTTCGATCTCAAGGAGGGAACCCTGTATCCCGCGTTGCGACGTCTCGAGGAGCGGGGGTTCGTCCAGAGCCGATGGCAGGAGCCGACGAGCGGGATGCCTCGGAAGTACTACCGGCTGACGGACCGCGGCCGGACCGCGCTCCGGGAGGCATTGGCCGTGTGGGACGCGATGACCCAGGGCGCCGAGCGCGTCCTCGAGGGAGCCCGATGACCGCGGACGACGACTACCTCGGGCAGGTGCGTCGGGCGATGATAGGCATGGCCGGTCCGGTCCGCGACGACATCTTGCAGGAGCTTCGCGGCCACATCGCCGAGTCCGCGGCTGCGAACGGGGGCAACGTCCATACATCCCTCGAGGCCCTCGGATCGCCGCGGGACGTGGGTCGCCATTACCGTGAGATCTACGGTTACGGAACTCCCTTCAAGATCGTGTTCGCCGCAATCGCGTTCCTGCTCGCCGTCCCCTCGGTGCCAGTCCTCGTCATTGGGCCGGAGACGGTGTTCCCGTTCACGCTCTCGATCGTCTTCGTCGTTGCGGCCGCGGCATGGATTCTATGGGTCGGCGTCGCTGCGGGAACCCAGGCCGGGATCGTGGCCGGCGTTGCGGGAATGGTCGGGCGGATCTCCGCCTTTGGCGCCGTAGCCTTCCGGGAGTCCGGAGCCATCACGAGCGCCGGGGGCCTGGGATTGCTTGTTGCGGTGTCCCTCTTGTTCGTCCTGCTGGGATGGATTCCCGGCACCGCTAAGAAGGCCTGGTCGAGCCCGCGCGCTGAGCTCTAGAGACCCCGCCACTTGCGTACGATCTCATTGTGGTCGAAGGCCATCCGCGGCGGGTCGTCGGGATTCACGAGGACGATCGCCGCTGCATCGCTCCCCGCCTTGGGCCGACCCCCGATCGCCTCCAGGGCGTAGGCAATCGTGACCGTGTGGCCGCGAGGGTCGCGACCAGGATCCGAGAACACGCCGACTAACCGAAGGACCTTCGTCTCGAGCCCAGTCTCCTCCCGGACCTCTCGGACGACCGCCTCGAGGGTCGTCTCGCCGAGCTCGACGAAGCCGCCCGGAAGGGCGGGCATACCGCGAAACGGTTCGTTGCCGCGACGGATGGCAACCAGCCTCCCGTCGACCAAGACGAGGCCGTCGACCGTGACGGCGGGGTGCGACCGTTCCATCATTCGTTCACTCGAGGGACGGCATTCGGATGTCGTGGTCTTTCGCGAAGCGGACCGCTTCCGGGTATCCGGCGTCCGCATGTCGGACGACACCCATCCCCGGGTCCGTCGTGAGGACCCGGCCGATCCGTCGGTCCGCGTCCTCCGTGCCGTCGCACACGACGAGGGCACCCGCATGAGTCGAGTACCCGATTCCCACCCCTCCCCCGTTGTGCACCGCGACCAGGTCCGCCCCAGCCGCGGTGTTCAGGAGGGCGTTCAGGATCGGCCAGTCCGCAATCGCGTCGGACCGATCCCGCATCCCCTCCGTCTCGCGATAGGGAGACGCGACCGAGCCGGCGTCGAGATGGTCCCGCGTGATCACGATCGGGCCGCTCAACTCGCCGGAGGCTACCATGCGGTTGATCGCTCGTCCGAATTGGGCTCGCTCTCCGTATCCGAGCCAGCAGACCCGGGCGGGCAGGCCTTCCCACGGGAGGAACTTCTCGGCAAGACGGATCCAGCGAGCCAAGGTCTCGTCCTTGGGGAACTCGCGCAGCACGACGCTGTCCGTCTTAATGATGTCGTTCGAGTCACCCGTCACCGCCACCCAGCGGAAGGGACCCCGGCCTTCGGCGAACAGCGGGCGTATATAGAGGGGGACAAAACCCTGGAACGCGAACGCGTCCGCGACCCCCGCCTCCTGCGCCTGTCCTCGGATGTTATTCCCATAATCGAAGACCACGCTACCGGCCCGGAGGAAGTCGAGCATCGCCCGGACGTGAATCGCGATCGACTCCCGGGACCGCTGCAGATATTCCTGCGGATCGCGAGTCCGGAGCTCGGCCGCTGACTCGACCGTCAGACCCTTTGGAATATAGCCCCCGAGCGGATCGTGCGCGCTCGTCTGGTCCGTCACCACGTCCGGTCGGATCCCCCGCCGTACGAGTTCGGGATGGACCTCCGCGCAATTGCCGACCAGGCCGATTGAGAGCGCCGTTCCCGCCGATTTCGCGGCGAGGGCCATCTCGAGAGCCTCATCGAGATCGGAGACGAGCCGGTCGCAGTACTTGTTCGCCACGCGGCGGCGGATGCGCGCTTCTTCGACCTCGACATCGAGGCAGACGCCCTCGTTCATCTTCACCGCCAAGGGCTGCGCGCCCCCCATGCCACCCATTCCGCCTGTCAGGACGAGTCGGCCCTTCAACGAGCCACCGAAATGCTTTCGGGCACATGCGGCGAAGGTCTCGTAGGTTCCCTGGACAATCCCCTGGGATCCGATGTACGACCAGCCTCCCGCGGTCATCTGCCCGTACATCGTGAGGCCGAGCGCCTCGAGTTCGTGGAACGTCTCCCAGTTCGACCATTTCGGGACCAGATGCGCGTTCGCGATCAGGACCCGCGGGGCGTCTCGGTGGGTTTTGAAAACGGCCACGGGCTTGCCGCTCTGTACGATTAGGGTCTCGTCGTCGCGGAGGCTCATGAGCGAATCGACGATACGGTGGAACGCCTCCCAATTGCGAGCCGCCTTGCCCGTCCCTCCGTAGATGATCAGTTGGTCCGGCTTCTCCGCGTTCTCGAGGTTGTTCTCCAGCATCCGGAGGATGGCCTCTTGCCGCCAGCCCTTGCACCGCAGTTTCGGTCCGCGGGAGGCCTTGATCCGTTCCATTCAGGCGACGATACACCCTGAGCGGACTTGAGCCTTTCCCACTTCGCCAGGCCGGCGACAAGGATTTCGTTCAGAGTCGTTCGGTGACGACCGCCATCGCTTCGTGGCCGATTTCGTCCGCCCGTTTCAGGAGTTGCTCGACTCGTTCCTCCGCGTTCGATCGGAACGTCTCATCGCGAATGGACGCCAGATTCACCGCGCAATTCAAGCTCGCTCCCCGGATCGCCGCCTCCGCGAGGAGAATGGCGACGGCCACGTCGGTCGTCGCGCTGCGATTCCCTTTCTTGACGGAGGCCTCGGCCAGCTCCAACGCCTCCACGCAGAGCTCCATGGTCTCGAGGGGGACCTCGGTCGCCTTGCGATAGGCGGCCTGCATGGCGTCCACCCGTGCGGCTTTTTCTTTCTCGGACGATTTCGGCATTCGCATCGCGGTGATCACGCTTTCGTAGGCCCGCGCGTCCTCGTCGATCAACGTCTCGAGCCGTCCCTGGATGACCTTTCCTCGGCTCTCGATTTGCGCGAGTTCGGACTCGACGCCTTCGTATCCGGCCTTCCCGCGAGCGAGACCTGCGACCATACGGCTCAGGGCCGCGGACAGCGCGCCCGCGAGAGCCGAGACGCTTCCCCCTCCCGGCGTGGGAGTCGGTGCCGCGACCGCGGCGAGGAACTCTTTCACCGTCGTATCCTTCACTCCCACAACCGGGCCTCCAGGATCTGTTCGCGATGGAACCGGGCGAGCTTGAAATGTTGGGTGGCGCCCACGAGGACCGCGTCGAGCGGCACCAATCCGATGATTTCGCTCTCGACGATCTCCACGCGTTCTTTCGTCGCAAGCTCCCGGATCGCATCGAAGGCTTGGACGAGCGAGGTCTTGCGGTAGTCGGTCATATTCATCGACACTTGCACAAGGCCTCGGTCGGCGAGTTCAAAGCCTTTCGCTCGCACGGCGGGCAGCCCGCCGTCGCTTTCTCGAATCGCCTTCGCAATCCGTTTCGCGACCGTCACGTCCTTCGTGCCGAGATTCACATTCCATGCGATCAACACGGGCCGCGCGCCGACGATGCATGCACCCGCCGTCGGGTGCAATTTCGAAGGACCGAAGTCCGGCTTTCGTTCCGCATCCGTTTCGATGGCGACTTTCAGTCCCTCGAATTCTCCGCGGCGCACATCCGGGAGCGCCTTCCGATCCGGCCGCGTCGCGGCAGCCTCATAGAGGTAGACAGGCACCCGGAGCTCGTCCGCGATCCTCCTCCCGACGGACCGGGCGAGCGCGACGCAATCATCCATCGTGACCCCGCTGATGGGAACGAACGGGAGGACGTCGAGGGCTCCGACCCGCGGGTGCTCCCCGCGGTGGTTGTTCATGTCGATTCGGGCGACGGCGGACTTGGCCCCCTGGAAGGCAGCTTCGGCCACCGCGATGCGGTCCCCGACGAACGTGATGACGCACCGATTGTGGTTCGAGTCCATCTCCGTGTCGAGAAGGCGAACACCGGGGACGGACGCGATTGATTTCGCGATGGCATCCACGACCTCTTTGCGTCGCCCCTCGGAAAAGTTCGGGACGCACTCCACGATGTCTGCCATTCCTTTCTCCGGGGAAGCGCCGAAGGCCCGGATTCCTTAAAGTCTTTCTCGGGGTCCGTGTGCTCCACGACCCGGGAGGTCGAAGCTGCGATTCAGTGGACGTCCGGTTGAACAAGGGTATAAGTAAACCGAACAGCGTGGCGCGTTCGGGTTCTTCGGAGAGGCGAGCAATGCGAGGGCGCGCACCGACGATCGTGTGCCTGCTTTTGCTCGAACTCCCGCTCGTCCTCCTCCTCGGGACCGGGTCTGTGATCGCGCCTCCTCCGATCGCGATGCGGACGCAAGGCCATGCCCTCGACCAATCGGGTTCTCCGCTCCCTGCGGGGACGCCGATTCGTACGTTCGTTGACGGCGTCAACTATACGACGGGGCGATTCCCGAGGGACTCCATGGCGGTCCAGAACGGAATCGGATCGTTCGCCATTCTCACGGTGGGAAATTCGAAGACGCCCGCGAACGCCTCCGATACGCCCTCCGTCCAGGAAGGAGCGAATTTGGGAGACCTGGTGGTCTACGCTGCGGGCGATTTTACCAGCGCCACTGGCGTATTCCAGGAATCGTTCGTCTGGTCTCCCGGAAATGTAACGATCCAAGATCTCCACCTGGGCGCCGCTTCTTCGACGCCCGAACCGGTGAAGATCGCGGGCATTGTCACCCTACCCGCACAGGGCGGGAATCAATATGCCTTCGTGTGCAACCCGACGGGTTCCCCGGTGTCCCTTGCAGACTACTATCTGGAGCGCGACGCACCGGGTTCCTACCATGGCGGAAGTCTCAGCCTGACCGGGGTGGCCGCCTCCATCTCCTCCGTGCGCGTGAACCTCTCATCGCCCTCCTGGCTCACGCCGACCGGGGACGCGTTGAAGCTGGTGTATCGGAATCCCAAGGGCGGCGCCGCCAGCGCGGGTGGACAGGACATCGTCGTGGACCGCGTTGAATTCAACGCCACGCGCAACGGCACACTGTCCTGGGAACCTGGCAATACGATCCTAGGCGATGCGTCGGCCCCCGGTCCCGGACAAATCCTCCAACGGGACGGGAGTTGCACGGACACGAATGACCCGCGAGATTTCTCCCTCGCAATGGAGCCGGGGACATCAGCGAACGGGCGTCCGACCGTCGCGATCACCGTCCCGTCCCCTGGCCAACAGATGCCTGCCGGCACCACGGTGACGTTCACCTGGACGATGTCGGACGATGTGTTCCTCAACGTCTACCTCCATGTCTGGGCGAATGTGACGATCGGGAATGGGACGATCCCCCTAGTCGTGGACCAAACCGGCGTGACGTCGGTCACATGGACAACGCGGGACATCGTGGCGACCGATCTGGTCTTTCGAGTCGATGTCCAGGATCCGTTCGGCGCCCACACGACGGCGTCCACGACGTTCTCCTTGACCCGACAATCCCCGATCGCCCTCATCGCCGCGATCCTGATCGCCGTCGTCCTCATCGTCTTCGTCCTCTTTGGATACCGTCGGGCTCGGAAGCATGATCAAGCCTCGAAGTCTCCCCCTCCGGCGAAGCCTCCCGCGGCGCCCGCGGCCCCCCTGCCGATCGCGCCTCCGATCGGCGCCGTGCTGGCCGGCGGGGACAAGAAAGTCTGCCCGCGATGTCACACCGCTGTCAAGGTCGAGGACGTGACCTGCTTCTTCTGCGGCTACAAATTCACGGAAGAAAATGCGCCGCCACCGTAACCATATTATCGCCATCGTTCCTTGGCCCCGTCATCCCATGCGGAAGGACGAGGAGTTCAGCGAGTGGTATAACGGCGTCATCGACCGCGCGGAGCTCAGCGACAAGCGCTACCCGATCAAAGGGATGAACGTCTGGCGGCCGTATGGCTGGGCGATCATGAAGTTGATCGACCAGGCGATCCGGGAGGAGTTCGATTCGACCGGCCACGGCGAGGTGAACTTTCCCGTCCTGATCCCGGAGACGGAGTTCCAAAAGGAGGCGGAGCACGTCAAGGGATTCGAGGGCGACGTCTTCTGGGTCACGCACGGCGGCCTGAACGAGCTCGACGTGAAGCTCGTGCTCCGCCCCACGTCGGAGACCGCCATGTATCCCATGTTCAAGCTGTGGATCCGCAGCCATGCGGACCTCCCACTCAAGGTGTACCAGATCGTCCCCGTCTTCCGGTACGAGACGAAGATGACCCGGAGCTTCATGCGCGTTCGGGAGATCCATTTCTTCGAGGCGCACACGGCCCACGCCAGCTTCGAGGACGCCGAGCAACAGATCCGCGAGGACCTCCAGATGAACGAGCGGATCATGCGACTCCTGGCCCTTCCGTACCTGATCTCGCGGCGGCCGGACTGGGACAAGTTCCCCGGTGCCCATTACAGCTTGGGGGCGGACACCCTCTTGCCGTCCGGGAGGGCCGCCCAGCTCGCGACGTTCCACCACTACCGCGACAATTTCGCGAAGGTGTACGACGTCACCTATGAGACGGAGAAAGGCGAGCACCGGTTCGTCCACCAGACGACGGACGGGATGAGCGAGCGGCTCCTCGGCGCGTTGATCTCGATCCACGGCGACGAGAAGGGCCTCGTCCTCCCGCCGGCGGCGGCTCCCGTGCAGGCCGTCGTCGTCCCGATCCTCGAGAAAGGTCGTCAGGAAGAGATGCTCCTGGAGGCCCAACGCTTATTCCTCGAGCTCCGTGAACGGATGCGAGTGAGGCTGGACGATCGCGATATCCGACCGGGGGAGAAGTACTACGAATGGGAGGCCCGAGGCGTCCCTCTCCGGGTCGAACTGGGGCCCCGCGACCTGGCGAAGAACGTCATCACCGCCGTCCGCCGGGATACCGGCGAGAAGCGGGAGTTGCCGCGCGAAGGCCTCCCGGATCGTCTCCGTTCCGTCCTCGACCTCATGCAGATCGCGATGTGGGACCGCGCGGAGAAACTCATGAAAGACAACACGTTCACGATCACTTCCTTGGCGGACGCCCGCGACGGCTTCAACCGGATGGGTTGGTGTGGGAAGGATTCTTGCGGGAAAGCGATCACCGAGAAGACGGGGATGAACGTGCTAGGGACGCCGTTCTATCCGGAGCCATTCGAAGGAACGTGTATCGTCTCCGGCGAGCCGACGAAACAGGTCCTGTACGCCGCAAAGGCCTATTAAGACGGTTCCGTCTCAGCGGGCGATTCGTCGAGGATCCTGCGGGGCCTACTTCCGATAGAGGAGCATCCCGACGATTCCGAAACCGACAAGCACGGTCGTGACAGCGTAGGCGCCGACCCATTCCGGGCGGAGGAGGTTCCACGATCCGTACGTGGCGCCCCAGATCAGGTAGAACAGGATGCCGCCGGCGAAGCTGAGCGCGTAGAACCAGAACGCGATCGCGCGGGGAAAGGCGACCTCCGCCACGCTTGCGACCAAGTGAGGTCCGACTAAAAACCTTTCCCGTCACGCCTTGGGTCGCCGCTGGGGCCGGAGGGGCGCGATCGTCCGGGCCAGCCGCCCGCGGGTCCGCGCCCACCACGTTTCGACGCGCGGGAAGGTCCCCGGGTTCTCCTCGACCCAGAAGAGGAACGCGAGGAGGAGGAAGAAGACGACGAGGGCGATCAGGAGGTAGAACGGCCAGCGGGGGATCGGTTCCTTCACGCCGAAGGCGGAGTCGGGGATGATTCCGTCAACGCGGGACACGCCAAGGAAACCCGCGAGCATCGTGACGTTCAGGTGACCGCGGCAATTCGGAAGGTTGCACGGATCGGCCTCGGGGATCGTGGCGGCAAGCCATTGCGCCCGCGTGAAGAACCCCGGGGACACCATCCGGAACAGGTTTCCGGTCACGTTCCCATCGAACTCGAGCCAGAACCGCACGAAATAGCTGGACTGGGAGAAAATAGAGCCGTGCGGCATGTCGTGGCTGTCGGGAGCCGTGAGGACGGTGAAACTCAGCGAGCGGGAGGAGGCATTCGCGACGGTCGCATTGGTCCACACCCATTCCTTCGTTCCCGTTTCGGCGATCCGCGGGTACGCGTACGGCCACGCGGAATCGACGGGCACGCTCTCGTCGATGGTCGCGTACCGGTAGATGCTCGCATTGAGCCGCACATTTCGCATCGGCTCCGTGTACGTCGAGTTGAAGTAGAACACGAAACGACCGCTTTCGCCCGGGGCGAGCTCAGGCGTCTCCTGGACGCTGATGAGCTTGTTCACCTTGCCGACGGCGGCGAAGTCCTCGGCAATCGCTGCGGGCACAAGGAGCATGGCGATGAGGAGGAGCGAAAGGGCCAGGGCCGGGGCCCGCATGTTACGCGCCGAAGTTGGTCGCCCCTCATATACATATCGCGGAGTATATCGAGCAAAAGAGTGAAACCCGCGATTCCGTTCGCGAGACGCATGCCGGTCCTCGCGGTCGCGAGGGAGCGCGCGGAGGATCTCCTCCAGGAATTGATGGCCCTCCAACTCGTTGATGAAACGCGGAAGATCACGAAAAGCGGCCGAGAGATCCTCATCCCGGTCGTGGGTGAGCCGCCTATCCCCTTGGCACGCCATGGCGCGCGATGGAAGACCGACGAACGTTTGCCCAGCCGGTCGCCGGCGCGAAATCCGCGAGACCGTCTCGACGAGCGGTTACGAGCGGCGGGAATTCCCTTAGCGATCGCGCCGCGACGCTGGAAGCGGCTCGGCGATGTCGTAATCCTCCGAATTCTCCCGGGGGCGCAGGCGCACGCTCGTGCGATGGCCGAGATCTACGGATCTGTCCTCGGGGCGCGAACCGTGGTGCAAGACATTTCCGGTATCCACGGGCCCCTGCGCCTTCCCGACTTTGAGGTGCTCTGGGGAGACGGGACCGAGACCGTGTATCTGGAGGGCGGGGTTCGCTATGCCTTCGACGTCGCGCGTGTGATGCTTTCGCCGGGTAACATCAAAGAACGACTCGCGATCACGAATCGCGTCCGGCCTGGAGCCGTCGTGGCTGACCTGTTCGCGGGGATTGGCTACTTCACATTACCCCTTGCATTGCGCTCTCACCCCGAGATCGTGTACGCGTGTGAACTGAATCCGATCAGCTTTCAATACCTGGTCCGGAACATTCGACTGAATCGGGCGACGAACGTGGTCCCCCTCCTGGGGGATTGCCGCGACGTCATGCCTCGCGGCGTGGCGGACTGGGTAATCATGGGCCACTTCGATGCCCGCGAATACCTCGACGTGGCCTTCGCGGTGCTCCGGACGAGGGGGACAATCGTGTATCATGAGCTGTGTCCGAAGGAACAGTTTCCGGATGCACTGGCCCGACGTCTCGCGGCGGCCACCCGAGCGAACTGGCGGAATGTGACGCAGATGCACACGCGAATCGTGAAATCGTACGCGCCCGGCATCGTGCACGCGGTCGCCGAGTTCGAAGTGAGTCCTCGGCACCGGATGTGATTTCGAAGCGAAATAAATTTGAACGATGAGCTCATTGTATTCTCGGTAATGGAAATGAACTGCGTCAAATGCGGCTCCGAATTTCCGCCGGGCCAAAGGTATTGTCCGGTATGTGGCGCCCCTCGGGGCGAGATGGACCGTCTGGTCTCGCAGGCCCGAACGGCGGCCGGGAAGGCCATCGGGGCGAGCGTCGCGGCATTGGACCGGGCGTCGAACGAGGTGCAGCCTGCGATCGAACGGATCGCGAATGCCTTGCGGCCCGCGGCGGACGAGATTGGCAAAGCGTTGCAACCCTTCGCCGACACCACCGTCCGAGCGGCGAATGAGATCGCGAATGCCGTCCAACCGGTAGCCGAGGAGACCGTCGAAGCCGCTCGATTGGTTCGCGACAAGACAGTCGCGGTCGTCCGTCCCGCCGTCACCAAGGCGGTGGAACGAACCGGGCACGCCATTCAGAAAATCCGCGAGAGGGTTCGCCGCACGTAGAAAACCCGACGAGACCGGGAGTGCCATCCAAACCGTTTTCTACACAGGCAGACCTAGTGGATTCGTGCGTCGGGTGCTTGGGTCGGCGTTGTGGGGCCTTCTGGCCGTCTCGATGACCGTGCTGCCCCTCTTGACGGGAGCCGCGTCCGCGACCTCGCCGCGCCCTCTTGCGAGTCCTGCAGGCGCACTCCTAATCACCTTCGATATCCAAGTCGATCCCGGGGCCGCCGACTACGTCCATCGGGCGGCAGACGCCGCCATCGCCTCCAATCAGGATCTCGTCATCGTGATGGATACGCCTGGGGGGCTCTTGGCGAACATGAAACAAATCGTAAGTTCGATCCAGGACGTCCAGAATCACAGTCTCGCCGTTTACACATACGTGCCACCGGTCGCGTTTGCCGCGTCCGCGGGTAGTTATATCGCGCTTGCCACGAACGCGATCTACATGGGCAGCGGTTCGATCATCGGGCCTTCGACGCCTTTTGTCGTCGGCGGTGATCCGTCCGAGCAGCAGCATGTGCAGAACGCGATGGTGGCGTACATACGGTCCCTCGCCGAGAAGAACGGATACAATGTCACCGCGGCAGTGGACATGGCCCAGAACAATACGGCCTTTTCAGCGCGCCAGGCGGTGGCGGCAGGCCTGGTCAACGGGACCCGCGAGACCCTGGACGCCTTCCTGACCGCCGTGGGCCTCGGGACCGCGACGGTCAACCGATTCGATGAGCCGTTGTACGACCGATTCCTCAGCTTCATCAGCGATCCCACGGTGGACGGCCTCTTCATCCTCGTTGGGATCATTGCCCTCGTCCTCGATTTGTTCCATCGAACCCTCTTCTTGAGCGTCGTGGCGGTGATCTTCATCGCACTCGGATTCCTGGGGGCGCAGATCATTGGGGCGTCGGTCGTCGGCATCTTAATGCTGATCATCGCGGCGGCCCTCGTGATCCTCGAGGTGAAGGCTGGCCATGGGTTCTTCGCGGTCACCGGCATCGCCCTCGGTCTGGCCGGCACCTACCTCCTGGCGTACAACGTGCCGTATTCGCCTTCGCCGTATGGGATCACGCAGTACGTCCTCCTGGGCGGCACGGGCGCGCTCCTCGTCGTCGCGTTCCTCTACCTCACGCGGATCCGCCATGCCCTGGCGGCGCAACCGAAGTTGATCGACCCGGGCAAGATCGTGAACATGACCGGACGTGCGAGCACCGACCTCGTACCCGGCAAGGACGGGGTCGCGAACGTCGGAGCCGAGGAATGGACGGCCCAGTCGGATCAATTCATCCCGAAAGGGTCTCTCATCCTCGTCACCGGCTACGGGGACGGCAGGATCCAGGTAACAATCGCGCCGGCACCCGCGCCGGCATCCACGGGCTCGAATGAGCCCTCGGCGGCACCGCCTTCGTCCCCCTGAGCGATCCTCCACTCATGCACGGTGCCTTCGCACTTTCAGGGTCACCTTGTCCGCGTCGACCTCGGTGACGATGATGGAATCGCCCCGGGCGATGTCCTCCTCCGCGACCGCGCTCCACGACTCATGTTCGACCTGGACAACACCCTTGCCGGTGGCTTTCATCGAGACGACCGCCCGGCCCACCTTCCCCACCAAAGTGTCGGCGGCGTAGTAGCGCTTCGTGATCACGGTAGTCGTGGTCTGTTGGAATGCGAACGCCAGGCCCACGCCGATCATGATGATCAGCACGCCGGAGGCGAGATAGTCGAACCGGTCTACGAGCCACCCATGGGCGACGAGGAAGGCGCCGAAGGCGACGACGGCCAGGACGACGAGGACCGAGCGGATGCCGTAGAGGAAGAGCCGATCGATCCAGGTCGATTCGGGCACGTCCGGAGGGCTACTTGTCATCCCCTTTCGCGGCGCCCCCTTCGGCGGACGACAGCATAGTCCGGATCGGCCGGATGAGTTCCGTGAACTCGAGCGGCAGGATGAACTTCGTCGAGGGGCTGGCGCCGAGGCTCTTCAGGGCATCGAGGTACTGGAGCATGAGCGTCTTCTCATCGACACCCTTCGCGGCACCGAAGATCGTGGAGAGGGCTTGGGCGTACCCTTCCGCGTTCAGGATGGCGGCTTGTCTCGCGCCTTCCGACCGCAGGATCGCGGATTGCTTGTCCCCTTCCGCGATGGTGACCGTGGCGGTCTTCCTCCCGTCGGCTTCGATGACGACGGCCCGCCGGCTCCGTTCGGCGGACATCTGGAGGATCATCGCGTCCGTGACGTTCTTGGGAGGGAGGATCTCCCGGATCTCAACGTTGGTGACCTTGACGCCCCAGCGGGTCGTGACTTCGTCGAGCTTCGTCCGGAGGATCGCGTTGATCTCCTCCCGCTTCGACAGCACTTCGTCGAGGATGATGTCGCCGACGACGGCCCGGAGCGTGGTCGTCGCAATCCCCATGGCGGCCCCCTCGAAATTGTTCACGCGGATCACGGAATCCGCGGCGCTCGCGACCTTGAAGTAGACGATGAAATCGACGTCCACGGGAGCGTTGTCTTTCGTGATGCATGTCTGGTGCGGGATCGTCAGGAATCGTTCTCGCAGATCGACGCGGACGGGCTTGTCGATCCCCGGTATGACGACGACGATGCCGGGACCCTTTTCCGCCTGGGCCTTTCCGAGTCGGAAGTTCACGATTCGCTCATATTCCTTGACGACTTTCAGTGTGGCAAAGAGGAAGATCAAGACGAAGATGAGGAAGATGAACGCGCCCACCGCGGCGCCCACCACGTCCACGCCCTGAAAGGCAGTCACCGAGCCGAGATCGAAAAGACCCAAGATTCCCCCCATACGGATCCCCGGCCGTGGATGCCGCATCCTTGACTTAAGGCCATTGTTGGATTGCCGCAGGCTCCGCCCTGCGGATTGAAACCTTTATCCTGCCTGGCCAGGTTCGGTGGTTCCGTGGCCCGCGAGGATCGCCTCCAGTCGGTGTTGCGCGGCTCCGAGGAGGTCGTCACCCGCGAGGAGTTACGGGCCCTCCTCGACCGGACGGGAACGCCGCGCGCGTACGTGGGGCTGGAACCGTCCGGACTCATGCACATCGGGACGGCCTTCGTGATCGGGTCGAAGGTCGCGGACCTCGTCGCCGCGGGATTCCACACGATCATCTACCTGGCCGATTGGCACGCGTACATCAACGACAAGCTCGGCGGCAACCTTGAGAACCTGCGGGTGTGCGCCGAGTATTTCAAGGACGGATTTCGCGCCGTCGGTGTGCCGGATGCAGTCGAGTACCTCTACGCGAACGAGTTCGTCCGGCATCCGGAATATTGGCAGAACGTGATCCAGGCCTCGAAGGCTTCCACGGTCGCCCGGATCCGGCGAGCGCTGACGATCATGGGACGA
>Ga0209154_1000923_pt1 | contig 18028 bp, 21 predicted proteins | sample GraSoiAngelo_121_FD_185878 | JGI IMG/M metagenome (GOLD analysis project Ga0209154, IMG submission 185878) | Grasslands soil microbial communities from the Angelo Coastal Reserve, California, USA - 14_0919_12_20cm (SPAdes) (version 2) | ecosystem: Environmental > Terrestrial > Soil > Grasslands ... | reverse complement strand
TTCGGTCGCCATCCTTCGGATTTCAACTTATTAACATCCAAGAGCATGCTCCTTACATCTCCATTCCAGCCTCTCCCACCATCTGCCCCCTTAACAAACTCCAGATCCAAGGGATCGAGACAGGCTTCCTCAGCGATGATTCTTGCAATTCGTATGACATCAATTTGATCTTCGGACCCGATATTGAACACGTTTACTGTCTTCCTAGGAGTCGCACTGACCTTGATTATCGCGGATATGCAATCTTCGATGTAGAGGTAAGACTTAGACTGATGTCCGTCGCCGAGGATTCTCAACTTTTGAGGAGTTTTCTTGATCTGGGCTAAGAAGTCGCTGATGACGCCGTGTCTATTCTTGGGTCCGATGATGTTTGCTAACCTAAGAATGACCGCTTGCTTTCCGTAGGTATGACAGTATGCTGACACGAGTCCTTCCGAAGCGAGTTTCGATGCACCATAGATGGAAATCGGTTCTAATGGGGCATAATCCTCTGGTGTGGGGACTATTCTGGCTTCGCCGTAGACAGTTGATGACGAGGCGAATACGATGACTTCTACATCCGATCGCCTGAGTTCCTCCAATAGAATATGAGTGGCGTATACATTTTCCTTGAAGCAAGTGGAGGGGTTACACCTCTCATGGCGTACTTCAGGGTTAGCGGCGAAATGAAACACCTTCCGCACGCCCTTAAGGGCCTTCTTGACGTCGCGCGGATTCTTACAGTCACCGCTCACTAGAGTTGAATTATCGCCGTAGGTAGGTATTTTCCCAACATTGTCAAGCCTTCCAGAGGACAAGTTATCCAAAATCAATATCCGTTGACCCGTGCTCGCGAGAGCTTGGCAAACGTGGCTTCCAATGAAGCCCAAGCCACCCGTTACAAGGCAGGTTTCTGGTTTCGTTGAGGTGTCACCAAACTATCATCGAGAAACGTTTGCCCGCGCTCCCAAGATAATTCTGTGTTGTCCCAACTCTAGGGGATCCTCGCGACTTTGTGTGGTTCTCTCTTTGGGTCCTTGAAATAATGAGGTCCCACTTCACGCGTGATCACGATTATCCTCTGAAACGCAAGGCAGTCTAAAGCTTTGTGAAGTATGTGCAACATCTAATAGAGTAAATTTGGGAACGCGTGAGTGACTGGCCCTTTTCGACTTGAACTGGCTGGCGCAACGATTTGTTCTTCGGGCCACGCCCAACGAAAATGGAGGATTCAAGAAGTGCTAGTGCAGCATGAGAAGCTTCTTGAATTGAATTCAATCGCTACTAGCAAAGATGCCCATTGGCATTTTGAAAAATCTCTAGGAAATAGTATGACAATATCATATTTATTTCGGGAACTACTCTAACTATCCGATCGCCAATCAACGCAGCCGTTCCTGCCATGCGCTTAATTGGTCGAGACAATTGTCTTCCGATGATGAAAGTACCATACGCGGTCGGTCCACTGAACGCTCCGACGCCTCTTTCGAATCTTAAGTTGAGGCCGAACTTAGCACAAGTTTGGCGAACGAGTCGAGGCGAAAGAGGCCTCTCAGTACTAGTGTGAAACCCTTCTACGAACTTTCTCCCAATGGCAGCAAAAGGGTTGGAAAAATTCGGCTCGTAGACTATTAGAAGCCCACCAGGTCGGAGGCACTTTGAGACCCATTGAATGCAACGAGTTACATCCAAGTGGTGAAGGGCGCCGCACGTAAACACAAGATCCATTGAAAGAGGTGCCAGGACTGGGTTATTCGCATTAGCTAGTATGAGAGTTCTATTCCAATCAGGAGGAAGTCTGGCGTTCGCCTTCTGCAACATTTGAGCTGATACATCGATTCCGAAGTAAGATACGTTCTGAGTTGCCACATCCCTCAGGTGCCAAGCGGACCGGCCCGTTCCGCAGCCAATTTCGGCAACCACCGCGTTTGGAAAAGGGTGCCGGTTGTTAACGCGCATTACAGCGGAGGATATGATATGGCGCGAATTCTCAGACATCGAAGCGATTAACGGATCAGGAATAATCTGCGGACCTGAGTTGGATACTTTGTCCCAATGGGACATTTCCTCAGCAACTGAATCGGTCGAATGTAACAAGTTGACGTAATCAGGAGTTTGCTCGAATACCTCTCCACAATTGAGACAATCGATCTCATTGTCTTGTTCGGTCTTACCGCTAGTGATTCGTCGGCCACACGACGGGCAAAGCAACGGTGAGGGAGAGCGTTGTTGTAACATGTACTATTGCAAAGGCCTCTCTGTTGGAAATATCGGAGTTCTCATCTTCCTCAGGCGGATAAGGCAGATCGCTGCTGAAACAATAGGTACCGTTGCGAAGATGATGATACTAGACGTCTGTCCAAGGGAGGCTGGCTGAGCCGGTAGTGGACTAGCTGAGGGTATACCTGTAGCAAATGAAAAAACAATTGTATCCTGCTGGAGGGCTCTTCCTTTGTATATGTAGACACTTGTGGTTGGCGCTTTGTCAAGTGTTACGTCGTCGAGCCAGATTCGAAATCCTAGGTCAGATGCTTGATGCGCCGAGAAGAGCCTGAATGATACCACATGAGTGCTATCGAATTGAGGCGTTTCATTGCTCCATGTGTTCAGGTCCGCGGTAAATCTTTGCCATGAGGTGTTACATGAACCTCCCCAAGCTAGAATATCATAATACGTCCTTGAGTTACCACTCTGATCTATTAGAAGGAGGCCCAATGCAGCCTTATTGTCGCACTTGGCCCAGAACGCTAAGACCGCCTGACTCGCGAGATCAATGGATATGTTCTGAGAGTAAGTGGCACCAAGGTTTCCAAACGAATCAGGGTATCCAGAAATGAGTAGACTGTTAGCTCCTTCCCTTCTATCTTGTGATTGCGTCAGGGACACACTGCGGCCTATTGGTTGCCACAATGATGCGTTTTCGGCTGGATCGTTGCCATTTAAGGCAGGTTCTCCATTCAACCGGAGTGGAGATACCTCTGGAGCACTGGGGTAACCGGATTGATAGATACTCAAGAATCGCCACTCTGGAGGGAAACCGGTCAAATTGTAGTTCGTTGCGCCTGGTGAGGGACTTACGGTAACCACGGCTGTCTGAGATGAATTGGGATCGAGGAATTCAAATTGCGAGTATATGTTGGCACTTCGTCCATCCTCACTGAGAAGAAGCGTCGGCCCTTGGACAGGGCTCATCGCTGATTGAGTCAAGGCTCCTGATGGTATTATGTACACTCCTTGAACTGTTCTAAATGGAAGAAGATAGTATGGTACGACTTGATCGTAAAAGTCTGGAGTAATTACGACTATTGGGTGACTCAACAGTTGCGTGGTGTTCATGATTAGGTCTTTGTGATAGTAGGAATATGATGTCTTGCTGAATCCCGTCGTGAGTTCTGTGAAGTAGGCAGAGCCCCAAAAGTTCTCCATGCTCTTTGTTTGTGGGTCGGTAGAGATGGAGTTCGTTTGTTTCATCTGGAGAAGGTTCTCAATTGAGCCATAATAGGCGAAATGAGGACCCATTGTGGCACCGACATAGCTCCGATAGGAGCCTAGATACAAGATCGACGAGCCTTGAAAAACGAATACCGGTTCAGGAAAAATATTCGTTCCGATGACATTCTTGACGACACCTAGTTCCTGCGTCACGCTAGGTGGTGCGTAGGGTCTTAGGTATGTTCCATAGTTGTAAGATGTTACGAGAGCAGAGCTGGAGATTACTATTGCGAGCATTAACACTATGAGGCTTGAACTGAGCCACTGAGTTCGAGCCATTGAGGCCAATGTTGGGCGTAACAATTTCAACAGTCTTCGAAGTACGTATGTCATCGGAAGAAACGAAAGCGCGATCAATACTGCCGAAGGAAGGACAAATGCCGACCTCAAGGCGTAGTCCACTCCCAGTGGAACAAGCTTGAGTGCGATGGTCCAGAAAATTAACATTGTGACGGCGAACCACGAAAATAGTACAGACGTGAGAAGGCTCGGCTTTCTAACGGTCTGGTACAACAGATAGATGCCACCGAGAAACAGCAACGTTAGGGATAGGACAGTCCCGCCCGTCCAAAAGACGAGATCCCATCCATTTATCGGGTTTCTAAACAAAAGGGTGGGTGTACTGAAATAGCCTAGCAAGTAAGAGGGAAACAGCGACAAAAGAATCACAGTGGGGATTCCTACTAGGATTGCCGCTTCCAAGGTTACGCGATATTTTTTCGTTATGATGCTCGCCATCACTAGGATGATCCCAAAGAGCGCAAACGTTTCGAATTGGGTGAAGGCAGCGATGCCAACGCCTAAGGGAACGTAAGCAAGCTTGGGATTTCTGAAAACCTTGAATGTACCATCCAATGGAAAACCAGAAGCCAGTACTGAGAGCAGAATTGCATACGCCATCAGGTTACGATGACTATCTCCCACGAGCTTCAAGTTTCCTAAGATCAAGGGCGTAAGAATTGCAGCAATTGCCGCAATTCTGCGATCGGAGGAAACCCGCAGAGTGATTAGATAATTGGCGATTGCAAGTATACTGCCTAATACGAGAGGGATGACTCTCTCCGCATTGTCGACACTTGCGAGGCTACCGACGAATGCTAATGATAGAACGTAAAGTTGCGGATATTGCCATTGTCCGATTGCGTATGCGGGGCCGTAAATTAGGACATCATTGCCAAGTCGGACATAATCTGGAGTGTCCCAGCCGATGTAGAGTCCGTTAATCGGTATTGCATACCGGATGTATTGAAGCGCAATCTCGGTCACGAGGATTGCGGCAGATATCAGAACGAATGTTAGCTCCCAATACCGGTAGACATGCGAAAGGCACGTTTGGACGGGAGTCTTCAACGGATCACATCATGCTCGTTCAAGCAGTCGTCCTAACATGCGGGCGTGTTGACTCCAATCATGTTCCTTCGCCCTCTTCCACGCTTGGTAACCCAATCTACGACCAGTGCCTGCATCTTGAAACTTGGAGACTGCTTCTACATAGCTATCAATGCTGTTGGCTTCGACTGCGAATCCGTGAATTCCACTATCAAACATTTCCCAGATCGCCGATCCCGAGGGCACCACGATTGGCGTTCCTTGAGCAGCAGCTTCAAGAGCGGTGAAGCCAAATGAGTTCCATGTCGGATAAATTAAGCAACGCGCTCGCCGGTATAGGTCGAGGAGTTCCTCCTCAGGAATTCTACCCACGATCTTTATTTCTTTGCTAAGATTCTCGCGGAGAACCTGGCTCTCGAACTTGCTACGAAGCTCGCGGTCTTGCCATGCTCCGGCGACAACGAGCCGTAGGCCTGACCCGCGCATCTTCTTCATTATTTCAACGAGGAACTTTGGTTGCCTTTCAGGTTGCCACCTCGCAACTGAGAGCATGAAGTCATCCTTTTCATCTCGGAAAAAAGACGAGGGATTACATCCGGGGTGTATAACGACAGAGGGGATGCCAAATTCCTCTTCCCATTGGATAGCTATCTTGCGTGAAATGCTAGATATTTCATCGCATGAATCAAGAACATAGGATTCGTACTTCTTGACGGCTGAGGAGCCCTTGAGTTTCCAGTATAACTTTGCCATAGAGGTCATCGGAGCGTCATGCGTGTACATTACCTTCTTGGCAGACAACCCCTTGAGCGATGCTAGAACATAACCGGCGGTGAAACTTGTTTCAAGGAGAACTGCATCGAAATTGTTGCCTTTCAACCAAATTGGTGAAAGCGCCCCGTGAGCGATTAGCGCTCCCAAATCAACGCCTTTCCCTAGCCAAGAATCTGGGTTGCCCGGATTTGCCAGTAGATACGCATTCCAAAATGTTTGTAACCCAAGCGAAAGCAGAGGTACGGATCGAAGCTTCCTCACCGAAACATGGCTAAGATCCAGCCCCGCGAAGGATTCCAGGACTTTTCCAAAGGATCTTTCTTGAACCATTATCTGGAGCTCATGACCGAGGCTCGAAAGGTTTCGAGCTTGCTCAGTTGTTATCTTGAAACAACTGCTTATTCTAGGAGGCTCCGCGACGATTCCGATTCTCACCTGAGCCGACTCCTGCTCCCTCGAATAGGCGAAGAGTCCGTATTCAGGCTTCCCTCAAAGTATGAGAGCTAGGGCTTCGAAACGAGGGTTCCATAGAATTCTAGTGTTCTCGCCGCGATAATGGACCAAGATCTGGCCAATCCTACCTGTCTCGACCGCTCTGCAAAGCGCCTTACCATGCTCTCTTCTTCGAGCATTTTCGCCATTGCTTTGGCAAGAGCCTCAGGTTCGCCCGGTGGAACAAGGAGGCCGAATTTCTCATGAGACAGCTCTTCACCAAAATAATCCGTTCTGCTAGCGACCACAGGCACTCCGTGACCCAATGCCCAACTCAAAGAGCCACTGGCTGACATATCATAGATGTATGGCAGGACGACGAATCGCGCAGCTCTGAAGAGCTTGTGGGCATCCTTTGCACTGACTCTCCCCAGAAATTGCAGGTTCGGGCCAAGTTCCAAGCGTTCGGCGAAAGTTTTGAGTTCGTCGTTATACCCTTTGTAGTACGGTGGAGTCTCGCCGGCGAGGAGTAGGTTGCAATTCGCCTTCCCCACTATCAAGGCGTAGGCAGCAATGAGGGTCTCCAATCCTTTCCTCGGGGAGATCACGCCGAAGTAGAGCATATCTTTCGATTCAGGGCCGAGATTTACTTCTGGTTCCTCGTACCCTCCGCCGAAAGTGTCTACCCCATGAGGGATGACTGCGATTCTCGACGGTTTTACCTTGTAATCCTCCTCTAGACGATTCTTGAATACATTGGCATGGACTACAAGCGAGTGAGACAGGATTGATACCGTCTTGTACCAAAAGATCAGAAACGCGGCTAGTAAAATGATCGGGAATCTTCTGGTGCTCGGTGAAGTGTCCCGGATCACCGCAAGGCGCTTGTCCCTTGGAAAAATCATGTGCAGAGTTACTATTGTTCTGATCGTCAAAGGTCGCAAGAACAGAAGCGCTAGGGGTAACCATAGGGCCGAATACAATGGTCCGTAGGAGTGTATGCCGTAGAATTCGAATTGAAAGTGTACGAATTGAGGTCGATCCCTAACTGCCCTCAAGAAAACCTGAAAGGGAAATCGGTTCTGACTCCAAACCCGAATGGCGCTGCGCTCTGGTATTTCCATTACGCCTTGAGACTTACTTCGAGGTGAGTGCCGAGGTCCATAAAGGACACAATTCGCGCCTTTCTGTCTAAGTGCTTCCATGAGCTTCTTAGAGTAAAGTGAGTTGTCATCAACCATTGCAATCCGATGACATCCGGGGAATGATTTTTGCATCAGATGGATCCTTTGCCGTTGAGAGGTTTGACGACTCGATTATCCAGCCATGATGAAGGTTCGTCTTCGCCCACATGTCGAATCGAACACCTCATAGTTAATTCTGAGTTTCCCCCCCAAAGTGGCTCTTCATATCCGGAGTCCACAGGCTCGAAAATGGCGGCTATCTCAAGTATTTCGAAGCAAAGCTGACCCAACCAGGTGCCACTACGAACTCTCAATATTCACTCGCTGTGTCTACGAGCCTGACCGTCCGTCAGAAAGGAGGCGACTATTGTCAACAATATCCTCATTCCGTCCCGCAAAGGACTCAGCTTAGTGGTGCCGAGCCTCGAATGATATCTCACGGGAATCTCCGTTATCCTAGCTTTCGCCCGTGCAGCTCTAATCACCATTTCCGCAGCAAATGGCATTCCGCGGGGACCAGTCACAAAGGATTGCGCAAGCGATCGGCGGAATGCGCGAAGTCCGCATTGTGTATCTGATAACGGAACTCGTACCAAAATACTTACTAGGTTGGAGATAATCACATTGCCAACTCTGTTAACGACGCTCATCGCCCCATGGTCCATTGAGTTGAGCCGATTACCAATCACAAAGTCAGCTTCTCCTCTTAGTATCGGCAAAACGAGTCTATCCAGGTCCTTGGCATCATAAGTTCCGTCTGCATCCATCATTATTAATACCTGCGAGTCGTAATTCTCTAGGGCGAATCTGAACCCAGTCTGAAGAGCGTCCCCGTATCCAGTCCCTCTTTGATATACAATTTCGGCGTTTTCGCGCATCGCTACCTCGACCGTCTTGTCCCTAGAACGTCCATCGACAACAATCGCCATGGAGGGCATTTGGAGAGACCTTTGGATATCGCCTAGCACCTTTCCAATCCCGTCTTGTTCGTCAAGTGCTGGTATGATCACACATAGCGTAGGCGGATCACTCATTCGACGAGCGTTAAGCTCGTCGCTAGATGTCACTGTCTGCAACCGCTCACATCAGGCCTCTACCACTGCCGTATTCAACGGGTAGCAGGTTCCCATCTGCAATGGATGTTGTTGTTTCCATGTGTAAGCTGCTGGAATCTTCATAGTTCGGAACCTCTTTCTAAGCTCAGTCAGAATTGTTGAACGAGCTATGCGTTGCACTCCCTTGAAGCTGGTCGATGTCAATCCTGGAGTCACTAATCCAGCGAGAGCTGCGGAATACTCGATTGCAAGACATTTTCTTGGTACCACTGGATAGTCTTTCTAACTCCTTCACGAATGCCAACTTTCGGTGAGTAACCCAAGATTCTTCTGGCCTTTTCGAGGTCAGGGCACCGCCTTGGCTGTCCCGAAGGCTTCGAGGGATCGAATCTCACAGCTAGTTCTCTCCCGGTCGCTTCTAGAATGATTCGTACCAGTTCAGCTATTGAAACCTCCTCGTCATTTCCAATGTTAACTGGATTAGCGAATGGATAGCGTTCCGTCGCGAGAACTAGGCCCTGGACGAGGTCAGAAACAAAGAGGAACGATCTTTTCTGTGATCCATCCCCCCAAACGATTAGTTCGGGTGCTCCAGAGTAGATTTTCCGAATAAGGGTTGGAATGACGTGTCCCTCGTCAGTTTCGAAATGATCCCTCGGACCATATGTGTTGTAAGGCCGCACGATTGATATTCTCATTCCATATTCATCCGCATAAACTCGGGCTTGAACCTCTGACACACGTTTAGCCCAACCATAACCTAAGTTAGTTGGTTCAGGGTCCCCAACGAATCCGTGGGTCTCAGGGGTTGGTATTGGAGGTGTTCTCTCGTAGACGCAGGCCGAACTGACTACGACATATCGCTCAACATCTTGTCGTCGAGCCGCTTCAAGCATGTTGAGGTTCAATTGAACGTTCTTGTAGAACATCTCTCCAGGATGTTGAACATTGTAACCAACTCCCGCTACCTTGGCTGCGGCATTGATTACGATATCAATGCCTTCACAAGCGGCCTCGCAATTTCCCATGTCGAACATGTCGTCCGTAACAAGTTCCACCTCCAGGGGCAGGTTCGACCTAGAACCATTTTCCAAGTTGTCAATGACTCTGATCTTTGCGTGAAGTCGAACGAGGCTCTCAACCAAGTGGCTGCCAATGAATCCGGCACCACCAGGCACGAGGACCGACTTGTCTCTCCAAAAGTTGTTGGAGGACACTTCGCTTACCATTTGGCTCAGATTCGCACGACACGTTTGAGGTAATAATCTTTAGACAGAATCGCGCTGGATAGCGCTCTCTTATCGAGCCCGTTGCATGACTTGCTTTCGATCTTCCCTAGAGAACTCATGAGCGAACATCTTTTCCACGATTTCGCTAATGATGTGTCCAATCAGCAAGTGCGACTCTTGAACTCTAGGGGTAGACTCGGATGGCACCTTGATTGCCACGTCAGCAAGTCGAGCGAGCGATCCTCCAGATCTGCCCGTTAACGCTACGGTTCTTGCGCCCTTAATTCTAGCAGCTTCTGCTCCGAGAATCACGTTTCTTGAGTTGCCGCTCGTGCTGATGGCGACGCTGACATCGGTTGAGTTGCAAAGAGCATTTATTTGTCTCTGGAAGACGTGATCGAAACCGTAGTCGTTGCCAATAGCAGTAATCGCGGAGGTGTTGACGGTCAGGGCAATAGCTGGCAATGGGCTTCGTTCCAGGAGATACTTGCCGGTAAATTCGGCTGCTATGTGCTGGGCGTCAGCAGCGCTGCCTCCATTTCCGAAGAGAATCAGCTTTCCGTGACTTTTGATGCTCTCGATTATTATTTCGATAGCTGTCGCAATTTTCCCTGCTTCTGATTTTAGGAGTTCGCTAACTGCAATGCTTTCTTCTATCGATCTGATGATCGATTCGTTCAAGCCAATACTCCATCCTCGACTAGTTTCCAAGAAACGACCCCTTGGTTGTCAAAATTGAAACTGATCGGTGGGTAGCCTTCTTGCTCAAGAGATTTTAGGAGTTCTCTCTTTCTTGTGAATTCGACGAAGAACAGCATGTGTCCTCCATTCCCCGCGCCCAGCACTTTTCCTCCGAGCGCTCCGTGTTCTAACGCCTTCTTATAGATCGATTCAATCTGAGAATTCGAAATCATTGTATCGAGGCGTTTCTTCCACTCCCAATCGCTTCCAAGCAACTCCCCAAACCTCGCTAGGTCACCTTTCTGAAGAGCCGACTTCATTTCAAATGCTATCTGTTTCATTTTGTGCAGACTCTCCATGACACGTTTATCTCCTCTCTCGTAGGAGTCGATCTGTCTAGAGAGAATGTTCGAAGATAACCGGCTCTTCCCTGTGTCGATTAGGACTAAGCTTGCCAGAAGTTCTTGCATAATGTTGTCATTGATTCGGAGCGGACTCACACTCACTCCGCCGCTAGAGAATTCAATGAGGTTGAATCCACCAAATGTGCACGCATATTGGTCTTGGTATCCGCCTTTAATGTTCAGTTGCACCCGTTCCAAATTGTATGCTAGCTCTGCAATCGAATGATTGGACTCTTCAAGCTTAAGAAAATCTGCAACAGCCCTTATTATGGCAACCATCAGGGCTGATGAAGATCCCAAGCCGGACCCCGGCGGAGCTTCCGAAAAGAGGGAGAGCTCGAATTTTCTCGTATCATTGGGACAAATCGTTTTCACAACGGCTTTGGGGAGATCCAATGTGCCATCATACTGCAGACTTTGCAGGTCTGGATAGGTCTCGCTAAGTTCTAGATCAGTTGACTTGAAGACGAAGTCTATGGGTCTTTCTGATACCGTGCAATAAGCGTACTTGTCTATAGTCGTGCCAATGACGGCACCCCCAAATTTCTGCGGATAAGGTGGGACGTCTGTTCCTCCCCCACCGAAACTCATCCTGAGAGGGGCTCTTGCTCGAACGATCATTTGAGTTGCATTCCGGCCTTACCTATTGAACTGCCTAAGGATCTTACGGGTGGTTCTAATCTTTTACAGATGTCCTAACTTGATAATGGTTTCTTATGAATCTCGCTACGCTCAAAAGAGCATCAGGTCTGTTCGATTCTATTCTCAACGTTCTACATCCAGCTCTACTTCCCGCCGTTTGATCTATGATCTTGTCCCCAACGAACCATGATTTCTTGAGAGAGATTCCTAATTGCAAGGATGCCTGTTCGAACAATCCAATTGAAGGCTTTCTACAGCCACAATTGTCTTCGGATGTGTGCGGGCAATAGAAAACTGCGTCGATTCGACCACCAGCTGATCTCACCTCGTCCACCATGTGCAGGTGAATTTGCTTGAGCTTGTTTTCAGAGATTATTTTGCGTCCCACGACCGATTGGTTTGTTATTACTCCAATGGGCATCTGGAGAATCCCCAGAATTCTGATTCCTTCGAGTGCTCCCTTGATGAATTCGAGCTCGTTAGTGTCTTTTACATAGTCTGGACGCTCAACGCAAATCACCCCATCCCTGTCGAGCAGAATTGCGCCCTGTTGATTACTAATTGGTAAGACTCTCCATTAGGGAGCCCTAGTACCCAATAGATCCAAGTTCGAATGGCGTGAACTAAAGGTAACGAAGGAGGGCTGATATCGTGCTGGCCCCTTCTCTCTTTCGTTCCTGTCCCCAGGCACGAGCGTTCCCGGAGACTATTCCCAAGGCCAACGCCCTGCAGAATCCTTGTTCAAATCGCCAGGAATATGCAGAAGAGTCCCCCCACTTCACCGCTAGCGAGCTCGCTGTCGTGGCTAGTTCTCTTCCCCTGCCTAGGATACTTCCCATACCTGTTTCCAGTGCCTGCGCTAGCTTCGCTAGTATCCGCAACAACGTCTCCGTCATTCGTCCGCTTCGCACCTTGTCCACCCATCGTATAGTCAGGTCCACCAATCCCCTCTCCATCCGATCCAACGCTCTATACCAAACCCGTCTTCTCAACCCGCGAGTCTTTATTCCAATCAAAACCTCGCGTGTAATAGGCCCCTCCACTAATTTTTTCGAAAAAGAGCCTGGAGCCCAATCAGGGTTTCCGGGAGAAACCTACTATCCGCATAACTCTCTAAGGCGCCTTTGAAGCGTCCGCTCAACCTTGTTCGCATATAGTTCATTTGCGAACTAATCCAGTTAGAGAAACTGGAAAACACACACGCTCATCATAAGGCAAAAGAGCGGCAAGGGAACAAAGAGAAAGAATTCCCCGATGTTGTGCCCTGTTTTCGATTCTGTTGGATGTACCGTTGTTTGCTCGTGAATCGTTCGGGAGTGTCCCTTGATTTACCGTTAGTGTGACTTTTCGCTTGAGCCCAGATTTCGCCCTGGATCGCCTGTCTCGCCCGTTATCCCCACCAGACAGGAAATTTTCTCCGGAAAGGGGGGGGTTTAAGTGATCGCATCCCACGACGCAGGAGCGGTTGAGGGAGAAATATGATCCGTGAAGTCGCCCGTTTTCAGCCCTGATCTCGAATCTGGAGTATGCCGAAAATTTTCGTTAGGAAACCGCCCGACAATTAAGCGTCTTGTCCCAAAACGAGATCCAGCCCAGACCACGCCCTGATCGGCTTGATTCGCCGATTATCAGTGCCGGACAGAAAATATTCTCTATCAGAGGGGGGGTCTTAGCGACTCGACCTCGAGATGCAAGAGTGGTTTATCCAGCTATTCCGTAGCCCCAGTGGTTTGCTGAAGGGCTCTTCGATCAGCCGGCAAAAGGCGGACGATTACCCCATTCTGCACCAAACCATGGCCATCTAGAACTGTGGAGTTCTGAGGCGGATCTTACCGCGCCTCTCCAGGACCTTCTCTATCGCTGATGCCAGTTCCTCGTTCGGAGGCATGGACCTAACATAGTCCAATAGATCGCCACTACTCCTCCTTTTTGCGAGCCGGAGGATGACCTTCGTAAATGACTCGTCCTTGCCTTTGACCAGGGACAGTGCATTGTATGCCTCCTCCGATATGGTCACGTCTTGTGAGCCATGGTCAGGATTGCGTGCACTTACGTGTATATACGTGTCGCTCTGCCGGAGAATATCTTGAAGGAGGATGAAAGTCGATGACTGAAACCGTCCAAATCAGTTTCGACATGCGGCTTTGGAGTGGTCCCAAGCCCTCTAGCTTCCTAGTCTACGCGCTAGACATTGGACATCTAGCACTGGCACCTGAACCGATCCCGGAATACCACCTGGATGAATCCGACTATACAGCCATGGCTTCAGAAAGAAGCCCAAGACAATCGAGATAATTCTCTGAACCCTTTCTGCATGATTTATTTGTGAACTGAATCCGTGAAGGAAAATCTGGGAAGACACACACTCGTGCAACCAGGCGGAGCGCAGGTAAAAAACACCTGAAACCTGCCTTGTGGAAGACCCTTGTCCGGCAACATGAAACCCCTAGAATACAGCTCCGTCCAGACAAATCCTCATTCCGCTAACGGTTCTGTTAACTCTGTGTCGGCAGAGAAGTGCTGTTAGCTGCGTCGGATGACTAGATATTTGCTAGTCTTTCTAGTAGTCTCTTGTCTTTTCGAAGAGTTTCTTCCACCATCTTGTTCCACTCTTCGTTACTGATCGTTCCGTAGACCTCTTCTTGCTCTTTTCTATCCCGTTTCTGGACCATTTGTGGGGTTACACCTTATTCTTTCCGTGGTTCGGCTAAAGTCCTTGCTATCCATTCTTCCGCCTGATTTAGGGAGACTCTGCCCGCTGCAATGTCAGCTAGAAAGGAGTATGTCTCTTGAAATTTGGCTTTGATCTCATACCCCATTCAGTCGGAGGAATAATTTCACGAGTTCGAATACTGTCCTCTTGTTTCCGTTCGCGAGGGGGTGCTGGGCGATAAGATTGTAGAGTAGGAATGCCCGCTTTCTTCTTTATCCCGTAACCAACATCTAGCTTCTCACCGATCCTCATTGTCGGCTTGGAAACAGGTCATTGACGCTCTTGCCTGGCTTTTTGGATCAAGGCCCCGATTTTTTGCTGGTTCAAACCATCGGAGATTCGTTCTATCTCCATTACGAAGTTCTTGGTGTCATCGATGATTTTCTTCGTGTTAACAACTAGCTGTTCAGTGTAATACTGGGCTTCCACTCGGTCTGCCTTGGCTCTTTCAAACTCGGAAATCAGACCTTTTGGAAGCATATTACGAAATAGATCTTTGAAGAGGGCAATTGTACAGTCGTGTATTTCGGATTTGATTCCTAGTTTCTGAAAGAGTGCGTATACGGCAAAATATCTTGCGTAGTAGCTTGCGGAGACTCCCCACTCCGTGATCCCTTCTTTGAAGTTCAGTTCCATCGATTTCATCGCATTTCTCGACTTTCTTACGTATGCTTGAACCAGATTGTCTGAAGGTCTGACCAGACTAATTCCATGACTTTGTTTCCAGCATCGTTTCAAGAAGTCAGCATCTTTCAAGAATAATATCTCCAGAGTATGTCACAGAATTCGTCGACACCTTTCAAAATAATATGGTGAGCGATGACCTCGCTTATCAACGGGTCCTTTGAGACGATTCCTTTGAGGAAATCCTTGGGTTTTGCTATTTTTACGCTGACCTGACGAGCTACGATTGCGGCTGCTTCGTCCACGGCTTCCTTGTTGAACGGTGCAGATGCTATCACGAATAGATCAATGTCACTGTCCTTCCGTGCTAGAGACTTTACGAAACTGCCGTAAAGAACCATTGTTCCTTGAACATTACTCCCGAGTTCTTCGCGAAACTTCTTAATTCTAAAAGTGTTTCCTAGAAACGACAGAGTTGTAAAAGTCTCGGACATTATCAGATAGTATCTTGTTAATACGTTGGCAAGGTTGAGTTGGTAGTCTTTGTTCTTTCCTTTCAAGCTGCTTGAGAGAATGTTGATCGCTTCGAGTCGCCTTAATTGTAACTGGATTGCCTTTACATCGACGTTAATCTCTCTAGCTATCTCTCTTACATGCAGTAGCTTGTGATAGTCGTCACGATAAAGTGCTATGATTTTCAGTGTCGTCTGGTTGATGTTGTATTCTTCCAACATATGTTGGAATTATACAACAATGGGTACTAAAAACCTACCGAAACCGGGTAGTTTGGACCCATCGGATACCGCGGTGGGTTTCTATCGTCAGCTTGGCTACCAGCAATATTCAGAAGCATTCAGCGACGCCGAGTTCGGATTGCTGACCCGATGAAGAAACGGTTGGCACCTTCTGTCTAACCGTAGATGCTAGTTTTGGACTAGCGGCGAACCCTTCATGTTCCGGTTCCAACATTATCAGTTCTATCTCCTTCTTGACAAGAGGATGCTCTCGAAGAAGCGTCTCGGGTCTCCCAACCGTCCGCCTATGTCTTACGTTCTCTATTCTCTTCCTAGACTGCTAAGGATTTCTTGGTAGAATTCGTCCCGTTTCCTATCTGAATAGTTTTTGTAGGATAATTCGAGGACTCTGTATCCCCTCTTCCGCAATAACGATCGTAGTTCTTCATCCTTCGTCATCTGAGTCTTTCCTAGATGTACTCGTCCGTCAACAAACGCTAGGAGTGGTCTAGGTTCTGCTGGAATGTAGAAATCGACAGCTGTGATCTGTATCTCCATCTGTGAGTGATACTGTATCCCAGAAGATTGTAGTTTGATCGCTAGCTCTGTTTCCATTCGAGAAGGATTTGCGGATAATCGTTCACGCCAGTTAGTCTGGGACACCTATATTCTTGAGATATGGATGGATTCTTTGCTTGGACACCGAGGCGAAACTGAAGCGGTTGGGGGCTTTTCCTCTGTTTCTCCTCACGTCATGGTATCTTGCCATGTTTCTGTTCGCCTTCGCGTTATGCACATACTTCAGCGGTTTGATCGAAAACACGAGTTATCTAAGAGCAAGGAAACAGGCCGCCGCTCCGAAGTGACATGCCGAAACCGCGGCAGTTTAACCGCAGCGACAAGCCAGAAGTGCACCTATTGCGGCGCCAGATTGGAGGATGACTAGAAGAGGTTCAAGCGGGAGCGATTCTTCTCCAAGAACGTTCATTCTTCTACGTTCGATGACGGTTTGGAAAACGTGCTTAAGGGTTCAGGGTGCTTTTCTGGAGAGAAGCTGAACCGGGTATCCCTTTGCTTTGGTTCTCTTGAACTGTGTATTCTCGTCTGCGGTAATGCAGACAGTGCCGCGGAGTTTGGCGAGAGCAACCGGAATTGCATCGTAGATTGTGATTTCGCTTCGATATGCGATGGCCGAAGCCGCATTTAGTATATCTGGGTCAATCGGTCGAGTGTTGAGATGGTAGCCGAAAAGGTCCTGGATGGCTATGGCGAGTTTGTCTTTGTCGAACTCGGGTTTGTAGCGGAGAGCGTTGGCTACTTCGTGATACAGGAGGTCGCTTACCCATAGATCGCGAGTCCCGTTGATGTGCTCGTTTCTTAGGGCGAGTGCCTCGTTGGTTGCATTTTCGCTGCTGAACCATTTTACTGCGACGGAGGAGTCGATTACGATTTCGATCTCTGGTCACGGTCCCGCCATTTTCGGATCTCTGCTGCTCCGCTCCAGCCGGGGGTCTTCGAGGACTCTCGCAGCCTGTCTGTGGATTCGGAGGCCTCGCGCATCTGTTTCCTTCGTATTGTTTCCTCGAAGGCTTGCCTGGCAACCTCGCTCCAGTTGACGTCTGGAACGTGCTCCATCCTCTTCTTCAACTCCTCAGGGACCGCAACCGTGACGTTTGCCATTTACATCTAACACAGGAATGGTTCTGTGTCATGTATAAGTGTTTTCGAACCGTGTAAGATACACGTATAGTCCTGGCCCGGCTGTATTCTTGTACTGCAAAAGTGGCTGATAAGCGTCGGATGAAAGTTGAAAGTGGTCCGAAAGGAGCGAAACGAGTCCGAGAACCAGCCGCTGGCAAGGTACGCGGAGCAGCGCGAGCGCATATTGGAGGAAGCGTCGCACTTAGCCGCCCGGAAACTGGGTCTTGACGACAAAGCATACCCGGACGATCCGATCTTCAGGAACATTGAGCGTGTTACGAAGCCGGGTAAAAAGACCTGGTGGTTAGTCCACTATGACAAGATCCTCTACAGCAGGTCTTGATTTCTGGGATCAGTTTTCCCGCACGTATCGCTGGGGGATTCTATTGGGAGTCGTGGGTCAGTCATTCGCCTAGGACTTCGCCGGTCATGTTCTCGAATTCTTCGAAGGTGATCTTCGCGATCTTCTTGCGGGAGAAGGCTTCGCGGAGTCCAGGTATTTTGACCACTTCGATGCGGCCGCGGTCTGCCTTATAGATCACGTGGTCGCCTGGCTTTAGTCCTGCTTCCTCTCTAACTTGTCTTGGAGGAAACAGTTCCCCCTTCTGCCCTACTCGACCCGAGGCCTTTGTCGCCAACTCCTTCACCGGAATAAGCTTTATTCACTCGAAAATATAAGCGTTACACGACGAATTGTCATCCACCAGAAGCCTGCTCCTTGACACGACTTACATGCTGCCTGTCTTCGGCATTGATATCGGTGTAGACTCGGCCTCTTCGATCCAAGAAACCCTCAGCCGGCTCGTGGAGAAGGGAACGGTTCTGTTCATCTCGGACCTTTCCCCCTTCGAAGCCTTCATCAAATCGTATAGGGTCGCGGAGAAGCTGAAGGATGAGCGAGGCAAGGAAGAGGCCAAGCTCGGGCTCCTCTTCGTGGTAAGAGGAGACTGGGCAACGAGAATCCGCCACGAAGACGATGAGATAATAGAACAAGCGTTCAAGATCCGGCTTAAACACAACGACCCCTTCGATTGCTTCATATTCGCCACAGCCCA
>Ga0209154_1000921_pt1 | contig 18047 bp, 19 predicted proteins | sample GraSoiAngelo_121_FD_185878 | JGI IMG/M metagenome (GOLD analysis project Ga0209154, IMG submission 185878) | Grasslands soil microbial communities from the Angelo Coastal Reserve, California, USA - 14_0919_12_20cm (SPAdes) (version 2) | ecosystem: Environmental > Terrestrial > Soil > Grasslands ... | reverse complement strand
TGCCCATGCTGGCGATGCCACCTCTTCAGACTAATCGGATTGGTCTCCGCTGGTAGGCTGGATGAGGCCGAGTCCAGATTTCAACCGCAGAGCGCTAGCCTCTCGACTAGACTGGAGCTGCCCCAGCCGGCGAGAGCCGCTGAAACAGCTGAGGCCCTGGCTCTTCGAAGGCGCTGGCTGATTCTTGGAGTCGTACTGGTGGGCTCATTCATGGCAGTTCTCGATGTATTCATTGTGACTCAGGGTCTCCCTTCAATCAAGACGACGCTTGGAGCAGGCGTGTCTGATCTTGAGCTTGTAGTATCAGCCTACTCACTGGTCTATGCTGTCTTTCTTATAACCGGTGGCCGTCTTGGGGACATTCTAGACCGGAAACGCATATTCCTGTTTGGCATGACGGTCTTCACCGTCGCCTCCGCTCTCGCAGGTTACGCACCCTCAGCACCATTTCTGGTCGGAGCACGTGCGCTTCAGGGCCTCGGCGCAGCACTAATGTATCCTCAGGTCTTGTCGATTATTCAGGTCACTTTCAAAGGGTCCGAACGAGCCCTAGCGTTGGGGCTTTTCGCGGCTATCAGCGGAATAGGCGCCATCGCCGGAAACATCGTCGGTGGCCTTCTCATACAGCTCAATCTGGCAGGTCTCGCTTGGAGACCGATCTTCCTAGTCAACGTTCCAGTTGGCATTTTCGGGGTCTTGGCCGGGTTCCTGGTTCTCCATCCTTCCAGAGCAGACAGAGCACCAAAGCTAGACTTGCCCGGTGTCGGACTGATCTCCCTCTTCCTAGTCTCACTGATCCTGCCGCTCGCTGAAGGACAACAGCTGGGCTGGCCCACATGGATGATACTGCTCCTAATCGCATCCCTCCCTCTACTCGGGGTCTTCGTTCTCTACGAACGCAGAAGAACAGATGACGGAGCTGACCCTCTGGTCGACATGGACCTGTTCAAACACCGATCCTTCGCCGTTGGCATGCCACTGGTCATCTTCTACTACGTTGGAGCAAGCGGGCTCTTCTTCACCTTCGTACTGTTCCTACAATCAGGCCTCGGATTCTCACCAATAGATTCCGGGCTCGCATTCGCCGCGATCAACACCGGCTTCATCACTGCATCACTCCTCGGGCCACGACTAATCCCACGACTCGGCAACCGTCTCCTGAGCTTCGCATATGCCTTGCAAGCAGCCGGTCTCATCTGGACAATGTTCACCGTCACCTCTTCCGGGACCGGCCTCACGCTTTACGAACTAGCTGCGCCACTAATAGTATTCGGACTCGGTGCCGGCTTTGCGCTCTCTCCATTGCTAGGAACTATTCTATCGGGAGTCCCGAGCCGAGACGTGGGAGCAGCCTCGGGCGTCGTCTCGACTTCGATGCAGATCGGGAACACAGTTGGAATCTCACTGTTCGGACTCCTATTCTACCGCTTCCTCAACAGTCAACTATCATCAACCCCCATCTCATACCTAGACTCGTTCAAGTTGACTCTCCCCTTCTTGATCATACCATCCATCTCATCCTTCATCATAGTCTTTCTCCTCTCACAGCACCGTGCGGGGCAGATCATCCACCGTCTGGAAGCGTGACCAATTGGGTAAACCCAGACCGAAAGCCATTCAGATACTGCGGCATCTAATCAAACAGAAACGTGAGTCCCAGCCTGAGGACCCAATCCCTGTCTCAATCATTGATATTTTTAGAAAAATCTGCGGATAGGATTCATCCCTTTTTCATCGAAGAGCTCATACAATTAGACCTGGTTGCTTGATGTCCAATCGTTTGATCCGAGAACAAACTTTGTCATGATCTTCAGAATGATCTTTTCTGTGTCTGCTAAACGATCAAGCGAGAGGCCAAGAGACCTTCTTGCGGATAAGGAATTGTCACCATTTTCAACCCTTTGTGTGTGATAAGCACGTACTCTGTGTTACCAAACAACTCGTCGGTCTGTCTCCCCATCTCTGTAACAATACTTGACCAGAACCCGATCTTCTTGCGAAGGTCAATGCTCTGGCTAAGGACGTTCTTTGTTCTCGGGGTTTCCGCGTAGCCTGTAACTTCTGCCCCTTCGATAAATGCGGCAACCCTAATTGCTGGATCTGATTCTAGAATCTGTTTGCAGATCGCATTATCATCGCGAGTTTTTTCGGTTGAGAAAGTCTCCGGCTGATAGTTCCGGCCGACATTTTGGGGTGGCAAAGCCTGAGCTTCGATGTCCCCCTCTCACTTTGTCTTTCCTGTACCTGCTTTGGATGCAAGGAGTTACGCTCTAAAGCTGAGACGTCTTTCAAGGGGCGAAGCCTTCATGTCCCTAAATCTATCCTGCACCAGTAACGAGATAGTTAATCGCGACTCGAACAGCCTTTCACTTACTCGCAAGAGCTCTCAATACTTTTTTTGGACGAGAAATGGTTGGACCCCAAAACTGATTTCTCCAGCATGTTTCAAGAGTCCGTTAAGGACGGTTTGCGCAATACTCTTGGAGAAACAGTCATGCTAACACTCGTGCCGCTTCTCAAACAGTCCCTTCAGACCTACGCCGATAAGCCCAGCGAGTTTCACCGAGAACTCCAGTTGTACTTCGGATTCGGAGCCTTGACGTTGGAGCGGATGATAGTGAAAGAGCTCTTCCAGAAGCTGAATCTTCACTACACGTCGAGTAACGAGCTCGACTTCGAAACTTCTATCGGACTTGCAAGGAAGGATCTTTCCTTGCTTCAAAGAGGAGTCATAAGAAAATGACTACCGAAAACAAACGCTTCGACACGTTGCTCATCAACCAGTTGAAGACTCTCAAAACAGGAAAGAAGGACTAGGCATGGCCCGCAACAAGACCGGAATCCTTGAACTCGATGAGATGCTCCGGGGCGGATTCATGGACAAGGACGCGGTAATGGTAGCCGGAAGCGCGGGAACTGGAAAGACCACTCTCGCGCTGGAATATCTCGTGAACGGTGCAACCAAGTTCGGCCAACCTGGAATATACCTCACCTTCGAACAACTCCCGGACCAGATTTATCGAGATGCGGAAAATTTCGGCTGGGACCTAAGAAAGCTAGAGGCCGAAAACAAGCTGAGAGTCGTATGTACAAGCCCCGATCTCCTCCTAGACCCAGAGGGAGAAGAGCAGTTACTCGGAGAAACGATCAAAGAATTGCAGCCGCGAAGAATGGTAATCGACTCTCTCAACCACTTGGAAATGTACGTGCCACGAGGAGATCTTCGCAAGGAAGCCTACCGGATACTAATGTACATCAAGACACGGGGAATCAGTCCCTTAGTGATCTGGGAAGCCCAACAGGGAACAGAGAGTTCCTATGCGGTTACACAAACCGGCATGAGTTTTCTCATTGACTGCCTCGTCCTGCTGAAATTCGTGGAGATCAACTCTTCGATGAAGAAGGCTCTGGCGATAATGAAGATGAGAGGGAGCGACCATGACAAGCACTTGAGAGAATACGAGATAACCGCTCACGGAGTAAGAGTGGCAGCACCCTTCTCAGGATATGAGGGGATCATAACGGGTTCCCCACACAGGTCACTGACACAAGAAGTCGCCGGAGCTTGGGACGACGCCTTCACAAGGACGAAACATAAGCAATAGCCACTGAGAGAGTGTTTGGAAAGACGTCACTCAGTCAAATCTCCACCGTCTGCCCTTGGCAAGGAATCTGAGTTTTGTTCCCCCATAATACCACCAGACGCATTGGAGTAGTTCCTGTCCCGATTTTTGTCGCACTGATAGCGATCTTTGACGTCATTCTGCCCACCAGCGTAGCTGCAAGCTGGGCCTTCAACCCACTACTGGTTTTTGCGACCTTGCAGACCCTGTTCCTCTTTGGAACCTCGGTCGTGGTCGCCTACATTTCTCTCAAGAGCTATTTGTCTGGGGGTTCGCGGACCATTCTCCTGCTAGGTAGCGGTACCTTGGCCTGGGGTTTCGCAAGCATGGTAGCAGGCTGGTTGCTTGGCCCTCCAGGTGGACCGAATATTGGGGTGACGATTAGTAACTCAGGCGCCCTCTTCGCGTCACTGTTCTACATCGCAAGCGCTGCCACTACGATGCGTGCTAGTTCATCCAGAGACTCGAAGAGGCGCAAATCAAAGCTACTTCTTGCCTACGCTTGTGCAGTCGGCTTCCTTGCAGCATTGACGGTGTTCGCGCTTCTAGGCGCCACTCCTGCCTTCTTTGTTCCTGGAGCCGGCTCTACACTGTTGAGACAGGTGGTTGTAGCGGCGGCGCTATTCTTGTTCGCGGCGTCATCCCTCCTCTTCATGAGACTGTATCATGATTCGAGATCGGGCATCCTGTTCTGGTACTCGATGGCCCTAGCGTTGACGACAATAGGGTTGTCGGCTTTCTACTTCGGTAGAACCGTTGGGGATCCAATTGCTTGGACTGGTAGGATAGCTACCTATCTCGGAGGAATATACTCCCTCGTTGCAATCTGGTCCGCCATCCGAGGCTCACACGATGGCCTCGCTAATTCGCAATAGCCTGGGTCCTTCCTGTTTCGAGCATCTCTCCGAAAAATTTTGTCTGTAATCACTTCTGGTGACTATTCAACGTGCACGGCCGTTATAAGCCGCGGCTAGACCTAGAGCGATCGACGAGAAATGTGTCACGTCAAAATAGACCAAGAGAGAATAGAGCAAGCAACAATCAAGAACTGGCTAACAATAAACAACCTTAGACTGGCCACTCGATAGGAGGAGCCCTTAGGAAATGGGCAATGTCTCCGTATCGAACGGCGCGACAGCAAAGCTCGGCCACGTCGAGGGCGACCTAAAGGTCGGCCACGCAGCAAGAATAGAACCAGAAGACAAGGTAATCCAGGTAACGGGACGAGTATTTTGTGACGGAGACGCCGAGTTTCAGGGAAGCTTATCATGCTCAGAGTTCTCTGCTCGCCACGGAAAAATTAGAATCGAAGGCGATCTAAACGCCAAAGGCGAAGTGAAGGTCGACGACGGACAGCTGGGGGTCGATGGGTCCTTCGAAGCGGCCACGGTCACCGTCGACAAAGCCCTGAGGATAGGCGGAAACGCCCGGGCCGACGATTTTGATGTAGGAGGGGTCCTCGAGGTTAGAGGAACTATCTCAAGCAAGAAAGTGGACGTTGGCGGCTCCTTCAAAGTCCAAGGAACAGCCGATGTCGAAGAGGTTGATGTCGGAGGCACCGTCGAGATAGCCGGTATGGTCAAGTCTGCAAAGCTCGATGTTGGAGGAATGGCCCGGATCGGTGGAGGAGAGGTCTCCAAGGACGTGGATGTCGGTGGAAAGTTCGAATCGACCAAGCCGCTGAAATTTTCAAAGATCGATGTTGGCGGCCTCGCGACGCTGGTGGAGGGCGGCGAAGGGGGAGATGTTGATGTGGGGGGAAAATTCGAGAGCAAAGCCGACCTCTCGTTCAACTCTCTAGACGTTGGAGGCATGGCATCGATCGATGGAAATGGAAGAGGGGTTGAGGTGGACGTTGGAGGACTCTTGCGAGTATCCGGAAGCCTCACGCTGGAAAGGGACCTGGACATCGGCGGCAGAGCATACATCGGCGCAGAACTCAGACTCGACTCCCTAGACGTCGGTGGCTCCATGGAAGCGGATCAGATCATCGCCCAGAAGAGTATCGAGGTGGGAGGAGATCTCAAGACTATCAAGGGAACAAAAGGAGACACCGTCGAATTAGGACACGGATCCAGAGCTAGCGGGCCTATCGTCGCACGAAAAGTGAGTGTGGGACACGGTGGCCAAGTCGAGGACGTATACGCGGACACGCTAGAAATGGAACACGGGTCCAGAGCCCGGAACCTCTATTTTAGGGAAGGCGTTGTCGAAGCAGGAGTCCATGTCGAGGGCGAGGTGCTATACACGGACACGATCGAAGCCTCACCGGACGTAAGGTTCGCAAAACCAGCCTCCAAAGTCAACGAGCTACCAAAACCGCCTCTCTGAAAAATTGCAGCCTGCCAAACGGTCCCGAATGGACATCTACGCCGAGATACTAGAGGCGTTGAAACGAAAGGGACTGACACGGATAACACGGGTCTCCTACGCGGTGGGCCTCCCTGTGGACCGGACAAAGAACTACCTCAAGGATCTATCGTCATCAGGGCTCGTCGGCATACAGACGGGTGATGACTCTGGCTACTCGATCACGCACAGGGGATTAGAGTTTCTCGATGCTTATTGGAAGCTGAAAGGATTCATAGACTTCATCGGCGGAGAAACTGGCGAGTCAGGCCGCGGCTAAGCCACATAGCTCTTGTATTCCCGTTCGAACTCGCGGACGATCTCGAACTTGGGAAGTCTACGAGACCGAAGCTCGCCATGGTGTTGGAAAGTGAGTTCTGGAAACATGACCGCCGGCCCGTCGATAGCCAGTTTTGTGGCCGGGTGGTCGGGTCCCAGGACCCGAGCGCAGATCTGACGAGTCAACCGTCGCACCTCACCCTCGTCAACATATCCCAGCGTGTGAAGGTATTCGTGGAGAAGTGTGTAGAAGACATAGGCGTTGAGGGTCTGTCGATCCTTCGCTATATGCGTGACCTGGTCGAGTAGGCTTCTGTTCATAACGATGAAATTGGAGCCCATCTGGTGGAAGGCGCCGATGTATTCTGGCAGATCAGCAAGGCCCAGCATCAACCCTGTCCGTCTCTTTCCTAGGCTACTCTTGACCGACTTCTTGACCAGCTGAAAGACTTCAGAGAAATTAAAGCTCCGATCCAGTCCCTCCGATACACCTAAACTGTTCGGGGGTATGTCAATTCCCAATATTCTAACCTCGAAAAATGAACTAGAGCTTTCCAAGACCAGTTTTGGCTGACCGGCTATTTAAGGACTGGATTCCACAGAAATCAATCAAGGGACACTCCTCGACTCACACGACAGACGAGTGGAACGCAGTTGTCAGAGCAATTGAACATGCTCTTCCATTCTACGAGTCGATCAGCGAAATGATCTCTTTGGGCTTAGCGGGACCTCTGCGGCGCAGGGCAATCCATCGACTCGAAAAATACAGAACAGATTGGGTTCTAGACTCAGGCACGGGCCCTGGGACAAGTAGTAGAATGATGCTTGAAGATGGGTTCGAGAAAATTGCTGGACTCGACCCATCGCAAGTCCTCCTGCAACACGCGAAGGCCACGCTCGGATCCGGCTTCCATCCAGTGCTCGGTGTAGCAGAAAGCCTTCCCTTCCGTCCCAATGCTTTCTCCGGGGTCCTCACATGTTTCTCCTACCGAGATGTTCGCGACAAAGCATTATCCCTGGTAGAGTTTGCCCGAGTAGTGGGTGGAGGAGGTCGACTGGAGATAGTCGATATCGGAAAACCTGACGGGCTGTTCCGACAAAAACTGATTGGGCTATATGTCGCCGTGTTTATGCCGATGATTGCTAGGTTCTTCATCAGAGGACGAACGAAGGAAAATCCCTTTCAAATGATCGTTCTAACTTTTCATCAGCTGGGGAAAAATCGTAGTGTCACTCGTTTGGCCGAACAGAAATTCGGCTCAGCGAGCCTTCAGGAGTTCCTGTTGGGCGGGATGGTAATCGTTGAGGCTAGACGAAACCAGCTGACTTGTTGAACGGGATCAATTCTTCGTTGTACTCATAGTGATCCCATGCATCGCGACTGAAATCAACCAGGAGGTCACGTAGGACAAGATGAAGACGCTAATCATGACCACAACAACTCCGTATGCCTCTATCCCGAGTTGGTTCAGCGCAGAGACCCCTCCCCCGAAGAATAGCCCGTCCGGCAGTGACGGGGGCACCAAGCTTCCGTTCTGGAATGTTAGGCTCGCTAATGCTGACACGAAGGCTTTCTGAGCAAAGAATGGAATCATCAGGACACCGAATGTTCCTCCCAGCAAGTGTCCTGGGAACAATCCTACTGGATCTGTGAACCATTTGAATTTTCCAAACCACTTCTCCCCCATCAGATAGAGTGGTCCGCCAAGCAGTCCTAAGACGACTGCGCTAAGAGGGCTAACGAATCCAGCGAGCGGTGTTATGACGATGAGACCCATCAAGATTCCGTTTGCGGCGTAGATGAGGCTCGGCGTCTCCTTCGTCATCTGATATCTGAAGAACATAACAGAGAGGAAAGCGGCAGCTGCCGCTAGGAAGGTTGTGAGTACAGCGACCATTGCTTCATTGTTGAACGCGAGGACGCTTCCAGGATTGAAGCCGAACCAGCCTACCCAAAGAAGAAGTATCGACAATGTCAGCCAGGGAAGATTGAGCTTGACTGGGACCTGAGGGCTGGTTTCGAGTCCTCTCTTCCTTTCCTCTCGCCAGATCTGAAGGATAATTCCTAGGCCTGCTGCTCCGGCGGCTCCATGAACCACGAGTCCTCCTGCGAAATCCGCCATGCCCATCTGAGCAAGCCAACCTGTCGGATTCCATATCCACGCCGCTGGAAGGTTCCAGATGATGATGAAATAGACGATAGAATAGGCGAAGAACGCCTGCATCTTCATTTTTCGCAGTACGATTACTCCAACGAGGGCGAGTGTGACCGAAGCAAATGCGGTTTCGAAAAGGAAGTACGTCCCGATCGTTAGTCCTGTACTTTGCTGGGACCACCATGCACCGGTAAGGAGGCCGCTGATGTTTGTCGATGAGCCTCCTAGAAACAGTCCAGTGTAGAGCGGATTGCCGATCACACCGTTGATTGTCGGCGCGAATGCGGTGTTGAATCCGACAAGAGCCATGAAGAAGAGGGCCGATCCTGTGATGAGCATCGTCTTGAGGAGACTAATCTCTAGATCAGATCCAAGCTCTCCAATCTCCAAGAATCCGACAGAAATCGTCATGGTAAAGACGAGTAGTCCACAAATGATGACCCAGAGATTGTTGGCCAGTAGAATAGGGTCCGCCACTTTCGATCGGCCAACGACTTCAGAAGTGTTCTGGATTTAAGATGTAGGCACGGCTCAAAAAAAATAATGCCTGGCCAAGCTCAAAGCTCAGCCAGAACGTTAGTAACGGAAAAAAAGAAAGGGGGTGGACTAGGCCCCTAGTTTAGGGATTCCTAGTACCTACGATGCTTTTGATAACAGTCCCTACAGTAGACTGGTCTACCCTCTGTGGGCTGGAAGGGGACTTCCGTCTCCTTGCCACAGTCAGAACAGACTACTTTATGCATCGTCCGAGGACTGCCATACGAACTACGACTCATCGGCCTAGTACACCTCCTATCAGCGTGCACTAGGATAGGAATGGCACTAGCCTATAGACCTTAGGGGACCGAACCCCCTCAATTCATAGTGATTGGACACGATCCCAACGATCTTGGAAGGATCCCCGTTCTTGACAACGAAGAAGGAGAGATAATGATCCACGCGAGCAACGACTATATCAGACCCGGAGAAACGGGCGTCCATGGACAACTTAGAGATTCAGAAAGCTCTCGATTCTTCTGTGGAATTGCAGATCACCGTTATTGGAAGAAAATCAGGACGGGAATTCTCTACACCGGTTTGGTTCGTTCGAGAAGGGAAGACGGTCTTTCTGATGCCGGTGAGAGGCTCGAAGAATCAATGGTACAAAAATGTCTTGAAATCGAAACGCATCGGCATATCATCGGGGAAAGTATCCCTCGAAATCTCCGCGAAGCCGATTAACGATGCGAAGAGGGTTGCAGCTGTGGCGGACAAGTTCAGGAAGAAGCATGGAGTAGCGGATGTGAAGAAGTATTACACGAGATTTGACGCGGCCGTAGAGTTGAGTCTTCCCTAGCGAAAGTGCTTTGCTAGAAAGACACCGTTGCATCTAGGTCAAGGATTTCAGCATGGCCAATGCTTCACCCACGTGCGCTATGGCCCTCGACTGGGACGAGAAGACGTGTCTCACGATTCCGTTCTTGTCAATCACGAAACTCACTCTTCCCGCACCAGGCCGAAGGTCTTCTTGACACCGTAGGATTTTCTGACTGATCCGTCTGGGTCGCTGAGGAGTATGAAGGGTAGCTTGTGTTCCGTGGCGAAGGCCTCATGTGACTTTTGGTTGTCGTTGCTTATTCCGATGACCTCTGCGCCGAGGTTCTTGAATTCCTCGTATGAGTCTCGAAACTCGCAGGCCTCCGCTGTGCATCCTTTCGTGAAGTCTTTCGGATAGAAGTAGACGACGACGTTCTTCTTTCCGTGGAAATCTTCGAGGCTAATGTATTCACCAGTGCTGGTCTGGAGTCGGAAACCGGGTGCCGGACCACCTGGCTCTATCATTGCTTACACCTCTCGATAAGTTCATTCCATCAAGGAAAATGGATCAGAACGTAACCGACAGAACGATTGAGATGTGCACAGCCTACCCGAAGGAGTTTGATCTGCTAGTATCAGTATTTCGGCTGTCAGCTGAATCCCGTTTTGTCAGCGGGATGTGGGTGTCGCCGTGCGAGCTCCACTTCTTCAGAGTATATTTTCTCAAGGTTAGACTGCTCATTCTGCTGCTTTTTCCCGGGGCGAATGAATGAGCGATAATTTCTTGGGAATTCCTTGGCCACTACTATCTGCAGTGATCTCAGTTCCGAATGTTGAGCCATACTATTAGTAGTGAACTCTGGATATATAAACGCATTGATGAATGTCTATATGTTATTCCTAGTGTGTGCGCGGTGCCGCTAGAACGGCGTTCAAACCTAGCCGACGCTGGAGTTCGGAGACGTATGCGGAGAGGACTTCATTGTTTACATGATAGAAGCAGAACTGGCCTTGCTTCTCTTTCTCGACGACGTGAGCCGTGGCAAGTTCTTTTAGATGATGGGAGACCGTGGGTTGCGAGACGTCGAAAAAAGCACCGACATCTGAGCAGTTTTGCTTCCCTGTCATCGCCAGCTTCTGCAGTATTGCGCGGCGTTGCGGGTCAGCCAGAGCCTTGCTGATACGATCAAAGTCCTCGGTCGCGAGCTTCATCAAAGAACAACTGGGTTCAACGAAACTATTAACATTTCGATATGCATCTATCCTTTGTCTGATGCATCCTTAAACCAGGAACGTTCCGATCGCAAATATAGATATGCATCAATATGTTTATATCCTGTTCGCCCCAGCTTATTAGCATGATGAGCAGACAAAAAACAGATGGCAAAATAGTCCATCTTAACGATGGCGAATTCGAGACCCAAGTTCTCAAATCCGACGTCCCGGTTCTCGTAGATTTCTACGCGGACTGGTGCGGACCATGCCATGCGATTGCTCCGACAATTGAGGCCCTCTCAAACGAGTTCGAAGGGAAGGTAAAATTCGTGAAGGTCGATGTCGATGCAAATCAAGGGGTAGCGTCGAGATACGAGATCATGAGCATACCAACGATGATGTTGTTCGAGAAAGGCAGAGTCGAAGATAGCATTGTAGGGGCATACCCGGCGTCGGTCTACAGGCAACACATCGAACGCGCCTTAAGTCGCGGCAACTAACTACGGACAAGCCATCCATTGAGGCTTTACGACACGGATCACATCTGCCCAATCTGTGGTGGGCTTAGCCCGTGTATCTACGCGCGGTCTGAATTTGTGCCGTAGATCAGTATCATGACTGCCGTTACTGCGGGCCTACTTGGAAGGAAGCTTCCAGCACAGAGTTTCCTTAGGCTTGCATTCGCCGAAGCTCTAGCGGAGGACTAGCCTCCAAAGGATCAAGATCGTTCCGATGATCCCTATCAGCATCGGGGCAAGATAGTTGCCGAGGAGATAGCCTAGGGGCCAGGCATAACTAGCGAACCAATCGCGCATGAATTGGTTTGATTGGTATTCTGACGAGAGAGTTGCGGACAGACCCAGTATAGCGAGGAACTGACTGATTACGATTACTCCTAGTGTTCTTCCGATTGCCATCGGTTTCTCCGCCATTACTTTTGGGGCGACTTTACTCTGTTTCGGCCTCGGGTCGGGAATCAGGAGAGAGCTCAAGGCTCCTAAGGAGACAAATATCCCTGCGGTGAAAGCAGCCCAGCGAGTTCCCTGAGTCAGCGCGTCAAAGATTATGTCCCTGGCAGCAGGCCAGTTCATACCGAAGGCGGCGATGAATGACTTGTCGATTCCCCCCGAGAGTCCAGAGTTGAGGGCGGCTTTCAACACAGATGCCATCGAGCCAAAGTTTACAGTACTCGAGGCTAGATCGGCTTGTCCTACTGCTGATACCTGAGCTACTAGGATCGCTCCTATTACAGCAATTCCGAAGGCTGACCCGATCTGTCTGACAGTATTGTTTGCCCCAGACCCCACTCCTGCTTTCTGCCAAGGTATGCTCATCAAGACTGTGCTTGTGACTTGGCTGATCGCTAGTCCAACGCCCGCGCCATAGACTACAAGGATTGGATAGAGGTAGTAGACTGGGTTTGTGATGCTGATAATCTGAGACATGCTGAAGAGTGCAATAGCTTCTAGAACCATGCCGGTGGTGATAATCCACTTGGGTCCAAACCTAGTGGCTAGGACGCCGGCGATCGGGGCGAAGATGAAGACTGAAATGGCCATGGGCAGGAATGTGAGGCCCGCATCAATTGCGTGGAGTCCCTTGACCGTCTGCAAGAATATTGAGATGATGAAGACTGCTCCAAACTCGCCCATGGCGACGATTGTTACGGTGAATAGCCCATAGCGGAAGCCTTTGTACTTGAGCAGGCTGAAGTCAAAGAGAGGCACTCTTCCCTTTCTTGCACGGCGAATCTCGTAGAGAGTGAATATGGCTAGTAGAGTGATCCCGACTATTATCGAGAGGAGGGGAAGCGATATTGGGTATGAGGTTGGCCATGAGAATCCGTCGACAGAGAACTCTTGGTTAGGAAAAACCCAACCATAAGTCTGGGCCTCGATAAGGCCGAATAGCACACTAGCCAAGCCGGCGGTGATCAAGACTAGCCCAGCATAATCAGTTGTATATTTTGGATCCTTGAACCGGGTCTCCTTGATAACGAACGCAGCTCCGACAAGAGCCGCGATACCTATTGGAATGTTGATGAAGAATGCCCACCTCCAAGAGATGTATGTGGTAAAGTACCCCCCTAGCACTGGACCCAGAACCGCAGCCGCCCCCGCGGTTGCGCCCCAGATGCCGAACGCTACGTTTCGGGATTTGCCGGTAAACGTCGTCGTCAAGATCGATAGAGTAGACGGTGAAGCCATCGCTGCTCCGAATCCTTGTATGACCCGACCCACAAGCATCTGAGACAGATTGAGTGAGAATCCGTCGATAATAGATCCGACAATGAACATGGAGATTCCAGCCATGAAGATCAGTTTTCTACCGTACTCATCGCTCAGTTTCCCCCATGATAGGAGGAACGAGCCGAAGATGAGAGCGTAGAGGGAGGTGATCCATTCCAGGTCCTTTAGAGTGATTTTGAAGTCCTGTTGGATCTGAGGTAGAGCAACGATAACTATCGTAGCGTCAATGACGATTATTGCGAGGGAGAGACTCAGAACGAGCAGAACAAGAAGCTGTTTTGGCTGGATTTTTCCTGATTCTGCCTGTGCTGCCTGGCCGACTGAGCCTTCCCAATTCTGACCCGACTCTCTTCCTTGAAGCTTCTCCGACATAGAGGCAAACCCGTTCCCCTAGGGGGTAATCAACCTCACTCTTACCACAAGCCCACGAGGTGGCGATTATAGTGTCGCCAAACTACCCGATTGGCCTCTCCTTGTTCTGTGGGCTTCCATGCTGGTTTTCGCGTTGTCATATGCGAGCCGGATGAGTCACTTCGCAGCGTCGAGGTCTTCCGCCTTCTCAATTCTGAAGCTCACCCATCCGGCCTGAGGTGCGAATCTGTGAGGGAGAGCCGTCCCATCCTTCAGTGCTGTCGCCTGGTCGCTCTTTGAGAGGCGGATGTCGAGGAAGGAGGGTCCGTGGTGGTGCATGAACTCGAGCCCTCCGACTTGGAATTCTGTTCCTCCGAAGCGGTGAGCCGCCTGGGTCACGCCTGGAAGTTGCAGGGTCCATAACTTCAAGTTCTCGAAGAGTTCGTTCCGGTCAACCATGGTTAGGTCTCAGTGCTAATCATCTGATCCATGTATTTGTTGACCAGCAGCCGCGCTCAGATAGTCACTTCATAGACGATGCATAGAACAAGATGATTGCTCTAATGTCGACGGAAAAGAGTGATACTATGGAGAAGCTTTCGAAAGTTGCAATTCTCGGCATAGCTGGAAGCGGGCGGAAAGGGTCGTTCAACAGCGCTCTGTTAGAAGCAGCGAAGCAGCTTCTCCCACCGGACGCAACTCTTGAGGTCGTTGATGTCTCAAGACTACCACTGTACAATCAGGATCTTGAGCATGACATCCCCGAGGTCGTCAAGGAATTCAAGAAGAAGATTCGGGGCGCTGACGCAATTCTGTTCGCTACCCCCGAGCATAACTATTCCATCACAGCGGTGCTCAAGAACGCTATCGAATGGGGTAACAGGCCTCCGAGAGACGCTTCGTGGAGCGGCAAACCTGTTGCAATCATCAGCGCCTCAACGTCGCTGCGGGGAGGAGCGAGAGCCCAGCTTCACCTTCGACAGATCATGATCGACCTAAACATGTACCCGATCAACAGGCCTCAGCTCATGGTGGCGAATGCTAGAGAGAAATTCAGTGAAGATCTACAGTTGACTGACGAGGAGTCTCGCCAGACCTTACGAGATGTTCTCTCAAGTCTTGTAAAGTGGACACTCAAACTTCAGCGTTAACAACTCAGCTCTTGAGCATCTGCCTATCTCCTATTCTCGGGTTCGGCTATCTGTGCCCAAGGTCCAGAATATGTCTGAAGCCTGCTTGAGATGACCAAAGCGTTCCGCCGGGTGAAAAGACTATTATGATAGTACGATTCCGATAGAACCTTCGAATAAAACGGAGGACATGAAAACATGCGTTTACAATGGAAGAACACCTTTCTAGCAATAGCGGTGGTATTTCTCGCACTTGCTGCGTTCCCATCGGTATTTGCGACCAGCGCCCCTATGATAACCAATGGAACCTTCAACCAACCGGGAAATATTCTGATCACTGACCAGTTCAACAACCGAGTCATCGAAATCTCGCCCTCAGGCAGCATCGTCTGGCAGTTCGGGAACGGTCCCGGCGACACTTCAGCCAACGCGATAGCTGGAACCAACGATGCCGAGCGTGTCGGCAGCCTCACACTGATGTCCGGCACAGGCGTACCGCCTGGGGCTACTCCAAACTGCAAAGCGGGCTGTGTCGACAACCGGGTTCTACTCGTCGACCAAGGCGGCAACATCGTCTGGCAGTACGGCCAGTTCGGTGTGACCGGTTTTGGGGCTAACCAGTTGAACACGCCAGTCCAGAACACGTTCCTGCCAAACGGCAACGTGCTCATCACCGACCAGGGCAACGAGCGGATCATAGAAGTCCAGCGGTCTAACAATGCCATCGTATGGCAGTACGGGCAAAACGGTGTCGTCGGCATAGCTCGTAACCAGTTGAACAATCCGAACGCTGCTGAGCTTCTCCCCAACGGCCACATTCTCATCTCCGACGAGAACAACAATCGCGCAATCGAGGTAACTCACACGACACCTAGCCATATTGTTGCAACCTTTACTGCTCACGGAACTGTCAGCGGAGTCGCTTTCGCAAGCCGCTTATCTAATGGTGACACGTTGATCACGGACTCAAACAACGCCCGCATCGTTGAAGTCGACGCGAAAGACAACCCGGTCTGGCAGTACTTCACCAACACCCGTTCGGGCAGTAATTCATCACCACTGCCGACGCGGGCGGTAAGGCTGGCCAATGGCGACACTCTGATCAGCGATCAATTCAACGACCAAGTCATCGAGGTTACGACAACGACGAATCCTACAATCGTAGCCAGTTATGGTATAATCAATAGCTCCGGCTATAGTCCCAGCAACGCCAGCGTGATGAACGCGCCCTACAGTGCCTACGTGATAGGCGACTACACAGGTCTAACAGTTCCATAACACCTCCACCCCCCATTTTTTTAGGACTCTTCGACTTGGGGTAATACCTCGGTTCAGAGTCTCATGACTAGAGGAGGATCCATTCATGCATGAACATGGTTACCTCAAGCCCACAAACTAACGTTACCCAAGCAGGCTCTCCTCTAATCGACAGCGGAGACCTCCACCCTGGACAGAGCTTCAATTACACTTTCTACAAACACGGATTCTATCCCATTCAGTGTTACGTACACCCCCAAACTATGAATGGGTGGGTCAATGTAACTGGTTCTGATATCCAACCGCCACCGCCACCCGCAACACCCTCAACTAACTACACACCTTACATAATCGGCGGAGCAATTGCTGGGGCTATCGCGATCGGGTCGGTCATCCTAGTCTTGAGACATCGGACCCAAAAAGCCGGGAGCACTTCGGTGATCAAGGTCTAATTGGGCTAAAACAGGACGCGACAGTTTTCTAGACACGTGACTGTTTCACCAAAGAACCGCGAATTCATTCGATCGTCTCTGGCGAGAGCCTGAGTGTTCTATGCTCACCTCCCGCATGAACCTCGACCAGCTTCATCATTTCGTCCACTGAGTGGGTACCTTTCGCTTCTAACTCGCACTCCTTCAAGAGGAAATCCTTGCACTTGAATTTGATCATACAGGTTTGGCCGAAATGGTTTTGAGAATGAAAACCTTTGTCCGACTGTCTGGTTCGCAGGTCCCCTAATCGCTTAAGCACGGCTGCTACAAGAAAAAGCCCAGCCTTGTCGGTAACATCTTGAAATGATTCTTAAGTAGATGTTAATCCCTGTTGAAATACGGTACTCTTGCAGCTAGCCACAACTCAGCCCGAGAAAAATATTCAGGAGGTCCGGGAATATGACCTCTTCCTCGATGTTGATTTTGCTGGTCTCAAATACAACGGCAAGGTAACAGTGGATCTAGAGTCTATTGGAGATGTGTCCCTCGACGCTGTAGGCCAACAGGTCAGCAGCGTAAAGTCTGAGGGCAATAAAATCCCATTCAAGCATTCCGGGAAAGTTCTGGAGATTCAGACCGGCAAGTTCACGGGTCCGCTAGAAATAGAGTTCGATGGCAAGGTCTCTGACAACTTCACCGGGTTTTACAAGGCATCCTACGGCGACGGCTATATCCTTAGCACGCACCTCGAAGCGGTTCAGGCTCGCAAGGTCCTCCCTTGCTTGGACCATCCTGCCTACAAGGCAGTGTTCAAAGTTCGAGTCAGAACCGACACTAACCTCTCCGTCATCTCGAACATGCCCATCGAATCCGAAACGATACAGGGTGAGAAGAAGACTGTCACGTTCAAGAAGACCCCGAAAATGTCCACCTACCTCCTCTACTTGGGCGTTGGAAAGTTCATCCAGGAGAAGAGCCGACATGGCGGGACAGAACTTTACGCAGCCTACGCGGATCGTCCGACTAGTAAGATCAATACAGAATTCTCATTCGACGCCACTCGGAAAGTCTTAGACTTCTACGAGTCATACTTCGGTATCCCCTTCCAGCTACCCAAGCTCCACAACGTAGCCGTCCCGGAATTTGCCTACGGCGCAATGGAAAACTGGGGGGCGATAACCTACCGAGAAATTCTCCTGCATGTAGACAAGGACACGAGCATCCGCGCGAGAAAGTCGGTAGCTCACGTGATCGCCCATGAGATTGCTCATATGTGGTTCGGAGATCTGGTTACTATGAGATGGTGGGACGACCTCTGGTTGAACGAGAGCTTCGCGACATTCATGGACTTCAAATCCACCGACCGAGCCTATCCAGAATGGAAGGTCTGGCAAGATTTTGTCCGAACCTCCACCTCCGGCGCGATGGGCCGCGACGCTCTGACCAATACCCATCCCATCATGGCGAAGGTCCATGACCCTGAGGAGATTGAGGAATTATTCGACGAGATAAGCTACGGGAAAGGCGCCAGCATTCTGCGCATGATCGAGGCCTATATTGGCTCAGAGAATTTCAAGAAGGGCGTCGCTCAGTATCTGCAGAAATTCCGTTACAGCAACGCCTCGGGTCACGATCTCTGGTCAAGCCTCCAAGAAGCATCCGGGACGGATGTAAGCCGAATCATGGAAGGCTGGATTAGCCAGGAAGGCTT
>Ga0209154_1000919_pt1 | contig 18072 bp, 16 predicted proteins | sample GraSoiAngelo_121_FD_185878 | JGI IMG/M metagenome (GOLD analysis project Ga0209154, IMG submission 185878) | Grasslands soil microbial communities from the Angelo Coastal Reserve, California, USA - 14_0919_12_20cm (SPAdes) (version 2) | ecosystem: Environmental > Terrestrial > Soil > Grasslands ... | reverse complement strand
CCTGTGCAACCTGCTGGCCGTGGTGGCAAGCGCGCTTCTCATGCCGCTCTCGGCGATCGCGCAAACCGCCAGCCCGCACGCGATCGAGGTTCCTGCGTGGTTCAGCGAGACCTTTCTCGATCTTCGCGAGGACGCGCGCGAGGCGGCGAAGGAGGGCAAGCGGCTCATGATCTACTTCGGGCAGGATGGCTGCCCCTACTGCAAGGCGCTCATGCAGACGAACTTCACGCAGCCGCGCATCGTGCAGAAGACGCGGAGCAAGTTCGTTGCGCTCGCGCTGAACATCTGGGGAGATCGCCAGGTAACCGGCCTCGACGGCCGGGCGATGCCGGAAAAGGAGTTTGCGCGCGCCATGCGGGTCCAGTTCACGCCGACGCTGCTGTTCCTCGACGAGAGCGCAAACGTGGTGGCGCGATTGAACGGTTACTATCCGCCGCACCGCTTCGAAGCGGCACTCGACTACGTGGCCGCCGGCCTCGAGAAGAAGCAGGCGTTCGCGTCCTATATGAAGGACGCGGCTAAGGACGCGGCGAGCGATAGGCTACACGACGAACCGTTTTTCATGCGGCCGCCCTACGACCTGCGGCGCGGCTCGGGCTCAAAGCCCTTGGCGGTGATCTTCGAGACGCCGTATTGCTCGGGCTGCGACGAACTGCACAAGGAGGGCTTCGCGCGCGCCGAAGTGAAAGCCGAACTCGAGCGATTCGACGTTACGCGCTTCGCGCTCGGCGACCGCGCTGTGGTCATTACACCGATGGGCGATAGCGCTCCGGCCGAGGAATGGGCGCGGGCGCTCAATATTGTCTACACGCCGAGCATCGTGCTCTTCGACGGCTCCGGGCGTGAGGTGATTCGCACGGAGGCGTACCTGCGACCGTTTCATCTTGCGGGTGCGCTTGCGTACGTGTCGTCGGGCGCATACCGGACCGAGCCATCATTCCAGCGGTTCATGAAGGCGCGCGCCGAGCGCATGAGCCGAGAAGGACGCCCTGTCGATCTCTGGAAGTAGCTCTGCGGCCGACGGCATGGACGCCATCAGCAAAACCTAGCTTGCGTCAACCGAAAATGTTCCTATGAACGCGTTCATCGCGATTGTGTTCGCAAGCTTGCTTTCGCGCCTCGGCTACCAAATGGCGCGAAGCCCGGTGCTCCCTAGCTTTGCCGCCGATCTCGGCGCCTTACCCGAGCTGATCGGCATCATCGTCGCAGCCTCGACCATCACCGGGGTCTTCTTCAAGCTGCCTGCGGGCGCGCTTTCCGACGTGATGGGAAGAAAGCGCATGATGGTCCTGGGCGCGCTCTTCTTTGCGTTTCCGCCGTTCCTCTATCCGTTCGTCCACGGTGCCAGGTCGCTGCTTGCGCTTCGCTTCGTTCACGGCTTCGCGACCGCGATCTTCTCTCCAGTCGCCTCGGCCTATGTGGCAAGCCTCGCCGAGGCAGGGCGCGGCGCTCGGCTCGGCTGGTTCTCGTCCGCGAACGACATCGGTGCAACGGCGGGGCCCCTGATCGGCGGCTTCGTCTTGTACTTCACCGCCAGCTATTCGGTGACCTATCTCACGGTCGGCGCGCTCGGCGTGCTCACGTTTATCGTGGTGTTGCTGCTGCCGGAGGTCGATCACACGGCGGCGCAGGAAGCGAAGGCTTTCGCTGCGCGAGCGGCGGAGTTCCAGCAGGGCGTCGCTGAGGTGTTCAAAACACCGCCGATTATCGTCGCGGCCGGGATCGAAGCCGTCATGTACCTCGGCTATGGCGCCTTTGTCGGCTTCCTGCCGATCTACGCCAAGCATGTTGGACTAAACGACGCCGAGATCGCGATCGTTCTCGGCACGCAGCTGGTGGTAGCCATGGTGGCGAAGCCGATCACCGGTCGCGTGTCCGACCGCGTAGGGCGAATACCAGTCATCGTCATTGGCCTCCTGCTCTGCGCCATCGCGCTTCCACTGATCTTCCGGAGCGAAAGCGTGTCGACATTCGTGCTGGCAGCGCCACTGCTCGGTCTCGGCGTCGGCGCGGTGACGCCAGTCACCAACGCGCTCATCGCCGACCTCGCCTCAGCCCGGCGCCTCGGCGCCGCCATGGGCGTGTTCGGAACGATCTGGGACGTCGGTGAAGCAGCGGGCCCCATGATCGCGGGATTCCTGATTGGGGGACTGGGATACGCGGGGACCTTCGACGTGCTTGCCGCCATCACCGCCGCAGTGACAGTCGGGGTGATGGCGCTGGTACGCGATCCGAAGAGCGCGGCGACTAAGCGCTAAACCTAGGACCTGTGGATTTGCCGTCAGCAGGAATGACCGGGTCGAAAGCAGCCTTGTAGCGCTGGAAGATCTTGTAGCCGGTCTTGCGGGAGATGCCAAACTCCCGGCAGACCTCCGTCATCGATTCGCCGTCGAGCAACTTCGCCACAAACCGCAAGCGCTCGTCCATCGCCGAACACTCCTTCCACGGCATAGACACCTCCCGCTCGAAGGCGGAAAGTGTTACCTATGTGTCCGGTACGCTTTGTTACCTATGTCTCGGGCCGCTCATATCCCTCAAACAGCTGAGATAGCTGCCTGACGTTTCGTACTGCGACCGTAGCCACTCGATCGAGCCGAGACCGCGTCGAACCTTTTCTTGACAACGCTTTTGGCGAGCACTATAGATATTCAGTTCTCAGCGCGCATCGGGGACCAAGCAAGAATGCCCGTTAGCGATGCTCCCCAGAAGCAGTGCAACTGTGAGGCGAGGGATCTCCCTGGAGATGCCGCGTCGCTGTCAACCCCGGGTGTATGCCTACCATGACGGCACCCTGGAACCGGCTGCTGCGGCCCAAACCACTGATCTTGGGTGCAGTTCTCGCAAGCCTCGCCTGCCTTGTGGCCTTAGCGCTTAACCGCGAAGCGGGCATTGGTTCTTCGCCGACGACCGCCCAGCGGACGGCTGAACCGCGCCGGCCGGCCCTCACCGCTGCCGAAGAGCAGTACATCCGCGAGCTCTGGCCGATCCACGGCGATGTCGAGCGAAGCACGATGCGAATGAGCCTCGGGCAGATCTTCTATACGACGCAGAATCTCAGTCGGGCCGAGCTCGGCACCCGAGTGAAGGAAGCTCTCGCCAGCTACCAGGCGGCTGAGACCCGAATTCACGCTTTGGAGCCCCCGACGTCTCTGCGCAGCGAGCACCTAGAATACCTCTCGGCGGTCCGGCTCTTCAAGGAGTCCGCCGCCGAGGTGCTCAAGATGTTCACCGACGGGCGGGACGATCACATGCTCGTCGCCTATCCAAAAAGCCAGGAGGGAAGCAACAAGATACGAGAGGTGGGGGGAAAGTTCTGGCCGCACGAGTTTCCACCCAACTGAACCGCGGGCTACCGGCCTGGAGGAAGCCGGCCCGGATTGATGCACACGGATGTCAGCGGTAGCACCGCTCATTTGAACGGTTACCAAAGGAGACACGGTTATGCTTAGCAAACCCATGTTAAATCACGCGATGCGGATAGGGATCCTCGCAATGGTCGCGTGTCTCAGCAGCGCTGGGAGCCTTCTCGCCAAGGATGACGACGACGGTGATCGCCAGCAGGAGCAAGAGCGACCGCCTCAAGTATTGCAGCAAGGCTTCGAAAGCACCGACCAGATGCTCAGCGACATCGAGCGAGCCGAGCGAGGACCGAAGTATTCGGCGTGGCTCGTCGAAAGCACCCGGTTCCTGAATGTGCCTCACCGCTCATTCCAGCCCGACGTCGGCGACCCCGCCTTCGTCGACCTGCCGGTGAACATCGGGATCATCAAGGCCCCAAACGGAGACATCACGCTGTACGACAGCGGGTGGAAACAGCTCGCCTACATCTTCGACTGGAACACCTCGTGTTGCTGGTACGGGGTCCGCGATCAGATGAAGGCCATCGGGCTGGATCCGGATCGCGTCGTCAGGATCATCATCGGCCATGGTCACTGGGACCACGCCGGCCAGTTGAGCGAGTTCCCCAACGCGGTGCTCTACGTCCAGAACGAGGAGCTCAAGCAGATCGATTTCTTCCTCGACTACCCGGTCAGGTTCAACGCCGGCCACATCCGGGCCGTCAACACGATCGACCCCCTCACCGGCAGCCAGGTCGGACCGCCGCAGCAGGCCTGCGCGCGCAGCCCGGTCTGTGGCTATCCGCCGCAGACGGTGCAGGAGATCCTCGGCAAGGTTCTCGCGGGCAAGGCGAAGATCGTCGACGGCCGGCACGAAGTCGCCCCGGGTATGATCATCCACCCGGCGTTCCGCGGGCATACCTACGGATCGCAACTTCTGCAGGTCAACACGGCTCGGGGGCAGCTCGTGTTCGGCAGCGACACCTACTCATCCTGGACGGGGATCAGGGACTGGTTCGTGGCGAACATCCAGCAGACGGATACGATCCAGCAGTTCCTCGCGTACGAGAAATGCTATGTCCTGACATCGAAGCAGAATAGCTTCAACAACTGCGTTTCGGCTCATGAGCCGATCTCGTACACGGCGGCGTATCCGCTCACGTCCAACTGGTGGAACATCCCCGGAGGGAATTGCTCGCGCGCGGCCGAGCTCACGCTCGCCAATGGCGAGACGACGCACGTGCCCGCCAGCCCCGACCGGACGCCGCCAGCCAGTTGCCACTCGGTGGTTCCCCCGCACGCGATCAATCCATAGCATCACTCTGCTGCAATTCCGGGTCTGGGCTCGCCGAAGCGCGGGCTCGGACCCGCCCCTTACCCTCGATGCGGCGTTGCGATTGCTTCGCGGCTTGGTCGCCCTTGCGACGGCTTTCGTCCTGTTGCCGCAAGAGGCGCCCGCCCATGATCCAGACACTTTGGGTGGGGTCTTCCGTACTCGTGACGTCGGCGCCACGTGGACGTCTATCAACCCGGGCATCTTCGTAAGCGGCGCGCTCGCGCTGGCGGTCAGCCCGCGGGATCCTAATCACCTGCTGCTGGCAACTGATAGCGGCTTGTGGCGCTCGCGAAACGGCGGGCGCGATTGGGACGTCGAGGCGCCGGGCATCCTGACGGGCCCGGCATTCGCCGCTGCGTTCGATGCTGACGGCCAGCGCGCGCTGGTGGCCGGGACTACGACCCTCTTCCGCGACGATGGGGACCGCTGGCGACCGGTCCGAACGCCCGCGGGCGCCGCCCCGGCACGCGCGCTGTTAGCAGGAGCCGTGCCAGGACGCGTATATCTAGCCGGCCGATCTGGCCTCTACCGGAGCGACGACTGGGGGCAGTCCTGGGCGAACGCGGGACGTGCGATTGAAGCGGACCATGTCGATGCCTTACTGGCGCCTCCCGGGCGTCCGGACGACGTCTACGCGGTAGCCGGGGGATCGGTCTGGTCGAGCAACGATGCGGCTCGGAGTTGGCAGAGGCGAACTGGCGGAGTTCCCGGCCACGGCGTGGAGGCTGTCGGTTTTGATTCAACGACCCCGGCCCGTCTCTGGGCGGTAGGCGCCGGGCAGGTATTCAGGAGCGATCATTCAGGTGAGCGCTGGCGCCCTGTGGGCAAGCCGCTGCCCGAAACGCTCGCGATGGCGCTTGCCATGGCGATCAGCGGCGAAGTGATCGTGATCGCGACTGACCGCGGCGTGTTCCGCAGTGCCGATGGCGGCGAACGATGGGAGCTTCCGAAAGAAGGCCTCCCTGCTCACCTGGCCGCTCGGGTCTTGGTCGGCGACTCGCGCAGTCCCACCACGCTGTACGCCGGTTTTGCGCTCACAGGCTACGAAGACCTGCAGACGCGAGTACGGCGGAGTGAAACCGCATCCTCGCGATCCAGCCTGGGCAACATTGTCGGGGGCTTCGGGCTCGTCGTCCTGCTCGCCCTGGGTGTGATTGCAGCGGCGCGGCATCTGGCGCACAAGCTTCGATGAGCGGACGCGCGTGGCTCGCACTCGTGATCATGGTCGGCCTTGTCACCGGCTCGGTCCTGTTCATTTGGCTCACCGGTCGGTCGAACGCCGGCGGGTTCGAGGAGATCAGACTCCCCAACCGGACCGACATGCCTGTTGCCATTGCGGCAGCGCGGGACGGGACAGTGTGGTTCACGCTCGAATCCTCCGACGTCATAGGACGGTTGCGAAACGGGCAGATTGAGAGGATTCCAAAGGGCGCGCAGAGCATCGAGCCGCTCGGCTTGGCCGTGGACGTCGAGGGCAGAGCCTGGTACACGGAAGCGCCGAAGCAAAGCATTTCCCGGGCTTCGCCCGACGGCGCCATCGCCTCGTTCGGGCTCTCGACGCCGGTGGCCAGGTTGGGGCGGCTGACGGTCGGGCCCGATAACACCGTGTGGTTCGCCGAACCCACGGTGATGAGTGTTACGCGCCTGCGGGACGGGCGTTTCACTCGCTATGTCATGGGCACGCTCACCGCGAAGATACCCGCCGATGCGGCACCGTTCGGCGTCGCCATCGCCCCCGATGGGGCCGTGTGGGCCACGCTTCCGAGTGCAGACCAGCTGCTGCGCATCGCTCCCGACGGCAACACAACGGCATTCGACGTGCCCACCCGCAGGAGCGGTCTGGGGGACATCGCCGTCGCTCCGAACGGAGCCGTCTATTTCCTCGAAATGACCGGGAATAACATCGGCCGTTTTGTCGGCGGAAGGTTCGAAGAGTTTGCGGTTCCCACGCCGCGCGCGGCCCTCACAGCCCTTGCTGTGGCGCCGGACGGAGCTGCGTGGTTTACGGAACTCCGCGGCCATCGGCTCGGTCGCCTTCGTGACGGCACGATCACGGAGTTCGAACTGCCCCGGCCGGATGCGCGACCGTTCGGTATCACCGTCGATGGCGCGAACAACGTCTGGTACAGCGACCTCAGTGGATGGCTGGGGCGGCTCGAGGCAGGCCGGGCCCGGGGCCGCTAACCGCCTATGATGCGGACCGTCCGGCTGTTCGCCGCGGTCGCGCCGGCGGCGGCGCTTCTTCTCGCGCCGGCAACGGTGGCCGCGCCCTATGTCCCGAAGGACGATGCGACCGTCCTCGAACGCCTGCCCCTCAAGCCGACAGATCCATTGGGGCGCGAACTGCGCGAACTGCGCGCCCGGCTCGCGGCGCAGCCGGACGATCTCGACGCGGCCGTGACCATCGGCCGGCACTACTTCCGGCTGGCGATGTCCGAAGGCGACCCGCGCTTCATCGGGTACGCGGAAGTAGCGCTGCGGCCGTGGGCGCGCAGCAAGGAACCGCCGCGCAACGTCCTCGTGTTGCGTGCGCTGCTGCGGAAGTATCGGCATGACTTCGCGGGCGCTCTCGACGACCTCGCCGCGGCCGCGGCGTCCGATCCCAGCGACGCGGAGGTCTGGCTGTGGCGCGCCGCCATCCTTCTGGTGCAGGCGGACTATGTCGGTGCGATGAGCGCCTGCGACCCGCTCCGCGCGAGGGGCGAGTCGCTCGACTGGATCGGCTGCAAGAGCTCGGTGGAAGGCGTCACCGGCGGGGCGGAGCGCGCCTACGCATCCCTAAGTGAGGGCCTCGCCCGCGGGCGGGGAGTGCGCGCCGGGCCGCGGCTTTGGATGCTGAGTCGGCTCGCCGAGTTCTCCCTCGTCCTCGGCGAGACCGACCGCGCGGAACGACACTTCAAGGAGGCGCTCTCGCTCGGCGTGAGCGACCAGTTCCTGCTCGCTGCTTACGCCGATTTCCTGCTCGATCGCGGGCGCCCACAGGAGGTTGTGACACTGCTCAAGGACTGGACCCGCTCCGATCCGCTGCTGCTGCGGCTCGCGCTGGCGGAGAAGGTGCTCGGGGCGCCCGTGCTAGAGGAGCACGTGCGGACGCTGAAATCGCGCTTCGATGCGGCGGCTATGCGCGGTGACAAGCTGCACCAGCAGGAGGAGGCGCGGTTCAATCTCTACCTTCTCGGGCAGCGGCCGCGGGCGCTGGCGCTGGCGAAGGAGAACTGGACGCTGCAACGCGAGCCGCGCGACGCGCGCATCCTGCTCGAAGCCGCGCTCGCGGCGAATGACCCGAAAGCCGCGCAACCTGCGCTCGACTGGCTCGCGCGTACCGGCTACCAGGACCCGTACTTGCGCCGGCTGGCGGCGCGCCTCGGGAACTCTCGCCCTTGAGGCTCATCGCCCTCCTGTTTGCCTTCGCGGCTGCGCAGGCGCTCGCGCACAACCCGAGCGACAGCTACCTAGGGCTAGTGGTCGACGGGCCGAGTATCGAGGGCCAGTGGGACATCGCGCTGCGCGACCTCGAAGTCGTCGTCGGACTAGATGCCAATGGGAATGGCGAGATCAGCTGGGGCGAGGTAAGGGCGAGCCACGCCGCCATCGCCTCGTATGCGCTGGCGCGGCTCACATTGCGGTCGGGAGCGTCCGCCTGTCCAGCGCGAGCGACCGGGCTGCTGGTAGACGGACATGGCGACGGGACGTTTGCGGTGCTGCGCTTCGTCGCGACCTGCCCGGACTCGGTCACGAAGCTCGACGTCGACTACACGCTGCTCTTTGACGTCGACCCGCAGCATCGGGGCCTTCTGCGGCTGGAGCACGCGGGCGCCATCCGCACCGCAATCTTTAGCCCCGAGCGCAGCCGTCAGAGCTTCGAGCTGGCCCAACCGTCGCGGTGGCAGCAATTCCTCGCCTATGGACGCGAAGGAGTCTGGCACATCTGGATCGGCCTCGACCACATCCTGTTCCTGCTTTCGTTGCTGCTGCCGGCCGTGCTCCGGCGCACGAACGGGCGATGGGAGCCGGTCGAGGCGTTCTCGCCCGCGTTCTGGAACGTGTTCGGGATCGTCACCGCCTTCACGGTGGCGCACTCGATCACCCTTAGCCTTGCGACGCTCGGCGCGGTCGCGCTCCCATCGCGTCTGGTGGAGCCGGCAATCGCGCTGTCGGTCGTATTGGCCGCCTTGAACAATCTGCGGCCCATGTTCTACGCACGGCGCTGGGTGGTTGCATTTCTATTCGGGCTCGTCCACGGCCTGGGCTTCGCGAATGTCCTGAAGGAGCTCGGCCTGCCGCAGGGTGCGCTCGCCCTCGCCCTCGTCGGTTTCAACCTCGGCGTTGAGGCCGGGCAGCTGGTGATAGTCGGCGCGTTCCTGCCGGTCGCGTTCCTCCTTCGCGGGACGGCGTTCTATCGACAGGTTGTTTTCTTCGGCGGCTCGGCACTGATTGTTCTGGTTGCAGGAATCTGGCTAGTCGAGCGTTCGCTCGACGTGCAGCTCGCAATCTTCGCCACGGCGACGCGGCCAACCGTTGGTAGTTATGACAACATGCGCGACATGCTGGTGATCGCCAGCGCAGTCAGGACTGCGAAGAGCAGCTGCAGAGGTTCTCCCATGCTGGAACTCTCGAGGATCGTGCCGCGCGCCTCCGCCGTTGACCGCTGGCGGGCGGCGGTAAAGTACCGGCGCGTAACGCGCACCGTCGCCACCCGCGGCCATTACAGCAAGAACGTAACCTGCTCGGTCCAAGTGACCGTCCGGGATTGCTCTTGGCCTCGGCCGATGCGCGATCTTCCTGGGCGTGGATGGAGCGGAACATGACCGTGTGCCGGCGGCGCGCGCCGATGTGTCTCGGTGTGCTGGTTGACGTGGAAGGCGATCTCGGCGATGCGCCGCCCGCATCCGCGAGCGCCTCCAACTCGATAGCAAGAAGTTTGAGTCAGTGCCGGCGCGCGCGCAGACGCACGAGCCCCAAGCCCGCAAGGCCGAGTCCTAGTAGGCTGAATGTCGTCGGCTCCGGTACCGGCGTGCCACCGCCGCCACCAGTTCCAGTTCCGGAGATATCGAATTCGAGAACAGTCCCGTCCACAACCGTGCCACCAGCAAACATGGCCATCGGCTCGCTGACAAAGCCATCAAAGTTGACCGTGAATCCGTCTGTCCCCGTATAAAGAAAATCCGCGCCGCTTACCATTAAGGTCAGAGTCGGCGCATCGGTGAAGAAACCGCCCCGAAACAGCTCACCGGCGGCAAGAGACGCTCCCGAAAAATCCACAGTGATCCGGTCGGCCGACGTCAGCGCCGTCATAAACGGCGTGGCGCCGGTCAAATGCAACAAGCTATTGCCGCTCGACGCAGCGTCGCTGTAAGTGGGCGATCCGACCTTGGTGAAATCGAATGAGAAACTCATCCCACCGCTCGGATTCACCTGACTTGCGGTCAAAATGCCGGGACTATTGCCTGGCGAAACTGTACCAGCGCCGCTAATATTGCTCACGCTGCCGTGACCAGCGAGCGTTGCGCCGGCATTTACCGTGACGCCCGAAGACGCTGCGATACTGCCATCGATCACGAGTTTTCCTGCGCTCACGGTTGTGGCGCCGGTGTAAGTGTTGGTGCCCGAGAGGGTGAGGGTTCCAGTGCCGATCTTGGTCAGCGACCCGCCGGTGCCACCGCTTGCGCCGCCGTCCTGAGCTACACCGGAGAAACTCGTGCTCCGGTTGTTGCTGCCGCTCGTAAGATTCTTGGCACCAAGGAACGCGGTACCATCTCCTTCAATCGATCCAATCGTCACTCCCGGAGCGCCGTGACCGCTGATATCCACGCTGCCATTACCAAACACCTCGACGCGCGATGTTCCACCACTCGAACTGTCGTTGAAGAAAATCGAGCCGCCCAGCCCCCCTGCTAAGATAAACCCCCCGCTACCAACGGGGGGAACGCCGGCATTGGCGATCAGAGTTGCAGCGCCTGCGTCGGAGGTGCCGCTGAAAATCGTCTTCCCACCCTGACCAAATCCAAGGCCGCCGCCGTTGTTGATGATGATGGCGTTGCCCGCGGTGGCATTCAGAAACTGTGTTTGACCGCCTTGGGAAAACGCGATGCCGCCGTTGTTATTGATCGTGGCGTTGCCCGCCGTGCCGCCGAAGAACTTTGTCACGCCACCAGAGGCGAAGGAAGCTGCGCTGGCATTGTTATTGATCGTTGCGTTGGCTGCGGAGACGTTCAGGAACACCGTTTCACCGCCGTGGACCGAGGCGCTGTCGCCGCCATTATTGTTGATGGTGGCGTTTGCCGCCGTTGCCCCGCTGTCGAACTGGGTCTGGCCGGCCTGTGTGCCGCCCGGGTTATTGATAATGGTGGCATTTTCAGCGCTGGAGAGAGAGGTGAAGTTGGTAAAGCCCGCGGAAAACGACGGCAGAAACGCACCGCTGCCCTGATTGATGATCGTCGCATTTCCTGCGTGCGAGCTGTTGTCGAAACGTGTCGTGCCACCGTTTCCACTGGAGATATCTCCATTTGACGGTGCGGCAAAGTTGATAATCGTCGCACTGCCCGCGCTTGAACTCCCAAAGAAATCGGTACGTCCGCCACCGAAGCCAAAGGCGCCACCGCCAAGATTGTTGACAGTGGCGTTGCCGGCGGTTGAATTATCCCGGAACGTCGTGTTGCCCACTCCGGTGTCGAAGGCCTGAGCAGCATTGTTGTTGATGGTCGCCTGACCGGCGGATGAAGTGCGGAAAAAGGTCGTGGAGCCACCACTGCTAAGGGGGGCGTCGCCGGAAATGGTACTGCCGTCGTTACTTATCTGTATTGATGACCCGGCCGTGCTGGCACCGAACGTGCCATTACCGAAGCTCAGAACGCCGCCTTGACCGTGCCCCGTGTCGACTTCGAGTGTCTGGATAACACCCGAATCGTTAGTGATACCCGGCCCGGTCAGGGTCACATTCTTGAGGTGAATGAGGAAGCTGGGTGCTCCGCTCGGAAACTGCAGCGTATTTAGGTAATACGCAAAGTGCTCGGCGGTGTTTGTCGTGTTTCCCGGGCCGAGCATTATCACGTCGAAATTAGCGGCAGGGGTGGACGCAGGCACGCCGGCCGTCCAGTTGTTGGGGTTACTCCAGTTAGCGTTTGACGCCCCTGTCCAGGTGGTTTGCGCCCATGCGCTGACATTTCCGAGCAGCGTGCACCCGAGAGCGATGGCCAAGCGCCGCCACCCATTACTGGAATGATGGATTACGATGAGCGAGCCACTCCGCGCGGCGGACCCACCTGAGATCAAATTGCTCATAAGTGTCCTGGCATATCGCGGCGTCAGTACGAGCCGAGCCGCAGGTTGTTGTCGAGCCGGCTGGATTTGGAGGTTGGCAGTCGCTTTGGCATGCCAACCGCGGGTTATCCAGAGCTTCAACCGAGAGTTTTGCCTCCCATCATGGTGAGCACTCCTCGCGTGTGTGAGGTCAAATTCATCGCCTCGGCCATATATGTCCGCCTACCCCGGCATCGCGAGCGCCTCGCAGGTCAGGAACACGACCCCCTTCTAGGTGAAAGCATGTTCCGTACCCGAATGTGAACCATAGGTTTTTCAAAGCGTTTCATTTGCATGGCCCAACGAGGTGTCAAGTTTTCCGACATGAAAGAGCCCGAGAAAGCGGCAATGAATCGCTCATTCGCTTCAGCGGCGCAGCGCCGGGCGGACCGTTTCCGAGGGCTTCTCCCCGAAGCGGCGCTGTTCTCCCAAGACATGCCCACGTTACTACCTCCACTTGCGCAACGTGGCGGGCCCGACGACATTGCCTTGGTTGGAGAGCAAACCTCCACTGCGCCGCGGCTGCGGCAGGCCGCGAAAAAGACCGACGCTGCAACGGATACGGTCGGCTTCTCCCGTCCTAGTGAGTTTTTCCGTGCCCCTGGGAGTTGCTTTGCTCGTCCAGCGTTGCACGCAGCGTGCGCGCTAGATCCTCAGCCTTGCCGCGGCCCCAGTAGTGCAGGAACAGGAATTTCGGCTTTTCGTCGCTCATGTGGTGATGGATCGCAACGATATTGATGCCGCCCTTGCGCATGGACTTGAGCACGCTCTGCAGCTCATTTTCGTGCATGGCGAAATCCCCGTCGACCACTGCGTTGTCATCGGAGCCGGCAAACGCCGCCCAAGTATTCACGCCCATCTCATTGCCGACAGTCGTGCCGTTCATTTTGCTCGTGCGACCCAGTACGACTTTCAACATGCCGTTGTTGATCTGTCCTTTCGAACCGAGGATGGCCTGGAGCGGCTCGGCGCTGATCGAACTCTTCTCAGGGATGCGCTCGCCCGGGAACATCGTCGCCGGCTGCGAATTCGCCGCTCTGATCTCCTTCATCTTGTCGAAGATCGCCCTCACGCCGGTGGCGAGCTTGTCAACCGAGCCGGCGCCGCCAATGTGCATGAAGTACACCTTCGGTTCATCGAAGAAGAAATGATTGTGCAGCGCCGTCACCTCGAGGCCCGAGTCGAGCGCCGCGCTCATGACGGGATTGACCTCGTCCTGGAACAGCACCATGTCGCCCATGACCATCGCCCCGGAGCGATGCGCAGTGAATGCCGCCCAGGGCCCCAGACCCATGAATGGAGGCATCTTCCATCCGTCCACCGACACTTGGACGTCGGCCCGCGGCATGCTGACTTTGAAAACGTTCTCCCTCTCGTTGTAGGTTCCTTTCAGTCCGGTGATTTGCTCGATTCTCCCCGTGTCGAGCTTTCGTCCGTCGGCCGCCATGACCGCTCCCGCACTGACCAAAAGCCCGCTCATTGCCAGCGCGATAGATGATCCGTAAAGCGCGTTCAGTTTGCGCATGATGCTCTCCTAGATAGCGAGGTTTCTTAGATTAGAGTCTGACCATCGGATATACGATCAACCCCGCCACGGCGGCAAGGGCCACGATGACGGGCTCGGGAATTTGTTTCAGCTTCCAAAGCGTCAGTAGCGACACCACCATGATTAGGACCGTCGGCAAGTCAATTATCGAGCGCTTTCCGAGGACGATCACTGCTCCAGTGATGGTGCCGATCGCCGCGGCCGTGACGCCGTCCACGAACGCGACGATACCGGGCTTTTTCCCGTGCTTTCTGAAATACGGCGCCGGAATGATTGTAAACAGGTAGCAAGGCAAGAATGTTCCCAGCGCCGCCACCACCGCTCCCGAGAGACCCGCAATCAGGTATCCGATGAAACCGACGGTGATGGAATAACAGCCTTCCCGCAGACGTTCAGTGTCATGTCCGTAGCGCGGGAGAGGAGGTCAGCGAATCGGGCTGGCGCGCCGCCGAGGACAACATCGTCACTTCATAGAGGAGCGTATGAAGACGAGTCAATTGACGTTAATAGTCATAGGTTTGGCTGCCTCGATGCCATTTCCCTTACCTGCCGCAGCGCACGACGATCAGGCTGCGGTGGTGCTCCTGCGGGACGACTGCGATCCCACTGACCCGGGCTGGGCGCCTACCGGCGGGTGCGTGCGCAAGGAAGGCGACGTCAACCTGGCCGAGTTCGGCGCCGAGCTGTCTTCTCCGTTATCGCCGTCGGTCATCGGACATCAGGCGTGGCAGATCGATCCTCCGTATGTAAAGGTTGAACCCGACGACAGCCTGATGGTGAGAAACAGGGGCGGCCGGATCCATACCTTCACCGAGGTCGCGAACTTTGGCGGCGGGAAGGTCCCGCCGCTTAACAAGGGCCTCGCAACCGCTCCCGAGTGCCTGGTATCGGCGGACATCGCTCCGGGCGGCAAAGCGGAGGTGGGCACGCTCGCCGAAGGCAATCACCATTTCCAGTGCTGCATCCATCCCTGGATGCGCGCGATCATCAAGGTGAAGCGGGAGAACTGACGCAGGCGCCTGGCTCGCATGGGGCGCGTGGCCTGGCAGGTGCCCGATGAGCGTATCGTAGTGCCGCCTTATGCGGCCGATTCCCCACGGCTACTACGCGCTAGTGACTGCGTCATCGGCGACGACTTCTCGCGTCGATCGCCTCATCAGGCAACGGATCGACATGGGCGCCTGAACGATGAGAGCTCGGCTGGAAAAGATCGGCAGTATCGGGGCGGTTGTTGCGGCGGCTGCGTGCCCCGTCTGCTTTCCGAAGCTGGCGTTGCTCGGCGCGCTCATCGGTCTGGGTGCTCTGGGGGCCTACGAATCGCAGCTTTTCATCGCGGCGCAGGCGCTGATCGTGCTCGCCGTCACTGGCCAAGTGTTTGCGTACTTGCGCCACCGCAATCGCTGGCTGCTCGGCTCGGCTATTCTTAGCGGGCTGGCCGTGTTCGCTGGCCTGTACTGGCTTGGGTCCGAGCTCGTTGCCTATTTGGGGTTTGCCGGCTTAGTTGTGACCAGCACGACGGATTTCTGGACGCGCTTCAGAAGGAGACCCTCCACCACGCTGCTCGAATCGATCATCACCTGCCCGAAATGCGGAGCGAGCCGCAAGGAAAGCATGCCCACCAACTTCTGCCTGTATTTCTATGATTGCAAGGGGTGCGGAGCAGCGCTTCGCCCAAAGGCTGGGGATTGCTGCGTGTTCTGCTCGTACGGCTCGGTGAAATGTCCACCGAGGCAAGCCGCCGGCGCAACCTAAAGGAGAACGCGATGGATCAACAAGTGAAACCTTCGCCGCGCATCGAGCCTCTGCCGCCGGAGCACACACCCGAGCTTAAGGACGCCTTCGACGCCATGGCGAAGAACCTCGGCTTCATTCCGAACAGCATGCTCATTCTGCAGCGCAAGCCGAAGATCGCGCGCGCGCTTTCACAGCTCACCGCCTCGATCTGGGAGCCTGGAGGCGAAGTCGACCGCGGCTTCAAGCGCCTGATCGCGCACGTTGCAAGCCGCACCGCGGGATGCAGGTATTGCATGGCTCATACCGCAGGCGGGGCGCTGCACTTCGGCATCGACGAGAAACGGCTGGCGGCAGTCTGGGATTTCCGTACGAGCTCGCTGTTCACCGGAGCGGAAAAGGTGGCGCTCGATTTTGCGATCGCCGCCGCTTCGGTGCCCAACGGCGTCACCGACGAGATGTTCAGCGGGCTGCGCAAACACTGGAGCGAGAACCAGATCGTCGAGATCGTCGCCGTGATCGCTGCATTCGGCTTTCTCAATCGCTGGAACGACACGATGGGCACGCCGCTCGAGGATGAGCCCCTCGAGGTCGGCGAGAAATTCCTCGCGCCGCGCGGTTGGAGCGCCGGCAAGCACGCTCGCAGCCGCGCCCGCTAACGCAGAGTGCCTACCGCCGGATTCGAGACGCAAGCGGGCCCGGGCAGAAGCTGCCCCGCGTCGTACCGCTATGACATGCAAGCGCTGGGCCGGGCCCCGTCCCTGACGGTGGACTCCCTTTGGGTGGCGGGCGGGCTTTATGGAAATCCGCTCGCGCTCGCGGCACTACTTGACGCCTACGACGGTGACGCCGGCCCCAAGGCGCTGGTATTCAATGGTGACTTTCATTGGTTCGACGTCGATACGGAGGACTTCGCTCAAATCAATAGAGCGGTCCTTAGTTTTCGCGCTACGCGGGGAAACGTCGAAACCGAACTGGCAACGCCGACCGCAGACGCGGGATGCGGTTGCGGATACCCCGATTGGGTCTCCAATGAGACTGTAGAGCAATCCAATCGAATCATGGAGCGGTTGCGCGCCACCGCTCAAAGCTTGTCCCATGTCCTCCCGGAACTCGCCGCGCTACCAATGCAAATGCTTGTGAACGTTGGCGATGAGCGCGTCGCCATAGTGCACGGCGATGACAGCTCGCTGGCGGGGTGGGGATTTTCTCAAGAGGCTCTGTCCACCACTCAAGGTCTTGCGGCCGCCAGCGAGGCGTTCGAGCGCACGGGCGTCCAGGTATTTGCATCGAGCCATACGTGCTTGCCCGTGCTGAAACGTCTCTCGAAGGGGCGGACGGTAGTTAACAATGGGGCGGCAGGGATGCCGAATTTTTCTGGACAAAGATACGGTCTCGCAACGCGAATCGCGCGCTCCCCATGGAGGGACGCTTTGTATGGCGCGCGGTCAGGGAATTTGTTTATTGAGGCCGTCGCGGTCTCATACGACGCCGCGTCGTGGGAGCGCCGTTTCCTCGCGCAATGGCCACCGGGTTCCGATGCGTACCGTTCCTACTACACCCGCATTGTGAGTGGCCCGAACTACGCGATCGGTCAGGCGTTACCGCCGACTCCTTGCTAATCATGGTCGGCTACGTCGCGCTGACATTCGTGCGAGGACGAGGCAATCGAATAAAGTGCGGCGTGTTGAAAATAGTGTGGGAGTCGGCGAGTGTTCGCTTTGCGGTCGGAAGCGGTCTCTGAATATGGCTTGAGAAAAAGGAAAGCGCAGGAAGCAAAGGCCGAAGGGCAGGCCGGACAACCCGGCGCAGTCGGAACGCTTCATCAAGGCAGCGACGGCGCTAGGAGTGGACGAAAGCGGGAGGGCTTTCGAGGAAGTGATGCGCTCATTGGCAAAGCGCAAGCCGAAGCCCCATGGGAACAGCTAAAACCATTTCAGGAGGATTGATAAACATCACGCCAGCGGCGGCTTTGGCGGTTTGGGCTCTCGGGACCATTTGGCTGCTCCTGTTCCTTGTTCTGGAGCACCTCGGTCCCATAGCAGGGGAAGACGTTATCGACCGGATACAGGCGGCGATCATCCGCCCCTGGCTGCCCCTTTCCGCTCTTTCGGAAATGGTTCGCCCGGTGGTTGGGTAGGGCAAAAGGCTAGTGGGATGTCAAATGTTGTTAAGGCCGAAGAATTCAAGATTCCTGCCACGGCCTAATTTGCCCATAGCGACGATTTCGCTGGGCAGCGAACGGGCCGCAGGACAATGCCCTTACAATCCCCCTCATGAAAGCTCAATGCATCATCACTTATCAATCTTCGCGTGGATCAAAGATCTCGAGTTGGAAAGCTAGCGCCCAGGGCGCCGACCATGCTGCGATAGCAGCGGACATGATCGAGCGCCTGCGTAAGCGTCAGCGCCGACGGGTCACGATCATCGGCGTCTTGGTGCACGACAAAGACGCAGCGGCTGCTGTCGCCGGTTCGATGGCTCGAACGAGATAGGAAACTTGAGGCGTTGAAAACGGATTGCGTCCAGCAGGCGACGTCCCGCTTGGCTCTCGTGGTGCTTCCGCAAATCTCCATAACATCAAACTCCCGGTTCATGCGTCCGACAGCCTCCGGCGGTGGCGCTGATGCGGCTTAAGTGCACTCGATGTGCAGTCCAGACGCTTTGAGAGCTTGGCCGCCGTCAGCTTAAGCTCCCACGAGAGCGCATCGATATCTTCGCCTCGAAGCAGCCTAAACACGGCTTCGCGCTTCGCCTTCGCCGACCAGCGGCCCCCTAGATCAAAACGTGACGAAACGTGACTCGTGGGGAGGCCGGGCGCG
>Ga0209154_1000916_pt1 | contig 18078 bp, 14 predicted proteins | sample GraSoiAngelo_121_FD_185878 | JGI IMG/M metagenome (GOLD analysis project Ga0209154, IMG submission 185878) | Grasslands soil microbial communities from the Angelo Coastal Reserve, California, USA - 14_0919_12_20cm (SPAdes) (version 2) | ecosystem: Environmental > Terrestrial > Soil > Grasslands ... | reverse complement strand
ATTAAAGGTTGCCCCACAGGTGCAGTTGCGCCGCTGCCTGGTGATCCGGGTGCCTCCGTCTACGCCAGGCTCTTGCGAAGCTCACGCCGCAAGATTTTTCCGGACGCGGTTTTCGGAATCGTATCGACGAAACGGATTCGTCGTGGCTGCTTGAAATGAGTGAGGCGGTCGGCAACGTAGGCGCAGAGTTCGTCTTCCATTTTCTTGCTGGCAGCGAAGCCGCCGCGCAAGGCAACGAAGGCCACAGGAATTTCTCCGGCCGCGGAATCGGGACATCCGACGACCCCGCAGTCGCGTACCGCCGGGTGCTCGAGCAGAAGAGCTTCCACCTGCGCTGGCGCCACAGCGAAACCCTTGTACTTGATCATTTCTTTAACGCGGTCAACTACGTAGTAAAAATCCTGTTCGTCACGACGCACGATGTCGCCCGACCAATACCAGCCATCGCGCAGCACTGCGGCTGTGGCTTGCGGATCGTTCCAATATCCCGACATGAATTGAGGGCCCCGCATGACCAGCTCACCGGCTTCGCCAGTCGGGACTTCCTCCCCATTTTCATCAACCACCCTGCATTCGGTTTGCGCTAAGGGTTGGCCAATGGATTCCGGCTTGTACAGCTTCGGATCGAGATAGCCAACGTGCGTGACAGGCGAAGCCTCCGTCATGCCGTATCCCTGCGTTACAAGTATCCCGGTGAGCGTAGTGAAGCGGCGGGGAAGCTCAGGAGCCAGTGGCGCAGCCCCGGATTTCAGCCATCGCAAGACATGATTCTGCGGAAACTGACCGGCTTCCGCTGCCTGCACCAGAGCCTGAAGGGCCGGAGGGACAACAAGGGTGATAGTCACAGCCTCGGAAATCAGGAGAGACAAGAACTGCGATACATGGAAGCGCGGCATGAGTACCAGCGTCGCCCCAACCGTGAGCGCAGGGTTTAAGCCAACGTTAAGTCCATAGATGTGGTACAGCGGAAGGAAGCACAACAGCACGTCAGTAGAAGTAATTTCAAAGGTGTCAGGTCCGAGGAACTGGAAGATGTTAGCGACGAGGTTGTAATGAGTCAGCATCACGCCTTTTGGCAGGCCAGTGGTGCCGCTGGAGTAGGGAAGCGCGGCCAGAGTGTGCTCAGACGCTGTGTAGGGCGGGATTAATGTGGCCGTGCTCGAGCGTAGTAAATTCGCAAAGGGCTCGCATGCGCTGCTTGCGTTGCGCGTGAAGTAAACCCGGCGCAGGGATGGCAACCCGGCTAGATTGATCCCAGCGATATTTGGGCCATCGGTGATGAGAATGCTGGCGCCCGAGTTCTCGAGTTGGTACCGCACCTCGCGCTCACGGAACGTTGGATTCAACAGCGTGGGAATGGCTCCGGCCAGGGTGCAAGCGTGGTAAGTCACGCAAAACTCCCAGGAGTTGTGCAGGAAGATGGCTATCACCTCGCCCGCTTTGGTCCCGCTCGCCGCGAATCCACGAGCAATATTTTCGACAAGCTCTCCATATTCCGCGTAGCTAATACGGCGATCGCATGAGGTATCGACGATCGCAGTTTTCTGCGGAAACCGGCGGCAGGTTTCGAGGATTACGTCGTGGATGAAGCGGCCACTGGGATCGGCATAGAGACGGGTGCGCGGCATGCGCAAGTGATTTTATCGGTTTGCGACGGACTCTGCTTCAAGACCCCAATCTTAAGATAGCCGGATACGAAAGATCGCTGGGCTAAAGCGGGGATCCCTAGCTCACCAGCTTGCGCAAGAAATCGCGTTCGTCCATGCGGTATTTGAACGCTTTGCGGCCATCAATGAAGACGACAGGGACTTCGTCGGTGAACTGGCGGCGGAGCGCCTCGTCGGAGTCTACATCCACTTCCTGCCAGCTAAAGCCGCCATGGCGATGAAGCTTGGTGAGTGTCTCCTTCACAATTTCGCAGAGGTGACACCCCTTACGGGAGTACACCACCACTTGGCGCATGCCGGACATGGCGGGAGTTTACCAGATTAAGCGGGCTTCCGTAGCAGGCGGAATCCGTTGGACTTCTCAGCATCTGAGCTGCTTTGTCTCGCACCCAACACAAGCATTCCAGGAAGTAATTAACACTTGTGTTACAGCGGTAATTTCACGATCTTGAGGTACCTGCATGAGAATTGTGGGCAACGAATTGGTTCCGTCCTTTAGCAGTTCATGCCAGCCACGATTCTTATTGCCGACGACCACGAGTCCAGCCGCGCGGGTCTAGAAGCTTTGCTCTCGCTGGAGGGCTATAACGTGCTCACCGCGGAAGATGGAATACAGGCACTAGAGCAATTTCGGCGAAACCAGCCGGATTTGCTGCTGCTCGATATCAATATGCCCAACATGCGCGGCACAGAGGTATGCCGGCGGATAAAAAATAATCCTGAAACATTACTGGTTCCGGTGGTTCTGATCACAGGACTGACCGCAACTGAAGATCGCGTTATTGGAATCCAAGCCGGCGCAGATGATTTCCTGTGCAAGCCGGTGGATCGCGAACAGTTGATTGCGCGCGTGCGGTCGCTGTTGCGACAGAAGGCCTTTACCGACGAATTGGAGCGGGCTGAAGCGGTGCTGTTTGCGCTGGCACGCAGCATAGAAGAGAAAGATCCATATACCGAGGGCCACTGCGCGCGCTTGGCTGAATATTCAGCGAGATTAGGAGAGCATATTGGGCTTTCAGCGCCGGAGATCAAGGCGTTGCGGCGGGCGGGAATTGTGCACGATATCGGAAAAGTTGCGGTGCCGGATACGATTCTGCTCAAGCCGGCCCGATTGACGCGCACCGAGCAGCTCATTCTGTGGCGTCATCCAGTCATTGGCGAGCGAATTTGCTCCCCGCTGAAGTCCTTTCAAATGGTGCTCCCGATTATTCGCCACCATCACGAAAAAATGAACGGATCTGGCTATCCGGACGGTCTCCAGGGCGAGGAGATTCCCGTCACCGCGCGCGTGCTCACCATCGTCGACGTTTACGATGCGCTAACAACTGAGCGGCCTTACAAGAAAGCACTTGGAGAGGATCAGGCGCTTGCCGTAATGAAGAAAGAAGTTAAGAAAGGATGGTGGGATCCAAGATTGTTTGATGCCTTCCGGGAGATGATGCAAATAAAACTTCCTGATAATCTGGCAGCGCAGGCCGCAGCCGCAGACTAAAGCTCACTGTGATAAGCGAGAGCTTGCCCTTTTTTCCGAAATCTCAAGCTGCGTCGAAGAGGAGGACAGCCTCCTGTACCACACGTTTCGGTACAATTCCCCACATGCTGAAGCACGATAAACCTCTTCAGGGCAGAGCTGTGGTCATTACCGGCGGTGCGCGGCGATTGGGTCGCGCCATTGCTTTGGCAATGGCCGAAGCTGGCGCGGATGTGGCGATTACGTTCCGGAATTCAGCGCGCCAGGCGCAGCACACAGTGACTGATGTGAGCGGTTTCGGAGTGCGCGCTGTGGCGCTCTATTGCGACGTAAGCGATCCAAAAAATGTGAAGAGCGCGCTGAAGGAGGCCGTGAAGGAACTGGGAGGCATCGATATTCTTGTGAACAATGCTGCGAATTATGAGACAGCTGAGTTTGAGAAATTGAGCTTGGCGCAGTGGGATGCGATGTTTGCTTCCAATACCCGCGGCCCGTTCCTGGTTTCGCAGCAAGCTTTACACCAGCTCTACGAAAGAAAAGGCAGGATCATCAACATGGGCTCGCTCGGGGGAATACGCCCTTGGGCAAGCAACGCGCATTACTGCGCTTCGAAAGCCGCTGTACACATGCTGACAAAGGTCATGGCTAGGGCGCTCGCTCCCGAGATTGCGGTCAATTGCGTGGCGCCTGGGATGATCGACTTAGGAGAAAAATCTGCCGCAGCGTTCCTAAAGAAAATGGCGCGGCAGACCCCGATGCAGCGCAACGGCGCAAGCAACGACGTCACCGACGCGGTCATGTTCTTCGCCACAGCGCCGCATTTCATCACCGGGCAGGTTCTAGCGGTGGATGGCGGATTGGGATTGTGATGCTGTGCTTTTCTCTCAGCTGCCCGCATAGAGCACAACTGGCAGCGCCTTGGCGTAGAGGGTGAAATCGCGATCAAGAGTAAAGATCTGCCAAGTGCGGCGGTGAGCCACGGCGCAGATCAGAAAATCAATTGGTGATCCCGCAATGCCACGCGAGCGGCAGTGGTTGCTCATAGCGGCTGCTTCTTCGAAATCTTGGCTTTCAAGAGGAGGTTCCTCAAACGCGCGCAAATAATCTCGCAGCTTGCGAAAACGCTCTGCTTGCGTCATACCGGAAAGCAACTCCTGCCGAATCGGACCGGCAATTTGAGCTCGTCCGTCCCGGATCAGGTCCGCCAGCGCGTTAGTGGCGCTTTGCTCCTCGGCGCTCAGGTCTTCTCTCTGCCTTCGCAACGCGAGTGACCAGACGGGCGTATCTACCAGAACCATCATGAACGCTTCCGGCGGCGTTCGGCTTTGTAATCGTATTTTGGATCGAATTCAAACGTGCCGAACGCATCGAGAATCAGAAGTTGCTTGCGGCGCTTCACGTACTCGTCTAGGGCCGCAGTCACTGCCTCCTTCTTGGTCTTGTGGCCGCCGGCTTGCCGGGCCGCTTCGATTAGATGATCGTCCAGTGCAAGATTGGTCGCCATGTGTAGATTATCACACATTTCAACGTGTATCGCAATCTACTTCTCGACCGCGGCTGACTGCGAAACTGCGACAGCGGAATCCCCGAAAAAGCGTCGCTGCTACCAGACGGTGCGACGCTCATTTTGTCAGCTAAGAAAGTTTGTTATATTGTGCGAGTTTTCTTTGCATATCGACACTATGCGCGCAATCGTTGCCGCAATCTTGCTGCTTGCCGCTTCCGTGGCATGGGCCGAGGCGCGCCCCGAAGATGGCGGCCGCGAAATTCAGCTTTGGACCGGCGGAGGCCACTCGGTCGCGGGAGGCACAGGGAAGACCTCAGTCTGGAATCTGGGACTGCGCTACGGCTGGATTCTTACCCGACCGCACGGGCCGGGACTTCTTAAGGGGCGGTTCGAGTACGCGGTCGATGCCGTCCCGGCATTTCTCGTCTTCCAGCCTGCGAATACTGCATTCGGCGCGGGGTTCAATCCCCTAAATTTTAAATGGGATTTTGCGACAAGGGAACGAATTGTGCCGTACGTGGAACTCAGCGGAGGCACGCTGTTCACGAACCACACCGTGCCTGCGGGAACGAACGCGATCAACTTTACTCCCTCAGCGGCGCTGGGAACGCATTTTCTCCGAGACTCCGGGAACTGGGCCGTTGAACTACGTTATATGCATATTTCCAACGCAGGTTTGGAACGGCGCAATCCCGGGATCAACACGCTGCAGGTGCGTCTGGCCATTGGGAAGTTCTTCAGCCGGGGCAGCCGAAGCCGAAAACGCTAAGTCAATTCGATACTCGATGAAATTGCAGTTTTACTTTATGGGAATAAATCTGGCGGAGAGGGAGGGATTCGAACCCCCGATACCCGTTAAGGTATGTCCGCTTTCGAGGCGGATCGTTTCAACCGCTCACGCACCTCTCCGCGTCAAACTAGTTGTCAGTGGCTACTGATCGGTTGCTAGCATTAACCGCTGGCCACTCTCTCTTTACTTCCTTCGCTGTCTAAAGAATTCCTGCAATAACTCCGCGCTGCGGCTTGCCAGCACGCCCCTTCTCACGTCCACTCGGTGATTTAATTGCGGATGATTGAGTACCCGCATCACGGATTGAACCGCGCCTGCCTTCGGATCATCGGCGCCGTAGACCAGGCGTTTCAAACGCGCATGCACCATGGCTCCGGCGCACATCGCGCACGGTTCAATTGTAGCAAACAGTTCGCAGTCGCCCAGACGATGGTTACCTATCGCGGTACCGGCCTCGCGTAACGCGATGATTTCGGCGTGCGCCGTTGGGTCACGATCAGTGATATTGCGATTCCATCCTCGCCCGATGATTTTGCCATCGCACACCACCACCGCGCCCACCGGAACTTCTCCAGCTTCAAACGCCCGCTGGGCGGCGCGTAGAGCCTCTTCCATCCAGAGTTCGTCGGACGGTAATTCTTCCTTGCTCATCAAGTCTGTTTCTCTGTGATCGGCAGCGCATATTGTATGGGATGCTTAAAGCAGCGCGCGATTCATTGACTCACTGGTTTGACAGCACTAAGATGCTCAGGCTGGTTTAAACGCCATGATCGGTCAGACCATCTCTCACTATCGCATTCTGGAGAAGCTGGGTGGCGGCGGGATGGGTGTGGTCTATAAGGCCGAGGACGTCAAATTAGGACGATTTGTTGCCCTGAAGTTCTTACCCGACGATGTCGCCAAAGATCCCCAATCTCTAGGGCGTTTTCAGCGCGAAGCCAAGGCCGCGTCTGCCCTGAATCATCCCAACATTTGTACCATCCATGAAGTTGATGAGCAGAATGGGCAAGCGTTCATTGTCATGGAATACCTTGACGGTGTGACGCTGAAGCACCTGATTGCGGGCAGACCGCTGGAGTTGGAAACTCTGCTTTCCGTTTCTATCGAGATTGCCGATGCACTCGATGCCGCCCATGCAGAAGGCATCATTCACCGCGACATTAAGCCGGCCAACATCTTTGTGACCAAGCGGGGGCACGCGAAAATTCTCGATTTCGGACTGGCGAAAGTCACGCTGGGCAGCAAAACGCTCGAAGCGGTAGGAGCAACCTCGATGCCGACCGCCGGCGTGAGTGCGGCGCACTTGACCAGCCCAGGCACGGCGCTAGGCACAGTCGCCTACATGTCCCCGGAACAGGCCCGAGGCAAAGAATTGGATAGCCGAACTGATCTTTTCTCATTCGGCGCGGTGTTGTACGAGATGGCGACGGGCACGGTTCCATTTCGCGGCGATACATCCGCTGTGATTTTTGAAGCCATCCTCAGCCGTGCGCCAGTGTCTCCGATCCGGCTGAATCCCGATCTCCCGGCCGAGCTGGAGCGCATCATCAATCGTGCGCTGGAAAAAGACCGCAACTTGCGCTACCAGCACGCCTCGGAAATGCGGGCCGAACTGCAACGGTTGAAGCGAGACACGGATTCGAGCCGGTCAGTGATGGCCGCTGCCGAGCCGCCTGCGTCGACATCGGGAAAATCGGAGAGCACCGGCAGACTTGCACAGGTAGCTCCCATTGAATCCACTCCTATTCAAACTGTGGCTGCCTCAAACGCTGCGCTACAGACTCCCGCGTCACGTACAACAACCAGACGTCCAGCAGAAGGCAAACGGCGATGGATGTTAGGTGCCATCAGTGCAGTATTGATCCTTGCCGCTGCGGCGGGAGTTTTTTTGTACAGACGCCGTGCAAGCAGCTTGACTGAGAAAGATTCCATCCTGCTTGCCGACTTTGTGAACACTACCGGCGACTCTGTGTTTGATGGAACGCTGAAGCAGGCTCTCGCAGTGCAGCTTGAGCAATCCCCCTATCTGAACGTCACGCCAGAGTCGCGCATTCGCGAAGCCCTACGCTTCATGGGACGTTCATCTGACGAGCGGGTGACCGGCGAGGTCGGTCGCGAGATATGTCAACGCGAAGGGATCAAGGCCATGCTCACAGGTTCGATATCGAGCCTGGGCAGCCACTACGTGATTGACTTGAACGCGATCAACGCGCAGACGGGCGATTCGCTGGCCCGTGACCAGGTGGAAGCCGAAAGCAAAGAGCAAGTGCTGAAGTCGCTGGACCAGGCTGCATCGAACCTGCGGGGCAAGCTGGGAGAATCCGTCACTTCGCTCCAGAAGTTTGCTGCTCCACTGGAGCGGGCAACGACGTCATCGCTGGAGGCCTTGAAGGAGTTCAGCTTGGGGCAAGCCGCACATCAAAAGCAGGATGATGAAGCAGCGGTTCCCCACCTAAAGCGCGCCGTCGAGTTGGACCCCAATTTCGCCATGGCCCATGCGACCCTCGGGGTGGTATACGGCAATCTGACCCAGCAAAAGCTGGGAAGTGAGTACTTGAAGAAGGCCTTCGACCTGAAGGACCGCGCGAGTGAGCGGGAGAAGTTTTATATTTCTGCTCATCATTACGATGAAGATCTAAGGGATGTCGATAAGGCCATTGAGGTCTACGAGCAATGGAAAACTACCTATCCACGAGACACGGTTCCTTGGGACAACTTGGCGTTGCGTTACGAAGGTATAGGGCAGCATGAGAAGGCATTGGCCAACGCCAGCGAGGCCATGCGACTCGATCCAAGAGACTCGTACGCTTATCAGAACTTGGGGGACGTTTATGAACGGCTGAACCGCTATGATGAAGCTAAGGTCGTACTGGAGAAAGCCATCGCACAGGGTACAGGCGCGGATTCGTTGCGATTTACGCTTTATGAGCTTGCATTCATCCAGCACGATCAAAGCGGCATGCAGCGCCAAGTGGAGGCGTTAAGAGGAAAGCCGTATGAAGCAATCATTCTGCTGTTTAAGGCGCAGGGGGAGTGCTCCTTGGGGAAACTGCAAAATTCCAGGCAGACCTTCGCGCAGGCTGTGGCTTCCGCCGAGAGTCATGGTATGAAAGAGTTTGCTGGGGTTATTCGCGCACTCGAGGCGACGTGCGAGGCCGACCTCGGGAATATAGCTGTCGCCCGCCAAGACGTTTCCAAGGCTCTCAGTGCATCGAACGATAGAGGAACCCGAGACATATCCGCAGGAGTGCTGGCAAGAATCGGTGACATCAGCGGTTCTCAGAAGCTGGTCGACGGCTTGGCCAAGGAGTTTCCCACCGACACAATACTCAACCGTGTAGATATTCCGGCGACTCAGGCCTTCATTGAGCTGCAGCAGAACAATCCTCAAAAGGCAATTGCCCTGATGGAGACGGCAAGACCTTACGAACTTGGTGCAGGGCCGGGCGCGGCCGGTTACTGGCCCATCTACGTTCGTGGAGAAGCGTTTCTGAAGGCACGCAACGGAGCAAAGGCAGCTGCCGAATACCAGAGGATTCTGGACCACAAGGGCGTCGATCCGACTAATGTGTTTTATACGCTGGCGAGCTTGGAATTGGGCCGCGCCTATGCGCTTCAGGGAGACACCATAAGGGCGAAGACCGCTTACCAGGATTTCTTCGCAACCTGGAAAGACGCCGATCCGGACATCCCCATCCTGAAGGAAGCCAAAGCGGAGTACGCAAGACTGCAATGATTTGATCCAACGTCGATCCAAAGTCCAGTCGGAAGCCGAGCACGGCTATCGGCAGTGTCTTAAATAGCGTGTTGCTGGCCTGAAGTGCAAAGTTTTGCAGTACGCAGAGTTTTGCAGTGGGGAGATAAACTATAAAAGGCCCAATCTGAACATTGGGCCTCAGTAGTCTTGCCGCTCTGTTCAATCCCGTTCAGTTCAATTAAGCGCTAGTGAATCAGAATCAAACTTCCGCGAGTTCTTCTTCCAACAGTTGCTTGTTGTAAAGGTCGGTGTAATACCCATTGCGGGCAATCAGTTCGTCGTGTGTGCCCAGCTCCACAATCCGGCCGCTGTGAAGCACAGCAATCATATCGGCGTTGCGCACCGTGGACACCCGATGGGAAATAAAAATTGTCGTACGTCCCCGCATTACTTCTCGCAAGTGGTTGAGGATTTTGTCCTCGGTATGAGTATCCACACTGGAGAGCGCGTCATCCAAAATCAGAATTCGCGGATTACGAATAATCGCCCGTGCAATTGCTGTGCGCTGCTTCTGCCCGCCTGAAAGCGTAATGCCGCGTTCCCCGACCATGGTCTGATACTGCTCCGGAAAGCCTTCAATCTCTGCCGCAATGCTGGCCGCCTCTGCCGCTGCCCGTACCTCATCATCGCTAGCGCCTTCAGCGCCGAACGCGATATTCTCCCGCACCGTCTCACTGAAAAGAAATGTCTCCTGCGGCACAAAACCAATCTGCCGCCGCAAAAACTCCAGAGGAAACTCGCGAATCGGAGAGCCGTCGATCAACACGCTTCCTGGAGCAGCATCATAAATCCGCGGAATCAAGCTGACCAGCGTAGTTTTTCCTGATCCCGTCGGTCCCACGAGTGCCAGGCTGCTGCCAGCAGGAATCCGCAAATTAATATCGTGTAAGACCTGTTTCCCGTTGTAGGCGAAATTCAGCCCACAAAATTCAATCTCTCCCTCCAAATGTGTGGCGTGGGCATGCTTGCCGGCAGTCTCCTCGTCCGCAATTTCCGGCTGCTCAACCAGAATCTCGTTGATTCGTGCCATCGAAGCCGTTCCCCGCTGGAAGAGATTAACCACCCATCCCAGCGCAATTACCGGCCAGGTAAGCTGCACCATGTATGTGAGGAATGCGACGTAGCCGCCCAATTCCATGTGGCCGAAGAGCACCTCGCGCGCTCCCAGCCACAACACCAAAACAACCGCAAAGCCCAGCATGGTCTCGAGTGTCGGCCAAAGCATTCCCATCAGCCGCACCAGCTTTAAGCTGCGGGCAATGTATTCTTTATTGGCGCCTTCAAAGGCGGTGATTTCCGGCTCTTCCTGCACATATGCGCGAATCAAACGAGCTCCGGAGAAATTCTCCTGCACCCGCGCAGAAATATCGGAAAACATTGCCTGAATGCGCTCAAACCGCTCGTGAATTTGCGCCCCGAAATACTGCACCGCGATGCTCACCACCGGCAGTGGCAGGAACGCATAAAACGTAAGCTTGGGACTGATGTGGAGCATGAAAGCCAGCGCCCCGGCAGTAAACACAATTGTGTTCGCTGAATACATGATTGCCGGGCCCAGCAACATTCGCACCGCATTCAGGTCATTAGTGACGCGCGCCATGATGTCGCCGGTCCGCGTGCGCTGATAGTAGGAATAGGAAAGGCGCTCAAGATGCTGAAATAGATCATTCCGCAGATCGAACTCAATCTCCCGTGACACGCCAATGACGATCCAACGCGTCAGATATTGGAATATTCCTTTTGTGACCGCCACAGCGAGCAGCAGCAGGGCATAGGTGCTTAAATGATGATGTAACGTGGTGTGATTTGTGGTGGCTTGCTTCAGGTCATCTACCGCGAGTCGAATGACCTGCGCAAACAGAATCCAAATTCCGTTGGTCAGGAAGACGCACAGTGCCCCCACCACATAGCTGCGGCGGTACTTCTTAAAATAGGGAAGCAGTGGGAGCAAGCTCTTGGGCAGCATGTGCTTCTAGATGCGATTTTAACAGCCCAAGCTTCAGTTTTCGGCTGCTCGTAAGTTTCTCAGCGAACCCCGCGATTGCAAAGTTTTTCGTATGTGTTGAGGAGACCCACAGAGTTCGCTGAGAAAAGCAACTCACCCCCGGCCAGCATCGCCTCCAAATACCGCCATGCCGGCCACCAGCAGCACCACAATCCACCCCACTAGAAACACCCAACTGGAGCTCATTACATACCAAAAAATTGCGTTCATCCCGATACTCCTAAATAGGAACGCCAGGTTGGCGCGATCGCAACTGCGACTTACCCGTAAGCTGCTTGTATCTTGCGATAATCGCCGAGACCGCATTGAGCCTGCCCAAGGTAGTCAGGCGCGTGTCCGTCAAGGCTTCATCCAACTGCGCCATCCAGTACTTCACTGACCTGTCCACCGCGCAGGACATCTCCTGCGCGATGACCGTAATCACATCCTTGCTAATCGCAGTGCTCGCCAATTCTTTACCCGCCCTTCGCCGTGCTATTGGTTTTGTGGCTGTTCCTGCATGTGCTTCATCATTCTCTGCTCATGCTTGGCCATGAAGTCGTTGAGCTTCGTCTTCTGCTCGGGCGTGAGTATCTGAATCATCTCCGATTCAATTCGCGCTTTCTGCACAATCATCTCAGTCATGGTCTGCGCTTGCTGAGTTGCGAGAGTGCGCACCTTCGCTTCGTCAAAGGTTCCCGCCATTGTCAGCTCACGAATCTGCTGATGGCTTTGTGCCATTTGTTGCATCAGCGGCTTCAGCGCCGGTTTTTCTTTAGCCATAATGTCCTTCACCTGCGCCTGCTGTGCATCTGTGAGGTCAAGATAATCGGTGAAGAAATGCAGCATGTGGCCTTCAAACATTCCATCACCATGCATGTGTGCCCGCCGTACGGTCTGCGATATTCCCACCGCCGCCGTCAACGTGAGCACAAGCGCTAGCCCGACTAGCAAAACGCTTTTCGATTTCATAACACCTCCCGGTTCACTTATTAGAACCCCATCCGCGATCCAAAGGCCGTAAAAAGTCGGTCAATCGAAGTAAAGTTTTGTAAATCTGGTGTTCCCGCAGGCAGACCTTCCTGACGTAGAACTAAAATGATCACTGTGGACCGCATTCTGGTCATCGACGACGACGTAGAACTCTGTACCTTGGTGGGAGAGTATCTCGCTCCCGAAGGCTTTCTGGTAGAGTGCGCGCATGACGGAAAGCGTGGACTCGAAGCTGCCGTCACCGGCGAGCACCTTCTCGTCGTGCTGGACGTGATGCTGCCGGGCATGAACGGCTTCGATGTCCTGCGCCGCATTCGTGGTAAATCCCGTGTCCCAGTTCTCCTTCTTACTGCGCGCGGCGAAGATGTCGATCGTATTGTCGGTCTGGAAATCGGGGCTGACGATTATCTACCCAAGCCGTTCAACCCTCGAGAGCTGGTTGCGCGCATCCGCGCCATTCTGCGCCGTACTCGTGAAGGGAAAGGAGCACTGGAGCCGGCACAACCAGTCCGCGTCGGCGACGTGGAACTTGATCCAGCCACTCGCAGCGTTCGCCAAAATGGCAAGCCGGTCGAGCTTACCTCGGTTGAATTCAACCTGCTGCACGCATTGCTTCGCGAAGCAGGTCATGTGGTCCCCCGAGAGCGTCTCGTTGACATCGTGCTAAGCCGCAAGTTTTCGCCCTTTGATCGCAGTATCGATATGCACGTGAGCAAGATCCGCAAGAAGCTCGGCGATTCCGAAGGCGCCAATGACCACATCAAAACCGTTCGTGGCGTAGGCTACATCTTTGCCCGCCCGCAAGAGCGGCCGCAGGACGAAACTTCCGGAGAGAAGGCCAGGAGCAGCCGCTCATGAGAAGCCTGTTCCTCAAGATTTTTCTTTCGTACTGGGTGGCGCTGGCGCTGTTTTTCGTACTGGCGATCATTGTGACTATCACGCTGCGGCAGCGTGGTGAGTTCGCGGCGTGGGAAGCCAGGCAAAATGCGGTCCTCAGTGAGGCCGTGCAGACTTACGAGCAGGCAGGTCAGCCGGAACTAAGGCGTTACCTCGACGACCTCCACGATTCGCAGCACGTCCGCGCTTTTCTCTTCGACGACCACGGCCAGGAACTCTCCAGTCGTCCGGTACCGCACTGGGCCGAATCCGTGGCGCGAGGCGCTATGCCTCCTCCTCATGATCTCTGGCAGCGGTTCGCGCCCAGTCCATTTCGGCGCATAACGCTTGCTGCTTCCAGCGGGCGCCATTACACGGCAGTGGTGATGCTCCCCCCCGGTCCGATCGGCCCCGGCGGCATACCGGGCATGGGAGTTTTTATCGGAATTGTCTCCTCAGGCTTGGTGTGCTACTTGCTCGCCCGTTATTTGACCTCGCCCATAGTCCGCCTACGCGCCGCTACCCAGAAATTGGCCGCCGGCGACCTAAGCGCTCGCGCTGGTAAACCCGGATCCCGCGGCGGCGATGAAATTGCCGAACTGGTGCGCGACTTCGATGTCATGGCCGAGCGCCTCGAGACATCGGTGAAGGCCCAGGCCCGCCTCCTCACCGATATTTCTCATGAACTTCGCTCTCCACTCGCGCGGTTGAATGTCGCTCTTGCCCTCGCTCGCCAGCGCACCGGACCGGGAGCTGAAAGCGCCCTGGACCGTATCGATCTCGAAGCTAATCGCCTCAACGATCTGATTGGCGAGTTGCTGACCATCGCCCGCCTGGAGGCTGGCGACGATTCACGTCAAAAGTTGCCTATTCACATGGCAGAAATGCTCCAGGAAATATGCAGCGATGCGGATTTCGAAGCGCAAAGCCGGAACTGCAGCGTCAACGGCGTGATTGGCTGCGATCCAGTCGTCATAGGATCCCCAACGCTTCTGCATAGCGCGATCGAGAATGTGGTGCGAAACGGAACCCGTTACACGCGGGAGGGTACGGCAGTCGAGGTTTGTCTCGAGCGGGCGGATACCACTATCCAACATGAAGCCATCATCCGCGTAGCCGATTCCGGTCCCGGCGTTCCGGAAGAATCCCTGAGCAAGATTTTTCGTCCCTTCTACCGAATTGACGACGCTCGCGGTCGCCAAACTGGTGGCGTCGGTCTCGGACTTGCTATCACGGATCGAGTCGTTCGCCTGCACGGCGGAACCGTCCATGCCGAGAATCGTTCCGAAGGCGGACTGGTCGTCGAAATTCGCTTGCCGGCGACTCCAGCGCAACCCGATATCGCCGGTCTTAAGGAAGCAGCACCCGAAATCGAGGAGCATGCAACATAGATTCGTGCAAGTTGGCTGCTCAATCGAAATTTTGGCTGCCGCTCCGAGAACGCAAACTTCCCTTAAGCGCCTGCTGCTGAATGGCGATCCCTGCTTCTAAAGATCACAGCCTGTAAAATAAAAAATGCGCCATGGCAACTACGACAACGCCTGTCTCTGAGATTCGGAAAATCCACCCCGTCCGGCGAACGGCCGGATTTCTGGTGATCGTTGTCTTGGTCGCAGTTCTGGGTGCCATTGCCTGGTTTTATTCCGTGGCTCGGTCTGCGTTGCCGCAACTGGAGGGAACCATCAGAGTTCCGGGACTATTCGCCCCTGTTCGCGTGATTCGAGACATTCATGGTGTTCCGACCATCGAGGCGGAGAGTTTGAGCGATTTGTATTTTACGCAGGGATATGTAATTGCGCAGGATCGCCTCTGGCAGATGGATGGAATGCGCCGATTTGCCGCGGGAGAGCTGGCCGAAGTTTTGGGCAGCGGTTTAATCGAGCGTGATCGAGAGCAAAGAATACTGGGCCTGCGATTCGCCGCTCGCAGGGCTTTGGAAGTCATCTCTCCCGAGGAGCGTTCCTATTTCGACGCGTACGCGCGTGGCGTCACAGCTTATATCGAATCGCGTCATGACCGGCTGCCGCTGGAATTCCGTATCCTCCGCTATTCCCCGCGCACCTGGACTGCGGAAGACTCCATGCTGATCTCGGCGCTAATGATTAAAGACCTGAATCACTATCCCTACAAAGACGCATTGGCCCGCGAGAAAATTCTCGCAAAGTTAGGCCCGGAGCTCACTACCGATCTGTTTGTGAACACCTCCTGGCACGACCGGCCGCCGACTGCATCACGACCCACGCTGGGTAATCAGAAGAATGATGATGAAGAAGAGGAGGAGATCGAGACAGAAAAGGGAATTTCAATTACTTGGAGAACCCCAGCATTCGATTCCGATTCCCGCTTGCTGCTCGGGTCGAATAACTGGGTCGTCTCCGGAGCGCACACCGTCTCAGGTAAGCCGCTGCTCTCGAACGATCCGCATCTGGGTCACCAGATGCCCAATCTGTGGTACGAAGTCCATTTACGTTCGGGCAAATTAGATGTCGCTGGCGTAGCGCTGCCTGGAACGCCAGCCGTAATCCTCGGGCACAACCAGCGCATCGCCTGGGGATTCACGAATGTCGGACCAACTGTCGAGGACCTTTACCTGGAAACTTTCAACAGTGACGGGCAATATCTTACGCCACAGGGTTGGAAGCATCCCCAGCGTCGGCAGGAAATTATCCACGTGAAAGGCAAGCCTGACGTTGCCGTTGACGTGGTGGTTACGCGTCATGGGCCGATCATCACCGAACTGATCAGAGGCGAAACCCGCCAGGTGGCTCTGCGCTGGACGGCGTACGAAGGAGCACGCAGTCCATTCTTTGATCTCGATTCTGCGCAGAACTGGCAGGAGTTCCGCGCCGCCCTTTCGAAGTTCGACGCGCCCGGACAAAACGTCGTCTACGCCGACGTTGACGGGAACATCGGCTATCAAGCCAGCGGGAAAATTCCCATTCGCGCCTCAGGCGATGGCAGCCTGCCGGAAAACGGCAGCGACGATGCGCACGAGTGGACCGCTTACATTCCCTTCGAAAAACTGCCCAACGTTTTCAATCCAGCTTCAGGAATCATCGCAACAGCTAATGGCCGAATTGCCCCAGATAACTATCCATATTCGATCAGCACTGGCTGGGAATCCCCTTGGCGCACCTCGCGTATTTACCGGGTCCTCGAATCTGGGAAGAAATTTTCCGCGGCAGACATGCTGGAGCTACAGACCGACATCTATTCCGAATTCGAGCGCTATTCTGCCGAGCGGTTTGTGTATGCGGTCGATCATGCCAATGGTGCATCAGCTCGAAGCAAGCAGGCCGCGGAAATCATGCGTAATTGGGACGGCCGTATGAGCGGGAACTCGCCGGCGCCGGTACTCGCCTCTCGCGCTCGCTACGAACTCATGCGCCTGCTGCTCGAGCCAAAACTCGGTCCCGCGCCGGACTCAGATACGAAGCATGGCGTTCTTAGCTGGAAAACCTATAACTGGGGCATGGAGTCGGTCTGGCTGGAAAATGTTTTCTTGCATCAGCCCAAACGCTGGCTTCCCGAGAAATTCTCCAACTATGACGATCTGCTCACAGCCGCCGTCGAGAATGCGGTCAGCGGAGATGATGTTCCGAAAGACCTCAGCAAGTGGGACTGGGGAAGTTATCATCCTCTCGAAATTCAACACCCCATCCTAAGTCAAATTCCAATATTGCGGCGCTGGACTGCGCCGGGTTTGCAATCGCAATCCGGCAGCGGCTTTACCGTGAAAGCCGTAACCAGGCACGCTGGGCCCTCCGAGCGCATGACGGTTGACTTGGCTGATTTCGACCACTCCACGCTGAACATCGTGAACGGGGAGTCAGGAAACTTTCTCAGTTCCAATTACATGGACCAGTGGAAGGCGTGGTACGAGGGCTACACGTTCCCATTCCCATTCTCGATGCAAGCAGTGGAAAATGCGCGGGTGCATGAGCTGAGATTGCAGCCATGAGGTATTTATGGCTGAGGTCCGCAGTCTGAGGTCCCGAAGTCCGCTTCTAATCCACTAACTTCACGTCCACGGCCTGTCCGATGATATCGATCTGGTTGGCTTGCAGCTTATCGGTGGTGGTGTCGTAAATGCGCAACTCGTCGTTCTCGCAAACATACACAACGTTGCGCGTGGTGATCGGCTGAATACCAGTCACATCGCCGGTATCTGAAGAAAAATTGACCTTGGATTGGTTGGTATCAAAAATCGAGAGGCACCCAGTGCTGCACGTCCGGGCACCGATGAAAAGCTGCCCATTCGCACCCATCTCCATGCGATTGTGATAACCATCGGTAATGAAAATTGGACTCTGGTTGCTCACAGTCATGGAAGCCGTATCAATGACGCTCAACGTGCCGCAGGTTTGTCCCGCAGTACCAGAGGGGCACGACGTACCAGGAGGCGTTCCAGCGACAAACAAGGTGGTGCCCGACAACATCCCGATCGTGGCGGCCTCAACCGCAAGCGGCAATCCCGGCGCGTTGGTATTCATATTCAGTGCAGTGACGCTGGCGGCGGTTCCGGTGCATTCCGCGCCACAATTCAATATGTATGCCGTGCTGTCGTCGCTGGAGAAAACGCCCCCCACCGGATGATCGTACTCTGCCGGATCCACAGGAAACTCAAACACCGGATTCTGGCTGGTCCCGATGAGGCTGGGTGTGATTAATGCGAGTCCGGAGAACGTACCAATCGGGTTGCCGAACACCAGCACCCGATTACCATTGTGGCTCACCGCTACAAAACGCGCGCCCGGCACAGGAAGGGTGGCGGTGATGGTATTGGTATTCAGATTCAGCACCTGGACCACTCCCTGACTTCGTCCGTTAACCGAAGCACTTGGCACGGCCACATATCCGGTGACATTATCTGGTGAAACCACCATGCTTTCGCTTGGCCCAGGCAGAGAAAGAGCCGACCCCACGACTGCCTCCTGGGCATTGTTGATGATAGCGATGGAGTTGTTACTTCCGCTACCTCCACCATAGACCAGAGTGAAGCGCTTATTTGGGAACACCGCCATCGTTCCCGC
>Ga0209154_1000909_pt1 | contig 18158 bp, 14 predicted proteins | sample GraSoiAngelo_121_FD_185878 | JGI IMG/M metagenome (GOLD analysis project Ga0209154, IMG submission 185878) | Grasslands soil microbial communities from the Angelo Coastal Reserve, California, USA - 14_0919_12_20cm (SPAdes) (version 2) | ecosystem: Environmental > Terrestrial > Soil > Grasslands ... | reverse complement strand
CGAAGTGCGATCGTTGCCGGTCGGCGCCGGATCGAGGTTGCCCAGGACCAGGAAACGCGTGGTGTTGTTCGGCGCGTCCTCAATGGAGCGCGCCAGCACGTTCAGCCGGTAGCGCTCGGCGGCGGCTTCGCCGGCGATCGCGGCACCGCCCTCCTCGGTGCTGGCGCGCTGCGCCGCCTCGGCATTCGAGACGACGGCGATGCGCTCGGCGTTGGGCAGGTTCTGCGCAAGCCAGCCATTGCATTGCGCGAGGGATTGGGCGTGCGAGTAGACGCGCCGCACGGAGCGCAGGCTTTCTCCCTTGAAAAGGAGATTCTGCTGCACGCGCAACTCGATCTCCGCGCAGATGCGAAGCGGCGTGGCGAGCAGCAGATCGAGCGTGCGCCCCACGACGCCTTCGGTCGAGTTCTCGACCGGCACCACGGCGAATTGCACGGCGCCCGACTCGCAGCGGCGGAACGCTTCATCGACCGAGCCTGACGGCTGGCCCTCGACCGCGCGGCCGAAATGCTTGCGTACCGCCTGCTCGCTGAAGGTCCCCTCGGGCCCGAGGTAGGAGACGCGGATCGCCTCCTCGAGGCCGCGGCAGGCCGAGATCACCTCGCGGAACACCCCGGCCATGCGCTCCGCGGAAAGCGGGCCGGCATTGGCCAGCGTGATGCGGCGCAGGATCTCGGTTTCGCGCTCCGGGCGGTAAGCCGGCGCGCCGGACTTCAACGCGCCGATGCGCTGCGCGAGGTCCGCGCGGCGGTTAAGCAGCGCCGCCAGCTGGTCATCGAGCGCATCGATATCGCGGCGCAGCTTTTCGATTTCGTCAGACATCGGCGGGAAGATAGCGCACCGCCAGCACGCCTTTCAATTGACACAGCTCGTCCACCATCGCGGCGGGAACCGGGCTGTCCACATCCACAAGCGTGTACGCCATCTCCCCCTTGGACTTGTTCAGCATGTTGTGAATGTTCATCCTGCGCCGACCGAGCGCGTGCGAGATGGCGCCGAGCATGTCGGGAACGTTGGCGTTGGCGATGGCGAGCCGGTACGGCGCCTCGCGCACCATCGCTGCGTCGGGGAAATTCACCGCGTTCTGCAGGTTGCCGTGCTCGAGGTAGTCGCGCAGCTGGTCGACCACCATGATGGCGCTGTTGTCCTCGGCCTCGCGCGTCGAGGCGCCGAGATGCGGCAGCGCGATGACCCCGGCGTGGCCGAGCAGCGCGGCGCTCGGAAAATCGGTCACATACCACTTCAGCCGGTGGCTGTTCAGCCCCTTCACGACCGCGTTATCGGCGACGATGCCTTCACGCGAAAAATTGAGTAGCACGGCGCCGGCGTGGAAGTGGTCGATATTCTTTGCGTCGATCATGTGGCGCGTCTTCTCGCCGAGCGGGACGTGCAGCGAGACGAAATGGCCCTGCTTGAGCACTTCGTCGACGCTGGCGGCCTTGCGCACCTGCGAAGGCAGGCTCCACGCCGCATCGACCGTGATGTGCGGGTCGTAGCCGAGCACGTTCATGCCCAGGCGGATCGCCGCATCGGCGACCAGGCTGCCGATCTTGCCCAGGCCGATGATCCCCAGCGTATGTCCCGGCAGTTCGGAGCCGGCAAACTGCTTCTTGCCGTCCTCGACCTGCTCCTCGAATTCTGAAGAAGTTCTCAAGCCTCGGACAAAATCCAAGGCGGGTGGCAGGTTGCGCGCGGCGAGGAGCATGCCGGCGAGCACCAGCTCCTTCACCGCGTTGGCATTCGCGCCCGGCGCGTTGAACACCGGCACGCCGCGCTTGGACAGCGTGCTCACCGGGATGTTGTTCACTCCCGCCCCGGCGCGGCCGACGGCCTCGAGGGAAGGCCCGAACTCGTGCCGATGCAGGTCGGCCGAGCGCACCAGGATGGCCTGCGGATCCTTCGCCTCCTTCACGACCGCGTAGCGCTCCGCAGGAAAGCGCTTCAGGCCGACCTGGGCGATATTGTTCAGCACCAGGATCTCGCATTTCTCGGCGTGCGCCTTAGCCATGTTTGGCTTCGAATTCCTTCATGTACTCGACGAGTCGCTGCACCCCCTCCAGCGGCATCGCGTTGTAGATCGACGCGCGCATGCCGCCGACAGAACGGTGCCCCTTCAGCTGGACCATGCCACGCTCGGCCGCCCCCTTCAGGAACATTTCATCCAAGGAAGGGTCTTTCAAGGCAAAAGGCACGTTCATGCGTGAACGATCCTCCTTCGCGACGGGGTTGCGGTAGAAGCTGCTCGAATCAAGGAAGTCGTACAGCAGCGCGGCCTTTTTTATGTTTCTTTTTTCAACCTCCGCGACGCCGCCCTGCTGCTTCACCCACTTGAACACCAGCCCGGCAATGTAGATCGAATAGGTCGGCGGCGTGTTGAGCATCGAGTCGGCCTCTGCCTGCAGCCTGTAGTCCATGACCGACGGCGTGCCCGGGGCCGCGTTGCCGAGGAGATCCTCGCGGACGATGACGATGGTGAGACCGGCCGGCCCGACGTTTTTCTGCGCGCCGGCGTAGATCAGGCCGAACTTCGAGACCTCGAGCGGCCGGGAAAGGAAATGCGATGACGCATCCGCCACCAGCGGAACATTGCCGGTGGAGGGAACCGTGTGGAACTCGACTCCACCTATGGTTTCATTGGAGCAGTAGTGAACGTACGCCGCGTCCTTTCTGACGTTCCATTTCTTGGGCGCGTAAGTGAAGTTCTTGTCTTCCGAGCTCGCGGCGAGGTGCACGTCACAGAAGGCCTTCGCTTCCCTGAGCGCCTTCTTCGACCATTCGCCGGTCGACACGTAGTCGGCCTTGCCCTTGCCATGCAGCAGGTTCATCGGCACCTGGGCGAACTGCAGGGTCGCGCCGCCCTGCAGGAAAAGCAGCTTGTAATTCTGCGGCACGGCCAGCAGCTCGCGCAGGTCGCGCTCGGCGTCGGCAGCGATGCCGACGAATTGCTTGCCGCGATGGCTCATCTCCATCACGCACATGCCGCTGCCGTGCCAGTCGAGCATCTCGTCGCCGGCGCGCGAGAGCACCTCGGCGGGAAGCATTGCCGGCCCGGCGCTGAAATTGAAGATGCGCGACATCAATGCACGGTCGGGCCGGAGGGCGCCGGCGGCAGTTCCGAGGCGGCTTCGCCGTCGCCCTCGCCGCCGTTGCCGTTGCCCTCGAGTTCGCGCTCCTCGATGCGCTCCAGGCCGGCGAGCTTTTCGCCGTCGCTCAGGGAGATCAGCGTGACCCCTTGCGTAGAACGGCCCTGCTCGCGGATCTGCGACACCTTGGTGCGGATCAGAACACCACCGGTCGAGATCAGCATCACCTCGTCGTGGTCGTCGACCAGCACCGCGCCGACCACTTTGCCGTTGCGCTCGGACGTCTGGATCGCGATCACGCCACGGCCGCCGCGGCCGTGGCGCGGATATTCACCGATCGGCGTGCGCTTGCCGAATCCGTGTTCGGTCGCGGTCAGCACCGACTTCGATTCATCGTGCGCCGCGAGCATGCACACGACCCGCTGGCCTTCGCCCAGGCGCATGCCGCGCACCCCGGTCGCCTGGCGGCCCATCGGCCGCACGTCGCCTTCCTGGAACCGTACCGCCTTGCCATCCGACGAGAACAGCATCACGTCGTACTTGCCGTCGGTGAGCGCCGTGCCGACCAGGTAATCGCCCTTGTCGAGCCCGACCGCGATAATGCCGCTCGGTCGCGGGCGCGAGAACTCGGCAAGCGGCGTTTTCTTCACCGTGCCCTGGGCGGTCGCCATGAACACGTAGTGGTTCTCGTCGAACTCCTTGACCGGCACGACCGCGGTGATCTTCTCGCCTTCCTCCAGCGGGAACATGTTGACGATCGGCTTGCCGCGGCTGGAGCGGCTGCCGGCGGGCACTTCGTACACCTTGAGCCAGTACAGCGTGCCGCGGTTCGAGAAGCACAGCAGATAATCGTGCGAGTGCGCGACGAACAGACGCTCGATGAAGTCGTCCTCCTTCATCGTGGTGGCCATCTTGCCGCGGCCGCCGCGGCGCTGGGCGCGGTAGTCGGCGAGCGGCTGCGACTTGACATAGCCGCCGTGAGAGAAGGTCACCACCATGTCCTGCGGCGCGATCAGATCCTCGATGGCGATGTCCTCGGCCACCGTGACGATCTCGCTGCGCCGCGGGTCGGGGTACTGCTCGCGCACTGCCCGCAGCTCGTCGGCGATGATGGCGACGATGCGGCTGGGCTTGGCAAGGATGTCGAGCAGGTCGACGATGCTTGCGATCACCTCGCGGTACTCGTCGCGGATCTTGTCCCGCTCGAGGCCGGTCAGCCGCTGCAGCCGCAGCTCGAGGATCGCCTGCGCCTGCTCGTCGGAAAGGTGGTAGCCGTCTTCCTTGATGCCGAAGTTCGCGGCCAGCCCGTCGGGGCGGAACTGCTGCGTCGGCCCGCTCCCCACCAATTGCTTGACCAGATCCGAACCCCAGGGCCGCGCCATCAATCCGCGTTTCGCCTCCGTCGGAGTCGGTGCCTTCTTGATGAGATCGATCACCTCGTCGACGTTGGAGAGCGCCACCGCGAGGCCTTCCAGCACATGAGCGCGCTCGCGGGCCTTGCGCAGGTCGTAGACGGCGCGCCGCGTCACCACTTCGCGGCGGTGCGAGATGAACGCCTCGATCAGCTCCTTCACCGACAGCAGCCGCGGCTGGCCGTCCACCAGCGCCACCATATTGATGCCGAAGGTGTCCTGCAGCTGCGTCTGCTTGAAGAGGTTGTTGAGCACGACCTCTGGAATCTCGCCGCGCTTGAGCTCGATCACCACGCGCATGCCGGAGCGGTCCGATTCGTCGCGGATGTCCGAGACGCCTTCCAGCTTCTTCTCGGTGACCAGCTCGGCAATGCGCTCGAGCAGCGCCTTCTTGTTCACTTGATAGGGCAGCTCGTCGACGATGACTGCCTGGCGGTCGCCCCGGCCGATCTCCTCGAAGTGCGTGCGCGCGCGCATCACCACGCGGCCGCGACCCGTGCGGTAGCCCTCGTGCACGCCGCCCAAGCCGTAGATGATGCCGGCGGTCGGGAAATCGGGTGCCGGCATCAGCTTGATCACTTCCTCGATGGCGCAGTGCGGCTGGGCGAGCACATGCAGGCAGGCATCGACCACTTCGCCGAGGTTGTGCGGCGGGATGTTGGTCGCCATGCCCACGGCGATGCCCGATGAGCCGTTGACCAGCAGATTGGGAACGCGCGTCGGCAGGACGGCGGGCTCGAGCTCCTTGCCGTCGTAGTTCGGCGTGAAATCGACCGTCTCCTTGTCGATGTCGAGCAGCATCTCGGAGGCGATCTTGTCCAGCCGGCATTCGGTATAGCGATAGGCCGCTGCCGCGTCGCCGTCCACCGAGCCGAAATTGCCCTGGCCGTCGACCAGCGTGTAGCGCATGGAGAAGTCCTGCGCCATGCGCACCAGCGCCTCGTAGGTCGCGGTGTCGCCGTGCGGGTGGTACTTGCCCAGCACTTCGCCGACAATGCGCGCGCACTTCACGTACGGCCGGTTCCAGGTGTTGTTCGCCTCGTGCATCGCGTACAGCACCCGGCGGTGGACCGGCTTCAGGCCGTCGCGCACGTCGGGGAGCGCGCGGCCCACGATCACGCTCATGGCGTAATCGAGATACGAGCGCCGCATCTCCTCTTCGAGGCTGATCGGCAGAGTTTCTTTGGCGAACGGTTCCATTTCTCGGTCGATCGGCACGGGCGCCTGGGAGGGCGGAAAAGCGTGTCCGGGAAGAATAAAATTTTATCATGCGAAGCTTCGGATTTCCCTCGAAAAATGTTGTGCCGGACGCTACCCCTGTGCTTAAATTCTGCGGTCGTCAATACATAAAAACAGGGAGACCCCCCTTGACCACCAAACTGACTTTGTCCGTGGCGCTCGCCAGCGCTGCGATGACGTTTTCGCTCGCTGCCTTCGAGGCCGCCGCCCAGGGATATGTGACCTCTTCGCCGGCGCAGTCCGCTTGGAAGAGCGGCTCCGGCGGATGCGTGCGGACCGGCTACTGGACGCCCACGCTGGCCGATGCCGATTGCGATCCCGATCTGGTGTCGAGACCTGCGCCTGCCGCGCCGCCATCGCCACCCGCCGAAGCCGCGCCGGCGCCTTCGCCGCAGCCGGAAGTAGCCGCGGTGGCGCCGCCGCCGCCGCCGCAGCCCGCGCCACTGAAGCCCGTGCCGCTTACCCTCGGCGCGGCGGAGCTGTTCGCGTTCGATCGCGCCGCGCTGACCCCGGCCGGCCGCGCGAAGCTCGAAAAAGAAGTGGTGGACCGCGTCAAGCAGGACTATTCCGACCTGCGCGTCATCAACATCAACGGGCATACCGACCGCCTCGGGGGAGCGCAATACAACCAGCGGCTATCGGAGCGCCGCGCCGAGGCAGTGCGCAACTACCTGGTTTCCAGGGGCTTCGACGGCTCGAAGATCGAGACCTACGGCTACGGCAAAACGATGCCGGTGAAGTCCTGTCCCAACCAGAAGAACCGCAAGGCGCTCATCGAGTGCCTGACGCCGAATCGCCGCGTGGAAATCGAAGTACAGGGCGCGCGCAGATAATCGGGCGACAATAGAAGCCCGAGGCCCCGGCGCTCCCGGGGCCTTTTTTATGGCCAACGGCTCACTTCTTCTTCCGCGCTGGATAGTGCCCGTCGAGCCCGCGGGCAAAGTGCTCGAAGACCACGCGGTGGCGATTCGCGAGGGCCGGATCGAGGCGATCCTGCCCGCGCGGGAGGCGCGCGCACGATTCCGGGAGCACGAACCCATCGATCTTGCGGGCCAGGTCCTGATTCCCGGCCTCGTCAACGCCCATACGCACGCCGCCATGACGCTGATGCGCGGCCTTGCCGACGACCTGCCGCTCATGCGCTGGCTGCACGAACACGTCTGGCCGGCCGAAACACAGCATGTGTCGCGCGAGTTCGTGCGCGACGGCACGCTCCTCGCCTGCGCCGAGATGCTGCGCGGCGGGATCACCTGCTTCAACGACATGTATTTCTTCCCGGGCGCGGCGCTCGAGGCGTCTCTTGCGGCGGGAATACGATCGGCGCACGGCCTCATCGTCATTGAGTTTCCCTCGGCCTACGCGTCCGACCCCGCAGACTACCTGCGCGAGGGACTGGCGATCCGCGATCGCTATCGAGACCGCGAACTCGTCTCCTTCTGCCTCGCGCCGCATGCGCCCTACACCGTGTCCGACGCGACGTTCCGCCAGGTGGCGACCCTTGCCGCCGAGCTCGATCTGCCCGTGCACGTGCATCTCCACGAAACCGTGGACGAGATCGAACGCTCGGTGAGCGAGTACGGGGTGCGGCCGATCGAGCGCTTGCGCCGGCTCGGGCTGCTCGGACCGAACCTCATCGCCGTTCACTCGGTTCACGTCACCGCCGAGGAAATCCAGCTGCTTTCGCGGCACGGCTGCTCGGTCGTCCACTGCCCATCTTCCAATCTCAAGCTCGCGAGCGGATTCGCGCCGGTTGCAGCGCTGCTGAAGGCGGGGATCAACGTCGCCCTCGGCACTGACGGCGCGGCGAGCAACAACCGGCTCGACCTGTTCCAGGAAATGCGCAGCGCCGCGCTGCTCGCCAAGGCGGTATCGCGCGATGCCGAGGCGATGCCGGCACACGCGGCGCTGCGCGCCGCGACGCTCGCCGGCGCGCAAGCCCTCGGCATCGCCGCCACGACCGGCTCGATCGAGCCGGGCAAGGCGGCGGATCTCGTTGCCGTCAGCATGAGCGCGCCCGAGCTCGCGCCCTGCTATGACCCGGTGTCGCAGCTGGTCTATGCCGCAGGGCGCGAGCACGTTACTCACGTCTTCGTGAACGGCCAGCTGCTGGTGCTCGACGGCGCTCTGCGCGGCGGCGCGTTTTCTGGCTTGGACACTCGCTGGCAGTTATGGCAGAATGCGCTCGAGCAACACGCAGATTCTTGATATGAATAAGTTTTTGGAACCGGAGGGAGAATGATCAAGAACAGTTGGCTGCTCCTCGTGGCGTTTGCGTTTGCAGCGGGATGCGCGACGCAGGAACCTCCGAAGCCTGAGCCTGAGCCCGCGCCAGCACCGGCGCCAGTGCCGGAGTTCAAGCCCGCGCCGCCGCCTCCGGCGCCTACGCCGAAGCCGGCCGCCGAAAAGGTCACCTTTGCCGCCACGGTCGGGTTCGACTTCGATAAGGCCGTCGTCAAGCCCCAGGGCAAAGCCCAACTCGACCAGCTCGCGAACAAAACCGGGGGCATCAACCTCGAGGTGGTCATCGCCATCGGCCATGCCGATGTGATCGGCTCAGACGCCTACAACCAGAAGCTGTCGGTGCGCCGCGCCGAAGCGATCAAGGCCTACCTGGTATCGAAGGGCATCGAGCCGAACCGCATCTACACTGAAGGCAAGGGCGAGAAGCAGCCCGTGACCGGCGACAAGTGCAAGAAGCTGGGCCCCGAGCACCGCAGCAACAAGAAGCTGGTCGCGTGCCTGGCGCCTGACCGCCGCGTCGAGATCGAGGTCATCGGCACGCGCCAGTAGTAAGCCCCTTCAGTGTCCACGAAGCCCCGCTTCGAGCGGGGCTTTTTATTTGCGAAAATCGTTGCATGAACGCGGACCCTGCAGAACTCGCCAAATTCGACCAGCTCGCGCACCGCTGGTGGGACCCGCAGGGCGAATTCAGGCCGCTGCACGACATCAATCCGCTGCGTCTCGAGTGGATCGATGCGCACCTTGGCCTGAGCGGCAAGAACGTGCTCGACGTCGGCTGCGGCGGCGGCATCCTGTCCGAAGCGATGGCGCAGCGCGGCGCGCGCGTCACGGGCATCGACCTCTCCGACAAGGCGCTGAATGTCGCGCGACTGCACCTGCTGGAGAGCCGGCTGCCCGTGCGCTACGAAAAGGCCACGGTCGAGGACTTCGCCGCCGGACATGCGGGCGAATTCGACGCGGTGACCTGCTTGGAATTGCTGGAGCACGTTCCCCAGCCGGCGAGCATGGTCGCCGCGTGCGCGAGGCTGGTGCGGCCCGGCGGGCAGGTATTCTTCTCGACCATCAATCGCAATCCCAAGGCTTATCTCTTCGCCGTGATCGGCGCCGAATACCTCCTGCGGCTGCTGCCGAAAGGCACGCACGACTACCTGCGCTTCGTGAAGCCCTCGGAGCTCGCGCGCTGGAGCCGGGAGAGCGGCCTGCGGCCCGACGAGTTGATCGGCATGACCTACAACCCGGTCTCGCGGCAATATCGCCTCGGACGGGATTGCGACGTCAACTACCTTCTGCGCTGTCTGCGTGACGCCTAGCGCGATGCTGTTCGACTTCGACGGCACCCTGGCCGATACCGCGCCCGACCTCGCCGCCGCAGTGAATCAGCTACGCGCCCAGCGTGGAATGCCAAAGCTCTCGAATGAAGCGGTGCGCCCTTACGCGTCGATGGGCGCGCGCGGGCTGCTGCGCATCGGCTTCGGCGTCACGCCCGACGACGCCGATTACCCGGGGCTGCGCGATGCGTTTCTCGAAAGATACGCCGAGCGGGTTTGCGTCGATACGCGGCTATTCCCCGGCATGGCGGAACTGCTCCGCGAACTGGAAAGCCGCGACATCGCCTGGGGAATCGTCACCAATAAGGCGACCCGCTTCACCGAGCGGATCTTGAAAGCGCTTGAATTGAACCCGGACTGTGTCGTCTGCGGAGACACGACCCCGCACACGAAGCCGCATCCGGCGCCGCTGTTACGCGCCGCCGAGGTGCTCGAGCTGTCCACTGCGGCCTGCTGGTACGTCGGGGACGACCTGCGCGACATTCAGGCCGCGCGCGCTTCCGGCATGCGTGCCGTGGCCGTGGAATGGGGCTATCACAGTCCCGACAACGCAGGCCCGCGCGCCTGGAACGCAGACCTCGTCCTCTCTCAGCCTCTGGAGCTCATCGATCATTTATGAAAGCCATCGCCGCTCCCTCGCTCGTCGAGATCGAATTGCCCAAACCGTCGCCGGGCGGCAGAGACCTGCTGGTGAAAGTCGAAGCCGTGTCCGTCAACCCGGTCGACACAAAGCGCAGGCTTGATCCGAGCGATGCGCAGTCGCGCGTGCTCGGCTGGGACGCGGCCGGCACCGTCGAGGCGGTCGGCCCGCAAGCGACGCTCTTCAAGGCGGGCGATGAGGTTTACTACGCCGGCGACGTCACGCGCCCCGGCTGCAACAGCGAGTTCCATCTCGTCGACGAGCGCATCGTCGGGACCAAGCCGAAGAAACTGGACTTCGCGCAGGCCGCCGCGATGCCGCTCACTGCGATCACTGCCTGGGAAGGCTTCTTCGACCGCATGAAGATCGACCTCGGCGGAAGGCATCGCGGCGCCTCGATCCTGATCATCGGCGGCGCCGGTGGCGTCGGCTCGATCGGCATCCAGTTCGCCAAGATGGCCGGCCTCACGGTCATCGCCACGGCATCGCGGCCGGAATCCGAGGCGTGGGCGAAGACCATGGGCGCCGACCACGTCGTCGATCATCGCGCGCCGCTCAGGCCACAGCTCGAAGCGCTCGGCATGAAGCAGGTGAACTACATCGCCTGCTTCAACGACCTCGACCAGCACTGGGCCGCGATCGGCGATCTCATCGCGCCGCAGGGTGCGATCGTCTCGATCGTCGGCAACCGCAGTGCGCTGCCGCAGGACGCGGTGCGCGCGAAAAGCGCCACGCTGTGCTGGGAGCTGATGTTCACGCGCCCGCGCTTCCAGACGCCCGACATGATCGAGCAGCACCGCCTGCTCGATCGGGTGGCAGACTGGCTCGACGCTGGGCGGCTGCACGCCACGCTGCGCGAGACGCTCTCGCCGATCAACGCGGCCAACCTGCGCGCCGCGCATGCGAAGCTCGAGTCTGGAACCATGATTGGGAAACTGGTTCTAAAGGGCTGGTCTTAAGAGTAAAATGCACACTGAATCCGGGGGCGACCTGGTTTCGACGTGGGCAGCGAAGCAGCGCAGGGCATGCCGAGGGCCAGATCACCTCGTAAATCCAGTCTGGAAACACTATAAACGCCAACGACGAGCGTTTCGCTCTAGCGGCCTAATACCCGCTGGACGCTGCACTAGCTTGCTGATGGGCTAGGCCTTCGAAAGAAGGTGCAGCGTCATTCACATCAGCCTCTCCTCCCGGTCTGGCCGCTTGGCCGGGGGGATCCGTCGAAGCGGCTGGCCGAGCGTCAGCCTGCCGGTTGGCGGGCGCGAGGCGAGATCCAAACAACCTGGCTAAGCATGTAGGCCTGACTGTCTAGGGTTCACGGACGCGGGTTCGATCAGTACGGTCGCCTTTGCCCGAGAGGGCAAAGTGAAAACGGGGCTCACATCGGCGAACCCTGTTGCCGCACCGCTCGGAAAAGAGCGGGCGGCATGGCAACGCCGAGGGGTAGGTAGAGGGCCAACCTCAGGCCTGCCCTGTAGAGACTCATAGGCGCGCTGCACGGGAGACCGCGGAGCGCGTACTAGGATCCGCCGCTGGCGGATAACACGCCCCGCATCCTGGCAACAGGATGAAGGCATAGTCCGGACCGCCTCGAAAGAGGCGGAACACAGCCGTCCCGCCGCCTCCACCAATCTTCGGCCGCTTAGAGCGGCCGTTTTCTTTTCCCATGTCGCGCGTTCGTCTTTCCATGGCACGTCCGCGCGTCACCAACCAGCTTGATACGGCATGCGCCGCCTACATCGCCGGCCTCGTGCCGATTCCTCGTTTCGTTCTGGCCGCGACCGGCGCAGGCAAGCTGACATCCAAGCGCCCATCCGCTCCACGCCGCTAGCTGCACCTATCAGATCTCGAGCGGCAGGCCCTTTATCCTGGACAACTATCTCGCCGTTACGCCCCGCAACGGCAAATACTCGGCAGGCGCCGCTGCGGCCAGAGACGCGTTCGAAGCGGAGCTTCTCGCCATTCGCCCCTAGTCCACCTAGTTCGATTCCCGCCGCCCTCCATCATCCGAATGTGCGAGCGAGTCCACGTCAAGCCGGAAGCAAGGCCACAAATTTCCGCGGCGAAAGCACGGCCGATTTCAGCGGCGGGCTTTTCGCCAGGGCATGATCGCCGGTCACCAGCACGGTTTTCGCCTCGCTCTGAAGCAGGGACCAGAGGTGATCGTCCTTCGCGTCAGGCGCTCCAGTTCGCGCCTCGGGCTCGCGCACGATCGCATTGGCGGCGATCGCGGTCAGAAGAAGATCCACGTCCTGCTCGCTCAGGCCATGAAGCGAACGGATCTTCTCGCGCAAAAGCACTCGCCGATATTCAGCCAGCAGCTCCGTGGAGAGCAGAAAGGGGAAAGCTCCGTTGCGCATCCCGTCGAGAGTCCTGGCCGTAGGAGACTCGGAGCTCCCCGTCAGGAGGCCTGCGACCACGACATTGGTGTCGATGACCGCGGCCGAATACTTCATCGGCGCCGGGCGGCGCGTGTCTCATCCACCGCAATGCGCAGCGACTCGGCCTCGCTGAGCGATGCGCGCGCGCGCGCTTTCGCCACGAGCTTCTCCGCGCTGCGCGCGCTCTTGATGCCGTAGAACTCCAGGCTCTCCTCGATCAACTGGCCGATCGTCTTGCCGCGCTTCACCGCTGCCTCGCGCAGCGCGCGGTGGCGTTCGTTGCTCAAAGTAATTGTCAGTCGAGCCATCGTTTGGTGCCTTGGTGATTTAACATCAATGCATCATAACACAACGGTGTTTACTGGCGCTTACGCGGATTTCCGGGCGGACTGCGCGTGACGACGCCCCACGACCGGCTTGCCGAACTGGCGCCGCCGCGGTTATATTTGCCGCGACAATGGTTGCCGAGGCAAATAAATCGCGCGCCGCGCCGATCTACGCCGCCCGATCGTTCCGCAGCCGCGAGGCCGTCGGCGCGCTGGTCGCGCTGACGCGCAAAGCGCTGATCGAGGAGTTCGAGCGCGAGCTCGCGCCGCTGGGCCTGAACGCCGCGCAGGCGCTCGTCATCGTGGTGCTCGCCGACGAGGGCGCCGGCACGGCGGCCGAGATCTGCAAGCATCTGTCGCACGATCCCGGCGCGATGACGCGCCTCATCGACAAGCTCGAGACGATGGCGCTCGTACGCCGGGTGCGCGGCCGGGAGGACCGGCGCAGCGCCCGCCTCGAAGTCACCCAGCGCGGCCGGGCGCTGCGCGCCCAAGTAACCCAGGTGCAGGTCAGCGTGCTCAACCGCATGCTGCGCGGCTTCTCGCGCGCGGAAGCACGTCTGCTCGAGCGCTTCCTGAAGCGCATGCTCGGCAACGCGGCGCGGCTCGCGGTCCAATGAAAGCCGCGCTCGCGCTCCTCGCCACGGCGGCTCTCGCGGCCGGCTGCGCCAGCTTCAATGGCATCGAGCCGCGGGGCGCGCTCGCCGACCCGGCGGACCTGACGGCCAGGGCGTCACTCGCCGGCACACCGGTGTCGGCGGCCTGGCCCGAGCTCGACTGGTGGAAGCGCTTCGGCGATCCGCAACTCGATCGGCTGGTCGAAGAAGCGCTCGCGGGCAGCCCGGGAATGCGTCTTGCGCGCGCCCGCGCCGATCAGGCGCTCGCGGCGGCGCAGATCGCCCGCGCGCCGCTCGGCCCGCAGCTCGGCGCCGGCGTCGATGTGACTCGCCAGCGCTTCTCGGGGAACTACATCTTTCCGCCGCCAATCGGCGGCTCGAGCTTCACGACCACACAGCTCGCCTTGAGCTTCGGCTACGAGCTCGATTTCTGGGGCAAGAACCGCGCCGCCTACGACGCGGCCCTGGGGCGCGCGCGCGCCGCGGACGCCGAAGGGTTCGCCGCCCGCCTCGTGCTCTCCTCGGCGGTTGCCGGCGTGTACGTGCAGCTCGCGCGCTCATACGATCAGCTCGACCTCGCGCGCCGGGAGCTCGCGGACCGCGAGGCGGTGCAGCGCCTGACGAGCGAGCGCGTGCGAGCCGGCCTCGATTCGAAGCTCGAGCTCAAGCAGGTCGAAACGTCCATCCCCGCGGCGCGGGTGCGCATCGCGCAGGCGGAAGAGCAGATTGCCCTCGCCCGCAACCAGCTCGCCGCGCTCCTCGGCAAAGGGCCCGATCGCGGCCTCGCGATCGAGCGCCCGTCGCTCCACGCGGCGCGCGTCGCCCTGCCTTCGCGCGTACCCGCGGACCTTCTCGGCCACCGCCCCGACGTCGCCGCGAGCCGCTGGCGCGCCGAGGCCGCGGCACGCGACATCGCGTCCGCAAAGGCGCAGTTCTACCCGGACGTCAACCTCTCGGCGCTGATCGGCGTGCAGTCCGTGACCTTGTCCAAGCTGCTGGAGGCGGGGAGCGCCGTCCCGTCTTTCGGCGCTGCGATCCGCCTGCCGATCATGGATGGCGGACGGCTGCGCGGCACGCTCGCTGCGCGCGATGCCGACTACGATCTCGCCGTCGAGCAGTACAACCAGACGCTCTCCGACGCGCTGCGCGAGGTGCTCGACCAGCTCACCTCGCTGCGCTCGGTGGAGGCGCAGCGCGGCGAAGTCGATTCCGCCCTCGCCGCCGCGGAAGAGGCCTACAGCCTCGCGGTCGCGCGGTACAAGGCCGGCATCGGCAGCCTGCTGCAGGTGCTCGCCGCCGAGATGCAGGTCCTCGAGCAGCGCACGCTGCGCGCGGAGCTCCAGGCGCGCGAGCTCGCCCTGTCGATCAACCTCATCCGCGCCCTCGGCGGCGGCTTCGACCTGCAGGTGGCTATGCAATGAAACGACGGCAGCTTCTCATCGGCGTCCTGTCGATCTTCCTCCTCGCCGGGGCCGGCTTCACGCTGTGGTGGTTCCTGCACGGGCAATACCACGAGACCACGGACGACGCTTACGTCGGCGGCAACCTCGTCCAGATCACCTCACAGGTCGCCGGCACGGTGCTCGCGATTCGCGCGGACGATACCGACTACGTGAGCAGCGGCAACACGCTCGTCGAGCTCGACAAGGCCGACGCGCAAGTTGCGCTCGCGCAGGCGGAAGCCCAGCTCGCGAAGACCGTGCGCTCGGTGCGGACCTTGCGCGCGACGAGCACCGAGGCCGAGGCGAACGTGGCGCTGCGGCGCGCCGATCTTGGCAAGGCCGAGCAGGATCTCGCCAGGCGCCGAGGCGTCGAGTCGAGCGGAGCGGTGTCGGGCGAGGAGCTGCAGCACGCGGTGGACGCGCGCAATGCAGCGCGAGCCGCGCTCGACGCCGCCCGGAAGCAACTGGAAGCCCAGCGCGCCATGGTGGACCGCACCGACCTGCACGATCACCCCGATGTGCGCCGCGCGGCCGCCCAGGTGCGCGAGGCCTACCTTGCCTACTCGAGGACGCGCATCCCGGCGCCCGTTGCCGGGTTCGTGGCCCGGCGCTCGGTACAGCTGGGGCAGCGCGTCAGCCCCGGCAACGTCCTCATGGCGGTCGTGCCGCTCGACGACGTCTGGGTGGATGCGAACTTCAAGGAAAACCAACTCGCCCACCTGCGTCCCGGGCAGCCGGTGACCCTGAGCGCCGATGCGTATGGAGGCTCGGTCGAATTCCACGGCCGCGTGACCGGCTTCAGCGCCGGCACGGGCAGCGCCTTCGCGCTGCTCCCGGCGCAGAACGCGAGCGGGAACTGGATCAAGGTCGTGCAGCGAGTCCCGGTGCGCATCGCGCTCGATCGCCGTGAGCTTCATGAGCATCCTCTGCAGATCGGCCTGTCGATGAAGGTCGACGTCGACACGCACGAGCGCTCCGCGGGCCGGCTGCAGCAAGTCCAGCGCCCGAGCGCCTACGAGACGAAGGCCTTCGCCTCGACGGACGCCGAGGCGGACGAGCGCATCGCGCGCATCATCGCCGAGAACACCGCCGAGCAGCCGGTGGTGTCGGTCAGGCGCTAGCCGCGGCGCGATGGCGCGAACGCCGGCCGCGGAGCCAGCGGGGCCGCAACCTCTCGAAGGCGGTACCAGGGTCCTCGCGTCGCTCGCCGTCGCGCTCGCGACCTTCATGAATGTCCTCGATACGTCCATCGCGAACGTTTCCATCCCCGCGATCGCCGGCGACCTCGGCGTCTCGCCGAACCAGGGCACCTGGACGATCACGTCTTTCGCCGTGGCGAACGCCATCTCGGTGCCGCTCACGGGATGGCTCACGCAACGCTACGGGCAGGTGCGGCTGTTTCTCGCGACGACCGCGCTCTTCGTCATCGCCTCGCTCCTGTGCGGCCTCGCGGTCTCGATGCCGATGCTGGTCTTCTTCCGCGTCGTGCAGGGCGCGGTGGCCGGGCCGATGATCCCGCTTTCGCAGACGCTGCTCTTGTCGACCTACCCGCGCGAGAAGGCCGGCATGGCGCTCGCGATGTTCTCGCTCACGATCCTCGTCGCGCCGGTCGTCGGACCGGTGCTCGGCGGCTGGATCACCGACAACTTCTCCTGGCCGTGGATCTTCTTCATCAACGTTCCGGTCGGTGTGGCCTCGCTCGCGATGACCTGGACGCTGTACCGCGATCGCGAGACGCCTCGCGTCAAGACGCCGATCGATATCGCCGGCCTGGTGCTCCTCGTGGTATGGGTCGGCGCGCTGCAGCTGATGCTCGACAAGGGCAAGGACCTCGACTGGTTCGAGTCGCCCGAGATCGTCGCTCTCGCGACCGCCGCGGCGCTCGCGTTCTGCCTGTTCCTCGCCTGGGAGCTGACCGAGGCGCACCCCGTAGTAGATTTGTCCCTGTTCGGCAACCGCAACTTCTCCACCGGCACGCTGGCGATCTCGCTCGCCTACGCCGCGTACTTCGGCAGCATCGTTCTGCTGCCGCTCTGGCTGCAGCAGTACATGGGCTACACCGCGACCGACGCGGGCCTGGTGCTCGCGCCCGTGGGCGTGCTGGCGATCATCCTCACGCCCATCGTCGGTCGCTTCGGCAACCGCATCGACACCCGGCTGCTGGCAACGACCTCGCTCGTGATCTTCGCCATCGTGGCCTGGATGCGCTCGGGCTTCAACGTCGAGGTGGATCTCTGGACGCTGGTCTGGCCGACGGTGCTCCAGGGGGCGGCGGTGTCGTGCTTCTTCATCCCGCTCATTGCGCTTTCGCTCGCCGGGCTGCGCCACGACCAGATCGCCGCCGCGTCCGGCCTCAACAACTTTCTTCGCATCACCGCAGGCGGCTTCGCGACCTCGATCGCAACGACTCTCTGGGAGAGCCGCGCTGCCCTGCATCATGCGCGCATCGTCGAGCGCCTTACCCCGTACGATCCGGCGGCGAGCGCCACGCTCCAGTTGCTGGGCGCCCTCGGCATGACACCGGAGCAGCAGTACGCATTCCTGAACCAGATGGTGAACCGGCAGGCGTTCACGCTCTCCGCGCTGGATCTCTTCTACGGCTCGGCGCTGCTTCTCGTGGTTCTGATTCCGTTTCTGTGGATCGCGCGGCCGGCGCGCCGAGGTACAGGTGACGACGTCGCCAGCGCACACTGACGGTGGGAGCGCGCCGCCGCGTCGCTAGGAAAAGCCCCTGAAGCACCCAGGCCCCGATAGCGTTTCTCTGCATAGCTGCGCAGGCTATCGCTGCGCCACTTATCTTGGTAGCCTATATTTATCGATTTCAACCATCGTCCTGGACGATAGATGCTCGATGGCGTTTCACTCGATCAGCTGCGCACCTTCATCGCCGCGGCCGATGCCGGCAGCTTCTCGGCAGGCGCACGCTAATTGCGCAGAGCGCAGTCTGTCGTCAGTCAAACGCTGGCGAATCTCGAGGCCCAGGTCGGCATCAAATTGTTCGATCGGTCGCGCCGCGCACCGGTCTTGACCAGGGAGGGTGTGGCGCTTCTGGCAGAAGCGCGTGCGGTGGTCGGCGGGATGGATGTGTTCAAGGCCCGCGCGAAGGGCCTGTCGGATGGCCTCGAGCCGGAGCTGTGCGCCGTGGTGGATGTGGTGTTCCCCCTTGAACGGCTCACCACTGCCGTGGCGGCGTTTCAAGAGGAATTCCTGGCCGTGCCGCTCAGGCTCTATGTGGAAGCGTTGGGTGCCGTTTTGCAACCGGTGCTTGATGGGCGCTGCGCCCTCGGGGTGATGGGCTCTCTGCCCGCCGCCCCTGCAGAGCTCACGCGGGAGCACCTGCTCAACATCGGATGGGCGTTTGTCGCATCCCCGAAGCATCCGCTGGCGTCAATCAAAGGAGCGATTCCGGCGCGCGCCCTGGCGCAGCACCGGCAGCTCGTCCTCACGGA
>Ga0209154_1000907_pt1 | contig 18167 bp, 17 predicted proteins | sample GraSoiAngelo_121_FD_185878 | JGI IMG/M metagenome (GOLD analysis project Ga0209154, IMG submission 185878) | Grasslands soil microbial communities from the Angelo Coastal Reserve, California, USA - 14_0919_12_20cm (SPAdes) (version 2) | ecosystem: Environmental > Terrestrial > Soil > Grasslands ... | reverse complement strand
CGTTCATATACGCGGATCGAAACTTCGGCCACGGGCTCGCTGCGGAGCCGCCGCCGACCCTGGCGAGCACGGTCAAGATTCGCCAGGCCGGCTTCCATGAATGCGTGGATACCGAAGAAATGTTCCGCCGCCTGTTCAGGCGCTACCAGCAGCTTCGCTGGCTGCCGCCGCGCAATTGAAGCGGCGCCAAATCTGGTCACTCTTGGCGGCTGAGGATGCTGCTCGGCTAACATCACGCCGGCGCTGCTTGCGGGGGGTCGGGTCACAGCCCCTTCATCTTTAGGGCCAGCACGAGAAAAACTAACTGCGGGAGAACCGACATGAAATTAATGCTTCTCTTGGCTCTCGCCACGCTAGTTGCGGCATTGGACGTTGGCACCGCCGCAGGGCAATCGGCGTTGGAGAGTCCTGCCAGGGAAACAAGCGGTGGTTTTGGGATTCTTCCGAGCCTTGACTATGATTCGGGCAAGTATGGAACTCCGGATAGGACAATAACGCGCGTATTGAGTCTTACGGTCCTTTATGACCAGCCTAATTACACGCTTACCCTGACGCTCCCCTATATGTGGAAAAGCGGACCTGGCGGTAGCATCTTGGTCCGCACTGCGGCTGGAACAAACGTGGTGGTGACGGGGAACCAGCCGTTGCCTGCCACGGCAGTCTCCGCAGTGCCAATCTCAGAATCCGTTAGGGGGCAAGGGGACATCGTCGCGGGGGCGACCAGGTTTTTTCCCGGAGCAAATGAAACCGACCCGGTGTATTCGCTCGGCGGGCAATACAAGTTTGGGACGGCCAGCGCAGACAAAGGGTTAGGCACCGAGAAAGACGACTACTCCCTTCTGGGTGGAATCTCAAAGAAAATGCGGGGAAGCCTGAGTTTGTCGGGCACATTGGGTTACACCCACTATGGTTCCCCACACGGGATTGCGCTAAAAGGCGGCTACTGGACGCTGTTTGCCGCTGACAATGCCCTGGGCAGCGCAAGCGCGGTTGGCGCAACGCTGTTCTTGGAACAAAAGATTTCAGTTCGGTCAACCGGCCCGGCGGAGGCGACAGCCTACTATCGTTTCGATATAAACAAGACAACGATGCTTCGCGCATATGTCCTAAAAGGCCTGTCGAACGGCAGCGCAAATTACGGCATGGGCGTGTCGGTGCTGATTTCGTTCTAATGCGTGACGAATTTGGCGGGCAGTAGCCGTATTGTTGCCGCCACCAAGTTCTGCACACGTGCCTGCGATGTTTCGTTATCTTATGAATCGTGGACTTGTTTAGCTGGGAGGCACATGGCTAACAATTCGCTGGCGCGGCTGATTCGGTTACTCGGCGTCTTGTTTTTTGCACTTGGCCCTTACTACGCGCTAGGTCAATCACTCGAGCCGGCGCATGCAGGTCTTGTTGACTTCGCAGTGGGTGTGGCAACAATAACCTCACCAGGTGGGCGCAAGAACCCGGCTCGCGAAGGCAGCATCGTTCGTGCCGGCGATGCGATTGAAACCGGTTCAACGGGCGAAGTTCATCTGAAGATGGAAGATGGGGGATTCCTGGGGGTGCGCCCGAACACTGTGCTCCAAATCGCCAGCTACCAAGCTCGAGGAGAAAGCGACGATCGATCCACCGTATCGCTTTTAAGGGGTGCCGTTCGTTCGGTGACGGGATGGATTGGAAAGCTGAACTCCCGAGGGTATAGGATCACCACGCCGACGGTCACGATTGGCATCCGCGGAACCGACCATGAAACGGTCTATATCGCTCCGAATAGCGCGAGCGCTGAGGAGATCGCAGGAACCCACGATCGGGTCTACCGTGGGGCAACCTTCATCCAGAGGGATGGACAGATACTGGAGATTCCGGAGGGTCGAGCCGGTTATGCGGGGCTGAACGGAAAGATGCAACTGCACGAAAAGGTTCCCGGTTATCTTGAACGACGCCGGACGAAGAATGACGAGCGCATCGAGCGCTACAGCCAACAGATCGAGCACCATATCGGGGAAAAACTGCGTCAGACGGGCCACCTCAAGCCGAACGAAGGCGCTGAGGAATTTTTTAAACGTAAGCAGGCAATATCGCCGAGCAAAACGCATGATCGCGTGCCGGGTGGCTCACAGGGGGAAACGCGCGGATTGAATCCAACTCACACGCTGCAAGTCTTCCATCACATTGCTCGCACGCACCGGCATCGTACTGTTTGCGTACCCACAACAATCTTGGTGGCCGGAAAGCCCACGACCATCATCAGGTGCCGACAAATTTAAGAAACGAAGAACGTTTGAGGAAGGCCGGTGAGATGGCCAGCGAACCTCCAGCCGCTGCCTCGTCTTCCATGTATCCCTCCCAGCTTGAAGCGCGGGTCGCATCCGGTAACGGCTGAAATTGTTTCTCGGTCGGTGAAAAAGGAGTTTTTCAGCAGAATCGGTCGAAGCGGTCATTGCGAACCTCTGATGGCGCGGGTCAGTTGCCGCTCTGAGGCATCGCGCGGCCTCGCAATCTTCCTGCCCTGATATGAGGTGCATGGGTCGGGATATCACTGACGTCGATATCTATATCGCCGGCCAGGAGCGCCGGAATAACCGCAGAAGCGCCCTTGTAAGGTACGTTCGTCATTTCAATCGCTGCCGTGGACTTGAACAGTTCCAGCTACTCGACTACATCCTTGAGCGACTTGGCCGGAAATTTCAAATTGGCGGAGAACTGCAGCGCCTGTGTGGTCAACAAGCTGATCGGCGTAAAACTTTTGATCGGATCGTATGGAAGCGCCGTGTACAGCGCCTGGTTCATCGTAAGCGCGAAGTCGACGGACTGCGAAAGGGTGTAGCCGTCTGGCGGCGACTTGGCTACGAGCTGTGCGCCGATTACGCGATTGGCTCCGGGATGGTTATCGATGAGAACCGGCTGTCCCCATTTCTCGGCCAGCTTTTAGCCCTAAAGCGGCGCCAGATTGTCCATCGCGCCGCCAGGTGCCAAGGGAACAATGATTCTTATAGGTTTGATCGGAAACGCTTGCGCCTGCGTCACCGAAGCCGGGAGCACTGCCGAACATGGAGCCGCCGCCGCGAGCAGCAAAGCAGCAAATCTCCGTTTCATGGGGCCTCTAGCGGTGGTTTCACCGTCGCGCAATCAGGCAATAATCCCCGCAAATGAAAACACGCGCAATTGTGATCGGCGGGTCGCTCGGCGGGCTGTTTGCCGCCAATCTGTTGCAGGACCTCGGATGGGAGGTAGATGTGTTCGAACGCGTTGGCGACGATCTCGCCTCGCGCGGCGCCGGCATCGGCACGCACGACGAATTGCTCGCCGTCCTCGGCAGGCTCGGGATTGAGATCGACGACAGGTTCGGGGTCAGGGTTGCCGAGCGCATTTGCCTAGATCACGCCGGCAACGCGATATACAGACTCGCCTGGGGTCACACGATGAGCGCCTGGGCGCGCATCTATCGCCCTTTGAAGGATCGGCTTGCCGCGCCGCACTATCATTCCGGCAGAAACTTCACTGACCTCACAAGGGACCGTGGAAAAATCGTCGCGCACTTCGACGACGGCTCGCAGGCTCGCGCCGACCTGTTGATCGGAGCCGACGGGCTGCACTCGACGGTTCGCGCACGGTTGTCTCCCGGGGCCGAGCCCGTGTACGCCGGCTACGTCGGCTGGCGTGGCGTCGTCGAGGAAAGCGCAATCCCGGCCCGCGTCAGGGATTGCCTCGGGGTCCACTATTACTTCGCTCTGCCGCCGGGGGAAATGATGCTTTGCTACCCGGTGCCCGGCCGGGATAACAACATTTCCCCCGGCCACCGCGACTGGAACTACGTCTGGTACCGGCCAACTGCCACGCAGCGCGAGCTGCGCGACCTTTGCACCGACATCAACGGACGCTATTACGGGACCGCGATGCCTCCACCGTCCGTCCGGCCAGACGTGACACGGAAGATCAAGGATCTGGCGCGCTCAACGCTCGCGCCGCAAATTGCCGAGATTGTCGAGCTGTCGCAGCCATTCTTCCAGGCCATCTTCGATGTGGAGTCGCCGCGCATCGCGCTCGAGCGCGTCGCCCTGCTGGGCGATGCCGCGTTCGTGGCGCGCCCGCATGTCGGCATGGGCGTGACGAAGGCAGGGCTCGACGCGCTTTGCCTTGCGAAATCAATAGCGCACGCGAACGGTGATCTCGACGGCGCGCTCGAGCGCTACGATCGCTTGCGCGGCGAGTTTGGACGGCGTTGCGTCGCCCGCGGACGGCGCATCGGTTCCTACATCGAGGCCCGCGCCAGGCCCGACGCCGGCTGGACACCGGAAGCACTCGACCAGAGGCCCGAGCGCATCCTGCGCGAAGTCGGCGCAACACTATCGGACATTCCCGAATTCGCGCTGGAAATCTGAGAGCGCCGGGCAAATCGGCGGCGAGCGCGGGTCTATATTACGTTCAACATCCGGAGGCACGATAAGCGCCAACAGCGAAATTCGCGACGGCATGCGAATCGATTGGGACGCGCCGATCGCGATGGACGACGGCGTCGTTCTGCGCGCGGATGTCTTCCGTCCGCCTGCCGAGGGCCGCTATCCGGTCATCCTCAGCTATGGTCCCTATGCAAAAGGGCTCGCCTTCCAGGAGGGCTACAAGGCCAACTGGGCGCGGCTGACGAAGGCGGCGCCCGAAGTGCTCGAAGGATCGAGCAACAAGTACCAATGCTGGGAGCTGGTCGATCCGGAGAAATGGGTGCCGGACGGCTACGTCTGCGTGCGCGTAGACTCGCGCGGCGCTGGCCGCTCGCCCGGCACTATCGACATCTGGTCCGCGCGCGAGGCGCGCGACCTCTACCTCTGCATCGAATGGGCAGGGACGCAGCCCTGGAGCACCGGCAAGGTCGGGCTCGACGGTATCTCCTACTTCGCAACTAACCAATGGCAGGTGGGTGCGCTGCGGCCGCCGCATCTTGCCGCACTGTGCATCTGGGAAGGGTTTTCCGACTACTACCGCGAGCTTGCGCGCCATGGCGGCATCCTTAGCGAGTTCATCGAAAGCTGGTACCAGCGCCAGGTGCTGCGCGTGCAGCACGGCGTCGGTGACAAGGGCCCGCGCAGCCAGGTCACCGGCAAACCGGCAGCCGGGCCGCAGACGCTGCCGCCGGAGGCGCTGGCGAGGAACCGCGCCGACCCGGCCGGCGAGGCGCTGCGCCGCCCGCTCGTCGACGACTATTACCGCGCGCGCATGGTCGAGCTGGAGAAAATCGACGTGCCGCTGCTCTCCGCCGCGAACTGGGGCGGACAGGGCCTGCATCCGCGGGGCAATTTCGAAGGTTTCCTGCGCGCGGGCTCGAAGCAAAAGTGGCTCGAGGTGCACGGCGATACACACTTTACCCATTTCTACAGCAATTACGGCGTGCAGCTGCAAAAACGATTTTTTGATTTCCATTTGAAAAATAGACCCAACGGCTGGGACAGTCAGCCGCGCGTGTCGCTCAACATCCGCCGCCCTGGCGAGCGCTTTACCTTGCGCGCGGAGAACGAGTGGCCGCTCGCGCGCACGAAGTGGACGCGGTTCTATCTCGACCCCGAGGCAAAGGCTCTCTCCCGTGGAGAACCGAAGAAGTCAAGGACCTTGACCTACGACGCCGCAGGCGATGGCGTCAGCTTTCTCACGCCGCCGATGCGTGAAGACCTGGAAATCACCGGCCCGGTGGCGGCGAAGCTCTGGCTTTCCTCGGACACGACCGACGCAGACGTGTTTCTCGCGCTACGCGTGCTCGATCCCGCAGGCAAGGAGGTCAGCTTCGTCGGCTCCAACGATCCGCGCACGCCGATCGGGCTCGGCTGGCTGCGCGCCTCGCATCGGAAGCTCGACGCGAAGCGCAGTCTTGCGTATCGCCCTTACCATTCGCACGATGAGCTGCAGCAACTAAAGCCCGGAGAAGCGGTGGAGCTCGACATCGAGATCTGGCCAACCTGCATCGTGGTGCCGCCCGGTTATCGGCTCGCTCTGAGCGTGCGCGGCAAGGATTACGAATACGACGGCACCGACGCCGGCATCCCGAACGCACCGTACCCGATGAAGGGCGTCGGTCCGTTCACCCATTCGGATCCGCGCGATCGGCCGCCGGAGATCTTCGGCGGCCGCAACACTCTGCATTTCGCCCCCGGAAAAATGCCTTTCGTTCTCTTGCCGGTAATCCCATGAGAGCTCTCCTCGCGTTGTTCAGCTTTCTTGCCTGCTGCGCCGCGCTTGCGCAGGACTATCCGACCCGTACCGTCACGATCATCGTGCCCTATCCCGCCGGCGGGCCGACCGACCAGCTCGCGCGCCAGATCGCGCCGAAGTTCTCGGAGAAGCTCGGACAAAGCTTCATTGTCGAGAACGTGAGCGGCGGCGGCACCACGATCGGAACGGGCCGCGTCGCGCGCGCCGCGCCGGACGGCTATACGCTGCTCCTGCACAACCTGCAGATCTCCGCCAACGTCGCGCTCTATCCGAAGCTTCCCTACGACACCGAGAAGCAGCTGACACCCGTAGCGTTCATCAACCGCAATCCGCTGGTCCTCATCGGGCGCAAGTCGCTCGCGCCCAATACGCTGGGCGAGCTCATTGCCTACCTGAAGGGCACGTCCGCCTCGATGGCGCATCCTGGCTCCGGCAGCACCGGGCATCTCGCGACTTCGCTTCTCGCGCAGGAAGCGAGGCTCACCGTCCTTCAGGTGCCCTATCGCGGCGGCGCGCCCATGGTGCAGGACATCCTGGGCAGTCACGTCGATCTCCTCTTCGGCACTCCGCAACAGCTGGCGCCGCTCGTGGCAGCGGGACAGGTCAAGGCCTACGGCATCACGGCGAAGGAGACCTACCGGCAGTTCCCGGGCGCGGCGAGCCTGGTGGCCGAGCTCGGGCCCAAGCTCGAGATCTTCTACTGGCACGCGCTGTTCGCGCCGGCGGCCACGTCGAACTCGACGATCGGCAAGCTCAATGCGGTACTGGGGGGCGTGCTGGAGGATCCGGCGCTCGTCAAGAGTTGGGCCGATATCGGCGTGTCTCCCTATCCCGAGAACGAGCGCTCGCCGCAGGCCGCGCAGGCGTTGATGCGCGCCGAGGTTGCGCGCTGGAGCGAGGTAGTACGCGAGAACAAAATCCAGCCCTTGCAGTGAGTCCCAGCCGGCGAGCACCCTGCTCGCCGCGGAGAACACCAACGGCTTGCTGCGCCAATTACTTCCCGCGAGGAACGGATCTGTCCGGCTACTCTCAGGCGCATCTGAACAGGACGGCCTTGCGTCTAAACCAACGCCCGAGGAAGACCTTGGGCTTTGAAACTCCCGCCGATCGGCTACGAGCAGTGTTGCATTGACCGGTTGAACTCGGCGCCAAATGCGGACACTGGCCGACATCAGTCGGCAACTCACGTCCGGTAATCGACGATCCCGGCGAATTGGTAGAGTGTCCTTCCGACCAACGTCGCCGGAGGCCCTGTCATGAACCGCCGCGATTTCCTGCGCACCTCTTCTGCCGCAACAGTGCTGGCGGCATTGCCCCAGGAGACATTTGCGCAGTCGCCGCAAGCCGCAGCCGCGGCGAACACTGGCACCGCTTGGGACCGTGGCCGGTTGCTTCATCTGCTTCCCACAGTGAGCGACCAAGAGATGCTCGTCAAGGCATCCTTCGACGCGACGCTGACGGCACCACCCTTGCTGCGCGTGGGACCGCACGCGGTGTCTGGAAGCATGAGCGACACGCGGGGCGAGTGCTGGCAGTTTCACGTCAAAGATCTCGAGCCCGGCCGGCGCTATCGACTCATGCTCGTCACTGGAGGCAAGTCGGGCGGCAAGCCTCTGTGCGAGCCTTGGGAACTGGCGACCTTCCCAGCGCACGACGCGCGCCCCGAACATGTGCGCGTGCTCTTCTACACCTGCGCGGGCGGCCACGAACAGCTGACGTTTTTGCCGGTGGCGATTCGCAACCGGCTGTTGCGCCGCGCGCTCTCGTTTCGGCCCGACGCAGTGGTCGCCAACGGCGATCACGTTTATTGGGACCTGCGTTCGCCGCTTACTGTGAAGAGCTACGGTCGGCGCGCCGTCGCGCTTGCTGGCAACTTCGAGCGCTCGGCCGTGATTTTCGGAAGCGATAACGAATTCGTCCTTAAGCGCGCGGCGGGACCGCAGATCGCGCCTGTCTACGGCACCGATTTCCGCTCGACTCCGGTTTTCTTCATCCAGGACGACCACGACTACTTCGACAATGACGAGGCATACGACGAGATAGTTACCTTCCCGCCGGATCACTTCATGACGCAGGCGGCGCGCGCGACCCAGGCACTCTACTACCCGGAGTTCCTGCCCGATGCTACGCGCCCTGCGGGACTCGCCGGCGCATCGGCGGGCGGCCGCGCGCTTCCCGTCTCGGAGAGCTTCGGCACGCTGCGCTACGGCCGGCTGCTGGAAGTACTGCTCTACACTGTGCGACGCACAATGACGATGGCGGGGCCGAGCGCGGTCTTCCTGGAAGACACGGCGGAAGCGTGGCTCAAGGCGCGCATGGCCGCGACCGAGGTCCTGCACGTCGTTAACGCCCCCTCCAATCCACCGGGCTGGACCGCAGGCAAATGGGGCGAGTGGTACCCGGACCTTCTCGGCGCCGATGGCAAGCTCACAATCGAGAGCCCCAAGCCCTATTGGCAGTCCGGCTGGCTAAAGCAGCATGACCGCCTGATAGCGGCGATGTCGGGGATGCGCGGGCGCATTCCGCTTGCAATGAGTGGCGACCTGCATGCGATCGCGATCGGTCGGATTCTAAGCACTGGCACCATTGACCTGTCAGCGAACCCTGTGGTCGCTGTGCTCACGGGTCCCGTGGGCACACGGCCAGGCGGCTGGCCCTCCGGGGTTCGCAGGATCGGGGCGCAGCCCTCCTTGCACCTGCAGATGGATGAACAGGTCAAACCCATCGAACAGCATGGGTTCACCCTTGCAGACTTCACTTCCGATAAGGTCGTTCTGCGGATGTTCAAATGGGACGTGAAGACGCAGGGCCCGGAAGCGCTGGATACGCTGGAGCCATTTCACACCGCTGAGTTGGCGATGCCGGACTACTTACGTTGACACGCCTGCGCTTTCGCTCCGGCGGTCTGCAACTAAGGGGCTAAGAAAGTCATTGCACGCGAACCGTCGTAAACGGGCTAGGCGCAGATGACCTCTTCGATAGAAGCGGTCATTCGCCGACCACCGCACCGTTCGCAAAATCAAAGCACTTCATTCGATCACCCGGTCGGCTTGCAGCAGTGACCTCGGAATCGTGATGCCGAGCGCCTTGGCGGTCTTGCGGTTAATTGCCAGATGGAGATTGTGGGCTGCTCGACCGCGATGGAGCGCGCCCAACACCGATCTGGCCCACACCGAACGTTGCGCAGCCAGGCGGTGCCGGGATTTCTGGTTATGCCCCATGCTTAATCGGTGAATGGCGTTACTTGCCGGCATACTTCAGAACCCAAAGACCTTGATTCTTGTGGGTAATGTAAATGTACCCGCGCGTATCGACGAGGACGTCTTCCGTCTGGACCGCGAGGCGGTTCTTTGGAAAGGTGCCGTACCGCTTTTTCGGGTCGGGCGGCACGAAGTAGCCGACTTCGCGCGGCACGGTGGGTACGCTGACGTCATAGATGCGCAGGCCTGCATTGAAATAGGTCAGGTGGAGCAAGTTTCTGGTTTTCCGAACGAACGGGTTGTGCTGAAGCTGATTCTGGTTATGTGGTCCGAAGCGGCCGCCGTGCTCGCAAAAGCTTTTGATCTTCCAGGTGGCCGGCGGAACCGGGAGCGGTAGCAAGGAGATCAGCCGCGGCTTGGCCAAGTCTGAAATGTCGACGATGGATGCGTGATTGAGCGCTTCCTTGCAATCTTCGAAGATGGCTTCGGAGTTCACGTAAGCGATCTTTTTTTTCCGGCGCCGGCACGACCGTGTGTACGCCAATGGACGACAGAAAAGGCGGGCTATACGAAAGCCGTCCAATCTCCTTGGGTTTTGACACGTCGTTGATGTCGAGGATGACCATCCCCGCGCCGCCGTACGGTAAAAATACTGTGTTGCCGACCACCTCGGGGGGGCCGTGCAGACTTGTCGATTGCGGTGCGGCGGCTGCCTCGCCTTCTTTTTGGCCCGGGACCCACCAGCGGCCCGCCTCGACCGGGTTTGCCGGATCGCTGATGTCAACGATGACGTAGATGTTGCCCTTGTAGCCTGGCATGCCCGCAGCAAGGTGCATGTACTTGCCGCCTGCGTAGAAGTTGCGGTGTGTACCGGTCCCACCGGTTTTGTACTGCCCCAGTTTCTTCGGATCGACTGGGTCGCTGATGTCCCAAATCAGCACGCCCTCGTCATTGGGCCTGCTCGGATCGCCACCCCATTCTGGCGCGATTTTTTCAAGCGCTGTGATCATGCGATCACCGGAAACCTCCATTTGGATGGTCCATGTATTGTCGGGCCCCGCGATAAATTTCACCACTTCGGGCTTGGTCGGGTTGGTCACATCGACAATGCTCCAGCCGTGGTGCCATAGGTGGCCCATGTACAGATACCACCGACCTCCGACTTGGCGTATCGACATTTTAAAACCGGGCCGTCCCTGCAAATCGCTGTAGCCGACAGCTTTGATGTTCCTGGCCGCCGCGCCGCGGGGAATCGCCTCGGCCGATGCGGCGACAGGAATCGCGAAAGCAAGCGCAAATGCAACTAAACGGCATGCGTTATGCAGCATCTTTCGTCCGAAAGAATCCATTTGTTTTCCCTTTCGTTTGAGCCAGCAGTTCGTTCAAAGATCCGCTGAGCGAATCTCGCGGTGACTAGGATGCCCGAAGCTCGGGGAGAGTCTTTGCTCGAACGTTTGCGTTCACCACAATCAGGGGGGTTGCGTCACGACCACCGCGATTCGGAATGAAATCGCGTTCGACGTCGTATCCCGCATTCGGGTAGTAGCACGGTGTAGCCCTCCGGCGCCGATTTTGCCACCAGCGCGGCACCGATATTTCCACCAGCCCCGGGGCGGTTGTCGGGTTGAGAGCGGATATTCAAAAGAAGAGCTACCTGCGCACCGCGACCTTGGTTACTCGCGAACCAAAATGACGTTTACTGCTTTGACGAGCACACGGACCGAATCACCTTTTTTCACGCCAAGGTCCGCGAGGGTGTCCAGCGTCATGACTGAGGTGATATCGATCGGACCGTCGACGCTAACCTTGACCTGGCTCATAAGGGAACCTTTTTTGATTTCCGCGACTTTTCCGACAACGTTGTTTCGTGCTCCGTATTTCATGCAGCCTCCAAAAAGGAAATGCTCTCGAAATTACCGGAATTGGAGCCGCGAACAAGCCAAGCGGATGATGGTCGAAGTAGCTTGTCGTGGACGGGACTAGGCGATCAAGGGACGACGCTGCGCATAGATGCGGGATGGCCCGGCAGCTTAAACAGCTTGCCCGTGTTGGTAACGGTGGTTCCGTCCACCTTGAGGATGGAAATGTCGTCGTCCATGTAGTTCCCGACATACAGGTACTTGCCATCTGGACTGAATACCGCTCCCTCAGGCAAGCCTCTGACCTCCACTTCACCTACCTTCGTGACCTTCTTGCCATCGATCTTCAGCACGGCCACCGATCCGTTGCGATTGTAGAAAAACGCTGATTTAGCTGCATTGCTGCCGCGAAGCAGGATGGCTACTGCGATCTCGCCCGTCGGACTGATGGCGAAGCCCTCCGGCCCGTCGCCAACCACCACCTGGTCAATAACGCGGGGCGGCGTTGCCTCCAGGTCAATTACGCCAACGGTATCTACATTTCCGTCCGCCGCGCCGGAGTTGCCGTTATTCGCCGTGAGGGCGAGCTTTCCATTCGGCGTAATTCCCAGGTTGTAGGGGAAAAGACCCACCAACATGTCGTACTTTGCGTAGGTCACCTTCTCGCCGTCGACTTGCAGCAGAGCAGCCTTATTGTTGACATTCTTGACGGCGAGCGCCCGTTTGCCGTCCGGCGTGAACGCCACGGCCGAAACCTGTTCGCCCATCGCTACGGTGTCCACCACCTTGACCTCTTTTCCGCGGATGGAGAGTACCGAAATGGAGTTGTCCGCCCGATTGGTAACGAGCGCCAGATTGCCCGCATGATTGATTGCCATGCCAGACGGCTGCCTGCCCCCTTTTACGATGGAGATTAGTGCGGGTGGGTTCGCCTTCAGGTCGATCACGAATATGTCGCTTCCGGGAACGCCCTTCCACGCTCCGCCGTCCTGAACCCAGTCCAGAGAGTTCGCAACGAGTGCCAAGCTTTCGTCCGGCGTGATGGCCAAGTTCACGGGTGGACCGAACACGGAATTCATCAGTGCCAGACTAGCGACGCTCCTCGGATTCATGCGGTCGCTGATATCCAAAATGGTGACGACATCCTTTCCAGGCGGGGAGAGAACCTGTTTCGCGTCGCTATCCCAGAAGACCTTGTTGTCGATACCGATGATCACGAATTGAGCTGCGGCCGGAGTAACGCCTGCCAGCAGGCACATCGCCAACATGACGCTTAACATCGGTCTAAGCTTAAAACTAAGGTTCTTCATGACGTGCTCCCGTTTCGGTCCCAGGAAAGTCGTACCCTGTCACCTGCCTCACTCTGAGCAATAGACTACTCCCGCATCCTGACCTACGCCACGCCGGCTCAGCTCACCACGCGAAGGACCGATTTGGGTGGCGAACGCAGACCTTCCATGCGACGCCCACAAGCGCCATGAACCTGCAAGAAGAAGAGTGAAGCCTCGCTGTTTTTTCAGGCGGGACATTTTCAAGTGACGCCGAGGTAAAGCCTGCGTACGGTTTCGCTTTCCTTCAACTCTTCAGCATTGCCCTCGAGGGAAATGCGGCCTGATTCGAGCACGTAGACGCGGTTTGCGCAGGCGAGCGCCATGGTAGCGTTTTGCTCTGCGAGAAGGAGCGTCATGCCATCCGCCGCGAGCCGACGCACGGTGGCGGCAATCTCCTCGACGAGGATAGGCGCGAGCCCGAGACTCGGTTCATCGAGCAAGAGGCAGCGCGGCTTTGCCATGAGACCGCGTCCGATGGCAAGCATCTGTTGCTCGCCGCCAGACATCGAGCCCGCGAGCTGCTTGCGGCGCTCGGCAAGGCGCGGAAAGAGGTCGTAGACCCGGTCAAAATCTGCCTGCATGCGGTCGCGGTCCGTGCGGCGATAGCCTCCCATCAGCAGGTTCTCGGTGACGGTAAACTTGACGAACACCTGCCTGCCTTCCGGGACGAGCACGAGGCGCCGTCGTACGCGCTCCGGGGTCGACACGCGGGTGATGTCTTCTCGGTCGAGGCGGAGCGTGCCCGAGGTAAGCGCTTTCAGACCGAGCGCGGCGCGCAGTGTGGTGGTCTTACCTGCGGCGTTGGCGCCGATGAGCGCAACGATCTCACCAGCTCGGACCGAGAGCGACACGTCCTTGAGGACGTGGTTCTTGCCGTAGCGGACGTTGATCCGCTCAAATTGCAGCATGAGCGCGGCCGAGATAAGCCATGATCACATTGGGATCGCGCAGCACTTGATCGGGTGTGCCTTCGGCGATCTTGGCCCCATGATGCAGGCTGATCGCTCTATCGGCTAGCTTGCGAAGGAACCCGACCTTGTGGTCGATCACGCATAGCGTGGTGCCGTGGGCCTTCAGGTCGCGAAGCACCGTCTCAAGGTTGTCGATCTCGACCGTGCCGAGCCCTGAGGCCGGCTCGTCGAGCAGCAGCAGATCGGGCTCGCACATGAGGCCCATGGCGACGCCGAGCATCTTTTCTTCGCCGTAGGAGAGCTCGGCGGCGCTAAGGCCGCGCGCCGATGCCAAGCGACACAGGCCGAGCACTTCCTCTGCGCGCTCGAGCAGTGCGCGCGAATTGTTCCGGTATTCCGGATCGATGAGCGTCGCGATGCGCCGCCATCCCAAGCGCCTTTTGAGGGCGAGGTGACCGGCGATCATCAGGTGCTCGATGGCCGTGAGCTCCGCGAACAGCTGCGGGTTCTGGAAGGTTTTGACCAGCCCTGCGGCCGCGATCTCGTGCGCCTGCCATCCCGCGATGTTCTTGCCCTTCCAGACGATTCTCCCGGCGCTCGCCGGGATCAGCCCGGCGATGAGATTGAGCAGCGTCGTCTTGCCCGAACCGTTCGGCCCGAAGAGCCCGATGATCTCGCCCTTGTCGATGCCGAATGAAATGTCGGCCACGGCGGTCAGACCTCCGAAATGCTTAGTGAGCCCGGCGATCTCAAGCAGCATGGCGGCGCCGCATGATTTGCCACAAGCCGCCGTAGATGCCTTGCGGCATCACAAGAATGGTGAAGATGAGGATCGCGCCGTACACGATCGAGCGGATCTCGGCGGAAAAATGAATGAGATGCGGCAACGTCGTTAGGACGAAAGCGCCCACGACCGGCGCGGCGACGACGCTGCGCCCGCCGAGCAGCACCATCGCGACGATGCCGAGGGATTGGTCGATGGAGAGAAATCCCGGCTCCAGCGATCCGAGGAAATAGGCGTACAGGCTGCCCGCAACCGCTGCCATCATGTTGCCCACGACGAAGGCGGTGAGCTTGTAGCGAAACACGTTGATTCCGAGCGTGTCACCGAGCTCGTCGTTCATTCGAATGGCAGCGAAGCAACGGCCCATCCACGAATGCACCATGCGCCCGCACACGAGAAGCGTGGCTCCGAGCGCCACCAGACTCAGGTAATACCAGGCGAGCGTGCTCTCGAGCTTGACAATTCCCGTGCCGGGCAGCCACAAAGGCGGCTTTTCCTGGAGATTGATGCCTAGGCTGCCGTTGGTCAGGCTGTTCCAGTTGAGCACCGTAAGCCGCGCCATCTCAGAAAAGGCGAGGGTCACGACAGCGAAGTAGAACTCGCGCAGGCGAAACCGGAAGCAGATTGCGCCGACGACGACCGAAACCGCCGCGACCAGCGCCGCGGCGAGGACCGTTGCGCTCCAGTAAGCGACGCCCAGATGCTGCATGAAGAGATGCGTCGCGTAAGCCGCGATGCCGAAAGCCGCCGCATGGAACATTGATAATTGGCCGGTGAAGCCGAAGATGAGGTTGAAGCTCACCGCGAGCATGCCCTGCAGATACGAGAACACGAGGATCGTCAGCGCCACGTCGCTGTTGAAGACGAGCGGAAGTACGCAAAGCGCCGTGGCGACGACTGCGATCCAGATTCCCTGTTTCATCTGCGGCCGGCGAAGAGGCCAGAAGGCTTGAAGAGCAGGATTACGACGAGGAACACGAGGCCATACGCGTCGCGAAAAGCGAGCGGCAGATAAATCGAGCCCACGCCCTCGGTAACGCCGAGAATGATCCCGCCTAAGAGCGCTCCCGCCACGCTGCCGATGCCGGCGAGGATGGCCGCCTCGACCGCTTTGAGGATGAACAGGCTCCCCAGCGTCGGCTCGAGCGAATAGAGACTCGCGTACAGCGCGCCCGCGAGCCCGGCGAGGCCGGTCGAATACGCGACTACGCCGGTTTGCAGTCTCGAGGTCGGCACGCCCATCAGCGCCGCGGCCTCAGCGTTCTGTGCGTAGGCGTACGCGGCGCGGCCGCTCCAGGTCTTCGTCAGCGCCGCGTAGGTGGCGAAGATGACTGCGAGCAGCAAGCCGAAGACGACGAGCTTCATTTTCGGCACCACCAGCCCGAAGAAGGCGAACACGCCGGGCAGCACGTGATGCATCTCTTTGGGCGTCGAGGTCCAGATAAGGAGCGCGCTCGATTCCATCACGGCGATCATGCCGATCGACACGAGCAGCCCGTTGACAAGATTGTTACGGGTGAAGCGAAACAACGCCTGGTCGGCAACCAAGCCAGCGAAAGAAGTCACTACGACCGCCGTGAGCACGGCAAGCGGGTAGGGCAGGCCCACCGTGTCGGCGAAGTACCAGGCTGCGTAGGCGCCGAGCATCATGAACACGCCGAGGGCGAAGTTCACGATACCCGTGATGCCGAATGTTAAGGTGACGCCGAGCGCGACAATGCCGTAGAGGGTGCCGACGATCGCTCCGTTGAGGAGCTGACCGACGATCAATTGCCACACGTCTTACTTCGGATTGATCCGGGTCACGCTGATCGCCCGGCCCTTGCGCATGTGGAGCACGTCGAAGTCGAACACCGCTTCGCCGGTCGAGTCGAAGCGGATGTTCCACAGGCCGTTGTACGTCATCGAAAGCAGCTGCTTCTTCACCTTCGCCACGTCGTCCACCGTGCCGGCGCGCTTCATCGCATCGACCAGCATGTAGACATGGTCATAGCACGACGAGGAGCACAGCGGTGCCTGGTCATAGGGGAAATCCTGCTTGTAGAACGCTTTGTATGCCGTGATGAACGCCTTCACCTTCGGCTCCTTTTTCTCCGCCTCCTCGAAGTACTTAGGCAGGTAAGCGATGTAATCGTCGATCAGGTCCTGGTTCTTCTGCCCGGGTGCCATTGAGCCGCGTACGAGGAAGAAGCGCTTGAACAAGCCACCCTCGGTTGCCTGGCGCACGATATCGTAGAGCACCGCGTCGGTGTAGCCAGGGAAGAGAAAATCGGTTTGGCCGGCCGAGAGCTTGGCCAGAGGGGCGGAAAAGTCCTTGGTGCCGGGTTCGAAGAGTTCGATCTTTAGGTCGATTCCCGCCTGCTTAAAGATCGGCGAGTAGATGTCGACCGCCACTTTGCCGAAGGCATCGTTCTGAAAGAGCATGGCGGTCTTCTGTGCACCTTGCTTCTTCAGATAGTCCACCAGCAACTGGCCAAAGCCGCTCGCGCCTGCGTCCCAGTTCCAGGTGCGGATGAGGTAGTCGTGGTTCGGCTTGCCGAGCATGGCGTGGATCGCGGTCGCGCCGCCCAGCATCAGGAATTTCCCGTTGTTCTGCGTGGCGTAGGGCTCGATGCCGTTGAAGACGTTGGTCAGGAACGGGCCGAACACGTAGCGCACCTTCTGCTGCTCGAGGAGCTGCTTTAGCTGGATCAACGCTTCCTGCGGGTTGGCGCGCGTGTCGGGCGAGATCAGCTCCAACTTGTAGGTCTTGCTGCCGACCCTAAAGCCGCCGGCGCGGTTGATCTCATCGACGGCGAGCAGCGCGCCCTGATGCCCCATCCAGCCGTAAGTGGCGAGTGTGCCGGTCTGTGCCTCGATTTGGCCGATCTTGACGACGTTCTGCGCGTACACGGCGACTGAAACGGTCAGCGCGGCCGCACCCACCAACGAAACGATGCGTCGGGTCATGAGTTCCTCCTCGGCTGCCACTGTATCGCGCTTCAAGGCCTTTGGGAACCGGTAACATACGAGTCGCATATCACAAGGAGGCGCCGTGGCCGAAGGCGAACCCAGGAAGCGCACGATCAGCGAGATCCGCGAATCCAAACATACCGGGGATAAGATGGTCTACACCTCGGTGCTCGACTACACGTCGGCGAAGTGGGCCGAAGCGGCGGGCGTCGACGTTTGCGTGGTCGGCGATAGCCTGGCGATGACCTGCCATGGCCACCCGAACACGATTCCCGCCACGATGGACATGATGGTCCTGCATTCGCAAGCCGTGCGCCGCGGCGCGCCCAAGACATTCGTGCTCGGCTGCATGCCATACCAGAGCTACCACACCATCGAGCGCGCGCTTGCCAACGCGACGCGCTTCATGCAGGAAGCGCACTGCGACGCCGTCAAACCGCAGGGCGGCAAGTCGCAGGCGCATATCCTCAAGGCGCTGGTCGACGCCGGCATTCCGACCGCGTCGCACATCGGCCTTACCCCGCACACGATCGCAAATTTCGGGGGATTCAAGATCCAAGGCCGCACCGCTGATTCGGCAATGAAGATCCTCGAGGATGCTTTCGCCATCCAGGACGCCGGCTGCTTTATGCTCGAATTCGAGGCCGTGCCGGCGAAGATCGCCGCGGTGATCTCGCGCGAGCTCGAGATCCCGACCATCGGCATCGGCGCGGGCAATGGCACCGACGGGCAGATCCTGCTCTCCTATGACCTGCTCGGCGTATTCACCGACTTCAAGCCGAAATTCACAAAGCGCTACAGCAACCTCACCGAGGTCGCAGTGGCCGGCCTCAAGGCGTACGTGGAAGACGTCAAGCGCGGCACTTTCCCGGACGACGATCACAGCTATGCGGTCGACGAGAAGGAGTACGAAAAATTCCTCGCCATAGTGGAAAAGCGAAAGC
>Ga0209154_1000906_pt1 | contig 18173 bp, 23 predicted proteins | sample GraSoiAngelo_121_FD_185878 | JGI IMG/M metagenome (GOLD analysis project Ga0209154, IMG submission 185878) | Grasslands soil microbial communities from the Angelo Coastal Reserve, California, USA - 14_0919_12_20cm (SPAdes) (version 2) | ecosystem: Environmental > Terrestrial > Soil > Grasslands ... | reverse complement strand
ACACCGCTTGGATCGGGAGCCATACGTCTTCTATTCCTCAGATACGGAGTACGGTCATAGGATTACCGTCATAGGATTATCAAGACGCCATCAAATAGTGTCAACTCCAAACATCTGCCAGGTGCTGTGCGAGTGGTCGTAGCGCCAGCGCCTGCCTTGAGCCCGCCTCGGCGGGCGGAGGGTCTCGCCCGGCGCTATGCCAAGCGCATCGAATGGCCGGGGCCAGGGTGTCATTCCGACGAGCCCGTCGCGGCGGGCGACGAGGAATCTCTCCAAAGGTTCTCTGCCATGGACGGAGCGAAGAAGCCGGAGAGATTCCTCGCTCCGCTCGGAATGACCCCAAGAAGGACCTCCGAGGCGTGCCCATGGTGGACGGCTGCGGCCGACGCCGGGCCGACGCTCGCTGCGCACCGGTGGACGGCTGCGGCCAGGGGTGTTACGATATAATTCCGATGGGGGCGACACGGTTTCGACGGAAGCAGTCGCGACCCGAAGGCATGCCGGGCGCCACCTGCCCGCAATCGGGTGGAAAAACATAACTGCCAACACTGAGTTGGCTTTGGCTGCCTAGACAAAACCTAGCGTAGCCCGTCTCCTCGAGCAGCGCCTGCGGGCTTGATGTGAGGCGTCATTTAGCAGGCTGGCCGGTGCGTCTCGGCCCGTGATTCACCGGTGAGAACCATCGGGCTAGCTGGCCGCGTCTCTTGCTCGTTCTGACCGCGGTCGGCGAACCAAACGGAATGAGCTAAGCATGTAGGCTTCGGGCCGTAGCGCTTTTCGGACGGGGGTTCGACTCCCCCCGCCTCCACCACTGTTTTTGTGGTGTCCCGAGCTTGCCGAGGGACACCGTTCGACCTCGCTCAGGACAAGTTCGGACTTGCGAGGGCCTTGCCTCTAAATGGGTCACAGCAGGCACGCACTATTGCTACATCCTCCGTTGCGCTGACCACTCCGTCAGGAACTTATCCTGATCTACATAAGCCTTCACTCAGGGCAAAGGAACAATCCAAACCTGCGATTTTTCCTCGCCTCGGAGCCGGTCGGCCAGGGCCTCCGCCTCGGCTTTCGTACTCGTGGGGATGCGAACGCGGTACACCGTTTTGCCTCCCACTTCAACGGGCGACAGTATAGGCGGAGTCTGGTACCGGGCGGCCAGTCTCGAAGCCAAAGCCTCTGCGAAGGCGCGGTCCGCGTACGCGCCGACTTGCACGGCAAAGGCAGGCCGATACGGGGCGATAGTAACGGGGAGGGCAGGTCCAGACTTGGCAGCTACGGCCGTCGAAGGCGGCACTCGAGGTGGGAGCTGACTCCGCTGGCCGGCTGTTGCCGACTCTTGTCTCTCTGCCGCTGCAACCAAGCTGCCGTCAACCTTGGTGCGAGAGATTGCCGGCCTGCGCTCGGTCTGAGCCAAGCCATGCTTAGCCTTCTCGCGCGACGCGGCCAAAATTGCTGCCGGCTTGCTCTGTTGCCGCAGAAGATCTCTCGTACTGGAAACGATGCGCAGATCGTACATTTCCGCCGGCAGGCGCCTTTGGTCCACCGGGATGACCCCCACCGCCGCCTGGTTCAAACCATGGTCGGGAGAGAGGAAGATGCGTTTTGTCTTTGCGAGTGCTGGTTCAAGAGGCTCCCAAAACGGCTCTAGCAATCCTGTCTGTCCAGCCGTGGCGCGGTTTGCTTGCTGCTTCACGACCCCCTCGGCAGTTTGACCAACGCTAGCGCCGGGTCCCACCGGTTGGCGAGGGTCGCGCGGCGCGCCGCCTACCAAGCTCTTCCCGTCGCCCAGAAGCACGAAGCTGGGCGCGGTCCTGCTTTGCGGCGTGACGACCAAGGCGGCGTAGTAGCTCGTCCCACTCGCATGCTTGCGGTCCTGGAACGGGAATCGCACTAACTCGACTGCCGCTTCTCCCTCTTTCAATGCCTTCTGGACATCTCTCCAGGTGACTCGCAGGAGGGTTCTACCTTCTGTAAAAGTTAGGAGACCCTTCTCCCAGAGCAGCGCGTCGTACATCTTGCCGACCAGGGCGGGATTCTGCTCCTGGTTGACATAACAAAAGCTGAAGTAGATGGGCAGGAACCACGTCACCAAATCTAGAAACCCGAGTCTGTCTTTCTCGCTCAGTTGGTCGAACCGTTTGCTCAGATTCTGCATGCTGCGGTCCAAGAGGACTTCGGCCTGTCGAGGGTGCTCCCAGTCGTAATAGAGGATGCCCAGGTTCATGAGAGTTATTTCTGTGATGGGGTGCTCCGGCCCCAGAACGTTCTCCTCGATGCTCATGGCCCGCTGGTAGAGGGATTCTGCTTCCGCATATTGGCTCTGGTCCTTGTACACGCCGGCAAGATTGTTCAGCAGGATTGCCACGTTGAGGTGGCCGGGCCCGAGGGCTTTCTCCAGGATGGCCAAAGCCCGCCGGAAGAGCGGCTCAGCCTGAACATTCTGGCGTTGATCCCTGTAGAGCAGCGCCAGGCTGTCGAGCGTGTTGGCCACTTCGAGCTGCTCGGGTCCCAAGGCCTTCTCTTGGATGGTCAAGGCCCGCTTATACAACGGTTCAGCTTCCGCGTATTTGCCCTGAGCCTTGTAGAGCCCGGCCAAGTTGTTCAGGGAGTCGGCAACGAACGAGTGTTCGGACCCCAGGGTCTTCTCCCGGATAGCCAGAGAGCGCTGGTACAACGGCTCGGCGTCAGCATACCTGCCCTGAGCCGCGCAGAGCTGCGCAAGGTTATTCAGCAAGTTGGCTACGTCGAGGTGCCCGGCTCCCAAGGCCCTTTCCCGGACGGCCAAGGCCCCGTGGTACAACGGTTCGGCTTCCGCATACTTGCCAGACCCGCGGACCTTCTCCCAGATAGCCAGGGCTCGCCGAAACAATGGCTCGGCTTCTGCATACTTGCCCTGGTCTTTGTACAGCACCGCCAGGGCGTTCAGCGAAGTGGCGACATTGATGTGCTCGGAGCCAAATGTAGCTTCAGCCGCCCGCAAAGCTTCCTGAGCCCATTGGACAGCCTGGGCGTAATTACCTTGCTGCTGGAATGAGAAAGACCGAGAGATCGACTCCTCCCAACGACCTTGTTGCGCGCCGAGAGGAGAAGCCAGGACTAGGGCGAGGAAAATCGAACCGAAGACGACAGAGGCGTTGCTGCGGAACCACATTGGCAACTCCCCTCCGGCTCCAGCACAGTGTGGCCGCGGGCAAGCAACCAGAAACAGTTCCAGAGATACAGAGGCGAGCCAGAGTGACGGAGCGCAGGCAGCCTGCGCTCTGTCACTCTCTGGTCAATCCCCCGGCTACCTGCCGAACCGGAAAAGGACTCCGGTCGTCACGCGCAGGTTGTGCTGCACAACGTGCTTCGGAGTGCCTTCCCGGAAGCGGCTGAGAAGGTATTCGATCTGGACAAGACGAATGCCGACGTGCGCGTTAGGAATCACGTCGATACCTCCGCCCACGCTCATGGCAAAGGCATTGTCAGTACCCCCGGGAATGCCGATATGTGCGCCCCCGAACAAGATCTGCCCATAGGGCGCAACCTTGCTCTCACTGCGCCGGTAGGTGTAGCGCGGGCCAAACAGGTAAGTGATGACCGTGAAGTCCGCGGGTTTGCCCTCGACTGTCTCCACGTGGTAGCCGCCGAAGTCGCCCACAATCCCGAACGAATTGGTCAGGTTATAGGCGAGCGACGCGCTTCCGCCGTGCAGGTTGACGATGGGCGCGCCTGATGTGTCCGGGGCGGTCCGCAAGTAGGAATAGCCGAGTGAGGCATCCATCTTCGGCGTATCCTGCGCGGCAGCCGTCCGGCCCAGCAGAAGGACCATCCCCCATCCCAATAGACACGCAAACTTTCTCATACACGCACCCCCCCTGGAGTTTTTCGATGACCGAGTCGGGCCGATTCGCACCTCACGAGTTGCCTGGAGTATGCCGCGCGTTATAAACACTCCTCCCTCGGGCTGGGTTTGGCTTTGTCAAGTTTTTCAGACTGCGGCTGACCAAGGAAAGGCCCGGCCTCGTTCGGGCCTACAGATACAACGTGAGATTGAGACTTTGTCCTCTAGCGAGGCCGGGGCGAATTTTGCTCCCCGCCCGTTGCTGCTGTCAAGAGCTTTTTTAACTGGGAGTAGTATTACCTCTTGATATAACTAACTTAGAGTGTACAAATTGTTCACCGGACTGAGTCCTCCCGGCGAGCTGTATGAGTTCGAACCGCACCTCTTTGGGTGCCCCATCCTCGCCCGCCGCGGGGGCGAGGGTGGGCTCTCTTTTCTCAGTGCAGCCAAAATTGCGCGCTTGTCGTTCGAGTCCTTTGGACGGTCGGCTACAGAGTTGATGCCCGATGAACTCGCGGCTTTTCACTTCGGCGGCTGAAGCCGCTGTAGGGATAATACGGCAGCCACTTTGCGTAGTTTTACGGACGGGCAAAGATACCGCAAATCGGCGTGCCGCGAGAATCGGGCGGTTCGAGGAAAAGCGCAGATTTGGTCGCGGAAGAAGAAGGCGCTCTCACCTGCGACACTGCCGCACACTTGATCTCAGAGCTGAAGCTCCGACCCCTGGCTTCACTGTGTGTTGTTCTAGGGCTTCTGACTCAGGACCAGTACCTTTTTCCCAAAATTTCTTTGTTACTTGTCATTGTGCCGGAGGTATGTAAATCTGCCCTCACGTCCTCCGCATTCCGTATTGGTTATCCCATCTCCTATCATCTAGAAATTGGGGCTGAGGGGAGAGAGTTCATCAGAAAGCAATCTGGCTGGGGTCCTCATCGTTTGGCGTTCGTGTAGCTAAGAAAGGCTGACGCTTCATCCCATGTGCCGGCGACACAGGGCCCGTGGGTAGCCGTTGTGTGACCACGACGACCTCAACTGGTGGCCGCGGTGACGAAGTGGGCCCTTGCGAATAAATCGCGTTTGTTGACAACAGACGTTCCATTCGATCCCCGGAGGGAGAAGGACAATGTACACAGCACATTATCAAGGGCCGGCTGGCGTGGCCGTAATCGCCGCCCTCGCCCTGTTGTACTGCTTGCCCGCTTTAGTAGCCTATGCCCGCAGAAGGAAGCACGCCGGGGCGATCGCGTTGCTGAATCTCTCGGTCGGCTGGACATTTCTCGGCTGGATCTTGGCCCTGGTCTTGGCGTGCGTGCCCGACCACAGCGCAGCCCCAGCATCAGCGCCCGCGCCGCAGGCACTGGTGCTCGCTCGGGCCGGCCGTCAATAAGGTCAGAAAAACTAACAAGACCGCACCAGCAGAGTCCAATACAGAAATTGAATCCACGTTATCGCTGCATCCGGCGGGCGTCTCGCTCACCGTCCGCTGGCACAAGCCAAGCACTCGTGAGATAGTTCTTGTCTCCTTGGACAGCTTGGTTCCGCAACGCGCGCAAAAGCTGGGCTGACTGGCCGGCTGACCTTATGGTCGCGGCCGGGCAGCTTACCCAATCTCCTGCGTCTCCTTGCCAAACCAGCCAACCAACCAGTCTGGCCGCGCATCGCGGACTCGGGCTTTATCGCTTCGACCAGTGTGTTCGTGGTGGTCAAGGCAATCCTGGCTCTCCCCTTTGCTCTTACCGTCAACGGCCAGGCCCGCTGGCGCAGCTCCCTGTGTTTGCCCTTGACTGCGTCTTCCCTGCGGGAGTTTTCCAACTATGAGAGGCTGCGCCTCTCTGCGCGCAACAGCAGTGCATCCCCGCCTAGAAACATGGACTTGACACCATATGGACAAGATGTCATACTATGGCAGTGAAATGGGCCGTTGAGATGGCCGACGAATTTAAACCGGAATTCGACGCGCTCGACCAGGGTGTCCGCAGAGAGATTCCCGCGTTGGCCCGCGTGCTACAGGAGTTTGGGCCGCAGCTAGGCCGGCCCCGCGTTGACACACTCAACGGCTCCCGCCACGCCAAAATGAAGGAATTGCGATTCAGCGCGGCAGATGGCGAATGGCGAGTGGCTTTTGCTTTTGATCCCAGGCGCAAGGCGATTCTACTCGTGGCGGGAGACAAATCCGGCGGGAGCGAAAAAGCACTTCTACCGCGAACTGATACGGAAGGCCGACGAGCGTTTTGACGCCCATCTTGCCCGGATCGGAAGGGGGACGTAACCATGCCCGTGAACGTGAATGAAATAATTCGGAAACTGAGCCCAGCCGAGCGCAAGAAGGTAGAGGCCCGCGCGGCCGAGCTAATTGCCGAGGAAATGAGCTTGCGTGAACTCCGGAAGGCCCGCAAGCTTACGCAGGCCCGCGTCGCCAAGGCTCTCGGGATCACCCAGGACAGCGTCTCGCGACTTGAAAAACGTAGCGATCTATTGCTTTCGACGCTACGAAAAACGGTCAAGGCGATGGGCGGCGACTTGCGTATTGTTGCTGAATTTCCCGATCGTGCGCCAGTCGTGCTGTCTGATCTCTCTGAAGGCGATCGGCGGCGCAAGTCGTCTCGGAGACATGCGCGCGCTCATGCTTAAGATTCTGTTTCCCTCCGCTCCCGCCTCGTCGAGGGGCAGGCCCGCTGGCGACTCGCTGCGGTTCGCCCATGACTGCGGCTGCGCTGCGGGAATGATCCGGGTATGAGAGGCCTGGGCATCTCTGTCGTCTAGCGAACTTGCACCACCAACCTTGCGGTCTTCGAGCGTCCCCCTGCATCTTCTGCGGTCAACCGTGTAACTGGTGTCTTTGCTCGGGCTTACATCTACACAGCGGCTGAAAGACGGCCACACGGCATTGGGTTGCGGTTCGAGTCGCACGGTTTTCGCGCCGGACACTCCGTAGCACAACTGGGCCGTCTGGCCACGTCGAATGACGCCGGGGCTGGCATAAAAATGCAGGATCTCGAAGCGGTTCCCACCGAGCATCTCGACGGTGCGCTGGTCCTGGGCGCGCTTCCTATCTAATGCCCTCTGCTCGAAACGACGGTACTTTGTCAGAATAAGCCTTTGCCACGAAGCCAGGCCCTCGGCCGTGGCTTCCCCGCCTCCTCCAGTTTTTCTGCCTTGTTTGCGACTCGTTGCGGGTTCGCTGCACTTGTGGCGGTATGCCTGTTCAATTACTCAGGAGTTTTCAGCAAGGTGTGACGGTCCACATGCCGCGCCACAACCGGCAGGGGTTTGCCCATACTTCTCAAGCAACCCTTTTCTTCGCCGCGCGTTCGAGCAGTTCGTGGATGAGCGTCTGATAGGGTTTGGACTGCTTCGCCGCAAGTCGCCGCAGTTGCTTGAGAAGCCGCGGGTCGATGCGAATGGCAATGAGCTGCTTGGCGTGGCCGCTTCTCGGCCGGCCAACGCGCCGCGCGCGCCGGAGTTGTTCGTCCGTCAATTCCGGAATATCTGAGAAATCGATCTGGCTATCCGGCATAGGCTTTCCGCTCTTTGCGGCTCGCCTGCCGCGCGCTGATGATGCGAACGCTTTCCTGGCCATGTTTCAACCTCCTGAGCGTGTAGACCACCAGAAGCACCCGCCCAGCGGCGGAGATCCCCAGCCGCTTCGAGCGACGCTCGGACAGAGAATGTTCAATGTCTTCCCATCCAAACCTTCGGGGTCGCTGAACACCGTAGCTGCTTCTTCAAATCAGACGCCATGCTTTTCGCAATTGGCGATCGCCTTTTGCGCCTCCCACGAGAACACTTTATTGTATACACGCTAATTGCGGCGCCCAGTCAAAAGAATCCCGGGAGGCCGCAGAGGAAATTACGTTGTGGTACTATAACCTGCATTTGTTGGAGGAGTTATGAAGCGCCGATCTGTCGCCCTTTTTGGCAGTTGTCTGCTGATGGCCGCTGGTGCGGCTGCGCAAACGAAGCCCACGGCCTGGACAGCGCCGTCTGCGGAGCAAGTGAACGCCATCTATCCTGACGTCGAGACGCTTTACCTCGATCTGCATCGCAATCCTGAGCTCTCGCTGCATGAGCAGCAGACGGCAGCTAAGCTGGCCGAGCGCATGAAGGCGTTGGGATACGAAGTGACAACGGGAGTGGGCGGGACCGGCGTGGTGGCCGTCCTGCGCAACGGACGGGGCCCCACGGTCCTACTGCGCACCGACATGGACGCCTTGCCGGTGGAAGAGAAGACCGGCCTGCCCTACGCCAGCCAGATCAGGGTGAAGAGCGATTCCGGCACGACGGTTCCGGTGATGCACGCCTGCGGTCACGACGTGCATATGTCGAGCTGGTTCGGGACTGCCAAGCTTATGGCGACGAATCGGCAACGCTGGCACGGGACGTTGATACTGATCAGCCTACCGGCCGAAGAGATCGGCTCGGGCGCAGCCGCCATGCTCAAAGACGGCCTGTTCACGCGCTTTCCGAAGCCCGACTTCGCGCTCGCCATCCACGACGACGCTAGTCTGCCTGCCGGTCAGGTCGGCTACACACCCGGCTATACCATGGCCTCGTCGGATTCGGTGGACATCACCATCTTCGGGCGCGGTGGCCACGGCGCGGAACCGCAGAACACGGTTGATCCTATCGTGATCGCCGCGCGCACCGTGCTGGCGTTGCAGACCATCGTGTCGCGAGAGAACAATCCGCGCGACCCCGCCGTCATCACGGTGGGCACCATCCACGGCGGGACCAAGAACAACATCATTCCCGACGAGGTAAAGCTTCAGCTCACGGTGCGCTCGTACAAGCCAGAAGTGCGAAAGCACCTGCTGGCATCGATCGAGCGCGTAGCGAGGGGAGAAGCGCTAGCTGGCGGTGCGCCGCGCGAGCCGCTGGTGAAAATCGAGCCCGCCGCAAACGCGACCTACAACGATCCTGAGTTGACTAAACGCCTTGCCACGGCGCTGCGCAATACGCTCGGGCAGGCGAACCTGGTCGAGGTTGTGCCGAGGATGGTGTTCGAAGACTTTTCGGAGTTCTCGCTCGCGGGCGTGCCCTCCGTCATATTCTGGGTGGGCGGGGTAGAGCGGGCGAAGTTCACCGCCGCGCAGCAGTCGGGCACGCCACTGCCGGGGCTGCATTCGTTGTTATGGGCGCCTGACCGTGAGCCCACGCTGAAAACGGCGATCACGGCGGAAACGGCGGAGCTGCTGGAACTGCTGGGCGCTAGGCCGTGATTATAGTCGCGCCAATTCCCTTCTCATACCTCACATGGCGCGCGGTCCAGACCTTAGTATCCCGCAAGGTGCCCCTGTCGCATTGCTTGGTCGCCCTGCACACCGCATTCGGACAGCAGCAACGGGATATAATAATCAAGAGTTAGGACGATGGCGAACCCCACGATTACCATTCCGCTCGACCCGCAAATTGGCCCGATTGTCGCTCGGGGAGACGGATATGGCGGACGAAACTTCCTTCTCTTTGGAGGATTCGTCTTTGTGCTTGGCTTATTTGATATCGCGGATGCAAACCAGTGTGGCACCTTCGGATTGCCACCGCGTTAGGAGAATCATGGGCGACCGAGCCGCAGAGAAGAACATCTTTGAATCTTTACACAGAGTCAAGCCTGATTTCGCCGGCGAACTCTTGCGGGTGTGGAATCAGCCGAAACAAGATCCGCCAGACATTCTTTGTACGACTGCTTCGGGCCGGACGATTGGCGTAGAGCTCGGCGAATGGTTGAATGAGGACCAGATAAGGGACAGGAAGGGTCTGGAAGCGATCCAGAATTCGCTACTGAAGGCAATCGGGAAACAGCCAGACAATGGGTTCGAGAATATCTATTTCGCATGGCCGTGTCCCCTCCCGAAAGCTCGTGTGAAGCCAGCCGACGCCTTAGCACTTCGAGAGGAGATTCTCAAGCTTGCAGAGGGTGTTGATCGCCGGTGGGACCAGGAGCTGGATTGGCAGTCGCCGCAAGGCTGCTTCTTCGATGACTTCACAGGATACCCGACGGTCGGGAAGTATCTCCAGTTGGTGAGGTTCTTTCCCCGGCGCCACTACGAGGGTTGGCCGCCGTATGGTCGCGTGGTGAAACGGACATGGCCTGCTGGGTGTGACTGGCTAGTTTTCCGCCCGGCGGGTGGTGCTTATAGTCAGGACGCAATGGTGGATGCACTGTGGGCTATCATTGCCAAGAAGATCGAGAAGTACGAAGCGAAGCCTCCACAGGTACAGATGGATGATTTCTACCTTCTGATCCACTACAATCAAGCGTTTCTCTACAACACACCGGTTGAAACGCTGTTCTTCAAGTTCGAAGACGCGGCCCGTGCTGGGTCGGCGTTCATCGGTGAGGACCCTGGGATCTTCGGGAAGGCATTCCTTATGCTGGCGTTCCAGCCAGGAGAAAGGGTATTTCAATTGTACCCGGCATGAGGAAGGCCAAAACGACATAGCTCTCAAAGAAAGGGATCAAAAGTTCTCAAGCATCCAAACGTTGCTATCAGAAGTGGCGCTGACTGCGAATGCAAGGTGCCTACCATCGGGAGATGACACTGGCAAACTAACGTTTTCTTTTTCCTTTTTCGGCTGCCATAGGCCGCGTGCGCGGCCATTCAGATCGACGTATAGCAAGGTCGATCCTCCTGCGCGTACACTTGTGAGAAAAAGACCGTCTGAGTGGGCCGACCAACCCACGTCTCTGAGACCAGCCCAACCTTCGATTTGGACATCGCGAAAAATGGCCCCATCGGGTAGGTCGATGATCGAAACGCGACCCTTACGTGGATTGTGCTGGACCACCGCAATTTGCCGACCGTCCGGCGAAAGGTCCCAATCGTAGCCTTCAGACTGGTCAACCTTGACCTTAGTGAGCGGGCGAAGCCTCCCTTGGGCTGGGTCGAAGGCCGAGAAGACCAGCTGTTCGCTTTCTTCGCGACTCAGCACACAAGACATCACCTGGCGGGCACAACGGAACTCGGAGTTACCACTTGTGTCTCGCAGCACATCCTGTGGAGGTCCACCCAGGATTGGGTAACGCATCAAGTGCTTCGATTTTGGTTGAAGACCGCCACTGCGGGGCCACGCCCAGTAGAGAATCCAAGCACCATCGGGTGCCAAGCGGGGTTCGGCCTTCATTTCGGCACCCGGAACAAACGCTTGCGCAGGGCTCCCATCCACGGGCTGTTCGAAAATCTCGTAGACGCCATTGGGGTCCGAATAGAAGAGGACAGCTTTGGAATCTCCGGTCCAACCTGTTGGCCGATCATTAGTCTGCCTCAAGACCAACCCTTTGGGCTTTCTCAATCCGGTGCCCCTTCCTTCGAGTTCTCCCACGTAAATGTCGTCCTGACTTTTGAACTTAAGGTAGGCGAGATGTTTTCCATCGGAGGTCACGCTCAGATCAGAGAAATAAAAACCCGTTTCTTTGGTGAGGCGTTTGGGCTTCTTGGTGAATCTCCAAATCAGCGAGTTCGGCTTGATTTCCCAGAGGTTGGAGTAGGCTGCTTCGCGCCCTCCCTTTTCCCCAAGCGAAAAGACAACGCGGCCATCACCGGTCCAGCACAAAGCGGGGCTTAGCACCAGCAGGGCTCTATTCGACAGAACCGGCCTAGGCTTTTTCTCTTTCAGATCGAGGATTTCAAGCGAAGCTTCACAGTCATCAGGCGCTGAACATGCCTTGATGTAGGCGAGACGGTCAGCTTCGGGAGACCAGGCGAGTTGCTCGAACCATTCCTCTTTTCTTTGGGCCGTAAGAATCACGTGGGGTGTTTCCCCGTTTTCGCTCATTACCCAAATCTCGCGATCATCCGCGCTTATGAAAGCCACATGCGAACCATCTGGTGACACAGCAGGCGCCAGACCGTGGTCGCTAAGCTTGCGAGGGGTCTTGTCGGAAATGGAGATGGACCAAATGCTAGTGGTTTCCCCCGACTCGGCCGACCCACTAACTAGAAAGCGAGTTGAATCCGGGAACCAGGCAACCTGCCATTCAGCGGTTTCAAACCAAAAATGCTGTTGTTGCGGTATTTGAATCGGTTCTGCGTTGCTGCTTCCCAAGACCTTCAAGAAGATGCCGCTTATGTCTACATAAGCGAGATATTTCCCGTCTGGAGAAACAGCAGCAGCATTAACTGGAGTATTTGCCCCGTTAAACGTAAGTTCTAATGGTGGCGGCTTTTGCTCGCCCGCCCGGCGCCAAACGAACCAAGCCACACCAACCACTACGAGTAGTGCCGCCAAGGTTCCGACCACTCGCCGCCACGGGAGAAGCAGCAATCGTATTCGGGAGATCTTTTCCCATGGCAGGTGAATCTCGTAAATGTTCACGGGCAGTTGGATGTTCTTGAGTTCGCTCTTGCCTCGTTCGAGGATCGGCAATTTAATCTTGTTTCTAATTTGGCGGGCCACGTCCTCGGATAGGCATATGCCCCCGTGTTTCGCTAGTGGTTCAATACGAGCGGCGATATTTACGGCATCACCGAATACATCGTCTCCGTGATGCACCACGTCCCCGACGTGCAACCCGATGCGGACCAGGATTTGTCTTTCCCTCAGTGTTGCTGAGTTCCGTTCCCGTAGTCTTTCTTGAATCTCGATGGCACAGTCAGCAGCCTGCAGAGCACTTGCAAACTCCACTAGGAAGCCATCACCCATCGTCTTTATTTCTATTCCGCCATGTGCGGCCAAAACGGGACGCACTGTGTCCACATACTCATGGAGCAACTCCAGCGTCAGCGCCTCGTTCTTCTGCGTCAACGCACTGTAACCAACCATGTCGGTGAACATGATGGCTGCGAGTTTTCTGTCCTGAGATTCACCCATGATTAGTTTCTCCCAAAACTCTCTAAGAAGTAATCCCGCCCTATCCAGCTTTTCCGGGCATCTTAGGCCGCACCCGCGGGCAAGTCAACGCGCAGTGCACAAGTGCCCCTCGAAGCTTTCGGTCTGAATCAATCCGGTGGCCCTGTCCGCCCGACGACGAACTCGCGCATGAGCTGGATAGTTTCGTTTAGGGGACGACGCCGATGCCCACTTGCCCATCGGCAATCAAGTGGCCCGGCTGGTTTAAACGCTGTGGTGTACCCTTGAAGCTGCTGGTCGCTTGCAGGAAATGCTGGTTGCTGAGGGAATTTTGGAAGAGGAGATTTTCAAACACTTCAAGCGGTGGCACACCGGCGGGCACAAATGAGTGCTCGGAAAGACTCCCTGCTAGACTCCAGCAGCCTCTCGGTACCTGTAATTGGATAGCGATTCCGAAGAGTGGAGAACTGAACAGCGGATTTTGAATGACTGCTAAAGATTGGCAACACGGGTATAATGGGGCCATGGCGAACCCCACGATTACCATTCCGCTCGACCCGCAAACGGCGCGGGCATACGAGTCCGCCCCGCCAGAGGAAAAGCGGAAGATTCAGGCCCTGTTGAGCCTTTGGCTTCGCGAGCTCGCTGCCGGCGAATACCCGTCGCTACAGCAAGTACTCGACGAGGTCGGACGTAAAGCGAAGGGTCGGGGACTCACACCGGAGATGCTGGATTCGCTCCTGAAGGGCGCGTAGTTGCGCCGCGTCTTCGATACGAGCGTCATCGTCAGTGCGTTGCTCCTGCTCGATTCGAAGCCTCGCCAAGCTCTTGATCTGGCGCTCCAAAAAGGAAAAGTCCTGCTTTCTTTTCCAGTGCTCGCCGAACTCTACGAGGTTCTAGGCAGAAAGCGGCTCCGCCGATATATCGATGAGGAAGACGTTCGCATTTTTCTCGCCGCTCTGACGCGCGAAGCTCAATGGGTCGATGTGGATGTGCAAATAGCAGCTTGCCGCGATTCCAAGGACAACAAATTCCTCGAACTCGCTGTGAGTGGCCATGCGACCCATATCGTTACCGGTGATTCTGACCTTCTCGCGCTCGATCCCTTCCAGGGCATTCAGATTCTTCCTCCCCACTCGTTCCTAGAATTGTCGTTACCTCCGGCCTCCCAGCCTTAAAACAACTCGACACACCCCTAGTCGGCAATCATTCCCTGGATAAGCGAATTCCGTTTGTGGTGCTAGTCTCGGGGTCAGAAAACACGAAGAACACGCAACAGGGCAGGGTAAAGCGAGGGATAATCCTGTTTTTGATAGGGGGCTGCACTTGGACTTGCAGCGGTCTGGCGCCCGTTGAAATCCGCAAGTCCTTTGGAATGCGCACTTGTGAGATTTCGGTCGCTAAGTGCTTTACAATCCGCAGTTGCAAGATTAAAGGACTTAAAGTTCCTTAGAATGAACAGATACAGAAAAAGGGGGGGGGGCGGGGGGTAGACACGCCCAAACCGGGAGGGTCATCGAGAATGGCGGTTCCGCAGTCGTGGCTTCTTGCCCGCCGCCCTTGCTTAACGCGAGTCGGTGGTCTAATGAAAGTCAGGGTGCAGGTTGCGCTTGCGCCCAGAAAATGGAGGTGACGCCGTGCAGAGGTTGACGAACAAAGTTGCCTTGGTGACGGGCGGGAACTCTGGGATCGGACGCGCAGCGGCGCACGCATTTGCAAGAGAAGGAGCTAAGGTGGTTCTAGCGGCTCGTGGAGTTGACCGTGGCCACGCGGTGGTCCGAGAAATCAAGGAGAAAGGCGGCGAGGCCATCTTCGTGCAGACCGACGTCTCCAAACCGAACCAAGTCGAGTCACTAATTCACAAGACGGTAGAGCGGTATGGCAGGCTTGACTGCGCCCTGAACAACGCCGCGGCGTATGCCGGCGCGTTCTCCGCCACAGCAGACTTTAGCGAAGAAGAGTTCGATCTCACTATAGCTGTCGATCTCAAGGGCGTGTGGCTGTGCATGAAGTACGAAATCAAGCAGATGCTCAGCCAAACTCCTTCGACGGGCGTCATCGTCAACACTTCTTCTGTGAATGGCCTCGGCGGAGCGCCGCTAGGGGCAATTTACTCCGCGGCCAAGAGCGGGGTTCTGGCGCTTACCAAATCAGCGGCCCAGGAATACGGGCGACAAGGAATCCGAGTCAATGCACTGGTTGCGGGCGCTTTTCAGGCTCCCATGCTGGAGTGGAGTATTGAACACGCCGCGGGTGGAGATCCGGCAGAGATCAAGAAGATAGAGGAAAAATACGCAGCGATGATTTCTCTGGGGCGAATAGGCCGCCCGGAGGAAGCAGCCGAAGTGGCCGTATGGCTGTGTTCGGATGCCGCTTCTTACGTCACAGGGCACTCCATGATCGCGGACGGAGGCCTGACGGCACCTTTCCGGTAGCCTTAGCAGGCGTGACTCCCAATGCCTCCTTCAGCTTCAGCCAACGAACACAGGGCCCACGAAAATCGGGCAGGCCAGACGACTTTGCCGGTTTCTGATATTCTCGTCCATGTGCGGAAAAGCTTTTTGCGCGGAATTCTTCTGCTGATTGCCGCCGCGATTATGTTGGCTGTGCCGGCCTGCACGGGCCAGGCGCAGCAGCAGCCACCGCCCGCGCCATCGCCGGGGCCTCCGAATCCACAAGCGCCTGCGCCCCCTCCCCCGGCACCGGCGCAGGAGACTCCGAAACAGCCGGCCGCGCCAGCCACGCCAAGCCGGACGCTGAACGTAGTGGTGCTGGATCCGGGGCACGGGGGCACAGACGCGGGGGCCCGCGGAGGGAACGGCGTCATAGAGAGCGAAGTGGTGCTGAGCTACGCGCGCGCCCTCCGCGCGGAGCTCGAGCGCCAGGGCCTGCGCGTTGTGGTGACGCGGCAGGGCAACGAAAATCCCACGCCCGATGAGCGTTCCGCGCTCGCCAATCGCCAGCGCGGCTCCGTCTTCCTGAGTTTGCACATCTCTTCGACCGGGCCCCCGGGCACCGCCCGCGCTTATACACTCCCCGAAGGCGTGGGCCCTCCCGCGCGCTCGGGCCCGTTGCCCTGGGATCAAGCGCAGGAGGCTTACGCGGAAAGAAGCCGCCGGCTGGCCGAGCTTCTACAGGTGCAACTTGCGCAGAAGTTTCGCGGCTCGCCGGAGGTGCCCGCACATGCCGCGGTGCGCCAGTTGCGGACAATTGCAGCCCCGGCGGTCGCCGTGGAAGTCTCCAGCGTCTCGGCGCTCAAACGCGAGCAGCTCGAGCAGATGGGAACGCGCCTGGCCGAGGCCGTGGCGCGAGCGGTGACGGCCTATCGACCGCTCTACGAAGCGGGGGCAAACTGATGTCGCGGCGCGTGAAAATCCTTCTGGCCGCGCTGGGAGTGGGCGTGCTGATCGGCGCGTTGTATTTTCCCGCATTGTTGAGGCAAGTCATGCGCCTGGCGCGTCTGGAACATCCTGAAGCGCAAACGCGGCGGGAGGCCGTCCAGCCGCCCATTGCCACGCCTACCGACGTGAAAGTCCAGGCGAGGGTGTTCTGGGCCTCCACAATCGTCCCGGGCACGCTCGAGGCGGTGGAGATCGAGCTGCCCCTTTCGGCCGATCCCGTCTTGCGCTCCAAGCAACTTCTGAACGTGCTGATCCAGAACGCACCGAGCAGCGAGCAGCGCACATTGCCGGCTGACGTGACGCTGCTGGAATTCTACCTCCTCCCCGACGGCACGGCGGTAGCCGACTTCTCCGACACCCTGACCACCGGAACTCCCTCCGGGATTCTGAGCGAGCAGATGGCCGTGGACTCGATTGCGAGGACGCTTGCCGCGGGTGTCGAACCCATCCGCCGGCTGAAAATTCTCATTCACGGCCAGGACGCGGAGACGCTGGCAGGACACTTGGACCTGACCGGCTTTTTTACGGTTCGCGTGGGCGGCCCGCCGGCGCCCGTCGCCCCTGCCGCGCCGGGTGGCAAGGCCCCGGCGGACTTGTTGACACGACCCGGCGCACCCGGCAAACTGGGACGTTAGTTTCCCGGTGCAGAACCGCTCCCAGTAAACTCAAAGGAGGAATTGTGCGAAGCGACGGACGCGCGCCCGACCAGATGCGACCGGTGAAACTCACGCCGGACTTTATCCCCACTGCCGAGGGCAGCGTGCTGATCGAGGTGGGGCAAACGCGGGTGATCTGCACCGCGTCGCTGGAGGACGGCGTGCCGACGTTCCTGAAAGGTTCGGGCAAGGGCTGGGTGACCAGCGAATACGGCATGCTCCCGCGCGCCACCGAGGAGCGCACCCCGCGGGAATCCACCCGCGGGCGCCCTTCGGGCCGCACGCTGGAAATTCAGCGGCTGATCGGCCGCTCGCTTCGCGCCGTAACCGATCAGGCGGCGCTCGGTGAGCGCACGGTCTGGATAGACTGCGACGTCATTCAGGCCGACGGAGGCACGCGCACCGCTTCGATCACCGGCGCGTTTGTGGCCGTGGCACTGGCGCTCGAGCGCATGGTCGCTGCGGGCATCCTGAAATCGGTGCCGTTGCGCGATTCAGTCGCGGCCACCAGCGTCGGCCTGGTGGATGAAACCATGCTCCTTGACCTTGCCTACGAAGAGGATTCGCGCGCGCAGGTGGATATGAACGTGATCATGACCGGCAGCGGCCGCTTCGTCGAAATCCAGGCCACTGCCGAGGGCCGCCCGTTTGTCGGCGAGGAGCACCAGCGCCTTCTGACTCTCGCTGCGGAAGGCATCCGCGACCTCACTCGATACCAGCAGGCCCTGCTGCAAATGGACTTCAGTGCCCGAGCCCGTTAAGCTGCTGCTCGCTTCGTCCAACCCCGGGAAGCTACGCGAATATCAGGTGCTCGCTGAAGGACGCGCGGTCGAACTGGCACTGCTGGCCTGCTTCGATCGACTACCACGATTCGACGAGTCCGCACCCACCTTGGCCGAAAACGCTTTGGGCAAGGCCCTGCACTATAGCCGCTTCGCCGAGCTGCCTGTGATTGCCGATGACTCAGGCCTAGTCGTTCCAGCGCTGGGCGGAGCGCCCGGCGTGCACTCGGCGCGCTATGGGGGCCCACAGGCTAGCGATGCCGACCGCATCCAGAAGCTGCTCGCCGAGCTGCGCAGCAAAGGCGTGACTGAGCGTTGCGCCCGCTTTGTCTGCGTGCTGGCGCTAGCGCTGCAGGGGCAAGTGCTGGCGGTCTTCTCGGACCTCGTTGCCGGCGAGCTGCTCGAAGCGCCAAGGGGGAGCGAGGGCTTCGGCTACGATCCGATTTTCTTTTTTCCAACGCTGGGCCGCAGTTTCGCGGAACTTACGCGCGAGGAGAAAAACCAGCACAGCCATCGCGGCAAAGCTTTTCGCAAGCTGCTTGCGTTTCTGGAATCGCGCCCCCTGCGGCGACCGGAGGTAAGCTCAGGATAGGCGCTGCCCCGAACGATGATTGCCGCGGCCGCGGCGTATGCTATATTCCAGCAGCGAAGCGCATGCCCGTGAAAAAACCAAAGTCGAAAAAACCTGCAGGGTCTCACGAGAAAGCGGGCGGCCCAGCGCGTCGTG
>Ga0209154_1000901_pt1 | contig 18217 bp, 16 predicted proteins | sample GraSoiAngelo_121_FD_185878 | JGI IMG/M metagenome (GOLD analysis project Ga0209154, IMG submission 185878) | Grasslands soil microbial communities from the Angelo Coastal Reserve, California, USA - 14_0919_12_20cm (SPAdes) (version 2) | ecosystem: Environmental > Terrestrial > Soil > Grasslands ... | reverse complement strand
ATTGGGGTCGAAACCGAGCGCGAAGACGAGGACCACCGCCGCGAGGAAGGCCACCACCCCGCCCAGCGCTAGCCAGAGGTACTTGACCGGTTTTTTCATAAATTCCGCAACTTAAGAGTTTTGCATGGATCGCCTAGCCCGGCTTGAAAGCCCCCGGGCCCATCCCCAATTCGCTGGCATGCAAGAGCAGGACATGCAGGCGGACCAGCCCCAAAGCAAAGACAGGCCGCTCGCGGAGCTGCTGGCCGAGGCACAGGCCAAGCTCGAGCAGCAGCGCGACGCGCTGATGCGCGCGGTGGCGGACGCAGAAAACGCCCGCAAGCGCGCCCAGACGGAGGCGGCGGCGGCGCAGAAGTACGCGCTGGAGCGCTTCGCCGAGCAGCTCCTGCCGGTCGTCGACAGCCTGCAGGCCGCGCTCGACAGCGAAAACACCAGCCCCGAGGCACTGCGCAGCGGGGTCGAGCTGACCCTGAAGCAGCTCGGGGCGGCGCTCGAGCGCGCCAGCCTCCGGGAAATCGCTCCGGCGAAGGGCGAGCGCTTCGATCCGCACCGCCACCATGCGATGGCGGCGGTCGAAGCGCTCGGCTGCGAAGCCAATACCGTGGTCTCGCTCATGCAGAAAGGCTACATGCTGCATGATCGCGTGTTGCGCCCGGCGCTCGTCACCGTCGCCAAGGGGCTTGAAAGCGGCGACCGAAACCCCATATCCGACATAGACTTAGACTAAGGGCATCCCATGGCAAAAATCATCGGCATCGACCTCGGCACCACCAACTCGTGCGTCGCGATCATGGAGGGCGGCAAGCCCAAGGTGATCGAGAACTCGGAAGGCGCGCGTACTACGCCTTCGATTGTCGCTTACACCGAGGACGGCGAAATCCTGGTCGGCGCGCCGGCCAAGCGGCAGGCGGTGACCAACGCAAAGAACACCATCTACGCGGTCAAGCGCCTCATTGGCCGCAAATACGACGACCCGGAAGCGCAGAAGGCGCTCAAGCTCTCGCCCTACAAGATCGTGCGCGCCGACAACGGCGACGCGTGGGTCGAAGTGCGCGGCAGGAAGATCGCGCCGCAGCAGGTGTCGGCGGAGATCCTGCGCAAGATGAAGAAGACCGCCGAGGACTATCTCGGCGAGGAAGTCACCGAGGCGGTGATCACCGTCCCGGCGTACTTCAACGACTCGCAGCGCCAGGCCACCAAGGACGCAGGTCGCATCGCCGGGCTCGATGTCAAGCGCATCATCAACGAGCCGACCGCGGCCGCGCTCGCCTTCGGCCTCGACAAGGCCGGCAAGAAGGACATGAAGATCGCCGTCTACGACCTGGGCGGCGGCACGTTCGACATCTCGATCATCGAGATCGCGGACGTCGAGGGCGAGAAGCAGTTCGAAGTGCTCTCCACGAACGGCGACACGTTCCTCGGCGGCGAGGATTTCGACCAGCGCCTGATCGACTACGTGGTGAGCGAGTTCAAGAAGGACCAGGGCGTCGACCTGTCGAAGGACGTGCTCGCGCTGCAGCGGCTGAAGGAAGCCGCCGAGAAGGCGAAGATCGAGCTGTCGTCCTCGCAGCAGACCGAGCTCAACCTGCCCTACATCACGGCCGACCAGAGCGGGCCGAAGCACCTGACGATGAAGATCACCCGCGCCAAGTTCGAGTCGCTGGTCGACGACCTGATCGGGAAGACCATCGAGCCCTGCCGCATCGCTGTCAAGGACGCGGGCGTCAAGCTCGACGAGATCAACGACGTGATCCTGGTCGGCGGCCAGACGCGCATGCCCAAAGTGATTGACAAAGTACGCGAGTTCTTCGGCAAGGAGCCGAGGAAGGACGTCAACCCGGACGAGGCGGTTGCCGTCGGCGCCGCGATCCAGGCGGGCGTGCTCAAAGGCGACGTCAAAGACGTGCTGCTGCTCGATGTGACGCCGCTTTCGCTCGGCATCGAGACGCTCGGCGGCGTGATGACCAAGCTCATTAACAAGAACACCACCATCCCGACCAAGGCGACGCAGGTGTTCTCGACCGCGGAGGACAACCAGAACGCGGTGACGATCCACGTCCTGCAGGGCGAGCGCGACATGGCGGCTGGCAACAAGTCGCTCGGCCAGTTCAACCTCACCGACATCCCGCCGGCGCCGCGCGGCCTGCCGCAAATCGAGGTCACGTTCGACATCGACGCGAACGGCATTCTTCACGTCACGGCCAAGGACAAGGCGACCGGCAAGGAGAACAGAATCAAGATCCAGGCAAGCTCTGGCCTCACCGAGGCCGAGATCCAGCGCATGGTGAAGGACGCCGAGGCGCATGCCGAGGAGGACCGCAAGGTGCTCGGGCTCGTCAATGCGCGCAACCAGCTGGAAGCGTTGGTACACTCGATCCGCAAGTCGCTCAAGGATTACGGCGAAAAGCTGGAGGCGGGCGAAAAGGAGAAAATCGAGTCCGCGCTGAAGGACGCCGAAGGCTCGCTCAAGTCCGAAGACAAGGCGGCGATCGACGCCAAGGCGCAGGCGCTCGCGCAGGCGGCGCAGAAGCTGGGCGAAAAGATGTACGCCGAAACTCAGGCCCAGACGCAGGCGGGCGGTGAGCAGAAGCAAGGCGCCGCCCCGGGGGACGCCGGCAAGAAGGACGAGAGCAACGTCGTCGACGCCGAGTTCACCGAGGTGAAGGACAAGAAGGCCGGCTGAGCCCGAGCGGGAGGAATTGATTGCGGCGGGCCGCGCACAAAGCGTGGCCCGTTTTCGTATGGACAGGAGCATGGCGAAGCGCGATTACTACGAAGTGCTCGGACTGAACCAGGACGCTTCCGAGGAAGACATCAAGAAGGCCTACCGGCGCCTTGCCATGAAATGGCATCCGGACCGCAACCCGGACAATCCCAAGGCGGAGGAGCACTTCAAGGAAGCGAAAGAGGCCTACGAGGTGCTGTGCGACGCGGCGAAGCGCTCAGCCTACGACCAGTTCGGCCACGCCGGGGTCGATCCCCACGCCGGCATGGGCGCTGCCGGAGCCGCGGGCATGGGCGGCTTCGGCGACATATTCAGCGACATTTTCGGCGAGATCTTTGGCGGCGGACGCCCTGGCGGCGCACGCAGCACCGTGTTCCGCGGCGCCGACCTGCGCTACAACCTCGAGATCTCGCTCGAGCAGGCGGCGCACGGCTTCGAGACCAAGATTCGCATCCCCGCCATGGCGGTGTGCGAGAGCTGCACGGGCAGCGGCGCACGCCCGGGCTCGCAGCCGAGCACCTGCCCGTCCTGCCGCGGCGCCGGACAGGTGCGGGTGTCGCAGGGTCCGTTCTCCATCGCGCAGACCTGCCCGCGCTGCCACGGAAGGGGCAGCATCATCCCGAACCCGTGCGCCGCCTGCGGCGGTACGGGACGCGTCAAGCTGCAGAAGACGCTTTCGGTGAAGATCCCGGCCGGCGTCGACGAGGGCGACCGCGTGCGCCTGTCCGGTGAAGGCGAGCCCGGTGTGAACGGCGGGCCGCCCGGCGATCTCTATGTCCAGGTGCACATCAAGCCGCACCCGGTGTTCCAGCGCGACCAGGACGACCTGCATTGCGAGATGCCGATTTCGTTCAGCACCGCGGCGCTCGGCGGCGACATCGGCATCCCGACGCTGGACGGCACGGCGCGCATCCGCGTTCCGGCCGAGACGCAGACGGGCAAGACCTTCCGCCTGAAAGGCAAGGGCATCAAGGGCGTGCGCAGCCACCTGCCCGGCGACCTGTTCTGCCACGTGGTGGTGGAAACGCCCGTCAGCCTCACCGAGCGCCAGCGCCAGCTGCTGCGCGAGTTCGAGTCGATCACCCAGCAGGACAGCGCGCGCCACAACCCGCGCGCCAAGTCCTGGCTCGACAAGGTCAAGGAATTCTTCGAAGGTTGAGAAATCGGGGTCAGAGCCACTCTAGGGGATTCTCAGTCATACAATCGCGCATTTGCTGGTTCGCGGCACCGCGGCCAGATCGATCGCGGCGCTCGCGGACGTGGCGTTGAGCGAGGCCGTCACCTGCGCAGGCGGCGGCACGACGTTGAGTGCCTTCCGCGATGTGCCGCGGCCCAGCGCAATGCTGGACCTTGAGCCGCGGCCTCGTCCGGCGGGTGATTTGATGCGGGTACTCGTGTGTTGAGTGCCCGCAGCAAATCGGGGACCCGCCAGAGGACCGTTCGCGGCCCCGGGCGCAAGACTGGACGAGCCGGGCCGCCTGCGCGGTTCGGGGCCGTGCAGACGATCACCCGGTCTGGGCATTGTGCCTGGCGCTGACCTGACCGCCCTCGCCGACATCATCCTCGGCATGGGAATGCCGACCACGCCCGCGTACATCTCGTGCCGGTGGTGATCCAGCGCTGATCATGATCAACGGCTGGGCGCAGGTGCACGTGAGCCTCCTCGCCTGCGTCTCCGCGGTCCTCGGCTGCATCTGCCTCGCCGCGGGCTTGCACGGCTACCTGCTCGCCGCGGCGCGGCTGTGGGAGCGTGCCGTTCTCGTCTGCGCCGCCCTGCTCCTCATCGCCCCCGAACTCATCTCCAGCTTGGTCGGCCTCGACCTCTCGGGCTCGTCATGGCGGTGAGCTCCCGCGCCGCCGCGCCGCTACCGCAGCTTCAGCCTAAAAAAACAGCTGCTCGCGCTGCTATGTAAGGAAATCGCGCAGCACCACGTAGCGGAAGTAGCTCCACCAATACCCGTGCTCGCGCAGCTTGGCCGCGGCGCGTTGATTGCCCTGGGCCGCCGCGAGGCGCCACCATTGCACCGCGCGCGCCTGGTCCTGCGGCACCCCCTGCCCCTGCCAGTACATGATGCCGACATCGGTCTGCGCCTCCGCGATGCCGCGCATGCCAGCCGAGCCGAACCAGTACGCCGCGAGCGCCAGGTCCTTCGCGGTGCCGAGACCGGCGTGATAAATGCCGCCGAGGCAATACATCGCAAGGCCGTCGCCCTGCTTTGCCGCGCGCTCGCACCACGGCTTCGCCGCCGCGTAGTCGCGCTTGAAGCCGTAGCGGCCAAAGGCGTAGATCATCGCCAGCTCGCGCGCCGCCCAGGCGTCGTCCCTCGCCGCGGCATCCAGCAGGTCCTGCAGCGCCAGCTCCTTCTTCCCCGCCTTGAGATAAGCGCGGCCGCGGTTCGAGCGCGTGCCGGGGCAGCAGCCGCCGTGGGGATCGACCTCGAGCACGCGGTTGTAGTCCTCGATCGCCTTCTCGTCCTGCCCGAGCTGCGCATAGCTGTAGCCGCGCATGGCGTAGGCGCGCAGCACGGGCGTGTGCTCGAGCACCTTGCTGTACCCCGCAATCGCCTGTTGATACTGCTTGGCTTCCACGAGCGCTGCAAGAGGCTCGAGCTTCACGCGCCATTGCGCATTGATCAGCATGGCGTGCAGCCGTCGGTATTGCTTTTCCTCGATCGAGCCTTTCCAGAGCTCGAGCGTCTTCTCCATCTCCTCGAGACCTCCGCCCCACTCCGGGCGCAGCGTCTCGAAATACGTAAGACGCGCGGTGTAGACGCGCGGGTCCAGCGCGATCGCCTCCTCCAGGTATCCCGCCGCCGCCTCGCGCGCGCCAAAGCCTTGCGCGATCCAGATCATCGTGCCGTAGGCGAGCGTCGGCTTCGGATCGAGCTTGAGCGAGCGCTCGAGATCGTCCATCGCCGCCTTGAAGTACGCGCGCATGTCGTCCATGCGCGCCTGCGGCGTCTTGGCCGCGGACTCCCCGCCGCGCGCGAGATAGCCGATCCCCGCGAGGTAATACCCGCGCGCCACTCGCGCCGCGAAGGACTCCGGCAGCGCCGCCACCCAGCCGTCGTAGCCGCCGCGCAGGTCCGGATCGCCGTCGACCAGCGCGGCAAACGCCTCCGCCGCCGCCTCGTCGCTGATCGCGCCCGCTCGGTACGCCTGCTGGTACGCCGACATCTCGGCGTCGAGCCGCACGAACTCGCCTGCCCTCAAGAGTTCCTGCAGCTTGTCGCGATCCGGCTTCGCCGGCTCCTGCGCACCGACCGTGGCCGCAAACGCGCATAGAAGGCCAGCGCGCAAGAAACTCAATCGCGACCTCATGCAGTTCCCCTGTATGCGACCGCGCGGAGCCCAGCGCATCGTTCTCCCGCGCGGTGTACTGGTTGGAATTGGCACAACCAAATGAGTTGTCTCATGTCTGCCTCATTTTCCGCGCCGCGAGCTTCACGGCCTCGATGATCTGCGGGTAGGCCGCGCAGCGGCACAGGTTGCCGGAAAGATAGTGCCGGATGCTGTCGTCGTCGGGCTCGGGGTGCTCCTCGAGCAGCTGGCGCGTCATCAGGACGAACCCCGGCGTGCAGAAGCCGCACTGCAGGCTGCCGCATTCGATGAACGCTTCCTGCACCGCGTCGAGCCGGTTGCCATCCTCGATGGTCGATACTTCGCCGCCCTCGGCGAACGAAGCGAGATACAGGCAGCCCGACACGGCGCGGCCGTTAACGAGCACCGTGCAGCAGCCGCAGAGGCCTTGCCCGCAGCTTTCGCGCGCGCCAAAGAGGCCGAATGCGTCCTGCAGAACCTCGACCAGCGTCTCGTGGGGCGCCACCTGCGCCTCCACCGCCTCGCCGTTCAAGCGCAATCGGATCGTTCTTCTCATTTTGCCAACGCCTGGTAGACCGCCTCCGGGGTCAAGGGCAAAGAGGTCAGTCTGACCCCGACGGCGTCGTGGAGCGCGTTGGCGATGGCCGGAGAAACGCCGAAGGTCCCGGTTTCGCCGACGCCCTTGGCACCGAAGGGCCCGGAGCGCTGCTCGGCGCTCACGGCTTCATTGATGATCTCTTCAGGCACGTCCAGGAAGCCTGGAATCTTGTACTCCGCGAGCGACGCATTGCGCAGCTGGCCGTGGTCGTCGAACAGCATTTTCTCGAACAGCGTGAAGCCGAGCTGCATGATCGCAGCGCCGGAAAGCTGCGTCTCGACGATCTTCGGGTTGATCGGCGTGCCGACGTCGGCGACGTTGACCAGCCGCGCGACCCGCACCCGCCCCGTCTCGGTGTCCACCTCGATCTCCACGCCGCTGCCGCCGACCATCCAGAACGGCGTCGCGTCGCTCGTCAGGCCGGTGGCAGTGTCGGGCGGCGCGTAGCTCGGGACGAAGCTTCCCGCACCGACGACGTTGCCCGCCTGCATGCCGTACTTTCTCCTGAAGATGTCGGCAATCTCCGCATCCGCCGGAAGTTTCAACTCTTCTCTCATGGCAGCGAGCTGGTTGCGCGCATCCTCTGCCGCCAGCTTGACCGCGTTGCCCATGTGAAACAGCGAGCGCGAGCCGAGCGTCGCCATGTCGTAAGGCGTAACGTCGGTGTCGGAATGCACCACGTGCACCGATTCGGCGGGCAGCTTGAGCACTTCGCCGGCGATCTGCGCCATCGCGGTGTCCGAGCCCTGCCCCATGTCGACGGTGCTGCAATAAACGATGCAGCTGCCGTCGCCATTGACGTTCACCGCGGCAAGCGACGCGGTTGGTGAGACGCAGGCCTTGAAGCCGATGGCAATGCCGCGGCCGCGGCGCAGCGCTCCCTTGCCCCGGTCGAAAGGTGCTTTCCAGTCCATCAGGGCTTCCAGGCGATCCAGGACCTTTTCGATCGCCGCGTCGCGCATCACCGTGCCGGTCGCCTGCGGCCGCCCGTCGCGCAGCAGGTTCCTGCGGCGAAACTCGATCGGATCGATTCCCAGCTCGCGCGCCATCATGTCGGTATGGCACTCGTAGGCCCACACCAGCTGCGGGATGCCGAAGCCGCGCAGCGCGCCGGCAGGCGGCAGGTTCGTGTACAGCGCGTATGAATCGATCGCGACGTGCTCGATGTCGTAAGGGCCCGCCGCGGTGAAGCCGGACTTCTGCGTCACCCGCGGCCCGATGTCGGCGTAGGCGCCGCCGTTCCACCAGACCTCGCACTCGCGCGCGGAGATGCGGCCCTCGCGCGTGACACCGCTCTTGATGCGGAAAGTGCTCGCGTGCTTGGTGATGGTGAAGAACTGCTCTTCCATCGTGAGCGAGATCTTGACCGGCCGGCGCGTCAGGAGCGAGAGCACCGCGACCAGCGCCTCCAGCTTGATGTAGAGCTTGGCGCCGAAGCCCCCGCCGAGAAACGGCACGCGCACGCGGACCTTGTTCTCCGGCCAGCCCAGCAGCCTCGCGATCTCGATGCGCACGAACGAAGGGCTTTGCGACGCGGTATGGATGGTGAGCGAGCTGTCGGTCGACTCGGCGACCGAGACGAGCGGCTCGAGCGGCGTGTGCATCACCTGCTGGGTGCGGAAGCGGTGCTCGAACACGCGATCCGCCGCGGCGAGCGCCTGCGCGGCGTTGCCGCGCCGCAAGTGGAAATCGAGCGCTACATTCGTGTTGGCTCTTCCTTTCAGATGCTTCAGGTCGGGGAACGTCCCCGCAGGCTTGAGCGTGTCGTGCACGATGGCACTCGAGGTCATCGCCTCGACCTCCTCGTAGACGGCGGGCAGCTCTTCGTATTCGGCGACGATCAGGTGCGCCGCTTCTTCGGCCACGTGCGGGTCGGCGGCGAGGACCACCGCGACCGGCTCGCCGACGTAGCGGACTTTGTCCACGGCGAGCACCGGCTGGTCGTGGAACGCCGGGCCGTAATACGGATCGGGCACGATTTCCTTCAGATCGGCCGCGGTCACCACGCGATGCACGCCGCCTACGGCCTGGGCAGCGCTCGCGTCGAGGCGCTTGATCCTGCCGTGCGCGATGCTGCTGCGGAAAATCCTGCCGTACAGCATGCCGGGCAGGCGCAGGTTATGGACATACTCAGCCCGCCCGGTGACCTTCAGCCAGGACTCGAGGCGCGGCAGCGAGCGCCCGACCTGCGGCGTTTCAGCGGGACTGAGCGCGCGCTTCATGGAAGGCCCGCCTGAGATAGACGCGAATCAGCTGTTTCTTGTAGGCCGCCGAGCCGTGCAGATCGCTTTCGACCTCCACTTCCTGCGCGGCGGCCTCGTCAAGCAGCTTTTCTTCGATCGTCCTGCCGCGAAGGATTTTTTCCACCGTCGCGAGCCTGGTCGGCTTGTCGGTCGCGGCGCTGATCACCACGCCCGCATCCCTGATGAAGTCTTTCTCCAGCAGCAGTACGACCGCCACGCCGACCGCGGGCCAGTCGTCGGCCGAGCGCGTGGTGCATTTGAGATACGCTGCGCTCCTGCGGCCGAGCGGCGGCACTTCGAGCAGCGTGATCAGCTCGTTCAGGCGAAGCGACGTCTCCAGGTAGCCGGTGCTGATTTCCTCGACCGGAACGCTGCGCTCGCCCGCAGGTCCGGCAATCGTGACGCGGGCGCCGAGCGCGCTCAGTACCGGCGGCAGGTCCATGTGAGGATCGGCGTGCGCAAGATGGCCGCCCACGGTCGCCACGTTGCGGACCCGAACGTTGGACAGCGTGCGCAGCGTGCGCGCGATCACCGGCCAGCCGCGCTGCACCAGCGCCGAGCGCTCGAGCGCACCCAGCGGAGTCATCGCTCCGACACGCAGCTCGCCGTGCGGCCCGGTTTCGATTCGCGCAAGGCCCAGCTTGCCGAGGCTCACCAGACGCGACGGGCGCAGCACCCCGGCCTTCATCATCAGCATCAGGGCGGTGCCGCCCGAGATCGGGCGCACCGACGGGTCCTTCGCATCGAGCGACGCGATCGCTTCGCGCAACGTTCGCGGCTCGGCCAGCTCGAAAGGTGTCATTAGTTAATCTCTTTACGGCGACGCACAGATATTCTATCGGTATGCCGATCCGCTTTATCGCGGTCAAGCGCGCCGCAATGCCTTTCGTCCTTTTGGGGGTCGCGCTGGTCATCGCGGAGGGGGTGGAGACTCACGAGCAGCGTACCTTTCTCGACATGGAGGGATGCGAGGAAGCGCAGGGGTATCCTGCTGGGGAAACCCGCAGATGCCGGCGCGATCGAGCGAATGCCGCGAGAACCGCACGCTCGCTGACCGACGCTGCCGGGAGTTTAGGCATGCTAGCCTTTGCGCCACGGTTCACCACGGGAGGAGAAACATGTATCAACGTTTGATACGCGTGGCCAGCGTGGTGTGCATGGCGGCCACTGCCTACATGCCGTGGACGGCGCACCCGCAGTCCGATCCTATCCGCATCGGCTTCCTCACCGTGCGCTCGGGCGCGCTGGCCGCCGGCGGCAAGCAGATGGAAGAAGGCATCCAGCTGTTCCTGAAGGAGCGCAATTACACGCTCGCCGGCCGCAAGGTCGAGCTGATCATCGCCGACACCGGCGGCAACCCGGCGGGCGCCAAGACCAAGGCGCAGGACCTGGTCGAGCGCAGCAGGGTCCACGTCGTGATCGGGCCGCTCGCCGCATTCGAGGCCATTGCCATCGACGACTACCTGCGCCAGACGCGCACGCCAACGGTGTCCTGCTCGGCTGCCGCCGAGGACCTGACGCAGCGCAAGCTCAATCCGTGGTTCGTGCGCACGGTCGGGACCTCGGCGCAATCGAACCATGCGCTCGGCGAATACGCGGCGAAGACGCTCGGCTACCGGCGCGTCGCCGTCATCGCGGATGACTTCGCCTACGGCCACGAGACCGCGGCCGGCTTCCAGCGCGTCTTCGAGGACAACCGCGGCAAGGTGGTGCAAAAGCTCTGGCCGCCGCTCAACGTGCCCGATTACGGCTCCTATATCGCGCAGATCAAGCCGAATGTCGACGCCATCTACGCCGGGTTTGCCGGCGCCAACGGCCTGCGTTTCCTCAAGCAGTACAAGGAATACGGCATGCAGCAGCCGGTACTGGGCAGCATGACCACCGCCGACGAGGGCATTCTGCGCCAGATGGGCGATGAGGCGCTCGGCGTGGTGACGGGCGGCTGGTACGCCGCAGGAATCGACTCGGCGGAGAACAAGCGCTTTGTGGCCGCGGTGAACAAGGAATACGGCGTCGACCCCGGCTATTACACGCTCGGCGCCTACTCGGCGGCGGCGCTGGTCGAAGCCGCGGCGCAGGCGGTGAAAGGCCGCGTCGAGGACAAGGAAGCTTTCATGCAGGCGCTGCGCAATCCCGGCAATGTGCGCGATCCGCGCGGCGATTGGCGGCTCGACGAGTACGGCAACCCGGTGATGCCGGTCTATATCCGCAAGGTCGAGCGGCGCGGCGGCAAGCTGGTGAACGCGGTGCTCCAGACCTACCCCGCCGTGACGCAGTTCTGGACCTACGAGCCGAAGCAGTTCCTGGCGAGCCCGGTGTATTCGCGCGAGTTCCCGCCGTCGAAGAACCTCGAGCCGTAATGCCGCTGTTCGAGTTCCAGCAGGCGCGGGTCGAGTACGATCAGCACGGCAAGGGCGCCCCGCAGCTGCTCCTTCTGCACTCCCTGCTCGCCGAGCTCACGGTGTTCGACGCGGTGCTGTCCAAGCTCGCCAAAACTCGCCGTGTAACGCGCGTCAACCTGCCCGGGTTTGGCCGCTCGACTCCAGTCCAACTCGATTCAGTGGGCGCACATGCCGATCATGTCGCCCGCGTGATGGGCGCTCTCGAGCTGCCGCGCGACACCGACGTCTTTGGCAGTGGCTTCGGCGCCTTCGTGGCGCTCGAGCTGGCGATCAGGCACGGCGCGCGGTTTCGCCGCCTGGTGGTGGCCGATACGCTGGCCGTCTTCCCCGAGGCGGCGCGCACGCCGTTCCGCGGCATGGCGCAACGAGTCTCGGAGGCGGGCATGCAGGCCGTCCTCGATACTGCGATCGGGCGCATGTTTCCGCCCGAGTTCGCCCGCAAACATCCGAAGATCATCGCCGCGCGCAAAGCCGCGCTCGCCACCGTCGACCCGCAATGTTTTGCGCGCGCCTGCCTCGCGCTTGCTTCGCTGGACCTCAGCTCGAGCGCCGAAAAAATCCAGAACCCGACCCTGGTGCTGTGCGGCGCGCTGGATCAGACCACGCCGCCCGCGCTGGCCCGCGCTTTGGCAGCGCGCATTCCGGGCGCATATTACGAGGAGATTGCGGGCTCGGGCCACTGCCCGATGCTGGAGCAGCCCGACGCTCTACTGGCAAAAATGGGCGAGTTTCTGGGCCGCCGGGCGCATTGAGTTGCCGGCGGCTCAGGAGCCGCTGAACCAGTTGTAGCCCTTGTCCTCCCAATAGCCGCCCGGGTACTCGTTGGTGACGAAGATCGCGGCGATGTGCTTGGGGTTCTTGAAGCCCAGCTTCGTGGGCATGCGCAGCTTCATGGGGAAGCCGTACTTGGGCGGCAGGATCTCGTCGGCGAAGCGCAAGGCGAGCAGCGTCTGCGGGTGCAGGGCGCTCGCCATGTCGATGCTGGTCGAGTAATCGTCGGCGCACTGGAAGCCGACGTACTTCGCCGTGGTATCGGCGCCCACGCGCTGCAGGAAATCGGAAAAGCGCACTCCGCTCCACTTGCCGATCGCGCTCCAGCCCTCGACACAGATGTGCCGCGTGACCTGCGATACCTGCGGCAGCGCGTAGAGCTCGGGCAGCCTCCAGGGCTTCGCGTCGCGGATCATGCCGCCGAGCTCGAGCTTGTAGTCGGTGCCGTCGATGACGCGCACCTCGCTCTCGCTGTAGTAACCGTTGAACGGGAACGGCTTGGTGATCCTGCTGTCCGGAAATTCGGGAGCCAGGCGGCTCGGATCGAAGAGCCAGTCCTGCACGCGGTCGTTCCAGCCCGACATCGTCCAGAGAGCCTTCTGCACGCTCTCGGCGTCGGTGAGCTCGCAGCCGGCCAGCAGCGCCAGCGCGCCGACCGACAGCCCGCGCTTCAGGAACAGCCGCCGCTCGAGCTTCGCCACCTGCGGCGTGCGGTGCGCGAGAAAGCTCTCGCCCATCTTGCGCGTGCGGCTCATGACGCCCTCCGAACGCGGCCCGTAAACATGCTGGGAAAGGTGCGCGGCACGAGGATCACCATGATCACGTGCACGATCACGATCAGCACCACCGCCGCCATGGCGAAGAAGTGCACCACGCGGGCGCCTTCGTAGTCGCCCATCAGCACTGCGAGCCAGTAGAGCTGGACCGGCTTCCAGATCGAAAGGCCGGAAAGAACCATGACGATGAGGGCGACGATCAGCGCGAGATACGCCGCGCGCTGCGCGGCGTTGTAGACCGACAGATCGTCATGCGCGAGCCGGCCGCGCAGCGCAGCGCGCACGTCGCGCAGCACCGCACGGGGCGAGAGCGGCAGCAATTTCCTCCTGAAGTGCCCCGAAATGATGCCATAGCAGACGTACGCCAGGCCGTTGAGGACGAGCAGCCACATCGCCGCGAAGTGCCACTGCAGCGCGCCGGCCAGCCAGCCGCCGAGCGTCAGCTCGTCGGGAAAGGAGAAGTCGAAAATCGGATCGGCGTTGTAGATACGCCAGCCGCTGGCGATCATCAGCAGCACCGCAACGACATTGATCCAGTGAGTGACGCGTACCACTAGAGGATGCACAAGGTCTGTCATGCCCGCCGCCATGTCGTTCCTCCTGGACTATCCTCCAGAATAATGCCTTTTTCCAGCAGTTCCCGGCGTATGTCGTCCGCCCCCGCGAAATCCTTACGCTGCCGCGCCGCCTCGCGCGCGGCGATGCGCGCGGCGACCCAGCCCCCAGCCTCCCCGCCGCGCAGGAAGCTCTCCGCGTCGCGCTGCAGGAGGCCCAGCACGCCGCCGAGCGCCCTCAGCTGCGGCGCCAGTTCCTTGCGGCCGCGGCCGATCTCGCGCGCGAGCTCGAAGAGCGCCGCCACCGCCTCGGGAGTGCCGAAGTCATCGTCCATCGCCTGCTTGAAGCGGCGAGCATGAGCTTCGTTCCAGTCCACCGGGGAGGAAGCGCCGGTGCTTTTGAGTGCAGTGTAGAGGCGGGTCAGCGACTGCCTCGCATCCTCCAAATGCGCATCGGAGTAATTCAGCGGGCTGCGGTAATGCGCGCGTAGGATAAAGAAGCGCACCACCTCGGGATCGAAGCGCTGCAGCACCTCGCGCACGGTGAAGAAGTTGCCGATCGACTTCGACATCTTCTCCTCGTCGACGCGCAGGAAACCGTTGTGCATCCAGTAATTGACGAACTTGACGCCATTCGCGCCTTCGGACTGCGCGATTTCGTTCTCGTGGTGCGGGAACTGCAGGTCCTCGCCGCCGCCGTGGATGTCAAAGTGCTCGCCGAGCAGCGTGCCGCTCATCGCGGAGCATTCGATGTGCCAGCCCGGCCGCCCCTCGCCGTAGCGCGAAGGCCAATTCGGCTCGTCGGGCTTGGAGCGCTTCCAAAGCACAAAGTCGAGAGGGTCTTCCTTCGAGGCGTCGACTTCGACGCGCTCGCCGGCGCGCAGCTCGTCGAGCGATTTCCCAGAAAGCTTGCCGTACCCGGGAAAACGACGCACGGCGAAGTTGACGTCGCCCGAGGCCGAGCGGTAAGCGAGCTTTTTTTCTTCCAGGCGGCCGATCATGTCGACCATTTGAGGAACGTACTGCGTCGCGCGCGGCTCGTGGTCGGGCTTCTGCACGCCAAGCGCCGCTGTGTCTTCGTCTATATAGCGAATGAAGCGCGCAGTCAGCTCGCCGATCGATTCCCCGTTCTCGAGCGCGCGGCGGATGATCTTGTCGTCGATGTCGGTGATGTTGCGCACGTAGGTGACGCGATAGCCGCTCGCGCGCAGCCAACGTTGCACGACATCGAAGACCACCAGCATGCGCGCATGGCCGAGGTGCAGGCAGTCGTACACTGTCATGCCGCAGACGTACATGCGCACCTCGCCCGGGCGCAGCGGAACGAATTCCTGCTTGGTCCTGCCCAGGGAGTTGTAGATCTTCAGCATGGCTCGCGCCGGCGTGAAAGTTGTGGAGGCGCGGGGGTTAGTCTAGAATGCAGCGCTTTCGTAGGGCCTTGAAAATACTAACACAATGCATAAACCAGCCGCCCCGTACGCCAGCCTGCGCCGGAGCTTGACCGCGCTTTGCGCAGCCGCGCTTTGCAGCGCGCTTGCCGCGCGCGGCGACGACCTCCAGGACGCCTCCAAATTCCTCAAGGCCGGGCAGCACTCGCAGGCGCTGGAGCTCGTCAACAAGGTGCTGAAGGCGAAGCCGCGCGATCCGCAGGCCCGCTTTCTCAAGGGCATCATCGTCACCGAACAGGGCAGCAGCAAGGAAGCGATCGAAATCTTCACCAAGCTCACGCAGGACTACCCGGAGCTGCCGGAGCCCTACAACAACCTCGCGGTGATCTACGCCTCGCAGGGGCAATACGAGAAAGCCCGCGCCGCGCTGGAGAAGTCGATCCGCACGCATCCGAGCTACGCCACCGCCTATGAGAACCTGGGCGACGTTTACGCCAAGCTCGCGAGCCAGGCTTACGACAAGGCGCTGCAGCTCGATTCGTCGAACAGCGGCGCGAAAAACAAGCTCTCGCTGGTGCGCGAACTGGTGCGCGAGCCGACGGTGGTCGCTGTGGCCAAGGAACCGCCCAAGCCGAAGGAACCGGCAAAACCGCCAGAGGTGGTGGCTGAAAAGCCGCCGGAAAAGCCCGCCGCGGATTCCAATGCAGAAGTCCTAAACGCCGTCAACGGCTGGGCCGAAGCCTGGTCGAAGAAGGACGCCAACGCCTATTTGTCCTATTACGCCGGGGACTTCAAGACCCCCGGCGGCGAGGCACGCCCGGCGTGGGAGAAGACGCGGCGCGAGCGCATCGCCGCACCCAAATCGATCGAGGTCGAGGTCGCCTCGCCCAAAGTGACCCTGCGCGGCGACAACGAGGCAAGCGTCACGTTCCGCCAGAATTACCGCTCTGACAAGCTCACCAGCTCGAACATCAAGACCCTGGAGCTGGTGAAGGCCGATGGCCGCTGGCGGATCCGGGAAGAGAGGGCTGGCAAGTGAGGCGCGTTCTGCTTTTCCTGGGGGCGCTGGGCTTTGCCGTCGCGGCAGCGGCCGCGACCCCCGAGGGCCGCCTGTCGGCGGTGTTCGACGCGATCGAGGCGAACCGCGTCGACGAGGCGATGAGGCGCGTCGACGCGCTGCTCCGTGACTATCCCAACTTCCGCCTCGCGTACCTGGTGCGCGGCGACCTGCTGCTCGCGCGGGCGCAGCCGCTGCAGACCTTCGGCAACGTCGTCAAGACGGTGCCGCAGGAGCGCATAGAGGGCCTGCGCGAGGAGGCGCTCGCGCGCCTGCAGGCGATGCGCTCGCGGCCGACCGACGACCGGCTGCCGCGCTACGTGCTGCAGCTTCATCCCGGGCAGAAGCACGTCCTGGTGGTCGACTCGCGCCGCTCGCGGCTTTACGTGTTTGGCAACGACCAGGGCCGGCCGCGGCTGGTGGCGGACTTCTACGTCACGCTTGGTAAGAACGGCGTCGAGAAAACCCGCGAGGGCGACCAGAAGACTCCCATCGGCGTCTACCATGTCACCGCAAACCTGCCGCGCAGCAAGCTCACCGACTTCTACGGCGCGGGCGCGTTCCCCATTGACTACCCCAACGAATGGGACCGCCGGCGGGGACGCAACGGCCACGGTATCTGGCTGCACGGCGTGCCCGCCGAGCTCTACAGCCGCCCGCCGCGCGCGAGCGACGGCTGCCTGGTCCTCGCCAACCCCGACCTCGAATCGCTCGGACGCTATGTGCAGGTGGGGACAACGCCGGTCATCATCGCCGACGCGATCGAGTGGAGCAATGCTGCGTCGGTGGATGCCGAGCGCCGCTCTCTCAACGCTGCGCTCGAGCAGTGGCGCGCGGATTGGCAGAGCCGCGACACCGAGCGCTACCTCGGGCATTATTCGCAGCGCTTCGGCGCAGGCGGCGGCCAGGGCTACACCGCCTGGGCCGCGCACAAGCGCGCGGTGAACGCTGTCAAGACCTGGATCAAGATCGACCTGTCGCGCGTGGCGATGTTCCGCTATCCGCGCGAGGGCGACTTCGTGGTGGTGAGCTTCGAGCAGGATTACAAATCGAGTACGCTGTCGAACACCATGCGAAAGCGGCAGTACTGGATCAAGGAGGAAGGACGCTGGAAGATTCTGTACGAAGGAGCAGGATGAAACTCAGATATCTCTTCGCGCTGTCGACCGCCGCGGTGGTCCCGGCCGCCCTCGCCGCCGAGCCGCAGGTCGACGTGCGCACGAACGTCGGCACGATCAGGCTCGAACTGTACCCGGAGAAAGCGCCGAAAACCGTGGAAAATTTTCTGCAGTACGTGCGCGACGGCCACTACAACGGCACCGTGTTCCATCGCGTGATCGACGGCTTCATGATCCAGGGCGGCGGTTTCGATGGCGGCTTCAAGCAGAAGAAGACGCGCGCGCCCGTCGCCAACGAGGCGCAGGCCGGCACGAAGGGCGGGCTCAAGAACGCGCCAGGCACCGTGGCCATGGCGCGCACCGCGGATCCCAACTCGGCGACGGCGCAGTTCTTCATCAACGTCGCCGACAACGGCTTCCTCAACTGGGGCGATCCGCGCGGCGACGGCAACGGCTACGCCGTGTTCGGCAAGGTCGTTTCAGGCATGGACGTGGTCGCGAAGATCGCGAAGACGCCGACGGGTCCCGGCGGTCCCTTCCCGCGCGATGTGCCGCGCTCGCCGGTCGTCATCGAGTCGATGACGGTGGTCAACGCAAAGTAGTGCGCGCGCTTTTCGCCTCCGATCTCCACCTCAGCGAGGATCGTCCCGAAGCGAACGAGCGCTTGATCGGCTTCCTCGAAGGCAAAGCGCGCTTCGCCGACGCGCTGTACGTGCTTGGCGACCTGTTCGAGTATTGGATCGGCGATGATGACCTTGCCGAGCCCTTCAATGGCGTCATCGCCGGTTTTTTGCGCGACCTGACCCGGCGCGGCGTGCGGCTGCGCGTCATGCACGGCAACCGCGACTTCCTGATCGGGGAGCGCTTCTGCAGCGAAACCGGGGCGCAGCTTCTCGCGGATCCGACCGTCGAAGAGATCAATGGAGTCAAAACTCTCTTGATGCACGGGGATACCCTCTGCACGGACGATGTCGACTACCAATCATGGCGAGCGACCGCGCGCTCGTGCGCCTGGCAGCAGCAGTTCCTCGCGCAGCCGCTCGCCGAGCGACGCAGCGCGATCCTGGCATTGCGCGAGAAAAGCAAGGCGGTCGTCCAGGCGAAGCCCGCCGCGATCATGGACGTGAATGGCGAGGCCGTGCGCGAGGCGCTGCGGCGCCACGGCGTGAACCGGCTGGTGCATGGGCACACCCACCGCCCCGGCCGCCACGCCGTGCAGGTCGACGGGCGCCCCTGCGAGCGCTGGGTGCTGCCCGACTGGTAC
>Ga0209154_1000889_pt1 | contig 18527 bp, 17 predicted proteins | sample GraSoiAngelo_121_FD_185878 | JGI IMG/M metagenome (GOLD analysis project Ga0209154, IMG submission 185878) | Grasslands soil microbial communities from the Angelo Coastal Reserve, California, USA - 14_0919_12_20cm (SPAdes) (version 2) | ecosystem: Environmental > Terrestrial > Soil > Grasslands ... | reverse complement strand
GGGCCAGACCTCTAGTTCAGTGAACCTGGAGGTCTCCTCGGGGAGCCAGGGTGGAACGGTCCAAGTCATGGAGACACTTTCCTACCCATATCTAGGTTCTCCCCGGACGATGTTCCAGTCAGACTCATTTGTCGTATCGGGGATCAACAAACCATTCAATGTCACCGTGTACATAGAAAGAGTCGGCGAATACAAGTTTCCTGTTTTGTTCCCGACCCAGATAAACTCAAGTCGCACTGTCTCCGCCCCCATTGATCCCACGGCGCTCGGTCTAACCTCTAGCTACTTCGACGTGTCCAGTTACGTATTCGCGCCGAGAAAGGCCGACTACAATTATGTGATGCAATTATCCTTTCCTTCCGGGTTCGCTGGAAATATCAAAGTCACCCAGTTTTCCATACAGCTCTACGGGAGTACATGGGGCCTATTCGGCACCGACAGCCAGGGGTACGATGTCACTACCCAGCTCTTGTACGGCGCCCGTCTATCACTGATAATAGGCCTTGTCGCCACTGCCATAAGCATAGGGGTAGGCCTACTCATCGGGCTTATGGCCGGGTACTTGGGTAAACTAGTTGACGAGGTTCTCATGAGGTTCACGGACATGCTTCTAGTCATTCCAACACTGCCTTTGCTCATAGTCCTGGTCGCCACAATCGGTCCCAGCCTTCTGTACATCATACTCTTCTTGGGCTTCTTCGGATGGATGGGCTTCGCCAGGGTGATCCGCGCCCAGGTCTTGAGCCTTCGCGAGAGGCCCTTCATAGAAGCGGCTAAAGCCGCCGGGGCCGGGCCCGGATACATAACCGTACGTCATGTATTCCCCAACATCGTCTCGCTTACCTACGTGAGTCTGGCTCTTTCAGTCCCATCAGCAATCGTTGGCGAAGCCGCGCTGAGCTTTCTGGGCCTCGGTGACCCGAATACTACAACTTGGGGACAGATGCTGGGGAGGGCCGACGCCGCGGGGATTACCACGATTAAGCTAGCCTGGTGGTGGATAATCCCTCCCGGGATAGCAATCGCCTTGATCTCCCTATCCTTTGTTCTGCTTGGATATGCTTTGGACGAAATGTTCAACCCGAAGCTCAGAAAGCGCAGGTAAAACCGATTTCCAGCTTTTAGTAGCTGGGCTCATTACCGAATCCCCAAACCTTATTTTGGCCGACTAGCTCCGCCTTCCCAGGAACCTGTGCTTACAAGTTATGTCTGTTCTCCAGCTTGAAGGCGTCACGACCCACTACCGAACACTGAGGGGATGGGTCAGAGCTGCTGAAAATGTCAGCTTCGAAGTTGGCAAGGGAGAAGCCTTGGGTCTCGTGGGAGAATCTGGCTGTGGTAAGACCACGGTTGCCTTGTCAGTCCTAAAGATCTTGCCGGCCGGCGCTAAAATAAGGAAGGGAAAAATTCTCTTTGACGGCACTGACCTCGTCCCGCTCGGCGATTCTGAGATGAGAAAGGTCAGATGGAAGGGCGTTTCGATCGTATTCCAGGGAGCGATGAACGCGCTAAACCCCGTCTTCAAGGTTGGCGACCAGATAGTTGAAGCGATCAAGCTACACGAGCCCGAAGTCACGAAGGCTGATGCATACAAGAGAACAGAGGCTCTCCTGGAGATGGTTGGTGTCGACGCATCCAGAGTCAACAACTACCCTCACGAGTTCAGCGGAGGGATGCGACAGAGGGCATTGATAGCAATGGCTCTCGCGTGTAATCCGAAGTTGCTGATCGCGGATGAGCCAGGCACGGCCCTCGACGTAATTGTCCAGGCGCAAGTTCTGCAGCTGATGAGAAACCTGAAAGAAAAACTCGGACTCTCAATGGTCATGATAAGCCACGACCTCTCGATCGTGGCTGAGGTCTGCGAAAAGATCGCGATCATGTACGCCGGCAACATTGTGGAATATGGTGATGTCCAAGCTATCTTCGAAGAGCCTCTCCACCCTTACACACAAGGGCTGATAGGTGCCTTCCCCTCGATCAAAGGCGAAAGAAAGAAGCTAATCTCCATCCCTGGACAGCCACCGGACCTCCTCCGCCCGCCGACAGGGTGCCGTTTTCACCCTCGTTGCCCCTTCGCGATGGAGGTTTGCAAGAAGGATGTTCCTGCTCTTGAGAAACAGGGAACAAGAGAGCACTATGTCGCGTGCCACCTATACTAGCGTAATGATCGTCCAAATGGAGTTCGAGTCTTGGAAGACGAAGTAATTATTTCCGCCGAAGGATTAAAGAAATACTTTCCTGTGAAGCAGGGTTTTCTCTCCACAGTTTTTTCGAAAAACTTGCTCTCGGTCAAAGCGGTAGATGGAATCGACCTATTCGTCAGGAAAGGCGAGGTGGTCGGCCTCGTCGGTGAAAGCGGAAGCGGCAAGACAACAACAGGCAAGTTACTGTTACGACTTATCGAGCCCTCAGAGGGCAAGATAGTTTACAAGGGCAAGGACGTTACACATATGACGAGCCGGGAGTTTAAACCCCTCCGCCGGCAGATGCAGATAATTTTTCAGGACCCATTCGAATCTTTGGACCCGAGAATGCTAATCAGGGATATCGTGGCCGAGCCGGTAAGGATCCAGAGAGTGGCCAGGACGGAGGACGAGGTCAATGAGAGGGTGAAGCAGATTCTCCGAGAAGTGGAGCTCCAGCCTCCAGAGGAATTCATGTTGAGGTTTCCCCACGAACTAAGTGGAGGACAGCGTCAGCGGGTGGCTGTCGCTCGAGCTTTCATATTGGACCCACAGTTTGTTGTGGCTGACGAGCCAGTTTCCATGCTGGACGTTTCGATCCGGGCGGAGATACTGAACCTTATGCTCGCGCTGGTCCAGAAGCGGGGAGCCTCTTTTCTCTACGTTACGCACGACCTTGCCCTGGCAAAGCATCTTTGCGATCGTATCGTAGTCATGTATTTGGGTAGAGTCATGGAGATGGGCACTACTGAGACCATTATCAACCATCCACTACATCCCTACACTAGAGCTTTGATAGCTGCGGTGCCAGTTCCGGATCCGAGTTCGAAACGGACAGGCGAAGTGATCAGCGGCGAGATTCCCAGCCCCATTGACCCTCCCCCGGGCTGCAAGTTCCACACCCGTTGTCCGTACGTCCATGCCAGATGCACTTTCGTAGACCCGCCTCTGATAGAGGTTGAGAAGGACCACTGGGTTGCCTGCCATTTGGTTGACATGCCATCTGACAAGTCTGCTCAGTTTGGAACTGCCGCCGTCCAGTCCCTATCCGATACCCTCGCAACTTCTAACTAGAGAGCAAGATTTTTTCTCTGATAACTAAGACCCGGGAGGTAAACAACTCCCAGCCACATCGTTTGCTGCGTAAGGTGACCATAAGTAGATGATCCAGGTTTTTCCGTTGGAAAGCCCTATCGCTCTGTTAAGACACCGCATCTTATCTAAACCAGCGTCATACAACGTTGGAGGCGGGACAGAACGATCCCAGTAGCCGTTGCCGTTGTAGTCAAAGAACTTGATTCGCAAGTCGGTCCGAAGTGGTTGCATCGGCGGAGGAGTGGCTGTCCCATTTATGATTAGGTCGACTCCAGGGTCATAGGCGCCGTCGTTGTCAGGGTCATAAATGACTGTCTCGTTGAGATGGAAGACGCCGTCTCCTTTCTGATCGTAGAACTTGATGCGAGGGTCAAAACTCAGCGTTGCGCCGGAGGGAGGCACGTGGATCTGCTCCTGAGTTGGTACCGGCATTAGAGTGTCGGCCGCTGGGTCATACTGGGAGTTGTTATTCGCATCATACACGATAGCCTCGGCAGGGGCTGCGCAGTAGGTATTTGCCTGAATGGTGGGGTTCGAGATGCAGGTTTCGTTGAAGGTCTGGCCCCATACATTGAAAAAATCGCCGAAGGTGAAAATGGTTGCTTCGTTGGATTGTATCCAGATCGTGCTGCTGGTGTCTCTGGTACTGAGGGGGGAGTAACCAGGAGGTCCCAATACTTCCAGAGTACGATTCAGGCTCCAAATCCCATCAGGGGTCCCTATTCCTGAGGGAAGAGTATAGTTTCTTCCAGGGGGGCGGTAATCGGAAAATATCAGCTTGAGACGCCAATCGATGACGAGGCCAGGATTCCCGTACGGATTTCCAAACTGTAAATACAGAAAAACCGACACGATTGTCACAACGATAACCAAGATAGCCAGCTTCACTCTTGTCCCGGGCCGTCTCCGAAAGCCAGTTCCGCCCGCCAACAGCCCGGTCTCCATTGTTCATACAGCACAGTTTCCTTTAAGAGCATCGGCGTCCATCCAGGAAATGGACGGCTAGGGCTCGGAGAATGCGGATTCTAACATTCTTCCTACTCACCATGCTGTTAACGATAGTTCTGTCTTCCCCGCCTGGACTCCTCAAGGTTGCAAGTGCTACGGATTCACCGGCCCTCTCAGCTTCTCTCTCAAACGGTTTTGCCTCAGTATCAATAGCTCTCCATGTTAACCAGAACCTTACGTTCCTCGACCGAAGTTTCGAACTTCCACAATTCAATGGATTTTTGGTAGGCCAAAACGCGACCGCGGTCTCAGCGATCGTACAAGACTCTCTACGGGCAGAGAGCTCGGGAGCCAGCGTCTCTAATCTTAGTCTCGGTTTGTCATCATCGCCCCCAACGAATGGCAACATTCTCCAGTGGTTCAATGTCTCCCTACAATTCCAAGTCAGGGGAATCCAAACCTCGCAGAATGGCAATGAGATAACTGACATGTCTTGGAAATCCTTCGTCATATCCTCAAACGTCACCATAGGACCTGTCGAAGTGAACCATATAGGAAGCGCTTACATGCTCGATGCCGCGCAATTCATCGCGTTACTCGAGGCGCCAGCGCAAGGAACCTTTGCCTACAGAAACCTGATCAACGACAGGATTGTGACTCCGGTAGGGCTTTCTTCTGCCATCTCGAAGGTTCAGCTGTTGAACTTTACAAGATTTCTCCCTAACGTTGACGCTTGGCAGAAGGGCTACGATTACGCTTCGAAGTCGGTCACCTGGTCAATGGACGCAGGCCCTGGGCTCGGGTTTGTTGTTCAGCAAACAAATAATGAACCTCACGCAACCGAAAAAATATTCAGCGGAATTTTCTACAGCCTCGTCGCAACCGTTTCCGCCCCTGCAAAGTCCTTTGCCCAAGGAGACTCGATCGTCACTGCCTTTCAGGACACCTCGGAAACAATAATGGGAACCGCAATTGTCTCAGTCATAGTTCTCGGGTCCTTTGCATACATCTACGAAAGCCGCGTTCTGAACAAGAGCGGCCGCAGGTCGAGACGCTAGTCTGTGAACCTAGTCAATGAGTCGATTAAGATCTCAATTTTGCCATTTAAGCCAGGTCAGAGTCTGTTTTTGAGAACCGGTTGTAGCTGATTGTCGGGATATGTCGAGGATGTTGCCACCAAACAAGTCGGAACATTTTCAATGGTGCGGGGGGTGGGATTTGAGCACCGGTTTACTGGTACGTATAAGCCCGTGAAGTTTTGCGACTAGTCCGACACGAGTAGAATGGGAGGCCGATTCTCTAAGTCTGATTTGGAGGGACAAGTGAAAGAGAAATTTCCCCTGGAAGGTGCCGCGAGATTCGTTGTCTGCCTAAGGGCTAAGAATAATGTCCCGACAAGGCTGTCAAAGAACCAGGTGAGTATTAATGGCGAACGGCGGAAAGCCATCTTGAAAAAGGCCGCGACCCAAGGGGTTAGAGGTCAAGCCACCTCGCCAGTTCTCGCTGATCAGTCCGGGCCGGCCTATCAACCACACGGCCGATCCGACACGCTTTCCCAAGGCTCTCTTTTTCTTTGCATGATCTCCTCCTTTGGAGAACACATGCTGGCTGAACTGAGTCCGTGGGAACCGTATCCTAATCGGGGCAGAAAAATAGCGCAAGAAATTACTAGCTAATCCCCCCAAAAAGAACGGTCGGCACGCAGCTGGCCAGTCTCGACGCTACTTTGCAGGGCGGTAACGTACTTTCTGGACGTCCTTGGCACAAGCGCTAAGTACTTATCGCGGACTGGCGAAGCATAGTTGAAGGCGCCGTTGAGAGTAGCTCTCCATTTTTTGGTCGCCATATTTGTAGCACTCGGCGTGTTGAGCGGCGTGCCCCTGACGATTTCTCCTGTCAGCGGGGACCTGACCGGGCTGGTCTGCATAGCAGCCTCGGACTCGACGAGCTGTCCGGATAGTTCTCCTAGTCTAAGCGCGCCTAGCGGGACCACGTTTTCGGTAGCTGTCAACATTCAAGGCTCAGACTCCCTCGACGGCTTCGATGTCAACGTCACGACTGACTCCAGCGTTCTCAACCCCCTCAGCATCGACCTTAGCAACACCGTCATCCCAGCCAGCGTCCGTTTCGTCGCGGTCGATTCCACTGGCTCTGTGGGTGGCGTTGGCTTTGCTCATCTCACCGAAGTCGGAATCAGTTTCCAGACCGTTGCTCCAACAACCGGCACATTGTTCCGGATCAACTACCAAGTGGTAGGGGCCGCTTCGAGCAGTACTGGCTTCAACTTCCAATTGGTTCAGGTGGCTGGGCCGGGCGCGGTACCCGAGTCAGTCCAATCGGGTGTGTTCACCGTTCAGCCTCCACAGCCGGACTTCACCGTCTCAGCACTCCCTGTCGTGCTGAACGTTGCACTAGGATCCACGCTAGCGTCGACAATAACCCTGTCAACCGATAACGGCTATTCGGGAAGGGTAGATCTTTCAGCGACCGTTTCGGATTCCGGGATAATCGCTGTCTTGTCGAACAGCACTGTCACGCTCGATCAATCATCGGCGAATACTCGGGTCAATATTTCTTCCTCCCGGTCCATGCTTCCCGGAGACTATTTTGTAACTGTGACAGCTACTGACGGCTCGTTGTCGCATTCCGTGGACCTTGTAATTATCGTCAGCGATTTTCAACTCGGAACCAACCCTTATTTCTATATAGTTACTGGGGGAGCGGGTGCTAGTCCGCCACCAAGCTTCTCGGGAAGCGAAGACATATTCGTATATGATATTCTCGGGTTCACGGGAGATATCACGCTTACTGTAGCTATTAGTTCAACTCTCAGACATGGCCCCACCGCATCTCTAAGCCCTGCATTCCTGTTCCTTTCAGGAACTAATGCAGGAAGCATTTTTACGCTGACTGTAACGGCGCTAAACAACACTCCAACAGGCACGTACCTGATCAATGTCACCGGTACTAGCGGGCCACTGTCTCACTCGCTGAGAACCGCGGTAATCATCTGTCGATTCAGTTGTCAATAGCCGCGAAAATTGCCATCTTATAGTGATGGGCTCGGGCACACTGATGAACGTGACCTTATGACCAGTGTGGTCAGGAGCATACTGAACTTCTAATTGATAGGAGACAAGATACGTGGATACCAAGACTAAGCCAGCAAGGCTCTCCAGCTAGCTCCGTTGCCAATGCATTATTCTATTATCAAAGAGCGAAACCGGGGCCCCTGGTGGAAGGTAATCCGGAGACACAACAAGTCTTTTAGCTCTTCTCTGTGTGGCTGGTTCGGGTCAACGGGGTGGTGGGTTTACGGCGAGGACTGAAGACTCGTTCCTTCTTGCTGGTCGCAATAGCTCTCCTTATGGCTCTTCCAATTCTGCCAGCGCATTCCATCAACACTTCAGGCAAATACTTCGACCATATCGTTGTGATTATGCTTGAAAACAAGAGCCTGTCTCAAATCAACTCTGTCAATACGCCATACCTTCATGGTTTCGCTGTGCAGTATTCCAATGCGACGGAGAGGACAGCTATTGACCATCCAAGCGAGCCTAACTATCTTGCACTTGGCTCTGGCCTCGCTGGCGATTGTCTAAACCCAAACATTAACATCGGTGGGTGCATGCCTGGTAGCGGTGCTAGCGGTCTCTGCGACACGCAGGGAACTGTGCCATCCGGAACGTGCAGTAGCGCGTCTTACAATGGTTCAGTGGGCGATTGTTCACCAGACAAAACCGGGTCCTGCTTCATGGGTGAAGATACAAATCTTGTAGATCTTCTTGGCAATAGTAGTTTGAGCTATTCATTCTACCTAGAGGGCGAAACAGACCAAACATGTGGCACCAGCTTCACTACGGCATATCATGCTTGGCCACTCTTCTTCAACGACTTTGTTCAGCACACAGAAAAATGCAACAAGGTTCATTCCTTTGTTACTACCAATCCCACGGGGCTCATTTCAAATCTTAACAACACCATGGATAACCTGATCTGGGTGAACCCGGACAACAGCCACAACTGCCATAACTCCGGAGACTATAGCTGTGACTCGTACATGAGTACTTTGATTCCATCAATTCTTACCACGAAGATGTTTGAAGATACGAGAGCTGCTCTTCTTGTTACCTTTGATGAGGGTGGCACTGGAAATAATTATCCTTCTGATTATGTATACACCGTCTTCGCTGGCCCCGCGGCAAAGCCGGCCTATAGCGCCGCGACCTTCTACACCAGCTATTCGATTCTGAGGACAATAGAAGATAATTGGAATCTTTCACCACTTCAATCAACTGATTCAAATGCTTCAGTAATGTCGGAGTTCTTTACCGGGGTGGGTAACTTTGGAGCCTGTGGGTCACTGCCATCAAGTTGGTATTGTCAGCCAACAAAGAACCAAGGGAGTGGCACGGGGTCTTCGACGATCGAAAGTAATGGTGCATACCGGAGTGTTCTGTCAAATGAGGCCGGTGATAGCAATAACTTTGCTAATTCGACAATACAACGAGGAACTTTTCCCTGGACTGGCGCGGGCAGTTGCTCATCTGCTTCCGCCCCGGCAAGCGGGGTCTTTGGCCAAAGCACGGGTCAGGTAAGTGCCATTTTCGACGCTTTGTCTGTGCCAAATACTGGTAGATTCCACATTTACGTGGCATTATACTACTGGCTTTCCAGTTCTGCCAGTGTTGGTGGTCATACATCGCAGTGTCTCGACACTCATGTTCGTGTCGAGTACAAAAGCGGTCAGTTCACGAGTGCAATTAACAGTACAAGTTCAACTGCTACTTGGTTTGCGAGTGGCACGGCCAGTGCGTTCGGCTGGAATAGAACTATTGGTTCGATAAACACGGGCGAAATCGTAGACCTGTCGGCAGATGTCAGTAGCCAATGTAAACAAGACGAGATTGCCTGGGGCATTTCCCTAGACCACACATGTCAAATAGCGGGGGTTGAAATTGGCATCGAGGGCTTCGGTTTTACAAGCCAGACATTGAACGTTCTATGGCTTCACCGTGAAGCAGTATGGACAACATTCCATGCCTATCAAGGAGACATCAACGAAGACTGTGCGATAAACGTCCTTGATTTGGCAGAAGTAGCTTATCAATACAACACCGAAGCTGGAACAGCTTTCTATAACCGTTACTCAACTGATTTTGTGGGAAATGCCCAAGGCCGCACTACCGGAGATGGCATCGTTAACATCTTAGACTTGGCAAAGGTTGCAATTGATTACGGGAATAAATGCTCGTGAAGACAAGGTTCAAGTTCCTCATTGCGGCGGCAATCCTGCTACTCGTCATTGGAACAGTCCCATTTCTCCATGCTTCCGTATCCAATTTCAGTCTGCCGAGCAAAACAGGGACGTGTCTTGCAAAAGGCGCTAGCTTCACGATGCCTCTTACAGCAAGCGTGCTCACAAACGTTATGGCTTGGCAGATCAACGTGACCTATACAAGTTCTGCAGTGAACATGACCAGTTTCACACTCGGCTCCGCGTTCACCGGGTCTAACACTGTAACGACTTCGAAGAGTAGCCCTGGCATTGTGAGCATAAGTTTCACTTTCGAGAACAGTGCAACTATCACAGCCACTAGCACTACGACGGTTGTGACGTATACGTTTAGAACGCTCGTTCAAAGCGCTGGCTCGTCATTCCACATTGTACTCTCTTCAGAAAATCCAAAATTCGGTACTATACTGCTTGGCCCTGACCCGAGCACGGTCCAATCCTACACAACAACAGATGGTGTTCTTAGCTGTTTTCTCTCTCCTACTCCATAAACTTCAGAGGGGTCTCCGAAATAGTGGGTTTTCTGGTTATTTGTATGTACCAGTAAATTGGTGCGGGGGGTGGGATTCGAACCCACGAAGGCCTTCGCCACAGGGTCCTAAGCCCGAGGCGGGCGCTTCTTCGCGCTCACTGCCCATTTGACCTGGCTATGGTACCCCCGCGTGATGGTGCTCCGGGCGGGACTCTCCGCGGCAAACGACCGCCTTTGAACCCGCGATCAACGGCTCGGGAGGCTACGATTCTCCGCCGCTGGCTGGTTATTCGCTCGACTGGCCACCCGCGCCTTATTGTCGGGCTAAGGCCGCTATGCTAAACCGGGCTACACCACCGGAGCATCGTCCGGGACTCTGACTCATAGTCTATTACCCTTTTTGTCAGACCAGAGCATAGTTACGACGGTTTGGAGTTCTCCCAAAGGAACTCGAAATAGCTTTTTCCGAATTTCACCAGTCCCACATGATCAGATGATATGGCTAGGGTAAGTCCTTTCTCGGGCTCTTCTCCCAGTAGAAGGATGATCTCGTTACTGTCGGAAATAATTCCTCCCCCGAACATTTGCTCGCGGACCCTGATCTCTGCCAGCCCTTTCAGCTTCCTCGTCACCTCCTTGCTGATCATGCTCGGAATCATAACTGAGACTTTGACACCTCGACTGTTCATGAGCGACAGTAGTGGCGTGGCCATGGAAATCACCGAGTCGGGAACTATCGGCATTGCAACGAGCAGTTCTCTCCTTGTTCTGCCTAGCGTCTCTTTGATTCTGTCTAGAATATTGTTCTGTCCTCTAACGATCCATATGTCCGGCCTTTCTTGGACTCTTTTCTTCTCGTAGAGGGGCTGTAGCTCCGACATTGCATCCGTCTGGCAGGACTTAAGCGTGTTCTCCATTCTCACTCTGGAGGATTCGAGGGCTGTACTGGGAGGTTTGGGAAAATACTTACTCGGTCTGCCCTGTTCGCTTTCTACCCAGCCTTTTCTCTCCAGATTGCCCAGTATTTCGTATATCTTCGAGTAGGGAATCGAGGCTGTAGTACTCAGCTGGCTCGCGGGCATCGGTCCAGATTCCACCAGGGCAATGTACGCTTTGACCTCGTATTCTGTGAGCCCGAATTCCTTTAGGGCCCTCCTAGTTGTTTCGGAGACCATTATGACATCTTCTTTCTCTTCGAGCTAATTGAACGACCTCACGCTGCACCGTTGAAGGAGGGTGTAAATAGCAAGAAAGGCTTCATGATCGTGTTTCGAACTGTGGCGTATCGTTTGGTCGATAAGAACCTAGTCTTGGAAAAGCTGAGGGGCGTGCTGGACCCGGAGATCGGCCGGAGTATAGTTGATCTGAAAATGGTCCGAGATATTTCAGCTAGCGATGGGAACGTCTACGTGAAAATTGCCCTGACCGTTGCACACTGTCCGCTTGCAAAGACCCTCCAGGCAGATGTCGAGAATGCAGTGCGAAAGCTCGACGACGTACGATCGGTGAAAGTCGAGACAACGACCATGTCCAGAAAGGAGTTGGAGGAGTTGAAGCAACAGCTACAACCGGGAGCAGGCCCCTCAACCCCGTCAAGGGGTGGCCCCGGGGTTGGACCTGGGATTGAACGTCTCGGAAAGCGGGGCGTCCGCAGCATTATCGCCGTCATCTCGGGGAAGGGAGGCGTTGGAAAATCCTTCGTCACCAGCATGCTAGCATCAGTGCTAAAGAGAAGTGGATACGAGGTAGGAGTCCTGGACGCGGACCTCACTGGTCCAAGCATCGCCAAGGTACTTGGTGTTTCCGGTAAGCCGTACAAGAGTCCCGGAGGTGGAATCGTGCCTCTTAGGACGAAAACCGGAATCAAGGTCATGTCAATCAACCTTGTTCTGGACGACCCTAGCATGCCTGTGGTCTGGCGAGGTCCAATCGTTAACAGCGTAATCCGACAACTGTACTGGGACGTCGATTGGGGCGATCTCCATTATCTTCTCGTGGACCTTCCGCCAGGGACCAGCGATGCCCCTCTAACCGTGTTCCAATCTCTTCCGTTAGACGGCGTCATCGTAGTTTCCTCGCCACAAGATCTCGCTTCAATGATCGTCTCAAAAGCAGTGAATATGGCCAAGAAGATGGACGTCCCAATACTTGGTCTAGTTGAGAACATGAGCTATCTCAAATGTCCGGGTTGTGGGAAGACGACGAATGTTTTCGGAGAGTCCAAGGGAGAGAACCTAGCTTCGAGCCTTGGGGTGTCGTTCTTAGGCGCCATTCCCTTAGACCCTGCCATTGCAAGATTGTCCGACGAGGGGAAAATCGAAGAGTATTCCAACTCAATAATCGAAGGCATTGTGAACGAGCTCAGAACCCGAGCCGCCAAACAGGTTGAACACCTAACCCAAGGGCTTCCAATCGCCTGGTCTATCGAACCCTGACGGTAACTCGCCTCTCTACTTTAGAGGCTATTGCGAGGCCGCGAATCTTTTAACGTAGGTTCCACCACACATAGGCGGTTCAGGGACTCGAGGTCATGGCAACAAAACGGCGAGCCGTTACTCGAATGGCTAAGAAATCAGGGAAGAAGCTTAGGCAGGCAAAAACTGGGAAGGCTGGTCACTCTCGAAAGAAAGTAGAGGTGAGGAAATCTCCACACGTGCTCACACCGGTCGCGCTGCCGCCCCTTGGCGTCGAACGACCAATTCGGGAGCGGCCGAGGATAACGGTCGAAAATATTCGTGGCGACACCGCCATCGGAGACCTTCTTGTTACTTTCCCTCGAACAAGAGATGTTTTGGTTAGGAAGGGTCTGAGGCTGGAAGCGGAGGACGCCGGAGATATCTACATGACCCTCGATGCTTTCTCCGCCATGAACGGGTTGAAAGCCGAGAGTCTCGTCCAGGAACTCGTTGAGGTTGCCAAGGAACCTCCACCTCAGCAAGCGGTGACCCAACTCGTCGCACCCTCCGCCGCTTAGATCAACTTTCTCGTTTCTGGATATCTCCAGACCGGCGAAAAACTTGGTAGTCTAGAAAGTCATCAGTGTATGAATTTGGATGTTCGTGCACGAATTCTCATCTCTGGACTTGTGCAAGGCGTTTCTTTCGTCGCGGGATCGCCGACTTGGCAAGGCAACTGGGTGTTACGGGCTGGGTGAGAAATCTTCCAGACGGTGGCGTTGAAGTGGTTTGCGAGGGAGACAAGAACGAGCTAGACAGGGTCATCCAGTTCTGCCGTGTTGGTCCCTCTGGGGCGAGAGTAAGGAATGTTGACGTAGACTGGTTCGATTTCAAGGACGATTTTCGAGGGTTCAAAATAACTCGTTAGTTTAGTCCTGCGTTGTATACTACGATTGTGTGCCCAATGAACCAAACTCGTCATAGTACTTTCGAGCCACGTTCACAGCCTCATCACTCTTTTTGAGAATGGTTTGGTACTCAGGATGCGAGTCGCCGGCGAACAAGGCTGCCTTTTCGAAGTATTTCTTCACTCCATCGAGGTCACCTTTGTACAGAGAGATTCCGCCGGCAATCCTATAGCCCACTTCGGCTCGCAACTTGTTTCCTTGGGCCTCGAAGCTTTGAGCCTCGGTTAGCACACGGTCAAGTGGAGTTGTGATTTTTTTCGGGTCGAGGAACATGAGGCGGGACATTGCTGCGTATAAGTCGCCGTCGCCACCGCAGAGCTCTTTTAGTCTGTTGGCCACCACGGACTGCGCGTTGATTTCGAGAGAGGGGTCTTTCTGTTTCGGCTTGCCAAAGCCTAGCTTCAAAGTACTCAGGGTCTCCAGGAGGGGTCGTAAGCTCTTTAGTGAACAATTTAAGAATTGACTCTTTTTGGAGACGGGGCGGGAATGGACATTGGGAGGCTCGGTAAGTGAGTGTTGAAGACAAGATGATTCGGGGAAGAGAATCTAAGAATAAGGCCCGTAGGCGAAAGAGAGGGCCCTATAGGAAATCCTCCAGCGGAAGGGTCATCAAGTACTAAAAGCGGTCCCGCCGCCACCGAAACTTCGTACAGTTACACTCTCAAACAGGTCAGCATCTCGCGGGCACTGGAAAAACCGTTGAAACTCAGATTCCGAGAACGAGGATTATTGAAGCCGAGTGACCAATCTAGTCCTGGATAGGTATCTTTCGATACTTTGCGATGCTGCTGGGTTCAATACTGACAGTGTCGGCGCAGCTGTGTTGCCCGAAACAAATCGTGCAGTGCTCCACATCCCAACTAGGATCCACCTTCCTGCAAGTCTCGCACATCAGGCCTAATGCACGAATGTCGGTACAGGCCTGGCAAAACTTTCTTGAGACGTTCAGTGGGCTCGGGTCCCCGACCAGTGTAGAAGCGATATCCCTGCTAATCTGCCGGACCTCGGCGGCAGATTCAAGGTCTACTGCTTCTCCGCGAACCTGGTGCCTGTATTTGCTGACTGCCGCTTGTGTAACTCCTAGTCGCTCTGCCACTAGTTCCTGTTTCATCCCATAACCCTCTATTAGCTCACGGGCTATCATGGCGCGCAATGCCGGAATGACGGATTTCGCTGCGACTTCGCAGGGAATGATCAATAAGAGGCCAAGACGGTACCGTCTTGGAATCTATTTAAACATGACTTATGTCATAATCTTCGAAGACAACCGCTCCCGGCGAAAATCGCCTATAATCCACCCTGATCTCAATTCTGGGACCCCCTTGAATCTTTCGCCAAAAATCCTTCTTGACATTGCCAAAAAAATGGGCAGTTTTCGCTATTCGGTTCAAGTCAATTTCGTGCTCTGATCTGCTGGACTCTCAACACCAGACGACGAATCGTCTGAAACAGAAGGGCCTGGAGCAAGCATCTCAGGAACGTACGAGTGGAAGAGCGCATCTTCATGCAAGCTCGAAATAACAGTGACAATCGACACCTTGCTTACGCTGGCTCCTCGGAGCAGACGCCGAGGCAACCAAGGAACCTATAAATCAAAACACGCACTTTTAGATTAAGGAACCCCATGGTTACCGTCGAAGCGATCGAAAGAGAGCTTGAGAAGGTTGTCGACCCAGAGATCGGGCTTCCGATCACAGAGATGCATCTCGTTGACGAGATAAACATTCAGGACAACGGGGAGATCCTCATCAAGTATCATCTGACCGCGCCGTTCTGTCCGCCGATCTTTGCAGAAGACATCGGAATGAACATAAAGACACTGACGGCCAAGCTTGAAGGAGTAAAGAAGGTTATAGTTGTCCTCCATGGACACGCCCTCGCAAACGAGATCAACCAGAGAGTAAACCCCGGCTACACTCCTCCGCCCGCTCAGCAAGCTTCACCCCCTCAGACTAAAGCATGACTCAGTCACAACCTAACTCATGACTCCGTTTCGTCGAAGTTCTTCCTGAAGGATCTTTCAAGTGTTTCCTCGTCGAGGCAAAGGAAATTCTATTGCCTAAATTCGAGGGCCAATACTACGCCCTAGAGGAAAGGTCCGCTCATCTGGGGAGGGCCCCTCCCCGGAGCATGGAAGATTGAGCGATTACATATGCTTGACATTTCGCATAGTTTAGCCTAGCAATAGGACTGCCCGATGCACCCTGATCTAACTATGCCTCTCTAGAACACATGCGGTAAGAGTCGCGAGCCGCTCTGTCTTCGTGGTCAAAGTCCCGTTAACGCTTTACCTAAAAGCATCATACAAGAAGGCTCCCAGCAAACCTCCGAGGACTGGTCCGACGACATATATCCAAAGGTTTCCCAGCGGGGTCAGACTAAAGGCTGCTGAAGCTAATGTGGGCCCCCATGTTCTAGCTGGGTTGAGAGACGCTCCGGAAATGGGGCCGAAAATCCAGACGATGGCCGCTAGAGCGAATCCTATGGTGACTCCTGCCCGACTCGGGTCCGCAGTCTTATCCGTTGCCCCGAATACGGTGAAGACGAGAATGGCAGTACCAATCACCTCGGCTAGAAGTACGGCGCCAATGCCGAATTCGGGGCTTGGAATGGTATCTCCAAGAAAGGTTGAATGAGCGGCCTGAACGAGTCCTCTGTTATTGCTGGATGTCCACAACGCCAGCTGGACGAACCCCGCAACCGATGCGCCCGCAAGTTGGCCAAGAATGTAGGGCACCACTTTCTTTGTCTCTATCCTCCGGGTAGCCCAGTGAGCGATTGTGACCGCAGGATTGATGTGAGCACCAGTCAGCCTGCCTATGGTATAGACTGCCAGTAGCAAAGCCACCCCGTGGGCAAGACCGATAAAGCCCAGACCTGCACTCGTGATGGAGCCATCGAGAAACGTCACCGCTATAATTGTCCCAGGACCAATCATGGTAAGAAGAAACGTCCCGTAAGCCTCAGCCAACGCCGCGCGTCCCGTCCGATTCATTGCGAAACGATTTCACGATGGACTCCGTATATAGCGCTTGTTTTCCAACGGGGCTTTGCTTCGCAGTCAGCCCAGACTGGCGCTCATTCTCAACCTAGGACCGCGAACCTCGTGGGGCAAAGAATTTTCTATAGTGGACAATCACATAATAGTGCGGGAATTTGACAGTAACAAACAGTTTCACCTGGATGATTGGCGGTCCCCAGGGTAGCGGGATCAACTCAGTTGCAGAGAACTTTGCAAAATCATGCATACGAGGGGGGCTTCACATATTTGCCAACATCGAGTACCACTCCAACATTAAGGGGGAGCATAGCTACTATAGGCTCAGAGTAGAATCAAAACCGCCTCGCTCCCATGTGGACTGGGTAGACCTTCTAGTTGCCCTCGATAGGGAAACAATCTTTGGCGACCTGAACAAGGTTCACCCGACGCATCGAGGTCACAGGCACGAGGTTAGCCCTGGCGGCGGAATAATCTACGACCGCAGTCTGAACCTGACACCTGAATCGTTCGGAAGAGATGACATCAAGCTCTTTCCTATCCCGTACATGGATCTCCTTGTTGACGCTCTGAAAGAGTTTGGAAAGGACAAGGAACTCAGCAAGTACCAAGTAATGGTCAACACGATCGCCTTAGGCGCCTCGCTGGGCCTTGCTGATTACGACTTCGACCTCGCCACCGAAGCTATCAGAGAAGGGTTCACGGGACGAAAGGCCGCGCTTGGCGACCTGAACGTCAGCGCCGCAAAACACGGATACGACTACGCGAAAATGAGTTTTGGCGAAGACGCCTTTCCAACAAAACTTCGAAAGCAGCCATTGTCCGGAAAGCGAATGATGATCAGAGGCATCCAGGCAGTAGCCATCGCCAAACTCAAGGCTGGATGCGGATTCCAAACCTATTACCCGATTACTCCGGCAACGGACGAGAGCGAATACCTAGAATCTCACCAAAAAGACTACAACATGATAGTGGTGCAAGCAGAGGACGAGATATCCGCTATCAACATGGCGACAGGGGCCGCGCATGCAGGTCTCAGATCTTCAACCTCCACCTCTGGACCAGGATTTTCACTTATGGCTGAAGGGCTGGGATGGGCAGGAATTACCGAGGCGCCCGGGCCCGTTGTAGTACTATACCAGCGAGCAGGTCCTGCAACCGGGTTACCGACTCGGACTGAGCAAGCAGACTTGAGATTTGCACTCCATGCTGCCCATGGAGAATTTCCCAGGATAATTATCGCACCGGGAGACGTGGTCGAAACCTACTACGACACGTTCGACGCTTTCAACTATGCCGAGCATTATCAAGTACCTGTAATACTGCTAACCGACAAGTTCTTGGCAAGCACCTACCAAGACATAGCTCCATTCAACGGCGACAACCTAAAGGTCGATCGGGGAGACTTAGTCCGAGAATCAGATCTTGCCACCGGCACAGATTACAGGCGCTACCGCTGGACGGAACTGGGCATTTCCCCCCGAGCAATTCCAGGCCAGAAAGGTGGAATCTTCTGGACAACTGGAGATGAACACGATGAATATGGCCATATCACCGAGGCACCGGATATCCGAATCAAGATGATGAGGAAGAGAATGAGAAAGATAGAGCTGGCGGGACAAGTCATTCCAGATTCAAAAAAGGCAGCTTTACACGGACCCAAGTCCGCTCCCATTACACTCGTCGCCTGGGGATCATCAAAGGGAGCTATACTCGACGGAATGGAAGACCTCAAGAGCGACGGGATAGAAACAAACTTTCTGCAGGTGCGATATGTCAACCCTTTCCCAACTGACTTCGTCCAGCAAGTACTCGGTTCTGCCCGGAGAAAAATAGCAATTGAAAACAATTACTCGGCTCAGATGGCAGGGTTAATCCGCGAAAAAACCGGTATAGGAATGGACAACACTATTGTGAAGTTCGATGGAAGACCATTTTCCCAAAATGAAATCTATGAAGGCGTCAAAGACATAATAAAGAACGGAATGAAAGAGGTTACCGTATCTCATGCTTGAGCTAAAGACGTACCGAACACAGGTTCATAACGACTGGTGCCCCGGTTGCGGCGATTTTGGAATCGTCAACGCGATTCAGATGACCCTTCTGGAAATGCAGCTAGAACCCCATAGGATCGCAATCTTCTCGGGAATCGGATGCTCTGGTAAGAC
>Ga0209154_1000887_pt1 | contig 18567 bp, 22 predicted proteins | sample GraSoiAngelo_121_FD_185878 | JGI IMG/M metagenome (GOLD analysis project Ga0209154, IMG submission 185878) | Grasslands soil microbial communities from the Angelo Coastal Reserve, California, USA - 14_0919_12_20cm (SPAdes) (version 2) | ecosystem: Environmental > Terrestrial > Soil > Grasslands ... | reverse complement strand
GCTCGGTCTGAACTCTATCCCGCCCTTCGATTCAACTCCTCTCAGATATTGAGCGAGCGCTTGCCGATGCTCGAGGAACGCTCTCACGAATTCGCCACCCAACCGGTCGCCACGGTTGGCACGAACGTTAGTGCGGTCTTCTTGAACAAAACCAAAACGGCACGCAAAAACCGGTTCCCATCGGCCTCCTCATGAGGAACTGGCGCAGATGCAGATGACGGGCATGACTTCCTTTACGGTTACCCGACTGCTCTCGGAGTGGGAACAGCGCGGCATTATTGCCAGCCACCCCAGATCTGTGCTCATCAAGGATCTGCTTGGCCTCAGAACGCACGGGAAGGGCGCGGCCTGATCTCGGTATCCATCCGCTCCGTATCTGCCGCTTACCCGAACCGAGCGGCAGGATAGACGGACACGCGTTGGACGATTGCTTGCAGGCGGAAGCCGAAAATTGGTTCCAAAAACAGAGGATGTGGCTCTGGGGCCCTCCTGAAGCTGCTCCACACCAACCGGCTTGCCACTCGGTCTCTCTATATCGCTGTATTTTGGTTTAGGAGTTTGCCATGGGCCTGCGGCCCAACCACAGGATGAAGGCGCATGGCTAAGGTTTAGTGATTCCAAAAGGGCTAGCCGCGACTTTCGCCGGAGTGGTTGCAATGACCATCGAGTCTCGTACCCGCTATCGCGGGTTTTCCCCTACCGGAGGTTTCTGGGTGATGCCGATTTTTCAGTGGGTTCGCGCTGGAAACTACAGAATTCGCTGTATTGACTCATCCTTCAGCTCACGTTATCCGCTAATAGCACGCGTCAAACTCCCTGGGTCCGAAAGGGTCCTATCCGCACTTGCTCGTGGTGAGAGGTGCTCTAACTGTGGCTAAGCTATTGATCTCGGGGCGAATCAGTTGCTGTGCGTCGTCTTCTTTTGGCGGAGCCCTAGGGCATAAACCTGATTTCCGCTTCCCGCCTCAAGGAGGCGTCGGTTCGGCGGGAGAGGGGAAATCCCGATTCTGCCGTTGACTCAGAAAGATGCGGTTTCGAAAGAAACCTAAGAAAGGGCGGTAACCCATGAGGTTCAAAGCGCTTTGCGTCCTTCTGTTACTCTGCGGGCTGTGGCCTGTCCGAGCCGCTGCCGACAATCGGATCATCATCCGCTCTACTCTTAGCCTCCAGGCGCTTCAGCAAGCTTGCAATCCTCTGCCACTTCCTCTGTTGCCTCCACTCTGCACGGTGGTAGGCGGGCTGGGAGATCCTCAAGCGCAGCTCTATCTGATCACTAGCCCGCTTAGCATATCCAGTCTGGTCAATCTGCTGGGTAATCCGCTGGGTATTATCGATGCCGAACTGGACCAGTTGATCAGCCTGATCGGCGGTTTAAACGTGGTTGGCACGCCGCCTGCCGCCCTGTCGGACTCAGCCCCGGTGCATTACTACAATTCCGACGTCTGGAACGGCTATGCCAACCAGCCCGCGGCAGCAATAGTCGGGGTTCCAACCGCTCACAGCCAGTTTCAAGTGTCGGGTAGTGGTGGGATTGTTGCTGATATCGATACCGGGGTGGATCCTGACCACCCGGCGTTCACGGGCATCCTGCTCCCAGGTTATGACTTCACGCGAAACCAGGCGGATGCCTCGGAGCTAAACGACTTGTCGCCGACGGATTATTCTTCCATCCAATCGCGCTCGCCCTGCCCGAGTTGCCAGCCTGCGATTGTCAATCAATCCAGCGCCGCTATTCTGGACCAGTCGTCCGCCGCCATTCTGGATGGAAACCTTCACCCTCAATATGCGGCATTCGGCCACGGAACGATGGTGCTGGGCGTTGTTCATCTGGTTGCCCCGACAGCGCAGTTGTTGCCCCTGAAGGCTTTTAGCTCCAATGGCACGGGAAACCTCTCTGACATCGTGCGGGCGATCTATTACGGCGTACAAAACCACGCCAATGTGATCAACATGAGTTTTGACCTTGAGACGGCTTCCCCCGAGCTAGACAAGGCTTTGGACTATGCCGAACAGCAAGGTGTCGTTTGTGCTGCGTCCGCGGGGAACGATGGGAAAGAAGAGATGGTATATCCCGCCGGGCTGCAAAGCGACGTTATGGGAGTCGCCTCCACCAACGACCTGGATCAGCGCTCGTATTTTTCCAACTTCGGTAACTCCATCGTGTGGGTGGATGCCCCCGGTGAAGGAATCGTCACCACCTATCCTTTTAGCACCTATGCCGCGGGATGGGGCACCTCCTTTAGCGCGCCCTTCGTTTCTGGAGCGGCTGCTCTTTTGCGGAATCAACAACCCAGCATGAATGAATCGACGGCCGCCGCCGCCGTAGCTCATGCCGTCTATGTGGGCCCGGAGATGGGGAACGGCCGGTTGGACTTGGTCCAGGCACTATCAGCGCAGAGTGCGACCGGGGATTTCTCTGTTTCTGTGTCTCCGTCCAGTCAGACGATCCACCGTGCTAACAGCGGCCGATTTACGGCTACGGTGGGTGCCGATGGAGGCTTCACAGGAATGGTGAGTCTCAGCGTTACTGGCCTGCCTTCTCGCACGTCGGCGAGCTTTAGTGAGGCTTCGCTCACTACGTCCGGCACTGCGGTGCTGACGGTGCGGGTAGGAAAGCATGCAACGCGCGGAACCTACACGCTCACGATAACTGGGATGAGCGGAAGCGCGTCGCACTCCGATACCGTCGGATTGACGATTCGATAGCGGCCCTTGAAGTACAATTCGTTTTCGTGGCCGCGCTGAAGCAGATGATTTCCCGGCTGTGAGTCCGAACGATGTGATCTCATCAGCAATGGGGTCGGCACAATCTTCGGCGCGGTTCAAAAGTTTCGGGAGTGGAGTGGCGGCACAATGCGCGCCGGTCCCTCGCTTTTGAATTGATCTCGTGACCGTGTAACGGCACGCGAATTTCCCCGTCGTAGCCGGCGCGGTTTTTCTCGGATTGAGTCCTGCCCGGAGGGGCGGCTTCGTGGAAGGCTGACGGGGAGTAAATTTCAGGTAGGTTCGTGCTCGCGCCGGAAAGTGACGTTATCCCGTTCGCTCCTCCGCCTCGCCAGCGTCCCGGAAAACCTCTTCTCGAATGATGCGCTCGGTGGCCTGGTTGAGATAAGAGTGGAGGGCCGCCTGTAACTCGATGTATTCCGGCCACAGCGTGCCGTCCACAAAGGACCGGGGGGCGCGCACCATCACCGTGGTGTAACGCTGGCCCCGGTAGCGATATGGCTGGAGCCCGTATCGCCGGCAGAGCGCCAGGAACAGGCGTCTCTGCCATTGATCTGCCATCGAGAACTTCGTCTCGGGCAGAGGTTGGGTTTTGACCGCAGTATCGAGCGCCTGCCGGAGCCGCTCCATCGCGGCGGCCGCCGCCTGGCGTTCACCGGCGGTGGCGGCGCCCTCAAATAACGCGGTAATCTTGCGCAGCTTCTCGCGGAGCTGCTCTTCGGTCATCACCTGTTCGAGTATGCAGGATGGCGAACGGCAGAGAGCGCCGCCGGTTTGTTCCCACGAATCACCTGGTCCTCCGCGACACCAAGCCGGGGAGGCCCACCCCTCCCGGAAAAGATGTTCATCGAGATCCTATGCTCTTCGCTGGCTCCATCCAGCGGTACTCGCAAGAGACGCAAAAGAGGGTCCTCCCGGGGCCAGAAAAGTTTGGGTTCGATAGAGGAACGGAGTTTTCGAGTATTCCATGTTTGGAACTTAACATTTATGGTATAGCATTAGGGTTAGGCGGTATGCCTGCCGTGGGCCGCCTTAGGCGATCTTGGTCGCTCGCAGGATGAAAGCGAGTAGCTATGAAACCCATCATGTGTCCCTTTTGCACCCAATATACTCTCGAACCCCTGCTCAAGCACATCACTCTAACGGCACGGATCGATGGCGATAGTGTGGTCAGCGGAGTCATGGCCTACCGCTGTACAGAGAACGGTCACATCTTCTTCGTTCGCAAGCTTGACGTTGACACCCTGGACCCCGAGCTTCTCAAGCCGGCCGGCTAGTCGTTATCCGGGAAGAGGAACGAAAACGAATACAAGAAGAATCAAGTCGGCCCGGGGTCCCTACTTCCCGAACTCCAGCTATCAAAGAGCAGTTCCAGGAGAACTGGGGCGGGGAGATGACGCCTGAGGAACTGCGCCTGCACCCGTCAGTCGAGAAGGTGCTATCGAACCTGCCGGAAACAGCAAGGGGCGCCCGAGACCAGACGCACTCAGCTCCGGCCAGATTTCTCATTTCTGGCTTTTGCCTGTGTATTCCCAAGACGGATTTAGAGGTTTTTTCCGGGACCGTCGCGTTTTTGCTCCCGACAAGGTTTTGGTTCCTGTCGGATTTCAACTACTGAATGGCACTGGCGACGTTGGAGAACACAGTGTTGGACTTGGTGCCTATCAGCCTGATGGTGCCGACGACTATCACCAGGATAACGGCCAGCATAACGGCATACTCAGCAATGTCTTGGCCCTGTTCGTCTCTCCACAATTCAACGACTCTAGTCATAAAGGTAATCTCCCCAGCCCCTTAACATCATTGTCAGGGAACAGTGAGAATTTGTAAAGCAAAATGCGGCATTTACCCCGTTAAAATGCGGCTATCAGCATTAACGGTCCGGACTCGGTCGGCTTTGCGGGGTCACTTCGGCTTCCAAAAGAGTTCCTCGACGTTATGGAGCGTGTAGGGGTCCAGAATGGCAGGCCGGAAATTGCCGAGGTTCTTCTTGCTCCCCACCAGGATGTCGGGGCTGGCTACGCAGATGATGGGTAACTCGTCCGCCACAATTTCCTGAACGCGGTCGTAAAGTTTTTTCCTTGCCGGGTAATTCAACGTGACAATCTGCTGCTCCATCAGCTTGTCAATTTCCTCCTCCCAGGGCGTCGCCGGCTTCTTTTCGCCAAGATTCCACAAATGGGTAGCCCCGCTCGACATCCAGACGTTCATTTCTGGGTTCGGATCCACGTCGCCGTTGACGAGCCCCATCACAGCCGCTTCATATTCGTGGGTCTGAGTCACGCGTTCGAGGAAGCTGCGAAATTCCAGGGGCACGACACTGACTTCGATGCCGAGCCTCGCCAGATCCTGCTGCACCATGTTGGCGATTTGCATCCTCTGGCTGTTGCTGGAACTGGAGACGATCGAAAACTCAACCAGCTGGCCATTGTGATCCCCGAGCTTGCCGTCTTTGTTCCACGTGAAACCGGCAGACTTTAATAGCTCCCGCGCTCGGTTCAACGACCGTGCCGGTTTGGGAATTTTGGTGTTCAGCCACAACTTATTTCCGGCAGTTACCTGCGCCCACAAGGGTTCACCCCGGCCCTGGTATACCAGCCGCACTATGTCGGAGCGGTCAATCGCGGCCGAAACCGCCTGCCGGAACTTCACCTCACGAAACCAAGCTTGTTTGCGCGCGATATCAGGCAGGCGCCCTCGAGTATCGTCGTTCAGATTGAATAAAATGAAGTTGTATTCCAGTCCCGGACCAAGGTCCTCGAGTGTGTAGCCTCGCGATTGTTGATCCTTGGCCAGAAGCGCGTAGTTCTCTGAGTTGAGACGGCTGATGACGTCGGTGTCGCCGGTCTGAAAACGAATGGCTTCGGCATCTTCGCTGGCCACCACGAGGAACGTGATCTCGTTGAGGTAGGGAAGGCGGTTGTCCTTGGCATCCACCTTCCAGTAGTAGGGGTTTCGCTCCAGCGTGATATGTTCTCCGGGAACGTAGTTCTTAAGCCGGAAAGGACCAAGACCGGCGATCTGACCGGGAGGAGTGGTCAGCGACCATGCCTGTCCGAGCGTGCCATCATGGTAAGCCTTTTCCAGGAGGTGTTTGGGAAGAACGACGACGCTGTCGAAGAGCCGCTCGGCCGCGGCGTCCGGTCGTGCCAGTTTGAACACCACAGTGTAAGGATCGGCCTTCTGAACCGTTATCTTCTGGTCGCGCGCGATTAGCAGGTCGCGCTGGGGAGAGTGGACGTTCTGGTCGAGGTAAACCTGGAAGGAAAACACAACGTCGTCGGCATTGAAGGGTTGGCCATCAGAAAAGCGAATGCCCCGGCGCAGGCGAAGCGCATATTCGAGGCCATCGTTGGAGGCCGTCCACGACTTTGCCAGCGCCGGTTCGGTGCGCTGGGTTACGCGGTTGATGTGAATCAAGTCGGCTTGCGTGCGGTACATCACTTCGCGCGATGGGCGGTCGATCGCGGTCACCGGATTGAGGGTCTTGGCTTCGGCCCGTTGCGAAATCACCAGGCGGCCGCCATACTGGCCGACCTCACCCGTAGTTCTTTGCAGCTCCTCTTTTGCGGCCGCAGCCTTGGTCTGCGCCCACAGGGCCCCGGTGACAAGGGCTAGAAATACGAGAATTAGACGGATGTCCCTTCGCATTGACCTGAACCTTTCCGGAAATTAGTGGCCGAATTCTAGCCGTTCGTGCAGGAAGTCTGCCAGCACCTGATATCCCCAGAACACCGGAACCAGAACCAATGCCGGCGCCAGCATCCACCAGTAGCTGGCGAGAATGTGATATTGCTGCAGGGAGCCCAGCATGTTGCCCCAGCTTGGCACCGGTTCGCCCACGCCGAGGCCGAGGAATGAAAGCGTCACTTCGGCAAGGATGTACTGCGGTATCAGCAGCGCCGCCTGGGTCAAGAAGACTCCCATCGTTTGCGGCAGAATGTGACGCCGCAGAAGGTAGAAATCTGAGGCGCCGAACCCCCGTGCTGCCAGCACATATTTTCTTTCCCGGGCGCTGAGCACAACGCCGCGTATCAACCGGGCCGGCCTCGCCCAACCCACGGTTCCAATCACCACCACCAGCAGGAAGAATGCGACCGTCGGACTGATGTGCAAAGGAAGGAAAGCCCGCACGGCAAACAGCAGGTACAGCCAGGGCATGGCCAGGAATAGTTCCACCAGTCGCATCAGGGTGTCGTCCACAAATCCGCCAAAATAGCCGGACACCGATCCTACCGCCATTCCAAGCGACAGCGATAATGCCGCCGCAATCAGGCCGGCGAGCAATGAAATCCTGCCACCCCACAGCAATCGCGAGAACTGGTCTCGTCCGTAACCATCGGTGCCCAGAAGAAAGATGTGTCCGGGTTCGTCGATTCCAAACCAGTGGCGGCGGCAGGAAAAGCCGAGCAGGCTGTAATGGTCACCGGAGACGAAGAGCCGCACTGGAAATGCGCGCGAACGATCTTCCTGGTATTCGGCAAAGTTGTCTGGAGACGGTATCAGCCCGTAGATGAAAGGCCAGCCGTGCAGGCTGCCTTCCGCATCAACAAAATGCAGACGGGTGGGTGGGGCAAAGGGATGTGCCCGGTCTTGTTCAGCCGGGTCGTAAGGGGCAAGAAACCCGGCGCCGAGTATCGCACCATATAATAAGGAGAGCAAGACAACGGCGATTCGGACCATTCTTTTTCGGCTCATGCTGGTCCCCGGCGGATTCTCGGGTCACTCAGATAAAGCAAAACGTCCGCAACAAGATTTCCTGCGACCAGAAAGAAGGTTGAGAGCATCACGGCGCCGATCACGACGTAGAGGTCGCGCGCCAGGATCGCCTCCAGGAGCATTGGGCCCAATCCCGGCCAACTCATCACGACCTCAACCAGCAGGGAAGCGCTCAGCAAAGTCGCAATGGAGAACCCGAAGAGCGATATCAGAGAATTGGCGGCAGCCGGCAAAGCATAGCGGAAAAGAATGCGGCTCCGCGGAATACCGTGTGCGCGAGCGGACTGGATCGAAGGCAGAGCGAGAGCCTCGATCATGCTGGCCCGCACATGACGGAAGAAAATCGGCAGCGTGCCCAAAACCAGCGCAGCAAGGGGCAAGGTGAAATGTGCTGCGACATCCTTGATCTTGGCCACGGTCCCCAGTTCCGCAAAGTCAGGGGACGTCATTCCACCCGCTGCGAAGGCGTTCGTGCGAATCGCGAGAATCAGAAGCGCCAAGGCCAGCAGCAGGTCGGGGACAGTCAATAGCGCCGACGATCCGGCCACAGTGACGCGATCTCCCCAGCGGTCTCGCCGTTCTGCCGCATAAATCCCCAGCGGGATCGAAATCAGCCAGGCCAGCAAGGCGGAGGTGATGGTGAGTAGGAGGGTATTGCGAGCGCGACTCCAGATTAGTTTTGAAACCGGCAAGCCGTAGGCAAACGAATAGCCCCAATCTCCCTTCGCCACCGACCGCGCCCAGCGCACATAGCGGATCGGCAACGCCCGGTCCAGGCCATACTGAGCCCGCAGGTGCCTAATGGTTTCCGGGGAGACCTGCGGGTTCAGCCGCATATCGCTAAAGAACTCGCCTGGGGCCAGTTGAACGAATAAGAAGGACAGCACCGAAACGCCCACCAGCACCAGGGCGCCATGCAGCAATCTTCGCAAGAGGTAGGCCATCTTTTTAGCTCTGTCCGAGACCTAAAACGCTGCGCCGCCCGGGAATTGCCTCAAGCAGGGCCCGCGTCTCCGGCTGGCATGGATTGGAGAACAAACGGCTCGGCTGTCCTTGCTCGACGATCCGGCCTCGATCGAAGATGGCAATCTCATCCGCCACATGAGCCATCAGGCTGAGATCGTGCGAGATGAACACGTAGGTCAGGTTTTCGCGGCTCTGCAAATCCCGCAGCAAAGCAACCATCTGAGCCTGGATCGAGAGGTCGAGGCCGGTGAACGCCTCGTCTAGAATCAGCAAGCGTGGCTCTAAAGCCAGAGCGCGGGCGATCGCCAGTCGTTGGCGTTGTCCTCCGCTGAACTGGTGAGGGCGGCGGCTCAACCATACCGGGGGCAAGCCGACCTTTTCCATCAGGTGAACGGCGCGGTCGCGCTGCTCGGTTCTGGTCCCGACCGACTGGATGCGCAGGGGCTCAATAATGATCTCCTCCGCCGAGAAGCGTGGGTTTAGGGCAGCAGCCGTGCCCTGAAAGATGAGCTGAATGTGGCGGCGGACCCGCATCAACTCGGGGCCTGATAGACGGAACAAGTCTTGTCCCTCGAACCAGATTCTTCCTTCCCCGGGCTGCTCCAGCCGCGCCATGCAAAGGGCCAGGGTTGATTTGCCCGAGCCCGACTCGCCTACCAGGGCGAAACTTGAGCCGGCAGAGATGACGAGATCGATCCCATCCAGGGCCCGCACAACGAATTTTTCCCGCGAAAATGGCCGCTCGTGGACGTAGGTTTTCCTCAATCCCTGCACCCGAATTACGGGTTCGGTAGTCACCATGTCAGCCACCATACTTGAAGCAACGCACCTTGCGATCCGGCTGCGGCCGCGTTTCAGACGGCATTCGCGAGCCGCAGACATCCATGCGTTCCGCGCAACGCGGAGCAAAGGGGCATCCCGCGGGCGTTTCAGCTGGGTCGGGCGGGCTGCCGGGAATAGCGGAAAGCAAGCGGTCAGGCCCGTTATGCCGCACGTCTTTCGGCACACACCGTAGGAGCGCTAGGGCGAACGGGTGCAAAGGGGAATTTAGAACTTGCTGCGCGCTGCCCTCTTCCACGATCTGCCCGGCATAGACCACCAGTATCCGGTCGGCCATTTCGGCAAGAACCGCTGGATTGTGACTGACAAAGACCAACGCCAGGCTGTGTTCCCGCCGGAGTCGCTTCAGCAGCGCAAGAATTTCCGCCTGTACGGTGGTATCCAGCGAACTGGTGGGCTCATCCGCAATGAGCAACGACGGCCCGCTGATGAGCGCTTGCGCAACCGCAATCCGCTGCTGCTGTCCCCCGCTGAGCTGGTGAGGATAAGAAGCATAGATGCGCTCTACCTGATCGAATCCGACCTCTTTCAAAATCGCTTCTGCACCTTCCCGGCGCTGGCGCGCCGACCAGTCTTTATGATGAGCGGCGGCCACGTCGGCAATCTGCGTCCCAACCCGCAGGGTAGGGTGCAGGGAACTGCCGGCATCCTGAAAGATGAGCGAGACCTCTGCCCCGCGTAGTTTCTCCATCTCCCTCTCAGGTAGATTCGTCAACTCGCGCGATTTATAAAAAATGGCGCCCTTTAGCCGGGATCGAGACGGCAAAAGCCGGAGAATGGCAAGCGCCAGGGTGCTCTTGCCGCAACCCGACTCCCCCAGGATTCCGACAGCTTCGTTCTTGCTGACGGTAAAGCTCACACCGCGTAGAACCTGGGCAGGCGGCATTCCGTCAGATAAATAGTCAACGTGCAGATCGCGAACTTCGAGCAGCGGCTCCATGCACCCCGGATGAGCTGGAGAAGTAGAGTTTATCTTGCACAACTTCCGCGCAATACGCAATCCGGCAGCTTGGTTCGCGCCTGGGCCTCTGTTCTCCCTGCGCTGCGAGAGACACTGGCTGGACAGCTATAACATCGGTTAGCCTGAACTTCTGGACCCGCAGGAGGCAGGCAAGCTTGTACAGCAGAAGGCTAATATCGTGAGCAAGCGCTTCGACCCGCGCGACTATCGCCAGGCCCTGGGCCAGTTCGCCACAGGAGTGACAGTCGTGACCACCCGCACTCGTGACGGCCGCAACGTAGGCGTCACCGTGAATTCGTTTGCCTCGGTCTCTCTGGATCCGCCGCTTATTCTCTGGAGCCTGTCGCGGGAGGCGCAGAGTTTTGCTGAATTCGTCAACGCCACCCATTTTGCGGTCAACGTCCTTGAAGCCAAGCAGCACGATCTTTCGCGACATTTTTCGACGCGAGTTAGGGACAAGTTCGCCGGCATCGACTTCATAGAGGGTCCGTCGCGCATGCCTATTTTGAAGGGAATCATCGCGCATTTTATTTGCCGCAAGGTCAGGCAGGACGACGGCGGAGATCATGTCATCTTTATCGGAGAGGTGGAGGAGTACAAGTACAACAGCGGCGAACCCCTTGTGTTTCACTCCGGCCAGTATCGCATCACTACCCACCATCCGGACGTGGTTGAGTGACTCGAAGCCTTGGGCATGAAAGCTAACCCGGGTGTGGTTGCGATTCTAATCCGAAGTTCCGGAACTTCGGTCTTATGATCCATGGTAAAGGCGATGTTTCGCCAGCTATCGCTTTCTCAACCATGCTCACTCGTACTTGGGCCGTTCACTAGAATCACTAGAACTCCTACCTGGTATCCCTAGTAAACTCCACTTCTCTCTGCGACAAACAGGGGGTAAGCTATCAGGGACTCCGAGGTGAGCAGTGATGCGTCGCACGTGGCTCGTGCTGGTTGGAGTCCTGGCGCTGGCACTCGGTATGTTTGTCAGCCAGCAGGTGTACCGCGCTTCGCAATTTAAGGCCGCTTCCGCGCAGGCTGTCGACGTCGTGGTCGCGGCTAATGGTATCGGGGTGGGCGCAAAGATCGAGGTTAAGGACATCAAGGTGCTGAAGGTCCCAGCCACGGACCTGCCTCCGGGATGCTTTAGCACGAAGTCGCAGCTGATTGGCCGGGCAGTCGTCCTCCCTATTACCAAAGGAGAGTTCATCCTGCCCAACAAATTGGCCGCTCCCAATGCCGCCTCGTCGCTGCCTGGCCTGATTCCACCGGGCATGCGAGCAGTCTCGGTGTGGGTCAACGAAGCGGTGGCGGTCGCCGGGTTTGTGGTCCCGGCAACCCGCGTGGACGTGCTCTTGACCGGCACACCTAGCGGAAATAACGAGCAGCAGACCACAGTGTTGGAGAATGTAGCGGTGATTGCGACTGGGCAAAGGCTGGAACGCAACTTTGCGGGAGAGCCGCAGAGCGTGTCCGTGATTACTTTACTGGTTTGTCCGGAAGATGCCGAGAAACTGACGCTGGCCAGTTCTAAAGGCCGCATTCAATTGACGCTGCGCAACCCGCTCGACCAAGGACAGCCGGCGCAGCGGGACACCCCGCTAAAGCCAATTCCTCCCCAGATTCCTCCAACTTTGCGCTTAAAGCCAATTCCTAACAGAGATTCCTCTAAGCCCACGCTTAAGCAGATTGGCGTAGATAGCGATTTCATTCAGAACCCGCTCAATGAGCGCAATTGACGCGATGTTACGCCAACGACGCAACAACACCTGGCGGAACAATTCTCACTGATGCCCGCGTTTAGCTCATTGCGCTAGACTGTTTCATCTTGAGTCCAATCCCATGACACAAGCCGAAAAGAAGCGCCTGTCTGCCGTTCTCCATGCAACCGAGTATTTGTTTCTTGAAAACATCGCTCTGAAACTAGTGCTGGAACATCGTGCGGTGCCGAATTGGCAGAAGCTGGTTGACCATTTGTTGGCCGATAAAGAGATCCTGGGAGGCGTGCGTCTCACATATAGGGATCTCTACCGGGAAATTGAGGGATCAAGTGATCCGTCAGCGGCTCTGGAGGCATTTCTAGGAAAAATTCCAGCACAGAAAAAGCCGCAGTAGCCCTCGATGCCCTCGATGAGCGTAATGGCGATATTTCAACAACTGCGTCACTATGAATTGAGACCCCGAACGGATTCTGCAGTTCTGAGAACATCTCAAGTGAGGTGGGTGCGGCACTTCGATTCCCGCTAATACCCTTCGATCTTTTCACTGAACAAGAGTTCAATTTCTCACGGTTTCGGAAGCCGAGCTTCTGAGTTCCGTCTGGTCATAGCGTTTCAGGAGCAATCGGCAGGACGTTTGACTCACCCAAGCTGGCCCTCGTTCTGAGCATGCTATTGCGGCTTGTCCACTGGTGCTGGCGGTAGAACTACCTCGCTCAAGTAGCGGACCAGCAAGTCGCGATGGTCCTTGCGGTACTCGTCATAGTCTTTGGCGATTCCAGCGTCGGCTGCATTAATCAAGACGTAGGGCTCCAGCAGGCCCGCCTTCTGTAACGAGACCAGAAACTCCAAATCGGAGTTGAGCTTCTGTCCGGATTTGACCGTTTGCAAGGCAACCGTGGCCACCTCCGACAGCGCCATCGTTTCTTCCTTCAGGGAATGCCGGTACTCTTTTTCGTTTGGGTATTCCTGAGCGAACTTTCTGTTCTGCCACGCAAGATGAACCGTAGGATACCCAATCCACGCCGTGCTCCCATCGTTCATCGGCATATTAGGCGGAACTTCAATCGTAAGGCTACTATTACCGTTCGACGCTGACGTTAGAGGAGATTTCACATGACGGTAAACCGCAGGTTTGTTTACGGCACGGAGAAAGTTATTCACACCCGACCATGGTTGCTGACTGTACGGATTACAGATGACTGCATCGATGAACTTCTCTCGGGCAGCGGCGATCCGCCCTTGCTTCAAGAGTGCGTCGCCCCAGTACCGATAGGCTGTTTCCTGCATCGGGTCAATCTCCGTGGCGCGCACAAACCAGTCTTGCGCGGCTGCAAAATCCCCTTTTCGAAAATCCATGTCGCCAATGAAAAGGGCGGCTAGATAGAGTTTGGGATCCATCGTAAACGCTTGCATATAGGCGTGCTTCGCCTCATCAAATTTGCCCGCCGAGAAGGCCATTTCTCCGTTTTTCATCCACTGATCGATATCTGGATTTGGGGAGAAGGAAGGATCTCTCCCGTCTTCTGGAAGACCCGCAAGCATTGCTGCCAGCAGGTCGCTATTGTCGCCGAGTTCCTTCGCACGCAGGAATTCCTTGCGTGCGCGGACGCGTTCCACCCGCCTCCGGGCGGGATCCGAGAGCAGGGCAGCATAGTGTTGGACACACAACGCAAGCCTCTCCTGGGCGACAACATCTGTAGAAACTACAGCAAGCACCTTCTCAAATAACGGAATCGCAGCCTCATATTTAGCCTGTTCGTAAAGATCCATGGCTTGTTTGCGAGTCGTAGCTGTTTCTGAATCCATCTGCGGAACCGGAACGAGGCCAACATCCCTCGGCAACTGCTGGGCCTGCGCGCCATTGGAGAAAACAGCAACGACTATAAGAGCAAAGACGGCAGTCAACACGACAGCACTTGTTCGTCGTAGCAACATAGCGACAACCCCTTAACCACAGAACATTGTGACCATAAATCCTATCTGGAATGTGATCTCAGCATGATCAAAATGCCGCGACTGCGTGGTTGACGAAACCAGGCCATGTCACTCATTGATCTGTTGTGTAGGAACCGAGTCAAGGCCGCTGCCGATAGTGGGCGGAGACATTGTCGAGCTAGACTGACGTATATTAAAACCACCAGTGCTGAACAGCAGCCGGGCGGAGATGCTTGCAGTGGCCAATGACTTTCCTCGCTTTGACTTGACCGGTGATGTGGCATTAGTGACTGGCGCTGGTCGCGGCCTGGGGCGCGCCATTTCTCTGGCTCTTGCTCATGCTGGCGCTGATGTGGCGCTCGGTCTGCGAGATGTGAAAACCGGAGGTGAGCTGGCAAGAGAGATTGAGGCCATCGGCCGGCGCGTATTGCCGTTGCAGATGGACATGACACGACTCGATCAAATCTCTCGCGCCGTTAACGACACGGCTGCGCATTTCGGCCGACTCGACATCCTCGTAAACAATGCGGGGCTGTCTCCGGAAAACCTTGCGGAAAATGTACGTGAGGAAGATTTTGATTTAACTCTGAGGGTGAATCTTAAAGGGACATTTTTTGCTAGTCAGGCGGCTGGGCACGTGATGATTCGCCAAAAGCGCGGATGCATCATAAACATGAGTTCGCAGGCGGGTTTTGTGGCGCTGCCGACGGAATCAGTTTATTGCATGACGAAGGCCGCCGTTGCGCACTTGACCAAATGTCTGGCCGTGGAGTGGGGTAAGTACAACATCAGAGTCAACGCCGTTGCACCCACATTCATTCACACGCCAGGTACGGAATCGGCGCTGGCAGACCCGGCATTCCGAAGCAACGTAATCGAGCGCATCGCGGCGCTACACCGTGTTGGTGAGCCAATGGACGTTGCAGGTGGCATCGTCTTTCTTGCTTCTCCAGCCGCATCATTGATCACGGGTCATACTCTTCTCATTGATGGCGGCTGGACCGCCACGTAAACCTGACGAGAAGACGAAAAATATCGAGTGAACGTGGTGAGGTCATTCGCCGCACTACGGCCAATCCCTGCCTAGTTCACGTAATCAAATAAGGGTCATTAAGCGCAATGGCGATATTTCAACAGTTAAGCATGATTGGGCAGCCGAGAGTCGGTCTGCTATAGGTCATAGAGAGAATCGTTCGCGCAACGCCGCAGCGTAATCGGCACCCTTCCAGCCTTCGCGTTCGTTCTGCATGTCGAGCATCATGTATGCGCCCTCGATCACCCTATCCGTCACGGTTGGCTGCTCCAGTGCGGCTAGCAAGACTGACAGCACGCGCCGATCTTTTCTCTTTCCAAGCCCGACCATGGCTTCTTCACGCACGTCCTCGTCGGAGTCGCTTATACGCCGCACTAGGGCGTCCCGAATTTCAGGGGAGTCATTATTGCCCAGAACGCCCAGTCCAAACGTTGCCCAGTCTCGAATTTCTTCATCTGTATCCTGCATCAGGTGCAGGAGGGTTGCGACACTAAGGGTTTCGTTTGGAAAACATCCCAAGGCGAATGCCACGTCGAATCTGACTTCGGGACTCGGATGCGAATGGAAGTTCACGATTAGCGGCACAGCACGAGGGTTGTCGAGATGCCCCAGAGCAGCAATGGCCGCTGCGAGCGGCCGAGCTTCTGTTTCCCGCTGCAACAGACCAGTAATCACCGAGTAGGACTCTTCAGGGAAGTTGTTGCTTGGGTGGTCGACGGTCTTACCCAGTTGTGCGAGCACGTCCGCACCACGCGCCCTGATTATCGGGCTAGTAGACTCGCACCATTCTGCGGCCTTCTCAAACACTTCTTGCGTTCCGACACGCCGCAAGGCTTGGACTGCCTCCCACGGTGCCTCGTCATCGTAATCCCCGGACAAAGTCTGAGCGAAAAGCGCGTCGATTTCTGGCGTAGCCATGTACTGATTTTAGAACTTCGAGAGCACCAATTGAAGGATAGCTGGCGATTACACTTGTAACCGTGTGGTTACGAGTTTAACGGCGATATTTCATCAATTGAGATTCGCCCTGCATTCTGTTCGGTAGATGGTTGGAAATGAGAAAAGTTGCGCGCTTTTGTCGCCACGTGTCGCCGAGAACTCGATGAAGACTGAGTTGTAAACACCCTTCGTGCGGGAAACTTGGTAAGCCAGGCTTCGCTAACTAACGAGCGCGGCAGTCACTTTCCCCAGAACAGCAAGTAGCTGCCGCGCGCTTTATCATCGAGGTGTGCTGCTCCGGCTCTTGAGCCGGTCTAGACAATCTTGCACCGCACGTTGAGTAAGCTTTGGATCCGGCGATTTCGGCACCGAAAAGAGGGGGGACTCGGCACCCTTTACAATCTGCTGATCGAATTCTTGCGTCGTTTCAGAAGCCGCATCAGGAAATCCAAACATGGCTGCTCCTCGCTGAAATTCCGCTCTGTAATTAGCATCCAAAACGATATCAGCCGGAATTTTCTCCTTTAACCTCAAATCCTGCGGGCCGAGATAAAGGAACGCGTCAACCAAGTCTTCCATCGGCTTCTGTAGCGCCTTAGGGAACTCGTCGTGTACCTTGCAGTCCTTTTCGTCGATGCGAATCGGGGGCGGGATAAAGTGACCTAAATCCAGGGCACCGAGCCACGTGCCCTTGGCCAGCGCCAGGGATGGAATTGGCCACTTTGCGAGCCGACTGCTTGACAGAGTGGGCAAGTCCGTATCGAAAATGCCGAGCTCGCTAATGACAAACGTGAGGTTTGGATAGTCTTTTTCATACAGCGATACGGCGCTGCGGGTTCCGTGCATGAGATGAAGAGTACCGAAAAGCATGAGCGCCTTGCGATGTTTTGACAAGACCTCCTTTTCCATGACGGAGGCGATGCTGGTTTCGCGGTCAAAATGTCTCGCCATGAGATCCTGAATACCCTTGATTTGGTCCCAATCGACGGCGGGATCGCCAGCCAACACCCGTAAGCGCCTTTCCGGCGGGAGTTTCTGATTCAATGCGCGCACGAGAGGGAAAAATTGCTCCACGAATCCCGACGCTCCGCTCGCGGGTTGGCCCATTTTGCGCCATACTTTCTGGAGTTCCGTGAACGAAACATCCTCTCCGCCTATATAGCGATCCAGCATGGGCTGGTACAGCGAATTGCCGAACTCGACTTCGATGCCGTTTACCTTTTCCGAAAACCCTGGGTTGCGGATCAGCGAAACAATGAAATCGTTCAGGTCCTGCATCCCATGGCCCTGGGGCATGGCCACGACTTCGTACTTGTCGAAGGCTGAGAGGATGGCGCTCACAGCCGGTTGTGGGGTGGCATCCGCGGCTTCCGGTTTATTAGCTGCCTGCGTTTGGCCATAGGCCATCGTCGGTGTGAAGACTGCCAACAGCATCAGGATGCAGCAGTGCATAACTCGTGCATAGAGAACAGATCCTAATCTCGACACGCGAAACACCAGTTCAGATCGCATTGTTTACACTCCTCCTTTTAGAGCGGTGAGCGCACCCGATTTGCGGGAATGCTCAGAAAACGCAATCACGGCTCAGTCAGTTGAGCCATCCGAAATGATTTGAGAGTTGCTCTTTAGGAGAGGTTTGGAGGGGGACGTCGCTGGATGGGACTGTAGAGCAGTTCGGACGAGACGTCTATCAACTCGGCGAGCCGCTTAATCCGAATAGAGCGAAATTCAACTGATACAGCTTTCGTCGGAAGAGTATGAGTACAACCATGAGACTGGGTTAGCAGGATTTCGCATAAGGCCGCTGATTCGACGTAAGCTTTGGAAAGAGCTGGTGAGGGTACAGAATTCGTTTCCGCTACGACACTCTGACTGGCGCGTCCACTGAAGCCTAGGACAGTGGCAACGAGAGAAGCGCCAAGCGCCCAGATGTAGCTATTTCGCCGCCGCATTAGGCGAAGCCTAACAAAAGATTTGACAAATTGGAATAGTTGCGCGCGGATACGAATCGAGCATCCGCTCCAAGTTGCCCATCGATAACTGGGTTTTTCTCAATGACCGCAATTTCCTGCACCGATTCATGCGTCAGGATGAGTTCCTCCCATTCGTTGTCAGTTCCTTCAGAGACTTTGAGAACCGCCGGAAGCGCTCTATCCCGTAGAGTCTGCAGCGAGGCACTGTCGCGGTTCTTTCCAAGAACTCGAATCTAGTAGCCCATCGGCAAAGTAGTTTAACCCAGCGTGTTGTTGGCGAAATCAGTCTAGTAGTAGGTTTCTGGTAGGTTTTAGCGCTAACTGAGACTTCGAGGATTGTAGGTCAGGGGGCCAGGAGAATTGCTCACACATGCTGATCGACGAGGATTGGGTTTCCGTCAGGGTCCACGACAACGAAGCTCGCTGGCCCCGTTGTCGACTCGTCTGCCTCTTGTTGCAACTGCACTCCTTGAGCCTTGAGCTCGCGCTGTAGATCGCGGACGTCCGTAAACGTCGCACGTTGAGCGTTGCTATCCCAGCCGGGGTTGAAGGCGAGGATGTTTTTCTCGAACATCCCTTGAAAGAGCCCGATGGCGTGGTCGCCGTTTTTCAAGATCACCAGTTCTGCGAGGCATCTCCTGCGAATACCTTGAAGCCAAGCTTCTCGTAGAAGTTCCTCGAGGTTTCCAGATCCTTGACCGCCAGGCTGGGCGAAAACGCCCCGAGTTGCATGCTGTACTCCTCTCAGACGCCAATTGT
>Ga0209154_1000885_pt1 | contig 18576 bp, 17 predicted proteins | sample GraSoiAngelo_121_FD_185878 | JGI IMG/M metagenome (GOLD analysis project Ga0209154, IMG submission 185878) | Grasslands soil microbial communities from the Angelo Coastal Reserve, California, USA - 14_0919_12_20cm (SPAdes) (version 2) | ecosystem: Environmental > Terrestrial > Soil > Grasslands ... | reverse complement strand
GTACGGAATGAAGAGCCGAAGCGCTACGTGTGGCGCGCCAAAGGCGAAGATATATTGCGGAAGATCGAGAAGGCGAAAGCAGTGCTCGAAAGGATTATTAACAGTTAATTAGATTACAGCACACTAGAAGATCGGCACAGCACCGTTCGTATCTCGGCTACGAGAGCCGCGCGATCACACTCTCAGCGGCGCAGACCAGCGACGCCGCTTGGGGTGGGAATAATACTCCTGAGCTCGCCAAGTCGTTCACCTCACCGATGAAGGCATTGAGGTTCCCAATGGCAGCAGCATCTTTTCCTGTGTTTATCAGGTTTATCGCGTGTTGAAGCTTTACTACCAGTGAGTTGCCCTGGCCTCCATTCAGCACTCCCTGGGAGAACAGCGCATTCACGGCATTGATGATAGCCGACGTCACCTGCTGTACCATGCCTTCGGCGGGAACGCGGTAAGCGACACCAAGTACGCCTCCCGGCCGACGCGTCGAAAACGGTGATCCCGCCACTTCCGGTCAGCGCACCGTTAGCAGCCACGCTGAAACTCGGATAACCCTCGAAAGCTCCGGGCCAGAAGTCCTGTTCGAGGACATCGCGCAAACTGACGCGAAGCCCGTTTCTGGATAGCTTCCGGTTGGCCGACCATTCGTTCGGAACCTCATCCTTCGCTTCCCACTAACCCCCGACTTCGGCCTGGTGACACTACTGCGATGGTACAATGCGCGGCGGCAAGCACCCTTCCCGCCTGCATGGCGGTTGCGGGAAAACGACTATATGAGTTCTCACCCGAAGGTATTTTACGGCTGGTGGATTGTAGCCGCGTGTTCGCTGGGGTTGTTCCTCAGCACAGGGCCCGTCGTGGTATTCTCCTTCGGAGTTTTTTTCAAGTCACTTATTCAGGATTTTCACGCTGGCCGCGGGGCTGTTTCGTTTGCTTTCACGCTTCACAATCTCGCGGGCCCGATGTGCGTTCCATTGGTCGGCCGGCTGATTGATCGCTTCGGAGCTCGGCGAGTGATTCTGACAGGGACCACGATCTTTGCGTTTATTTTGGTTTGCAGCGAGCTGGTAGGCACAAGGATCGCGTACCTGTATCTCTTCTATACTGCGCTCGGCGTCGTGTCCGGGAGTTCATCCCCCGTGCCCTACGGGACCGTAGCCTCACGATGGTTTGACCAGCGGAGGGGCTTGGCGCTTGGCCTCATGATGCTTGGTTTAGGCATTGGAGCGATCACCCTACCTTTAATTGCATACAGACTCGTCGTTGTGTTCGGGTGGCGTACGGCCTACGCGACCTTCGGGTGCGCTGTCTTGTTGATTTGTCTGCCGGTCATGGCAGCCCTGATCAAGGACGACCCAAGAGAGAAGGGGCTCATGTCCGATGGCGTCGTGCGGGCGGAAGGAGCAGAACGAGGAGAGCACGATCTGGAAGGAATGAGCTGGCGTCATATTTGGCGTCAGCCTATCTTTTGGCTGTTAGTTGGTGCCTTTTTTTTGGCGGGTGGGAGCGTACATGCCTGCGTTCTACACATGCCGGCATTGTTAGCCGATCGCGGCGCAAGCGCACAAGGAGGCGCAGTAGCGAGCGCTATCGTGGGGGTGGCGGTGCTGATTGGCAGAATAGGAACCGGGTACCTGCTCGACCGATTCCTTGCGTCGCGGCTGGCGATGATTTTATTTGGCGGAGCATCCGTCGGAATTGCATTGCTGTGGTTCGGGAGCGCGGGCAAGGTTGGGTTGTTTGCTGCATTCCTGATTGGACTGGGTATGGGCGGAGAGGGAGACATTATCGCATACACCGTCAGTCGCTATTTTGGTTTAAGAGCATTCGGCACAGCGTACAGCTACGCCTTTGGCGGTTTTGTGCTGGGGGGCGCGGCGGGCGTCTTTTTGATGGGGGCTGGCTTCGATTCTAAGCATTCTTATACTTTGCCGCTGGGCGCATTTTTCTTCGCCATGCTGATAGCGGCGGGGTTGATGAGTCGGCTTGGGCCCTATCGTTACGCTCCGCGACGGGCCGAGCCCGCGCTAGGCGTAGCGAATGCCGGGGCCCCGATTCAGGCCTAAGGTGGGATTTTCGCCGAGGTGAATCACTTAATCGTCCCCAGACAAACTGCGGAGGGAAATTATGACGGCGCAACCTGCTTCGAGCATCACGTCAGCACCGCTTTTGCAGGCACGCAACCATTTGATCCTTCATCAAGCGCTGTACGCTGCAGCCAAATTGGGAGTCGCCGACCTGCTTAATGGTGGAGTGCGCACGACGGCGGAACTTGCCGGAGAGCTGAAAGTCAACGAAGAGGCGCTGTACCGTACGCTCCGCGCACTCGCTAGCCAAGGAATATTCGAAGAAACGACTGCGCGCACTTTTGGAAATTCGCAACTTTCTCTCTCTTTGCGGACCAATGAGCCCGGATCGGTACGTGCGCTTTTTCTCTTCTTCGGGACGGAGCTCTATTATCGATCGCTGGGAGAAATCCTTTACAGCATCCAGACCGGGGAGCCAGCCAGGGCCAAGCTGCTGGGCATGAGTGAGTGGGAGTACCTCCGCCAGCACCCAGAATTGGCGCGGATTTTTGATGACGCGATGACCAGCAACTCAGACCTTACGGGCGCTGCGATTGCTGCTGCATATGACTTTGGAGCGTGGGAAAGCATCATGGACGTCGGCGGCGGAAACGGAATCCTGTTGTCACACGTGCTCAAGGCACACAAGAAGCTGCGAGGTGTCCTGGCGGACCAGCCGGACGTCCTGGAACGCGCGCGCCGGCGCGGGTTTCTGGGAGGCGAGTTGGCCGCGCGTACGTCCATTGAAGAGTGCGATTTTTTCCGCGAGGTACCCTCCGGTTGCCGAGGGTACATCATGAAGAGCGTGATTCACGACTGGGATGACGAAAAGGCCCGGGAAATCCTGATGAACTGCAGACGAGCCGTTCCCGCGAACGGCGCGCTGCTGCTGGTGGAATGGGGTTTGTCCGAATCTAACCTTCCCTCGACCGGCAAGCTGATGGATTTGGTGATGCTGGTGCTGACAGGAGGAAAGGAGCGGACTACCGAGGAATACCGCGGGCTATTGGCAAGCGGAGGGTTCAGGCTTCAGAGGGTAATTCCCACGGCCTCTGAATACGCGGTCATTGAGGCGATTCCAGCCTAGTTGTGTTGCCTTTGAGAGCTTTCGCTGGATGCAATACGGCAAAAATGCGAAGCGGGGCCAGAAGTTTTGGTGTTGTATCGGAAGCGCGAAGGGGCTAGGCGCATGCACGAGCACGGTGTGTTCAAGACCGGTTCTGGGAAGTCATGAATATATCGGCTGGGCGATTGCGCCCGAGTGACGCTAGTGTTTTATCGGAAGCGCGCACTCGAGAATGAGTGCGTGTGGCGACAATGCTCTGCGCGCTTTCGATAAAACCGCTAGAAGGAAGCCGCGCGCGGGGTGCGGCGGACGCGGAGTGCTATGGGAATTGAATCGATTTCGGCTTGGAAGTCATTGTAATAAGAGAAGTTGCGCGAAAACCCCGTTATTGATGCTCATCGATATATTGCTTCTCGCATCCAGCGAGGTCATCCTAGCGCCGGAGGGTCGGTCAAGACCAAGACCACAGACACTTGCGGCTTATACACGCGGTAGCGTCCGCCGCGCGAGCGGCTTCGTTCTAACGGGTCATCCAGAAATTAACTTCCCAATCACCGACCATCCGCCCGGAATGAGAACGCATCGAACGGAAACCGCAAAAAGAACTCAGTGCCGCGAGGAGTCGCAGGGCACGAAACTCTCGGCCTCCTTCGGATCGCGTTTGCCGGAATAAGGAGCCAACATCGGGGTAAGGGAAGACAGGTCGGCAGCGCTCGATGACGCCGTTGTCCCGATGGCAGGCGATCAGCTTCAGTGGCGGTCCCTTCTCAACCCATTTTTCCAAGGCGGTGAGCGCATCGAATTCAGTGAGTCCCGGACCTCCTCTGCCATGATGAACCCCCGGAATGAGAAATAGCCGCAAGAAGGTTTCAGTTTGCTCAGCCGCCCATAAATCTCATCAGGTGAGCGGTTGAAACGCGTGCCTGAGGTCGTACTTCGCGACATTGCGACCAAGGACCACCCCCGGCGACACTTGAAAAGTGGTAGTGCAAGCCTGCCCAGAGCCGTGCATAGATGATCTCGTTGCGAAGGTCATTCGGCATTTCGAAATGGTGTACGGCATTCAGGTTGCCAGCTGGTCCGGCTGCATCGAAAAATGGATCTCCAGGTTGAAGCGCTCCGTGCCGAGAAAGCTGCTGAACACCTCGGCCATCGCAGACGTGATCGTGCCATGGGCAGCAGGATATTCCGGATGGTTCGGCGTGACTAAGAGTGGTCGCCAGCCCAACTGCTCGACCGTCGCTGCATTGGCATCGTCATACCCGGGATAGGGCCGAAACCTTCAGCCGTGACCGCCGTCGGGTCAATGGCCGTCACTGGGCGCCAGAATAGATAGTGGTACTTCGCGAACAAGCATGAGATGAAAGCGTCGGCGCCGACTGTATTCACCATCGCTGTCAGCCGCGCCGTCTGCAGCAGCCCAAGATCTTGCTGTTCCGCGACATCGCGTGCGAGCCGGTTGTATTGCCGGACCACATTCGCCGACCAGAATCTTGCGACCGCTGTCTGCTCACTTGTCCGCGCGCTGCTGGTTGCCTCGCCGTAGGTCTTGATCTGGTTGAATGCCTCCACCCACTCGCTGCTCTGGGCGGATCAGGTAAAAACTGATCGGCGTTCTGGAGGATGAAAGGTCGCACGCTGCCGACCCACGGCGTCTGTGGCGGCGCAGATGCAGACGAGGTCAGGCGCCACACGCCCGGGCCAGGCGGTAGGGTCGGGAACGAGGACGACAGTACGTCGGCGTGGGAGTTCACGATGGTCCACGCGTTGATGCATCTTCCACAGAAACAGCGCGGGATCCAACTCGTCGCGGTTCGGGTCGTTGAACACCCATTTGATTGCCCACGTGCCCAACTGTTTGATCACGTCCGCCAGATCGTTTCCCGCCTCGGTGAGGGTGTAGTCCGTGACGTTCGGCCGCGCGCCCGTGAGCCGTTCGATGACGCCGTTGTCTTCGAGATGCCCGAGACGGGCAACAAGGAGCGATCGCGAGATGCGAGGCAAACCCCGCTGGAGTTCATTGAAGTAACTCGGTAAGGGAAGGTTTGCCGACGATCCGGGAGTTCTCAAAGCTGGCATCTTCAAATGGAAGAGCCTCGGCATCACCCTCGGTAAAACGAGCGTTGAGACCTTCGGCCTTGGCACGCGCTTGAGCACGTCGCACCATGTTGGGCGCGATGTCCACGCCGGTGACATGTATTCCATCGCGCGCCGCACAGAGTGCGAGCTGCCCCGAGCCACAAGCAACGTCAAGCAATTGGCAGCCGGCAGGAATGTCGAGTTGTTCATAGAAAGCACGTGCGCCTGGCCCATATAGCGCGAAAAGCGGTCGTAATCACCGGCCATCCACGTTTCTTTCAACGTAGCTTTGACCCTGTCAATATCCATTGGTGTTAATGGTGTGATGTGTGCCATAGATTCCCTCCCTTGTTGCGCCTCGCTTCGGCCCACATGCGGCAATGAAGCAAATGGGAGGCGATTGTCGGAGCAGGTCTGCCATCACATTCAGAACTTCTCCCGACCATTGCCGATTCATCGCCTCCGGTGAACTGCCCGGTGTGGCAGTCCGGTGGTGGTGTAAGCCGCGGCCTCGCCCCTCGAACGAAGTTCAGTTGCAGTTCGGAGCATTCACCGGGTAAACACCGCCAGCCTTGAACTCGTGGCTGAAATGAACAATCCCATCACTGGCGGGGAATATTGTTGCCCACCAAATCACGGCGACATCATTACCGGCGTTGGTAACGCTGTGTACGTGGCCTGGGTTCTCAATGAAGGCACTGCCGCTCGTGACCTCTTCTGACGCGCACTGGCCAGGCTCAACGACGTGCTGCTCGGTCAGAGTGCCATGCGCGAGAATGACGTAGCTCACTCCCTTGTGATAGTGCCACGGAACCGTATCCCCAGGGTTCATCTTGAATGCGTGAATCTGGATGGTGGCAGGTACCGGATAGCCTGGTCCGTAACCGCCAAAGTCATAGCTGGCCACGGTTCCCAATTTGAGAGCGATATTCGACAGTGCGAGTGCCGTACCGGCGAGTATGGTCACGAGGCTGATCGCCACCACTGCCGAAATCTTTGCTTTTCGCGATAACCCTTTTTTCATCGTTATCCTCCTCGAGAATGAATGGCACGGTTGCGATGCCGACCGTGCTTGCTTTCCGATCCTCGGCTGCGCTACCGTGCAAGCCAACTATGAACAGAAACGCTGATGAAGACTTGTCTGCGAGTCCGTTTTTCTTGCTCACGGTGCGGTTGCCGTAAGATGACTTGATCCAAAATCCGGAAAGATTTGCCGGGGCTAGCGTAGAGAAATTTAATGGATGTCCTCTCGGAAGTGCTGAAGGTGGTCAAGCTGCAGGGAGCGCTGTTCTACAACGGCGAATTCTCGGCCCCATGGAGTGTTTATGCAGCCCCCTCTCAGGGGCTGGCCCGCTACTTCGGCACGAACACGGAACATGTCATGGTTTATCACTTCCTGACCGAAGGGCGCGCCTCGGTCAGGATGGAGAATGGCAGTCGCCTGAACCTGGACGCCGGGGATATTGTGATGATCCCTCATGGGGACAAACACATTGTGGAGAACGGGCCCGCGACCTGCACGGTTGAGGATTCCGAGCACCTGACCGAGGTTCTTAAACAAGGACTGAGGCTGTGGCGGGTGGGCGGAGGCGGAGAAGTCACCAAGTTTGTCGCGGCTACATGGCTTGTGATACGCGGCTAGGTAAAGTGTTCCTCAGCGGCCTACCTCCCGTATTCAAACTCAGCATCCGCAACAAACCATCTGGCCGATGGCTGGAGAATTCCATTCATTTCTCTGTGGACCAGGCAGACCCGTCACAGCCGGGGAGAGAAGCAGTTTTGGCCAAGCTATCAGAGGTGCTGTTTGTCGAGACGCTCCGCGCCTATATTGCGGAATTGCCTCCGAACCAAACCGGGTGGCTGGCAAGCGCTCGCGACCCGGAAATAGGGAGAGCGTTAGCATTGATGCACCGAAATCCTGCGCATCCGTGGACCATTGCATCCCTGGCAAAAGAGGCTGGTATCTCACGTTCAGTACTTGCAGAGCGCTTTCACCATTACCTGAACGAAACTCCGATGGCCTATTTGACGCGCTGGCGGCTTCAGTTGGGAGGACAGATGCTTTCTTCAACCAGCTATTCGGTTGCACAGATAGCAGCCGAAGTGGGCTATGAGTCGGAAGCCGCATTCAACCGCGCATTCAAGCGTGAATTCGCTATTCCTCCTGCGCGGTTTCGCAGTCAAGTGAGGTCGGATCATCGCAAGTTGTCCTCGCCTGAAAATCCAAACTGAATCGGACTCCGGCATCGAGCCGATCACCTGGAAACGCACAGAAACGGCAACTTGCGAGATGCCATCTGTGCGACCGGATAACGAGACGGATGACGAGCAACCCTGAAGTCATCCCAAGGTAAGAGTTGCCGACAATCCGGGGACAACAGATACTCATCGAGCTTGCGATTAAGGAACGGGCGTGGCTGCTACGTTCGCTGCCTCTTCCGCTCTGGCGAGCAGCGCGTTCAATTCGCTGCGGTCATACAGCCGACCCCCAAGGATGACAGTATCAATCTTGCTGGTGTTGCGAATGTCCTCCAATGGATTGGCGTCCAGCAATACCAGATCGGCGAACTTTCCGGCAGCGATGGTGCCCAAGTCCTTCTCTCGTCCGAGAAATTTCGGGGGCTCTATAAGCTCCATCCGACACGGCGCATCAAATCAATAAAGCGCGGCTCCTTACGCAGTCCGTCGAATACCGGTTCGGAGTTAAGCTCGATCAGATCCGCGCTTGCTTGATCGTAAGCCTTGTCCAACCATTCAAGGGCTTTTTCATTGTTTCTCGCGGCAGCGTGAATTCGCGCTACGTTGTACGGCAACACATAACGGCCAGCATGCGGCTTTTCTAGTTGATCAACGATTTCTTGTGCAAGCCGCAACTTGCCTGCCGCAGAATACGCCACGGCCAGAGCAGCTTGAGTCTCAGTACTCTGATCGGACAATCGTACAGCTGCCTGGAGTTCGGTTATGGCTTTGTCGTATTCGTGTTGCTGCACGCACACGAATCCCATGCGCAAGTGCGGGAGGAAATGGTCTGGCGTGATTTCCTGTGCTCGCTCCAGCACCTGCACCGCATCGTTGAACCTCCGGGCGAGATAAAGAATCATTGCCAATGACGAGCCGAGAACGGGCGACAACGGATCGGTGCAATATGCTGTCTCCGTTACAGCGATGGCCTCATCCGGTCTGCCCAACGACATCAGAAACTCGCCAAACCAGTAATAGACAATACCGTTGGCTGGGTTCAAATCGATAGCGCGCCGGAAGTCTCTTTCCAATCCTCCCCAGTCCCAATCGTGGAGACGAACATGTGCGAGCGACCCGTGCGCTTCCCCCAATTCGCTGTCGAGCTCCAGTGCCTTTCGCGCAGCCACCTTGGCCATGTGGAAGGTCTCCTTAGCTGGCGCCATTCCTCGACATGCCAGCATCACGTAGGAATCGGCGATTCCTACGTATGCCATCGCATAATTGGGATGGTCGACGAGTGCCTGCTCGAAGAGAGCAATGCTCTTGCGCATGCTCTCTTCCGTGCGCTTATTCCAGAAGTAGCGGCCTTTCAAATAAACCTCGTATGCGGTGGCAGGGACTTCGGCCGCGTGCGCCAGGCGCCGCTCTTCCCGTGAGGTTAGCTTCACCTGGGCTTCTCGCGCAATTGCCTGGCAAACTTCGGCCTGCAGCTTCAAAATGTCCGTGAGGCTGCGATCATAGGTTTCGGCCCACAGATGGGTCTCATCCTGCACTTGAACGAGCTGTGCGGTGATTCGCACCCGCTCGCCGCTGCGCCGCACGCTGCCTTCGAGAACATAGTTGACGCCCAGCTCCGCGCCAATTTCCCGGATGCTCTTCACTGAGGCTTTGTATCGCATCGATGATGCGCGCGCGATTACGCCCAGCCGGTCGGGGTTCAGGCGAGCCAGCTGCGTGAGCACTTCTTCGGTCAAACCATCGCTGAAGTATTCCTGTTCCTGATCTAGGCTCAGATTCTCGAAGGGAAGCACCACAAGCATGGCTTTTGCTGCAGGTTGCGACAGGTGCATTTTCCTTGCTTCCGCTGAGGTTGCGGCGAGACGCTGTTGCGCACGCACAGTGCCGACCAGATCGTCGATTTGGTCCAACACGCGCTCCGCGGCCATCAAATCGAAATGATCCGCGTCCGGTGTCATGACAAACATTGTCTCGGGGAACTCCTCGCCGAGGATACCGCTGTCGAGATTTTCGAGTTTCAGGTGAGCGAGTGCAGCCTCTGAGAAAGAGGCGAAAATGAGTTGCAGCGCTGACACGCGATTGCGTGCCGCCCGGAACCGGCGCGCGAACACTTCGAAGCCAGGTGCCTCCTTGAAAGGCCGCACGATGTCGGCCGAAGCGCGTTGCAGCACGCCGATGTCCCCTTGGAACTTTCGAATAACCTTGACCAGGTACTCGTGAATATTAAGCCACTCATTGAGTGAGGTGGCTGTTTCGCCGAGCCGCCCCAACTCGCCGATTGATATATCAGGTCGATCAGGAGCAATGCCCGCGAGTACACGTGATATCAAACATGTATCGAGGCACAGATTGCATTCCATGGCAAGAAAAGCGTCAACGTTTACCTGAGGCTCGTCAGTTGACGGAACCAGGACTTCAAATCCCATATCCGCCCCTAGGGACCAACCAACCAACACCACAATTGACGGTTTGAGCCGTTCAAGGGAGTGTCTAAGCCATTCCCGCAGGATCACAACGTGATCGGCAAGCGACAACGAAATACGCGCCTGGCGAGCCGGCTCACAGCCGTATAACGTTGGGCTCAAGCCACGATAGGGTAAGCGCTTAAGGATTGGCTCAAAATCGAGGTGATCCAGCCCAAGCCCGTGAAGAAAAATAACCAGGACGTCCGAGCGAACCTGATTGTCCGCGTAACAGAGGTGGTCGCCGATAATGCGTGGGTCGAGCGTGGCTCGATTGAGTTTACGGCAGATACGTTCGGTCAGCACGAATGTGCTTTCTGTCAGTGGATTGGCAGCTTGATGCCGGATCCCGTCAGCGGATTCCTGTGCTCCGACTGCGGATGCAACGCCAGAAGTACTCAATTCGCGCTTCAGGCTGCGCAGATCGACCAGCAGATCGAGCGTGGACTGATAACGCTCTTCCCGGTTCTTGCGCAAGCATTTGCGTACGATCCGATCGAGTTCACCCGGGTGTGAACGACACCGTTCGGTTAGGGGTCGTGGTTCCTCTTTCACAATCGAGACGATGGTTGAAGCGGAACTGCTCCCGTGGAAGGGGTGAACACCGGTCGCCAGTTCGTACAACAACGTGCCAAAAGCGAAGATGTCGGCGCGGAAATCGACTGGCTTACCTTCGAGCTGTTCCGGCGCCATGTAGCCGACCGTGCCGAGCACGATGCCAGCACTGGTCAAATAGCTGCGGGTCGCACCCTCGGAGGTCGGCGCCGCGCTGATACGCGCCAAGCCGAAATCCAGAACCTTGCAGCGACCTGATGGCATGCGCATTACGTTTTCTGGCTTGAGATCCCGATGCACCACCCCCGCAGCATGTGCCGCGGCCAAAGCGTCTGCGATATCGGCAGCGATACCCAGTAACTCCTCCGTCGAAATGCCGCCCGGGACGATGGTGTCACGCAATGTCGTGCCTGGTACATACTCAAAGACGATGAAAATCCGATCGTCAGCTCCCGCCAGTTCGTGAACAGTAGCAATGCCGGGATGGACAACACGGCAGCCGCGCGAGCTTCTTGTTCGAAGCGCTTACGTCGTGTGGAATCGCGCGCTGCATCCGCGAGTAGGAACTTGAGGGCGACTTCGCGCTGTAAGCGAGTGTCTTCCGCACGCCAGACCACACCCATCCCGCCTTCCCCCAGCCTCTCTAGTAAGCGGTAGTGACCCAACACTTGCCCCATGTGAGGCACTGAACCCATAGGTGTCGGCATTTTAGGTCGAGGCGCATTGGCAGTCAAAACATCCTAAGTGGCGCACCGGCGAAGCCAACGGCACGACGGTTCCGCTTAGCCTCGACCTCGGGAGTTCGCTTTCGATACAGCCGTCAGAAGGAAGCCGCTCGCGGGTGCGGCGGACGCGGGGTGCTATGGGAATTCAATCGATTTCTGCCTGAAAAGCCTTGCCAGACGGGAACTTTGGCCAAAACGATATTATTGATTTTCACCATGTAGCAGTTCTGGCAACCATCTGCGTCATCCTACCTCCGGCCCCATTCGTTCTTCAAGAGTGCAGTTGCGACGCTTGGGTCTATACACGCGGCAGCGTCCGCCGCGCGAGCAGCTTCGTTCTGACGGGCAACTCTGAAGTGATCCCAACTGAAGAGTTGCCGACCACCCGCCCACAATTGCCCGATTCCGCTACAACGCGTTTTCTTCCGGGCTATAATGCGCGAAACGCATGGGGCTCACGTCTGGGACCAAACTCGGTCCGTACGAAATTCAAACGCCGCTCGGTGCAGGTGGCATGGGAGAGGTGTATCGTGCCCGCGATACACGGCTGGAACGAGATGTAGCCCTTAAGGTTTTGCCTGCTGGTCTGTCCTCGGATCCGTCCTTACGGCAACGGCTGGAGCGCGAAGCGAAGGCGGTTTCGAAACTCTCTCATCCTCACATCTGCACACTACATGACATCGGTCATCAGGACGGCGTGGACTTCCTCGTCATGGAACTGGTTGACGGTGAAACCCTGGAGCACCGGTTAATCAAGGGACCTTTGCCGCCCCAGCAGACCCTGCGCATTGCGGGGCAAATCGCCGATGCGCTGGCCAAGGCTCACAAGATGGGCTTCACGCATCGCGACCTGAAGCCGTCGAACATCATGCTGACGAAGGCCGGAGCCAAGCTGATGGATTTCGGTTTGGCGAAGGAGTCCGATCAAACTCCCTTGGCGGACGTACTGACCGAGATGACGGCAGAACAAGCGAAGCTGACGGTCGAGGGGACCATCGTTGGGACGTTCCAATACATGGCGCCGGAGCAGTTGGAAGGGAAAGAGGCGGACGCGCGTACGGATATCTTCGCGATGGGGGAATTGATCTACGAAATGGCGACCGGCAAGCCGGCATTTGCCGGGAAAAGCCGGGCGAGCTTGATCGCGGCTATCCTCACCGCTGAACCAGCAGCAATGGCGGATTTGCAGCCGATGACTCCGCCGGCCCTGGAGCGAGTGGTCAAAAAATGCCTGGCGAAAGATCCCGACGAGCGTTGGCAGAGTGCCAGCGACCTGGCAAGCGAGTTGAATTGGATCGCTGAGGGAGGTTCACAGGCAGTAGAGGCGGGGCGGGTTCCACTTCCGCGCAAGACGTGGGAGTTCTTGCCATGGCTACTCGTAGGCTCGCTCCTGCTACTGCTCATCGGCACGGGTGTCCCCTGGTGGAAGGCCAGCAACGGACGCTCCGCGCATCCCATGTATTTCCACACTGCTGTGTCATTTTCCGCCAACGACCTCGCCATGTCCCCGAACGGGCGGACATTGGCCATGGTTGCCTATTCCAGCCAGGTGAATAACTATGCGCTTCTGGTGCATGAAGTCGGGAGTCAGCGAACCACTTCGCTGGAAGGGACGCAAGGGGCGTCCTACCCATTTTGGTCGCCGGATGGCAATTTCATCGGGTTTTTCGCCGACGGCAAACTGAAGAAGGCAGACCTGTCAGCTGGCCGGGTGCAGGTGCTCTGTGATGCGCCCAACGGCCGCGGCGGTACCTGGAACCGTGACGGAGTGATCGTGTTCACGTCCGACTCACTTATCGGATTGTACCGGGTGTCTGCCATGGGAGGCTCTCCGGTAGAAATCACGAAGCTTGATACGGCTCGCCTTGAACAAAGCCACCGTTGGCCTGTATTCCTTCCAGACGGAAAGCACTTTCTTTATATGGCTGCTAATTTCAACAGGCAGACTGGAGTGAATGCAATTTTCCTGGGCTCGATAGATTCACAGGAAAAACGCCAGATCGTGAGCACGGACGCAAATGCGGCGTATGCCGAACCCGGATACCTCGTGTACCTGCGGGACAAGACACTCGTTGCGCAACCTTTCGACTCTGAGAAGTACGTGCTGAGCGGCGATCCCCACCCCTTGAGCGACCAGGTATCACTTGCGCATCAAGAAAGTGCGCAAGGGCCGCCGGGCCTCAGTGGATTTCCTTGATCCGCGCGGTGCTCCAGTTCAGCGTCCCTACATGGGTGGTGCGCCCTCACTGAAGATGGTCGCGCACTACGACGACTGCAACGGGATGTTCGCAGTGGATTTGTGGGAGGAAGGCAAGGGGTTCATTTTGGATTTGACTCACGAGTACAATTACGAGCTGGATCCGGAGCGACGAGAAGCGCTCGTGCCAGCCCTCAGCCGAAATGAGCGAGATCATTTTCTGGATGCGTGTTACTCTATAGTCTCTTGTTCTGCGCCTTTCTTCGCACAAAGTGATCCAGCGGGCCGAATAATGAGCCAAACAGCCGCCTCAGCGAGCAGTTGACCGATTGCGGAACCCTGAAACATCCCGACTGAGGGCACGTCCCGTTCCGGCTGTTGTGCCTGGGCTTGGTCGTTAGGCTAAGCCAAATGCCCGCTTGCGAAACGCCTTTGTTGCGGTGCGACCCTCTGACTCCCCCGAAGTCCTCTTCGAGGAAACGTGATGCTGTTCACCGTTGCGAGTGCTCCGTTGCCCTCGAACGGCGGTTGTGGACTGGGATCCAGTCTTTTGCGTAACTGACGGCAAATCCAACTGCAACCGCACAGTTCTGTCTAATGATCGTGGCATAATGGCTGGCGAGATGCTCCAGAAACCCACGCGCGGCCGACTGGTGACAGCGTTGCGGCTTGCGTTCTATCCAGCTTTCGAGTCGGCGGAGGCGAGGCGGTTCCAAGCGCTGACAATGGAGGCCGAGAATGCGCGAGGTTCGGGAAACTTGGCAAAAGCAGAGATGCTTGAATATGGTGAGGCAGATAGGAGGTCGGACCCCGATCTTCTTCATGGATTTCCAACGCCTTTTCAAAGAGGGGTTCAGCCTCGTTGTACCTCTGCCGGGCAACGTAGAATCTCGCCAACCACATGGAGGTTGAACACCAGAATCCACGCCCTGGAAACAATTCAGTTCTCTCCGTTTCTGCCAGCGCCGCTTTGTAATGTGCCTCCGCTTCCCCGAACTTGCCCTCGTCCTGATAGAGCCGTGCAAGGCTCATGTCAAGAGTTCGCGAAGCTCTACGAGGCATGGGGAAAATACGAAGCGGCTGAGGTGCTGTATCGACGTGCCGCGGAGGTTTGCGAGCAGGTGTGCGGCGTCAAGAGTCTGTTTGCCGCACGAGCCCTTGATGATTTGGCGCAACTCTGCCGGGCGAGAGGCCGCCACGCGGAGGCGGAGGAGCTTTGCCGCAGAAGTCTAGCAATTGTCGAAGAAAACGTAAGATCTCAGGCCGCCGGATGGTCGAAAGCTTGGCGACCGTGGCAAAGTAGGAAGGAGCTTGAGGCTAAGATCAGGCCGAATCAGATTCCAATCAGTAGCGCACTCGACCGCCTCGCCGTGGTTTGCGAGGAGCAACAGAAGTATGCTGAGGCGGAACCGCTCCGCAGACGTTCGCTTGAAATCAAGGAACGCGCCTGGGGTGAGCGGTACTCGTCATTCTTGGCTGATTCGCTTGCGGCGCTGGCAAATGTGTTGCACAAAATCGGCCGGGAAGACGAAGCCGTTGAGCTTGACAAGCGCGTCGAGGCGATACGGCTGAGATATCCGCAGGGATCGATACGGTGCTCCCTACGCGCCACCGTGAGGACAATTAAGAGAAGTCTGCGTTGGCGCGTCTCTACGTTTGTAAGTCTCATCCTTCATCCATCGCGGTTCCAGTCGAATAGCCGCTAAGCGAGCCAAGTATCGCGTCATTAGCGTAGCCCACTTGACGTACAGCTCGGCACTCTTGGGCGTGGATCGAGCGAAGTTGTCCAGAAGTCCTCTTCTGGGAAGTCACAACAGTTGCTCGACGCCGTGTTCCCCACATGCTCTAACTGTCGCGCGAAGGGATATACGACGGTTTCCTAGACCGTTGCGCGTATTGGGATAAATTGGGATAAAGACTATTGCGCCCGCCGGTCTGAAGACGAGGCGGTAATCCACAGCAATAATTGAACTTAACTCATGGCGGAGAGGGAGGGATTCGAACCCTCGATACAGGTTTTGGCCCGTATAACGGTTTAGCAAACCGCCGCCTTCAGCCACTCGGCCACCTCTCCGCGTTTGCTTCCAACAGTTTACCACGCGTCCTCAATTCATCTGCTGCACACTTCCTGCACGCTACCCAACGGGGGTAGATCACCCGCCCCTGGCCTGTTTCGTAACCCAGGCATTCCCAGCGGATCGTTCCCAGTCTTATCGCATGACGCCAGCAAGTGTGTTCAATTTCTCTTCACCGCGAATGCTGAACGAGTCCTCGGCAGTAGGCGCTCCGGTACTCCTCTGTCCACTACCTACTCTCACGCGATAGGCGCCGCTGTAATGACGCGATCGCCGGCTTCGTTGACGTGGCTGAGCTCTCGTGGTGGCAGATCAAAACTCACTGGGCGCGATACCCCCGGCCCCCAAGGTGAACGCGAGTGAACGCACGAAGCGCACGAGTTGGTGCCACGGGCGCATTACCAAAGTCCAAGTACAGTTCAACGACTCCGTCGCCTTCGCGCTGGCTGATATTCTTCACATCGACTAGCACCCCCTAACGATCTCCCGCATTCAAATGTCATCACTAACCCCTACGCAGGCTGGCAATATGACAGTGGACCCTCGGTTTTCGACCGCTCCAGCGTCGCTTCCGTCAACTTCGTCTATGACATTCCGGTTTCAGAAGCGCCAACAACCGTCTCCTCAAGACAAGCTTGGGTGTATGGCAATTGTCGGGAATTATCACTATGCAATCAGGCGGCTCCGATGAATGTCACCGTGGGTGCAGCAACGATGTCGGCAGCATTTTCCCCACGCCGGGCGCGTTCGCCGCTCCCGCTCCCGGGACCTTCGGCACGCTTCCCCACAACGCTTTGCGTGGCCCGCGACAACTGGAACATGGCACTCACATAAGATATTTGTTTTCAGCGAAAACCGCGGCAGTAGCTTGGAGTTCCGGGCCGAGGCGTACAACATGTGGAACCACACCCAGCTTAGAGCGGACGTTATAAGCGGCAACGAGCGGCAACTACGGTGCGGCTCTCACCGGCAGCAACTTCGGCGTGATCACGCAAGCTTACGATCCTAGAGTCTTCCAACTCGGGAAGAAACTAACTCTCTGAAGCGGTTCAGGATAACTCCCTCGGCCCCGTCGATACCCATACCAGCGGGGCCTCTTTCTTTTTGCCCGGTTATAGAATAGCGCTCCCGGCTTATTTCTCTCTTCTACAATGGGCTTTCGGCACTTGGTTTCGAGCATGAAACACTGGAAGTTCCTGCTGGTGATCCTGGCGTTGTGTTCGTCGAAGTTGGCGCTTGCGCAATCGGTCGATCCCGCTGACGCGCAGAGGCTGGAGCAGCAAGGAAAGTTAGCGGAAGCTGCCCAGGCATGGCGCGCCATCACAAGACAGAATCCCAACGATGCTGCCGCATTCGCCAGCCTGGGGGCAGTTCTCTCCAAACAGCAGAAGTACGCGGAAGCTGCCTCGGTCTACCGGCAAGCTCTTGCCTTCGATCCCAAATTGCCGGGGGTGCAACTCAACCTCGGGCTGGCGGAATTCAAACAAGGACATTTCAATGAGGCGATCGCTCCGCTGAAAGCCGCCCTAGCCTCACAGCCGTCCAGCACCCAGTCCCGCACATTGCTGGGCATCAGTTGCTATGGGGCAAAGAAGTTTGCCGAGGCCGTCAAATATCTCGCGCCAGTTGCTAAGGCCGATCCAGACAATACGGAACTTCATCAGACCTTAGCGCAGAGTTGCCTGTCCGCCAAACAATATGACTGCGCGCTCGAAGAATTCCGCCACATTCTGCAGAAGGCGCCTGATTCCGCCGCCGCCCACATCTTAATGGGAGAGGCCTTGGACGGCGTACACCGAACCCCGGAAGCAATAACCGAATTCGAAGCCGCTGCCAAAATCTCTCCTCGCGAACCGAATGTCTACTTCGGGCTCGGTTATCTCCACTGGAAATCAAATCAATATGACGAAGCCGTCCGTGAGTTTCAGAACCAATTGTCTATCGATCCCGGCAATGCCCAGGCCCTGGCCTATCTTGGCGACATCGAGATGAGGAAAAACAATCCCGAGAAGGCCCTCTCGTATTTGCATCAGGCAGTGCAAGCTCGAAACGACCTACGCATTGCCTATATCGACATGGGTGCCGTCTTAGTCCGCCAGAAGCAATATAAGGAAGCCATAGCTCCGTTGAAGCGTGCACTGGAGCTGGACCCCACTCAGCCGGATGCTCATTACCGGCTCGGACGTATCTACCAGGCAATAGGCAACCGGGCCGCAGCCCAGCAGGAATTCAAGAAGGTTCAGCAGCTTCATCAGAACGCCGATGAAGACTTCGCCTCAAAGATGGCCGCATCGCCTACTAAGTAAACAGGTGAGCGATCAGCGCACACTATGATCAGACCTCCTGAGCTCCGCGAAATCAGGATGACCCGATTTTGAAGACGAGAGCGAGGCGGGTGCCTGGAAAAATGGTCTGCGTCGCGTTGAGTTCCGCCAACAGTTGTTCGATGGCCTGATCGTGAGCCGCCTGGGTGAGATGATGCAGGCGGACCGTCAAGGTGTTGGTGGCCAAGTCCGGGAGGAGATCCACCTCAGTATCGAAAATCTGGCGCAGCAAGGTACGCGCATCCTCGGTGCGAGCCAGATGCTCGCGCAGCAGCGAAGCCAAGCTGGATTCGGCGCGATAGGCGATCATTTTGATGGTATCGATGAAGTGCTTGCGCTCGGTGCGCAGACGAGTAAAGCGGTCTTCCTCGGGCAACGATTTCACGGGAATGTGATGCTCCGTGTTCTTGCGAACTTGTTTCAACTTCTCGATCTCCAAGTCCAAGTTCTCGATCGCTTCCCGTAGCTCGCCCTTGCGCTGCTGAAATCCCTCCAGTTCGGATTGGCTGGGATCCTCCGATAAAGCCAGGGCCCCAAACTGAGCAGCCAGGCGGTGGCGCTGGCCGGCCTGGGAGCGAATCTGGCTATCGAGCTTGCGCCACTCCGGATTTACCACCGAAATAGCATCAGGAATCGGCTCGGTTCCATACTCGACCAGACGGTCCAAACCATAGTGTTCGCGCATATAACGGAAGAAGTTTTCCTGACACCATCGGGCGAACAGGGCAGTCGCCAGCGTGGCCAGCGGCGCCTCAAAGTTCGTGGTCAGAATCGACGTCTGATGCCCGCTGTCACTCAGTTTGCGGATCTCGCGGACCCAGAACCGATTCGACA
>Ga0209154_1000883_pt1 | contig 18583 bp, 17 predicted proteins | sample GraSoiAngelo_121_FD_185878 | JGI IMG/M metagenome (GOLD analysis project Ga0209154, IMG submission 185878) | Grasslands soil microbial communities from the Angelo Coastal Reserve, California, USA - 14_0919_12_20cm (SPAdes) (version 2) | ecosystem: Environmental > Terrestrial > Soil > Grasslands ... | reverse complement strand
GCGAGCGCGCTCGGCGATGACGTTGGTGCGTGTGCCGCCTTCGACGACGTCGGCGTTGACAGAGACGCCGCGGCGGGGCTGGTTAAACCGGGCGACGCGCGCGATTTGCAGCGCCAGTTCGTGCACAGCGTTGACGCCATCCTCCGGATTGACCCCGGCGTGCGCGGCGCGGCCGGTTACGATCAGCTCGATTTCGCCGACACCTTTGCGCGCCGTCTTCAGCCGGCCATCGGGCCCGCTGGCGGGTTCGAGGACTAGCACAGCGTCGCTGCGTCTGGCCTCTTTCTCAATCACAGCGCGCGAGGACCCGCTGCCAATCTCTTCATCCGAGGTCCACAAAAAGACCAGGCGCTTGAATGGCCGCATTCGCATCGTGTGGAGCACTTCTGCGGCAAACAAGGCGATCACCAAGCCGCTTTTCATGTCGTAGCTGCCGGGGCCGTAGGCGCGGCCCCGCGAGACGCGGAAGGGCATGCGGGCAAGTGTGCCGAGGTCGTAGACAGTGTCGAGATGGCCCAAGATCAGGATCTGCCCCGCTGGCCTTCCGCGCCCGGGCCACAACTCCGCGCGAATATGGTCACCGCGCCGGCGCTGGAGCAGAAACCGGACGCGCGCGCCGCGATTGCGCCACTCGGCGGCCACGATCCGCCCGAACCGGTCAACCGCTGCTTTGTCGAAGCTGGGCGATTCTGCGCGCACGAAGCGGCCCAGCAGGCGCAACATTTTCTGCTGCTGGCGGCGCAAGTCCTCGAGAAAGCCCTGGGCCAGATCGAATGAAGGCATTGCGCGGGCTATGCTAGCAACGGAGAGAGCACCGAGCAACGCCGTTCACCCGGAATGGGGCGTTTCGCATATAATCGTGGCATCGGGCGGGGTGTAAATTCTGCATCGAAAGCTCCTTGAGGAGAAGCGATGATTCTGGACACCAACGGCATCCAGAAGATCCTGCCGCACCGCTATCCCTTCCTGATGGTAGATGCCATCCTGGAAATGGAGCGGCTCAAGCGCATTGTCGGCGTGAAGAACGTCAGCATCAATGAGGGCTATTTTCAAGGACATTTCCCGGGGAAACCGATCATGCCCGGCGTGCTGATGATTGAGGCCATGGCGCAGACCGGAGGGATATTGTTGCTGCAAGAGGTACCGGACCGCGAGAAGAAGCTGCTCTATTTCGTCGCGGTGGACGACGCGCGGTTCCGCCGGCCGGTGGTTCCCGGGGAGCAATTGCGGCTGGAAGTTACCGTGGTCTCCTGGCGCGGCAATTTTTGTAAACTCGAAGGCAAGGCCACCGTCAACGGGGAGCTGGCCGCCGAAGCGACGCTGATGTGCAAGATGGTGGACCGCGAACCTGCCCCGGCAACACTGGCAGCGACGAGTGAGAAGTGATGAGTGAGATCGACGCTCGCGCGATCATTTCACCAGCCACGCGTCTGGGCCGGTGCGTCCGCGTCAGCGCCTACGCCGTGGTGGGCAACGAGGTCGAACTGGGCGACGGTTGCGTGCTGCATCCGCACGCCGTGGTGAATGGCCCAGCCCGTCTTGGCCGGGAAAACGTGCTTCACCCGTTTTGCTCGGTGGGCGGCGACCCACAGGATTTGAAGTACGGCGGGGAGCGCACCGAGTTGGTGGTGGGCGATCGGAACACCTTCCGCGAGTACGTCACTGTCAGCCGGGGCACGAGGCAGGGCGGCGGGATCACGCGCATTGGGAGCGACAACCTCTTTATGGCTTACGCGCATATCGCGCACGATTGTCAGGTGGGCAGTCACACCGTGTTCGCCAACAGCGCGACGCTCGCCGGCCACGTCACCGTTGAGGATTACGCCACCGTGGGCGCGTTCAGTCCGGTGCACCAGTTCTGCCGCGTTGGGCGCTACTCGTATATCGGCGCCTCGACGGTGATCACGCAGGACGTGCCGCCCTTTTCGAAAGTGGTGTCCCAGCGCGAGACGCGTTGCTATGGCGTGAATACCGTGGGACTCGAGCGCCGCGGATTCTCCAGCGAGCGTATCCGCGCGATCGAGCAGGCCTACCGGCTGTTGCTGAGGTCGAAGCTCAACACCACGCAGGCCCTGGAACAGATGCGCGCCACGCTCAACGGCTCCGCAGACATCGAGGAGCTGATCGGCTTCATCGAATCCGCCGCGCGCGGCCTGACCAAGTAAGGCTTCCTCACATGACTAGCGCGCCCAAAGCTGCCGGACAACCTCCCCACTGGGGACTAATCGCAGGCAACGGCCGGTTTCCGTTCCTGGTGCTCGAGGCGGCCCGGAGCCAGGGAATCGAGATGGCAGTGATTGCGCTGCGCGAAGAAGCTTCGCCGGAACTCGAGAGCGTGGCCGCGCGGCTGCACTGGGTCAGCGTGGGCGACTTGAGCAAAGCGCTCGAGTTGCTCCATCAGGAGGGCGTCAACAAGGCTGTGATGGCCGGTCAGGTGAAGCACAACAAGATCTTCAGCTCGATCCGGCCCGACTGGAAGCTCGCTAAGCTGCTCTTCTCGCTGCCGCAAAAAAATACGGATTCGCTGATTGGCGCGGTAGCCGCGGCGCTGGAAGCTGAAGGAATCGAACTGGTGGACTCGACGGCGTTCTTGAAGCCGCTGGTGCCCCAGCCTGGCGTGCTGACGCGCCGTGCTCCGGACGCGCGCGAGGCCGCCGACATCGCCTACGGCCGCATGGTTGCTCGGCAGATTGCCGGGCTCGACCTAGGGCAGACGGTAGTCGTGCGCGAACGCGCCTGCGTGGCTATCGAGGCGATGGAAGGCACCGACGAAACCATCGAGCGCGCCGGGCGCATCGCCGGTGGCGCGCCGCTGGTCGTGGTGAAGGTGAGCAAGCCGAGACAGGACATGCGCTTCGATGTACCCGTTGTAGGCCTCTCCACCGTCCAAATAATGATGAAGTCAGTCGCCACGGCGCTCGCCATTGACGCGCACAGGACTCTGCTGTTTGACCGGGCGGGCCTGATCGAGACGGCCAACGCCGCAGGCATTGCTATCGAGGCGGTTGAGCCGGCCGGGGCGGGAGAAAGGAAGCGTTGAGCGCGAGCCTTGGCAGCGGACAGAAGATTCGCGTCGCGGTGGTCGGCGCCGGCGATTTCGGTCGCAACCACGTGCGGGTGTACCGCGAGCTCGAAGATGCGGAGCTGGTGGGGGTGGTGGATTCGAATCCAGAGCGCGCCCGCAGGGTGGCAGAGGAATTTTCCACCGCGGCCCTGCCGGGGACCGAGGCTCTCACGGGCCGCGTTGATGCTGTTAGCCTGGCTGTGCCTACTGTCGAGCATGCGCGCATGGGTTGCCGCCTGCTCGGGCTGGGAATCGATGTCCTGGTGGAAAAGCCCATGGCCGCGTCGCTGGCGGAAGCTGACGAACTAATCGCCGCCGCGAGGCAGCACCGGCGCGTGTTACAGGTGGGGCATCTGGAGCGGTTTAACCCGGCGGTGGTGGCAGTGGAGAGAGTTCTCTCGCGGCCGCTGTTTTTTGAGGTGCACCGGCTGGGGGTTTTTTCGCCGCGCAGCCTCGATGTTGATGTGGTGTACGACGTGATGATCCACGACCTGGACATTCTGCTCGCGCTGGTGGGCGCGCCCGTGACGGACCTGAAGGCTGTGGGCATCCCCGTGCTGAGCGATCGCGTGGATATCGCGCACGCGCGCATCGAATTCGAATCGGGCGCGGTGGCCAACGTGACGGCCAGCCGCGTTTCCACCGAGCGGGTGCGCAAGATGCGCTTCTTTCAGGTGCACGAGTATGTCTCGGTGGACTACACCCGTCAGGACGCCTTGCGCGTGCGCGTCCGCCAACCCGGGCCACAGCCGCAATTCGATTTTGAGAAGCTGCCCACGCAGCCGGAAGAGCCGCTCCGCGCGGAGCTACGCGCATTCCTGGGTGCGGTGCGCACGCGTGAGGTTCCGCGCGTGGACGGCGCCGCCGGCCGGCGGGCGCTGGAGCTGGCAGACCGCGTGATGGCGGGCATCCTCGATCACGGAAGGCGAGTCCAGCTGGGCGCCTTCGCAGCCCCACAGGCAAACGGATGATTCCCCGGGTCCTGATTCCGCAAAACGTTCGGCTGGCACCCGAAAGCAAGGGCGCGCCAGCTCCGCGCCGGCTCTCGACGGTGCTCGACGAACGGGCGCTGGTGCCGGCTGGTCTGCCGGTTGTGCCGCTTGACGGCCGGACGTCGATCCCCGCTCACTTCCCCTTGGATGTGCTCGCGACGAGGATTGTGGTGCCGCGGGATATGCCGGCGAAGCCGCTGGAAACCACCACAGTCATTCCACAGCTCCTGCCGCTGACGGTGCTCGATAAGCGCCTGGCGGTGCCCAGAGACCTTTTGCCCGTGGCGATCGAGCCCAAAGGCCTCGTAGCGGCTGCGGATCTTCCCGACGTGCTTGAGCCGGACGTGATCACCACCGGGCAAGTCAATTTTCTGGTGAAACCAGTGGAAGAGCGGGTCTCGCACTGGCAAGGTGTGGCGCGCGTCTCATCCATCGTCTTTCATGTCATTCTGGTCGGCTTCTTGCTTCTGGAGCCAAAACTGTTTCCCTATCGCGAGCCTACGCCGGCCGAGTTGGAGCTGGCGCGCCGCCAGTTGAACTATATATTCCTGCCGCCTGCGGTGACGGACGTCCCCAAACTGCCGCGGAATCCCAAGGAGCCCACCAACTCACAGGTGCGGATTGATCCGCGCTTGCTCCGCCAGATGGCCCCGCCAACTGCGGAGCTGCAGCCGAGGCCCGGCCCGCCGGAACGCGAGCGCGTCACGCGTGATTTGCCTGCCGCGCCCACGCCGCAGCTTCCGTCCGCCCCGGAACCGTCGGGGCGTGGCGACCCGCCGCGCGAACAGGCGCGGCTGGAGACGCCGAAGTCGCCTCCAGAGGCTCCCAGCGGGCTGGCGTTGCAACGCTCCTCGCCCGGCAAGGCGCTCGAAGAATCTTTGCGCGATGCGCTGAAGAGCCGCCGCGGCGGGGCTACTGGTGAGTTCGGTGGACCAGCCCCGCCGAGCGGAGGGGGCGGGCAAAACTATCTTGGCGGCACTGTGCAGATGCTGACACCGGATGAGGGCGTGGACTTCAACAATTACCTTGCGCGCGTCCTGGCCAGCGTGAAACGGAACTGGTATGCAGTGATCCCCGAATCCGCGCACCTAGGAGAGAAGGGCAAGGTGGTGCTGCAGTTCCGCATTATGCGCAATGGGACTGTGCCGTTCCCGGAGCCTCAGCTCGCCTCCACTTCGGGCAAGGAACCGCTCGACCGCGCCGCGCTTTCTTCCATTCGCGCCTCGAGCCCATTCGAACCCCTGCCGCCGGCTTTCAGCGGGCCATACATCGAATTACGGTTTATCTTTCTGTATAATCTCCCGATCGACTACCAGTGAAGGTAAACCGCACGCAGGTTCTGGGTATGCTGCTGCTGGCGCTGCTAGTGCTTGCCTATTTGCTCGCCCGCTACTGGAAATACCTCGAATGAACATCTCGGCAGGGCCCACCACCTCTCGCGTGACTCCCTTGATCGTAATCGTTGGGCCGACGGCTTCCGGCAAATCGGCGCTCGGCGTGCATCTCGCCGAGCGACTTAGGGGCGAGGTGGTGGCCTGCGATTCAACACAGGTCTATCGCCACTTTGATATCGGCACGGCCAAGCCGACGTGGGAAGAACAACGTGGCATTCCGCATCACCTGATGGATCTGGTCGAGCCGCAGGAGCTTTTCACTGCGGGCGAGTATCGTTTGCGAGCCTTGGAAATCCTGGAAGTGCTGCGCCAGCGGAACAGCCTGCCGATTGTTACCGCCGGCACGGGTCTGTACCTACGCGCTCTACTGGAGGGTCTAGCGGATGCCCCGACGCGCTCTGAGGAACTGCGCACCCGACTCAACGAACGCGCGAGAAGCGGTGGCCCGACTTACTTGCATCGCCTCCTGAGGCGCCTGGATCCCGCCGCAGCTGCGCGCATAGCCCCGCGCGACCTCCCGAAGCTGATCCGCGCCATCGAAGTGTGTCTGCTGGCGGGCAAACCCATCAGCACCGTGCACCAGGCGGCCCTTCCGGGACTCCAAGGATTCGTCCCGCTGAAGGTTGGGTTGATGCCCAACCGCGCGGGACTCTACGAGCGTATCGAACGCCGCGGCGAAGCCATGCTCGCGCGTGGCTGGCTACAAGAAGTGAGGGACCTTGTGGCAAGGGGGATCCCGGCCACGGCCAAGCCATTCCAGTTTATCGGCTACAGCGAATTGCGCGCACATCTGGAGGGTAAACAAAGCCTCAAGGAAGCTGTGGCTGCGATCCAACAGGCCACGCGCCGATATGCCAAGCGTCAGCTCACTTGGTTTCGCAAGGAGTCGGGCGTGCACTGGTTCCCGGGATTCGGCGATGACACGGAGATCGTGGCTGCGGTTCTCAGGTTTCTTGAGAAGGGGCTTGTCGAGGAATCGCCTGCTCGCGCGTGCGGCACCGAAGGGGTATAATTACCTTAGACATGAGAGCGAGCCAGAGACATCGCGCCGCAGCGGCCCCCGCGCGCATCGCCATTCCCTGCAGCGAATGAAGACTTCGCAAACAACGAGTGCACCTGAACGCGTGCTGCTGGTCGGCGTTGGACTGAAGAGAATGCCGCATCTACCTGGCGTAGACGCATGCCAAGCGGAGCGCGAGTCGCTTGCCGAGCTGGAGGAGCTGGCGCGCAGCGCCGGCGCTGAAGTAGCCGGCACCATCTTTCAGTTGCGCGACGGTATAGACCCAGCAACCGTGATCGGACGCGGGAAAGTGGAGGAAGTCAAGAACGAAGCGCGGCTGCGGAAGGCGGCGGCGGTGGTCTTCGACCGCAACCTAACGCCCGTGCAACAGCGCAACCTCGAGCGCGGCACCGAGTGCCGTGTCATCGACCGCACGCAATTGATCTTGGACATTTTCGCGCGCCACGCGCGCAGCCGCGAGGGCCAGTTGCAGGTCGAGCTCGCACAACTGAACTATTTGTTGCCCCGACTCACGGGCCGCGGCACACAGCTGTCCCGTCTGGGCGGCGGCATCGGCACGCGGGGTCCCGGCGAACAAAAACTAGAGACCGACCGCCGGCGGATCCGCGACCGTGTTCGCAAAATCGGGCAGAGCATCGAGATGCTGCGCCGCCAACGTTCGCTACGGCGTGAGGCGCGGCAGGCCGTGCCGCTGGGCGCCGTGGCACTGGTCGGTTACACCAACGCGGGCAAATCGACGCTTTTCAATGCCCTTAGCCGGGCGACGGTGCTGGTTTCGCCCAAAATGTTCGCCACGCTCGATCCGACGGTGCGCGCCGTTCGTCTGGCGTCTCACCGGCGCGTGCTGCTCTCCGACACGGTGGGATTCATCCGCGACCTTCCTCCGGGCTTGCTGGCGGCGTTCCGCGCCACGCTTGAGGAGGTGCAGGAGGCCGCTCTGATCCTGCACGTAAGCGATATCTCCAACCCGCGTCACGCGGAGCAGGACGCCGAAGTCGAAAAGATACTGGCGGAGTTGGGCGTCGAGGACCGGCCGCGCCTGCACGTTTACAATAAAATTGACCGCCTCCCGGCGGATGAGGCGGCTGCGCTGCTCGCGGGCAACGGGAATCTGTTCGTATCGGCGCTGACGGGCACCGGGTTGGAAGAGTTGTTGCGGCGGATCGATCAGGCCATGCCAGTTGATCCTGTCGTACGGCTGCGGTTTCGCATTCCGCTGGCCGACGGTCGCACGCTGGCGCTGGTTCACGCGCTCGGGCACGTGCTGCATTCCGAAGTGAATGACTCCCAGATGGCCATCGAGGTGGAATTGCCGGAATCGGTCGCCCGCCGTTTGAAAGTCCGCGCCACTACCACGCCGGCCTGAAGGTCCTTCCAAAAAAAGGAAAGCTGCCCCAGTGCTCCGCAGCGGCGCGGGGGACCACGATGAAACATTTGCCGCCGCGTCTCGGGTATGAGAATGTCTGTGAGTAGGGAGGTGGTCCGATGATCAAATTCCTGCTCTGGTGCATTCTGTTAGTTCTTTGCTGGCCCGCGGCGCTGCTGGCGTTGGTGCTCTATCCGCTGGTGTGGCTGATCCTGGTGCCGTTCCGGCTGGTCGGGATCGCCGTCGACGGAGTTCTCGAGCTGGTTCGAGCGCTGATCCTGCTGCCCGCGCGGATCTTGCGCGGACCTAGTCACGCCTGAGGAAGTGCGGCCGGGGCAATCCCCTACAGGGTTCCGAGCTGCAAAGGCTGCACCGGTAGGTTTGCTGAAGGATTACCTTTTCGTTAGCTCGGCACTGCAAACCCTGGGTGAAACTGTGGAAATTGTTGTGGAAAACGAGCTTAGGCCAAAGTTCTGATGACCCTGCGCTTGCAGCATAGGACTGCCAGCCGTCGAGTCAGCCGTGCTTTAACTAATTGAATCTATTTGGGTTAACCATCAGACCCCATTCCTGCATCCCTGTAGGAATCCGAATGCCGTCCGGAGGACCCCACTAGAGGATTTGCACAGCCTTGCAGCAGGTCATTCTGCTTCAGATGCGTCCTTGGCAGTGAACTCTTCTCTTGTGTTGCGCGCAAGAACAACCCCTACGGTTACATTCTGGATGGCTCGATACGCGTCGTTGACTGGTGCCCAATCGGGGTCTATAGTGAGGACGCCCCGTCGCTCGCTGTACTGCAAGATAACATGAGACACGACTGCTGAGCGCGTCATGAACCTCCCGAACAGTCTCACCATCCTGCGAATTTTCTTCGTGCCTCTGTTGGTCGTAGTTCTCCTGAGCGGGACGCCCAACCTGGTAGTCTGGGGCGTATCGATTAACTTCGCTATTTGGGGCGTGTTGATCCTGCTAGCGGCGGCGACGACGGACTGGGCAGACGGCTATTATGCGCGGCGGCGGGGCGAGGTGACCACGCTGGGGATCCTGCTAGACCCGATTGCCGACAAGCTGCTGATCTCAGCGGCATTCGTCTCGCTGGTGGAGATGCACCTGGTGCCGGGATGGATGGTAGTAATCATCATCGGGAGGGAGTTCATCGTGCTGGGGTTGCGAAACATCGCCTCGGCGGAGGGTTTCACCATCCAGGCCTCGGCGCTGGGCAAGACCAAAATGGTGTTGCAAGTGCTGGCGGCCTGCGTGCTCATCTTGGGTGCAAAGCACGGCCTGTTCAAGTCGCTCGGCCCGCTGCTTCTCTGGCTGGTGGTGGTGAGCGCCGTGGCTTCGGCAGTGCAATACTTCCTGAGGTTCTGGAACCAGGTGGACGACCGCGTGAAGCAGCGGCGCCGCCTGCGGCTACTGGAGCGCAGAAAAAAGCAGCAGGATGTCGCCACCTCGTAGTCCCTTGCAAGAAGCCGATCGGCGCGCGCTGCTGGGGCTGGCGCGCCGCGCCATTGTTGAGGCGGTGTTTCAACGCCGCCTGCCCGGACTAACCCCACTCACCGGTCCGCTCGCCGAACCCTGCGGGGCATTCGTCACCTTGCATCACCAAGGGCGGCTGTGCGGTTGCATTGGGCAGGTGGCGGCGTCCGAGCCGCTGGCAGACACGGTGGTGCGCTGCGCTATTGGCGCGGCGATGGATGACCCCAGGTTTCGGCCGCTGCGGTTTGAGGAACTAGGGGAGCTCGAAATCCAGATCTCGGTCCTCTCCCCGTTGGAGCCAATCGAGCCCCTGGCGGTGGAGGTGGGCCGGCAGGGGCTGGTGTTTGCGCTGGGCGACCGGCGGGGCGTGCTTCTTCCGCAGGTTGCCGTCGAGCATCAATGGACGCGCGAGCGATTCCTCGAAGAGACCTGCGCGAAGGCGGGACTCCAGCCCGATGCTTGGAAAGATCCCGGCGCGCGTCTTTGGGCCTTCACCGCCGAGGTGTTTTCCGAGGCGGACTTTGCGGCACCTTGGCAGGTTTCAGCCCACTAGTGCCGTTCCAACTACCTGAGCCGAATGACGAGTTGAAGATAGAATCCGGCAGTACTTACTGGTTTGTGAATAAAACCAGCTGAGAAAAGTTGGGACGGCACTAGCCTCTTACGCCGTACGGCAAGACAAACAAGCCACGGAGGCGGCTTCGCCTTTTCCTTCCCTCTGGGGATTTTAGGAGAGAAATCTTTTAGCCGAGCAAGAGAGTTATTCGAGCTCGGCGTAGTCGCCCACGTAGATTTCGCGCAGGCCGACGGTGATCAGCACAGTCGAGGCGTTCGGCGAAACCCGGAGAACAATCCCTTCTCCGAGGATTTCTCGGGGCAGGCTATCCCAGGCATGGCGCCCGGGAGTGCTGCCGAAGCCGTACATCTTGTAAGCAGTGTCGGAGGTTTGATAGGGCATTTCGGGGCGACGGGTGCCCTGGTAACGGTAGATGCGCACGTAGTCGCCCACCTTGGCGGTCTGCCCCTTGCCGAGGTTGATATAGACCAGCGAGTTGGCCCCTGCCAACTGTCCAAAGTTCTTCGTGGTCACTATGTTGCCGGTTGGGCGCCCGCTCACAGGCGCAAAGCGATCAAACTTCGCCTCCTCTTTGAACGGAGGAACCGGTCGCTCGGCAAAGGGTAGCACATAGTCGCCGCGCTGCATGTAGTCACAGGTAAAAACGACATCAGCGATGGAAACATTCGGCAGGGTGTGAACCAGGCGCAGCCGGCCCAGGTCCAGATATTGTGTTCCCATTGCTCGGAGAAGTCCGGCCTGCCCCTCGAACCAGTTGAACCGCAGGTGATCTATCACCGGGCGCATCACCAGGAATTCATCCCCCACCTTGGCACCCTGGTCCGAGCCCTTGTTGATGTACACCAGGTCGCCCTGCCCGAAGGTCACTTTGTAGTTCGATTGCTCGCCGGAGATCATATAGGTGTCGTGAGGCACCGGCTCCTGGGTGACCATGCCCGAGCAATAGATATCGTCGTTGTTAGGAGCCTTGGGCGGTTGTTGCGCTGCTGCCGCGACGGCCAGCGCAAGGCCGAGAACCAGATAGCCAATCTTTGGGCGCATCTCCACAACTCTCCTTCATACCGCAGCGGCCCCGCGCAGCAGGCATTCGCACGAAGTCGCGTAGGACCTTCCTTCGGCACGTTAGCAAACGCCTTGGGAAGCGTCAAGCAAAAGGGCCGCGCGCGCTTTACAGTGTGGGTACTGCGTGGTAGAAGCCCTGCTTTCGACTCTCGGTGGGTGACGCATGGGCGAATCACTCTTTGGGCGCCACCGCATTTGCGCGGTGATCGCCGCTCCCACAGCTAAGGAGATGGCACGGCAGCTCCGGCGCGCGCTGCGCTTCACCCGCACCGTGGAGCTGCGCCTAGACTATCTGCGCAGCAATCTCGAACGGGGGTACTTTCTCGGTTGGCTGGATTTGCAACGCCCCCGTGCCACAATGATCGCGACCTGCCGGGTCCGAGAGGCCGGCGGTAGGTTTACGGGGGGCCTAGCGGCACAATCGGTATTCTTGGCGGTGGCCGCGGCGGTGGGCTGCCGGTGGTGTGACATCGAGATGGAGACCGCTGCGCGCTTCGGCACCTCGAAGCATTGGAAGAGATTCCTGAACCGTGCGCGAGTCGTGTTTTCTTGCCACGACTTTCGCGGCACACCTGGAAATCTCGCCGCGATCGTTCGCCGGCTCGAGCGGTGGGGCGGCGACGCCATCAAGATCGCGACGCAATGCAATTCGATTGCGGATAGTCTGCGCGTGCTGGCGCTTGCGCGGAGCAAGCGCCGAGTGGTGGCCGTGCCCATGGGCGAAATGGGCCTGCCCGCCCGGGTGCTGGCCCTGCGAGAAGGGAGCGCGCTGGCCTACGGCGCGGCGGGTGAAGCGACCGCGCCGGGCCAACTGACGCTTGAGGAAATGAAGAACCTTTACCGCGCCGATAAAGTTGACCGGCGCACACGCGTCTATGGAGTGATCGGCAACCCGGCGGGTCACTCGCTTTCGCCGTTGCTGCACAACTCCGGCTTCCAGGCGCGGCGGATGAACGCAGTTTATTTGCCGTTCCTGGTTCGCGACGTTCGCGATTTCCTCGCAGCGATTGCGCCGCTCGGCATCGCCGGGTTCAGCGTGACCCTGCCCCACAAGCAGCGCATCCTGAAGTACCTTCACGATTGTGATCCCCTGGCACGCAGGATCGGCGCAGTGAACACGGTGGTGGTGCGCGGCGGTAAGCTCTACGGGTACAATACCGACTACGTTGGCGTGCTGCGGGCGCTCGAGCAGCACGTGCGGTTGCGCGGCAGCCGGGTGCTAATCTATGGCGCAGGGGGCGCGGCGCGCGCAGTGGCCTTTGCGCTGGCGCAGGGCGGAGCGATGGTGTGCGTTTCAGCGAGGCGTCTCGAGAAGGCCAGAGCGCTGGCGCGCGCCGTGGGCGGCGAAGTGGCGCAGCGCGCGCGCCTGCGTCGCGAGTTCTTCGACGCTATCGTCAACGCTACCCCCGTGGGAATGCACCCACTTGCTGCGGAGTCGCCGCTCGAACCGACAGAGTTAAACTGCCGCGTAGTGATGGACCTGATCTATTGCCCGATGAAAACCAGGCTGCTCGAGCTGGCTGAGCGCCGCGGGATCGAAACGATTTCCGGAGTGCAGATGTTTCTTGCCCAGGGCACGGCGCAGTGGGAGATCTGGACTGGAGTGCGAGCGCCCGAGGCCGCTATGCGCCGCGCCGTGCTTGCCGCTCTGCGCCGCGAAGAGGTCCTGGAAGGCAAGCCATGATCCAGCCCGACTACAAGACGTTTTGCCGGCTGGCGCGCCAGGGAAACCTGGTGCCGGTCTATGACACCTTCACCGCCGACCTTTTGACTCCGGTCTCGGCTTACCTTCGCCTGGCGCGCGCTGCCCGCTACTCGTTCTTGCTGGAGAGCGTGGAGGGGGGCGAAAAGATTGCGCGCTACACCTTTGCCGGCGCGGATCCTGTCGAGGTGTTTCGCTACGCCAAGGGTAGTTGCATCGTCGAAGGCGAACGCCGGTTAAACTCGCAGAAGGCGAATCCCATTGAATTTTTGCGCCACCGCCTTGGGCGCTACCGGCCGGTGCGCGTCCCGGGCCTGCCGCCGCTGGTGGGCGGCGCGATCGGCTATTTCGCGTACGACATCGTGCGCTTGATCGAGCGCATCCCGGAGCAGGGGCGAGACGACCTGGGTCTGGATGACGCCGTGCTGATGTTCTACCTGGGTCTCGTAGCGTTCGACCACATCCGGCACCGCATTTGGATCGTGCGCAACGTTTTTTCCGAAGGGAAGGGCAGCCTGCGCCTCAAGTACAACTCCGCGGTCCGCGAGATCGCTGCGACGCGACGCGCGCTCGAGCGGCCGCTCGGGCGAACGGCGCATGCCCGGCAGCGCAGGGCATCCCGGACGAGCACCCTGCGGGTTGTATCCAATCTGCAGCGCAGCCGTTATTTGGCCGCCGTGCACACGGCCAAGCGCTATATCCGCGCCGGCGACATCTTCCAGGTGGTGCTGAGCCAGCGCTTTGCCGCGCGGACCAAGGCCGATCCGTTCGAGATTTACCGCGCCCTGCGCGCGGTGAATCCCTCGCCCTACATGTACTTCCTGCGGTTGGGAGATGTGGCCGTGGTGGGCAGCTCACCCGAGATGCTGGTGAAAGTTCAGGGTCGCGAGGCGTTCTACCGACCCATCGCCGGCACACGCCCGCGCGGCCGCGATGAAAACGAAGACCAGAAGCTGGAAGCCGAACTCACCGCTGATCCCAAAGAGCGCGCCGAACATATCATGCTGGTGGATCTGGGGCGAAACGACCTGGGACGGGTGTGCGAATACGGCTCGGTGCGAGTGGAGAATCTGATGACCGTGGAGCGGTACTCGCATGTCATGCACCTGGTGTCGAGCCTCCGCGGGCGACTCCGCCCGGACGTCGACTGCTTTGACGCCCTGATGGCTTGCTTCCCGGCGGGGACGGTCAGTGGCGCGCCCAAAGTCCGCGCGATGGAAATCATTGACGAGCTCGAGCCCACGCGTCGCGGCATCTATTCAGGAGCCATCCTGTATCTGGATTTTTCCGGCAACCTAGACTCGTGCATCGCCATCCGCACCCTGGTGGCAAAAGACGGCGTTGCCTACGTGCAAGCCGGCGGGGGAGTGGTGGCCGATTCTGTCCCTGAGCGGGAGTACGAGGAGACAGTGAATAAGTCGCGCGCGCTCCTAGCGGCGCTGGAGGCGGCGCACACAGGGAAGTTGTAGCGGCGGCGGAAATTTATCCGGACGTAGTCGGCAGACTACCCTTCCTTTCATCCCCAACGCAGCGAGGGATTCTCGGGAGAGGTTCCTCGCCGGCCACGGCGGGCTCGGAATGATCGCGCGGCTTACCATGCAAGCGTGGGGCAAGTGGAGCTGGCAGGGGTTCGTCAGGCTTGGTAAGATCGCGCGCTGAGACTGGCCTCGTCGAAGCGTATTTCTCTGATATCCGATGATACTGCTGATCGACAACTACGACTCGTTTACCTACAACCTGGCGCAGTCCTTGGGCCAGTTGGGCAGCACCCTTGAAGTGCGGCGCAACGACCAGATCACGCTGGATGAAATTGCCGCGCTCAAGCCAGAGCGCATCGTCATCTCGCCCGGGCCAGGCGTGCCGCAGGAAGCTGGGATCAGCGTCGAGTTGATCCGCCGCTTTGCCGGAAAAATCCCCGTCTTGGGCGTGTGCCTGGGCCACCAGGCCATCGGCTACGCCTTTGGCGGCCGCGTGATCCGCGCGCCGGTAATCATGCATGGTAAGACCAGCCAAATCATGCACGATGGCAAGACCGTCTTCCGCAAGATTCCGCAACGCTTCATCGCTACTCGGTATCATTCGTTGGTGGTTGAACGCAAGGGCCTGCCTCGTGAGCTCGAGGTCTCCGCCCACACCCTTGACGGTACGATCATGGGCCTGCGCCATCGCAAGTTGCGCGTCGAAGGCGTGCAGTTCCACCCCGAATCTGTCCTCACTGACGTTGGGATGCAAATCCTGCAGAACTTCCTGTCGCTGTAACCGCACCGCACGCTGATCAATAGAATGGCTCCGTGCCCGACCTATGTTGTCATCCAGAGCCCGCTGTGGCGGGTGAGGGATCTCGTTCGCCAAGCGGTAGGCGCGGACCTGCTCGACTATGGAGTCGGCGGGACGAGCAGCGGTCGACGCGGCCAATGGGTTTGACATTTGCGCGGCGGCAGGATAAAGTGCCACGGAGATCAGAGAAAAGACGACCGCGATGCGCACCAAAACATCCCTCCTTTGACGGATCGCCCGACTCTCCCTTGAACCATCACCCTCAGGGGTGGTGATTATAAGTCTATTCACCAAGAACCAGGCATTTCCTTCGGCTGGTCTTAAATTGGCTTTGCCGAGGAAGGTGAGTGCATGAGCGAAGCAGCTCTGGAAGTTGAAAACCTCGTGAAGGTTTATCACCAGCGGCGCCAGCCGCCGGTCCGCGCCGTGGACGGCATGAGCTTTGGCGTCGCGCGCGGGACGATTTTCGGCTTGCTGGGCCCTAACGGCGCCGGCAAGACGACCATCCTGAAGGCGCTGACCACTCTCAACCGACCCACCGCGGGGCGAGCCCGGGTGCTGGGTTTTGACGTGGTAGCGCAGCCGCTCGAAGTGCGCAGGCGCATCTCCGTGGTGCTCCAGGAGACAGCGATCGAGCAGTTTCTGAGCGTGCGGGACAACTTGCTTACCTTTGCCCGCTTCCACGGCCTCGACTCGGCCCTGGCCCGTCGGCGCACCGAAGAGGTGCTCGAGCGTTTCCATCTGGCACCCGAAGCCGACCGCAAGGCGATCGATCTGAGTGGAGGTTACCGGAGGCGCGTGCAGGTAGCCAAAGTCTTCATGGTCACCACGCCCGTGCTGTTCCTCGACGAATTTTCAACGGGCATGGACCCGATCCTGAAGCGCGCGGTTATGGGATACCTGCGCGAAGAGGCGCGCCAAGGCCGCACAATTATGCTGACTACGCAGATCCTGAGCGAGGCAGAAGAGCTCTGCGACGACATCCTGATCATGAACAAGGGCCGGCAGGTGGCCCGCGGCGACCTCCACGCGCTGAAGCTACTCTCGGAAGGCGTGTACGAGGTGGCCATAACGTTTGAGCGGCTGCCCGAAACAATCGAGGCCGAGATCGCGCGCCTCGCCCCGCTCCGAATGAAGATTAACCAGAACACCGTCGAGCTGACACTCAAAGCTGAGGAGGGTCGCGTGCTCGAGCTGGTCAGCGAGCTGGCCCGCAACCGCCGCGTGCTGCGCGTCGAAGTCAGTGGCGCCAGCCTCGAAGATATTTTTGTTGAGCTCACACAGGAGAAGTAGGCAGGACAGGCATTCTTGCCTGTCTACGGGGACCCAAAGACATCTTTGTCGAACTGACGCCGGGGAAGTAGGGTAGGACAGCCACCTGTGGTGAAGCCCGCAGCGGCAGGTCGAACCATTCTAGGCCGTGAGTTTCGTTCGTGACTCGAGTTGTAAGGGGGGAGGCATGGCTCCGATTGCCGCGGTCTTTTATCGCGAAGGCAAAATCCGGGTCACCAATTTGACGTTTATCTTCTGGGACTTGTTCTACCCGCTGGGTTACATGCTGGTGTTCGGCGTAGGGGTGAACTACGCCCTGGGCTCGCCCTTTCCGACTGGTGGTGTGGACTACAACGCCTTTTTTCTCGCTGGGGTGCTGGGGATGGCCAGCTTTGGCATTGCTGCGAACACGGCGTGGGGGTTCTTCCTCGATCGCGACAACGGCATCTTCTACGAAATGCTGACCTACCCGCTCAGCCGCGCGGAGTACCTGCTGGGCAAGGTCTTGTTCAATGTCCTGGTCGCCACGCTGCAGGCGGCCATTACGGTGGGATTAGGCAGTATCTTCCTGGGGATTCGCATCCACTTCGACTTGCTGCCGCTGCTCTTTCTTGGCGTCATGGGCGGGACCGCTGGGTGGTTTTTCTTCTACGCCATCTTCGCTTTGAAGATCCGCCGCAACGATCTGTTCAACAGCGTCACCTCGGTCTTCTACTTTGTCTTCTTATTTGCCAGTTCGATCTTCTATCCGCTTGAGCCATTGCCGGCGTGGTTCCGCGCCGCGGCGCTTGCCAACCCCGTCACTTGGCAGGTGGACTTCCTTCGTTTCAGTTCCATCGGCATCGGCGAGCCGCGCCGCATAGCGGTCGAAGCGGCGGCCTTCGCGGTGTTCTCGCTGGCTTCGTTTGCCTACGCCGTCCGCTGCCTCCAGCAGCAGGAATAGTGAGAACCAGAGAAGGGAGATGAGTGAGAAAAGCTGCCGCGACGTTTGGTTAATTAAGATGTAGGTACAAAATCTCGAGTGAAGGCTCTCTATAGATTTGGGGTCGCGGCTGCAGGGATGTGTCGGGCACGGCAGGCCGTGCCCCTACAAGCTTTTCTATTTGGTTTCGCGCATGAATGCGATGAGCTGGTCGAGCTTGGCGCGCGCGGCCCCGGAGTCAATCGCCTGCGCGGCGAGGCGCACGCCTTCGTTGAAATCAGTGGCGCGGCGAGCGGCCACCAGGGCTGCCGCAGCGTTTGCCACAACAATATCCCGGGGCGGGCCGGGCTCGCCGTTGAGGATGCGCGAGATGATTTGGGCGTTGGTGGCGGCGTCTCCACCGGCCAGCGCCTCCACTGGCGCGCGGCGCAGGCCAAAGTCTTCAGGCGCGACCTTGCAGTTGCGCACCGTTGCGTTCCGGACCTCAGCGAGGTAGGTTTCGCCACTCAGCGAGATCTCGTCCAAGCCGTCCGCGCCGTGGACGACAAACGCGCGTTCGACTCCCAGTTCCGCGAGAGCGCCCGCAAGCAATTCTGTTAGCGCGGCGGCGAAGACGCCCAGCACCTGCGCGCGAGCCCCGGCGGGATTGGTCAGCGGGCCGAGCAGGTTGAACACCGTGCGACCGCCCAGTTGCCGCCGCGCAGCCGTGGCGTGCCGCATCGCGGTGTGCACCGCCGGAGCAAACAAGAAACCAATTCCGACCTGTTCAATCGCTGCGCCGATGCGCTGCGGCGGCGTATCTAGGTTCACCCCGAGCGCTTCGAACACGTCCGCCGAGCCGCACTTCGAGCTGAACGAGCGGTTGCCGTGCTTGGCCACGCGCACGCCCGCCCCGGCCACCACGAACGCCGCAGCGGTCGAGATGTTGAAGGTGCCTTTGGCGTCGCCGCCGGTGCCGCAGGTGTCCACCAGCATTCCTTGAGGCGCGCGGGAAGAATCGAAGATGGGTTGCGCGTGGTGGCGCATGGCGGTGGCAAAGCCGACCAGTTCCTCCACGGTCTCGCCCTTTGCGCGGAGTGCAGCGAGCAAGGCGACGATCTGCGAGTCGCTCACACGGCCGGAGAGCAACTCCTCCATGGCCGCATTGGCTTCCGAGCGGCTGAGGTTTTCTCTGGCTTCGACTTTTTTGGTCGCTTCAGCGATCATGGAGTCTGTCTTGCAACGTGCCTAGTGGAATGCGGAATCGCCCCGGCGTTCCCTTTGAGAATCGCAAGACACAGGTCGCGAAGCTGCCGCAACCTTTACCTACGCTCAGGGCAAGAGCCGCCGGGATTCTGGCCGCAGTCCACCTTGCTCGAGCCCAGCGTTCAGAGTAAACTGCCGCGTTTTAACAGAACGCAGATTCTAGCACTGATGGTTGCGCGATGAAGATTCACGAATATGAGGCCAAGGCCA
>Ga0209154_1000881_pt1 | contig 18605 bp, 16 predicted proteins | sample GraSoiAngelo_121_FD_185878 | JGI IMG/M metagenome (GOLD analysis project Ga0209154, IMG submission 185878) | Grasslands soil microbial communities from the Angelo Coastal Reserve, California, USA - 14_0919_12_20cm (SPAdes) (version 2) | ecosystem: Environmental > Terrestrial > Soil > Grasslands ... | reverse complement strand
GCTCTCGAAAGCAGCACTACCGGCAACGGCAACACGGCGATCGGCGTTGTTGCGCTCCAGGCAAATACGACCGGCGTCAGCAATACCGCCACTGGTCTGAGTGCGCTGGTTAGCAACACCACGGGCAACTGGAACACGGCCACAGGTGCTGCTGCGCTCTCGGGCAACACAACCGGCATCAACAACACGGCCACCGGTACTGAAGCGCTGGCTTACAATACAGCCGGCGACGGCAACACGGCGATGGGGCGCTTTGCGCTCTGGCAAAATCAAACGGGCAGCGTCAATACGGCCACTGGTGCTAATGCGCTTTTCAGCAATACAACCGGCACCGACAACGTCGCCGTCGGCTTTGCTGCACTCGGTAATAACATAGAAGGCTTTGCCAATGTGGCCAATGGTAATTATGCGCTGTTTAGCAACACCACCGGCCAAAACAACACGGCAATCGGTTGGGGTGCGCTCTACAGCAACACAACGGCCGCGCACGAAATTGCTATTGGTACTTCCGCGCTTTTTAGCAACACGACTGGAGACGACAACACTGCGGTTGGATTTTCTGCGCTTGCTAGCAACCAGACGGGTTTCGGCAATACCGCCGTTGGCGTTGTGGCAGTAGCTCAGACCACGGCACCCAATAACACCGGCATTGGAGCATTTGCGCTTCAAAACGACACGACTGGGTTCACGAACACGGCGGTTGGTCAGGCTGCACTCATCAACAACACAACCGGCTTTGAAAATATCGCATTAGGCGCTGGCGCCGGATTGAATCTCACAACTGGCCATAGCAACATCGCGTTGGGCACGAGAGCGGGGATTAACCTGACCACGGGCAATAACAATATTGACGTTGGCAATCAAGGGGTTGCTGCGGAGTCCAACACCATCCGTATCGGCAACGGCGGAACACAGACAAAAACGTTTGTCGCCGGTATTAGCACGACAGGGGTTATGGGCTCGGCGGTCAAAATAAGCAGCAATGGTCAATTGGGGGTGGCGCCTTCGTCGGCCCGTTTCAAGCAGGAAATTCAGAGCATGGACAAAGCAAGTGACGTGCTGCTAGCGCTCCGGCCGGTGACGTTCCATTACAAACGGGAAATCGACCCAGAAGGCGTCCAGCAGTTTGGCCTCGTGGCCGAGGAGGTGGAAAAGATAAATCCCGATCTGGTGGCTCGCGACAACCAAGGGAAAGTCTATACCGTGCGCTACGAAGCGGTTAACGCAATGCTGCTTAATGAGTTTCTCAAAGAACACCGTACGGTGCAATGGCAGCAGAAGGAAATTGACGCTCTCAAAGCAGAACTGACGGAGCAAAAAGCGCTCATTCAAAAAGTGAGCGACAAAGTGGAACTGAGCAAACCCGCGCCGCGAACGGTGCTCAACAATCCTAGGTAGGGGCGGTTCAGTGAACCCCGGCCCCACAGCCGGATGTACGGCTAAAGTCCCATATCCTCCAAGCTTCGATCCAACCTACAATCAGAAACAAACATACATATGAAATCACTAACAAGTATTATCGCCATCACATTATTTAACCTGTTGCCGCTTACAGTCGTTCATGCACAGGGAACAAAGTCCCCTGAAAAGAGTGTGGCGCCCGCTGGAGCTGGCAAACGCACGGACGTTTATCATGTCCATTTCACCAAGGCCGCGCTCGGCAAAGCAGCTCAATTGGGCGATTGGCTAAAGACGCCAAATCCTAATGAGCCGATGCCGGATCATTTCATTGTTCTTCGTCATCAAGATGGCGACGCCTGGGATTACGCGGTCATTACGCATCTGGGACCAAAGGCGACTGTGGAAGCTGCTGGTACTGCTGTGCCTCCGGACAAACGTGACCTGAGCGCTTGGCACAACGATACTTTCGTGAACGGTCCGTCGTGGGAAGAGTTCACTAAGGCGATGGGTATCGACGGAGACTCAGCATCGAAGAGCTCAGGCTCCGTTTATTCTGTCTCTTACTATCGGCCTGCTCCGGGTCATCGTGAGCAATTGGAAAAAGCGCTCAGCGAAGCGCCCGGAGCAAATGACACCAGTGCGGGCAACGTGCTGATGCAGCACTTGGAAGGCGGTCCATGGACGTTTCTAACCATCGCTCGCTACAATTCATGGGACGATTTCGCCACCGGTGAGAAAAACAGTGTGGCTCAAACAACCAAGAAGGATAGTCCCTGGTCCCGTATGCGTGACCACACTGATTTTCATACCGACACGCTCACGGATCGTATTTCGCCGTAGTCGCTGCTGGTTGGAAATCGGTAAAGCTGCCAGGCCGGTAGGCTGGTCAATCGACTCTCATTTTCGTCACGAAAGTAAGTTTGCCAGACCTCCACATACGAGGCGTTTGCAAACGGTCATTTCCGAACGGTGGCCGTCTTGTGCACGCGTCGGTGAGTTACCGCGCGTTTTCTTTGTTTTCGGCCTGTTCTGATCCGCGGGTGGGCGGCGCGCCATTCCCGCTGTTTCCGCGTGTAATACTCACGCCAGTATTCAGGCGTGCGTATTCGGGGCCGGCCGCGCTTCTTAATCCTATTCATCAGATCAAACAAGCGACCGCGTGACACAAACAGTTGGTCGAGGCTCTTCGGAGCGCCTCTAATTTCTAACCCGCGTAATCAACGGCATTGCCGATTACGTCCGCCTCGCCATGACCAAACGGTCCGGGACCACCGCGATCGCAAACCTGCGCTTTTAGCGAAAGTATTCGTCCTATGACGTTTCTACGGAAGTGGCGGAGCGAAGTTCTCGGAAACTTTGCAAAGAACAAAGGCATTCAAAATTCGAGCGCTTAGCAAATTATTAATGGAAGGTCGCGCAATCGACGGCCGGTTACGCTGTTGCAATCTCCTGGTAGGGCGGTTGACTCACTCGCTCCCGCTCGCTCGCCGCTTCGGCTTCCCGTCTATGTCGCTCCGCTCCCGCCGGCTCCATTCACTTGGACCGACCGGGCGATTGAGGTCAATCGCCACTACCTGCGTTCTCATCCTTCGCCCAACAACGGGATAGGGCGTCGTATCCTGCGCCTCCGGGATTTGAGACCGAATGGTTCTATCGCTTTGTTACGAATGTGCGCGATTGCTTCATCGACCGAATCGGTCGCGTAGATCAGTTTGAGATCGGAGGCAGCGATCATTCCTCGCTCCGCCATGGTTTCGATGAAATGGAGCAGCTCTTTCCAATAATCGGTTCCCATAATCACGATAGGAAAATTTTTAATCTTTCCGGTTTGAATCAGAGTGAGCGCTTCGAACAACTCATCGAGGGTGCCTGCGCCGCCGGGCATGACAACAAAGGCGTAGGAATATTTAACCAGGAGAGTTTTGCGGGCGAAAAAGTAATGCAGCCGCACACAGCGGTCGAGATAAGCGTTCGTCGGCTGCTCAGACGGCAGTTCGATAGTGCAGCCAACAGAACGGCCGCCAGCTTCCCTGGCGCCGCGGTTTGCAGCTTCCATTATGCCCGGGCCACCGCCAGTGATGACAGTGAAGCCAAGCCGCGCAATGGCTGCCCCCATTTTTCTGGTTAGCTCATAATGCGGATCGTCGCGTTTGATCCGGGCCGAGCCAAAAACCGTCACGCATGGACCAACGAAATGAAGGGTGCGAAATCCGCGCAAGAAATCGCGCATCACTCGCAAGAGCGTGAAGAATTCAGCGAAACGCGAACGCGGTCCTTCCAGGAAAATTTCATCCTCGGGTTCCGAACCCGCTGGTGGCGAACTCGCGGGTGGTTCGGTGACGGAACGGTCCTTGTCCTCCACAACCCTCACCTCAGTCCTCTCCCTCGCCAAGGGAGAGGCGGATCACGCTACGATGCATATGGATGGTCATTGCAAGAGGCCTTACGGGTCGCAACGGGGCTAAACAAGTTTTGATTAACTCCTGCTAGAGCGGACGTAAAGCTAAACGGCAGAATCTTCCGGGGCCGTGCGGCTGCGGCCGCCAACAACATCGCTCGCCATTCGACGAACTTTTTTTAGCCACCGCCGCGCCCACGCGTACTCAGTGGCAAGAATAGCCAGTCCGACCGGAATGACGATGAACGCAGGCCCCGGCAAAATCAGGAACGCAACGCCGATAAGGAGAACCGTTGCTCCGACCACTGAGACAATTACGCGTTTAACAATCTTGATATTTTCAAGATTCCAAACGCTGAAGAGACGTTTCATCCATGATGCGGAGCCGATCGACTGTCCATTCTGAGCACGAGATCTCATTGTTATTAAGATCGTCACATATAACCAGAGCGGATCGGTGTCCGGCAAGGAACGCACTGTTTGCTTTAAACGCCTAAAACCAATCTCGTAACCAAATTTGTGCGACTTGGTAGGGCGCGACCGCCGGGCGCGCCGAGGGGAGGACGGCCCAGCGGTCCGTCCCTACCATGATGAGTTCCGATATTGTCTGCCGATCAGCCTTTTATCGCGGCGCGCAAGCGGTCAAGAAGAGGCACCTGCGCCGGCTTAAGTTTTCGTCTGGCGACTTCTTCCGAAAAGAAGCACGCCTGATCGACTTCTGGAAATTTCTGGTATTTGGCTGAGCGCGGTGGCCATTCCATTTCGAACAGATTTGACCTGCACTCGAACGATTCTGGTAAATCGCCTTCGAACGCCCAGGCGTGCACAGTTTTGCCACCCTTTTGTATAATTGAGCCGAGCTCAATCCAACCGTGAGAGCTTTCGGGGCGAAATCCGACCTCTTCTTCAAATTCGATCTGAGCACGCGTCAGGAGATCTTCTCCCAGAGCCGCTTCACCCTTTGGGATTGTCCATGCGCCGTCGTCTTTGTGGACGTGGAAGGGTCCGCCGGGGTGCGCCAGCAGAACTTCCAATTTGTTGCTCCTGCGCCGGAACATGAGCAGGCCGGCGCTAATGCGACTTCTTGGAGATTTTGAGTTTTCCGGCACTCAATAACCATAGGGCCGCAACGTGCTCAACGCATTTTGTTAAAAGCCGGGCTCTTTTCTTTTTTCGCGACTCCAGAGATGAAACGTGTACGTGAAAACTATGTAGCCAAACAGATCGTGCTTTGAACCATTGTTAATGTAGAGCGCGGGATTGAACTGGAAGTCTGGTGTGATGTTGCAGGTGAAGCCGATCGTCGATGAGTTTTCGGAACCGCTCTGCCAGTCGACCTGCACCCGCCATCTTTCATTAAAGTCGTAGGCATAGCCCAGAATTGCTTCGTTTTTGTAGTCGGCATGAATCGCTCCGGCGATGATCTTATGATGCTCGGTGTAGTAGCCGGCTTCGATAAAGGGCTGAGGATCTACATTCAGGTGAGGCGACCAATTGATGAACCCAACGGAAAGAAGATAAGGCTCTTTCCTCAGTAATCCGATCTCTGTTCCAAAGATCCACTCGTCCGGTTGAAATCCGCGAAACACGGCTGCCTCCGCCCATTTCGTCAGGCCCAGCTCGGCTTGCAATTGATACGGGTTCGCAATCCGCTTGTCTTGAATTTGCAGACTTAGAGAGAGATCTCCTTCTCCTTGCAAATCCGGCGTTACGATTTGACTCAAGCCTTTCGTCGTAGCGAATAACGAAGGCGCGGTGGAAAGAGCAACGATCATGATCACGATGATCGTAAGGGAGCTGATTAACTCTTTGCTCACCGTTCGTGTATGCACTGCGTTCCACATTTTGCCGGGAGTAAAGCGGTTGCGGAGGAACTTGTCGATTCCATGTTGAACCCGGACCGGGTGATTTTAAGATTAACAGTAATGCGCGTGCTCGCCGTTGACGCTTCTCTGCGCAACACCGGTGTTGCGATTGTCGATGCAAACAATGGCAAACCGCGCTCCATCTATTTCGGGACAATCCACAATGCCAGCTCGATGCGGTCTTCTTCCTGTCTGGTTGCGATTCGCGATCGGTTGGTAGAACTGATTCGGGAACACCAACCGGACTGTTGCGCGCTGGAATCGGTCATTTATGTGCAAAGCCATAAGACCGCGATTCTTCTTGGAGCCGCGCGAGGCGCTGCCATCCTGGCGGCCGCAGAAAACGGATTGCCAGTTTTTGAATATTCTCCGAAACGAATCAAACAATCCGCCGTTGGGCGCGGCGCGGCCGGAAAAGATCAGGTAGCGTTCATGGTGCGCGCTCTTCTCGGTTTAACTGAAACGCCAGGCGCTGATGCCGCCGATGCACTCGCAATCGGACTGACGCATCTGCGCTCGCAGGAAGCGGTCGCCGTAGGCCTTCCAGGGGGGATGCAAATATGAATGGAGGCGCGAGCTCCTGCGAGCCTGGCATCCGAGCGGAGTTGTACTCAGCAAAGACGGCGTCGGAGGAGCTCCGCCCTCCAGATCTTCACGTGCGCTGGCTCGGCCGGGTAGAGTTCACACGCGCACTCGCGTTGCAGGAAGAAATTGTGTTGAAGAAGCGTGACGATTCGTCAGTAGAAGATCAATTGCTTTTACTCGAGCATGAACCGGTTTACACGATCGGACGGACGCCGGATCGATCGAGTTTGTCCGCCCCAGGACGGATTCGCCGTGGCGAACTGGACGCCGGCCATTTGCCGCATCCCGTTTTCGCCATCAATCGTGGCGGCCAGGCCACTTATCACGGGCCGGGACAGCTCATGGGTTATCCGATTATCGATTTGCGCGGATGCGGTCAGGATTTGCATAAATATTTGCGCTGGCTCGAACAATTGCTCATTGATCTTCTCGCTGAATTCGAAGTTGCTTCTTCCCGGCGTGAATCGCTTACCGGAGTTTGGGTCGGCGACCGCAAGATCGCTTCCATCGGCGTAGGCGTTCGCCATTGGATCACCATGCACGGCTTTGCGTTGAATGTTTCAGGCGATCTTTCGCCCTTTAATCACATCGTTCCGTGCGGCATCAATAACGTTGCAATGACTTCCATGGAAAAAGAAACGGGCGCGGCATTTTCCGTTACCCGCGTTGCCGCTTCGATTGAAAAATTGGTACTAAATCGGATTGGTGATTTGCGCGTTATTCGAGAGGCACAACCGATTAACGTTTAAGCAATAGAATCCACAGAATATGATCTCTCTCGAAGACAACGTTGGTGATATCATCGGAAAGGCGCAACGCGGTTTGGGCATTTCTGATTCCGAGCTGGAAAAAAAAGCGGGCGTCGATTTGCAAACGATCCGCAAACTACGCGAAGGCGATGTCGATGAGCAGGCCCTGCAGCGCGTTGCGCCAGTCCTGGGTCTTTCCGCGGGCCCGCTTTGCGAGCTCGCGAAGGGCGAATGGCGTCCCGAAAGAATCGATGAGCGCGCCGGTTTCGCGCAATTCAACACGAGGTATCACGATATGACCGTGAACGCCTATCTCGTCTGGGATCCGGCAAGCCGCGTTGCCGCGGCCTTCGATACTGGAGCCGATTGCAGCGAAATGCTGCGATTTGCCAACCGCCACAAATTAAACGTGCAATTGATTCTTCTTACCCATGCGCATCCGGATCATGTCGCGGACTTGCCGCGTCTGCGCGAGGAGACCGGTGCGGATGTTTTTGTCCCTGCCCGCGAACCTGTCTCCGGCGCCGAGGCCATCGACGAAGGAAAGCACTTCCACCTCGGAAATCTGGAAATTGATACACGGCTGACCTGGGGTCATTCCCAAGGCGGTATGACATATCTGGTGACGGGGCTCGCACGCCCCATCGCGATCGTGGGCGACTCGCTTTTTGCCGGATCGATGGGTGGTGGAAACGTTTCCTATCGGGACGCGCTACGGACTAACCTCGAGAAAATTCTCACATTGCCGGATCAAACAATCATTTGTCCGGGTCACGGCCCCATGACAACAGTGGGCGAAGAGAAAGAGCACAATCCTTTCTTCGCGGAACGGATTTAAAAGATGTTTGATGGTTGATGTTTGAGGTTTGATTGTTCGCGAATGAGCACAACGAGCGAGGAATTAAAGCAACGTGCGAAGCAGTTTGGCCTGCGAATTCTCATTCTGTTAAACAATCTGCCAAATACGATCGGAGGGCGCGCGGTTGCGAACCAGCTGGTGCGAAGTGTCACGTCAGTCGGCGCGAATTATCGTGCAGCGTGCCGCGCACGTTCGCGAGCTGAATTCGCTTCGAAGATAGGAACTGTGGCAGAGGAAGCTGACGAGAGTCTTTATTGGCTCGAGGTTATTGACCAAGGGAAATTAGTTCCTCACCAGAAGGTCGCCTCGCTGTTAAAGGAGGCTGACGAACTCACCGCTATCTTTACGTCGGCGCGACGTTCAGCCTCGCAACCTCAACCTTCAACCATCAAAAATCAAAAATCTCATTCATGAACATCGGTTTTGTTGGAGTGGGCCGGATGGGCGCAAACATGGCCCGCAGACTGAGGGATCGACAGTTTCACATCACGGCTGTTTACGACACCAATCGCGCGACCGCTACGTCGCTTGCCGCGGAGCTTGGCTGCGCCGCCGCTCAAGACCTGTCGGAAGTAACCGCAGAATCTGACGTGATCTTCACTGTCGTGACCGACGACAACGCGATGCGAAACATCTTCGCAGGAAGCGGCGACAATCTGCTGGTGAATGCTCGCGGCAAGCTGTTCATTAATTGCGCGACAATCTCACCACAGGTGCATGTCGAGATTGAAAAACTGGCGCATCAAGCAGGGGCACAAACGCTCGAAGCCTGCATGGCATCGAGTATTCCCCAGGCGCGTGAAGGCAGGCTTTATTTGATGTGTGGCGGAACGGAAGATGCGTTCCGCAAAGCCGAACCGATTTTGAAAGAGCTTGGTTCAGACGTGCGTTTTATCGGCAAGGCTGGCGAAGCTGCAAAGGTGAAGGCGCTCGTCAACATGGTGATGAACATCAACACCGCAGGGTTGGCGGAGGGACTTGCCCTCGGCGCGGCGCTCGACCTCGATTTGGAAATGTTGAGGAAGGTTTTTTCCCAGACAGGCGCGGCATCCCGCGTACTGGAAACCGATGGCGAAGATATGCAAAATCGCGAGCACAGCTGCTTTTTCTCCGCTGCGCACGCGGCCAAAGATAGCGGGATTGCTCTCGAGCTCGGGCGCAGTCTCGGCCTCGATTTACCACTCGCGCGCGCGACCAAGGAACAATACGACCGCATGGTGACGGAAGGCTTGGGCGAGCTCGATAAATCAGGAGTCGCGGAGCTTACCTTCAAAGATCGACACAAACACTCCGGCAATCACGTTTAAGCCAAGCTCCTCGAGCGTCATCTCGCGCCGACCGGATTGGTTCAGCATCGCCGCCCAAAGTTTCGGGGCCGATCCAACAGGCCCACGAGGGTGAAAAGATTCTCCCCTCGGCATACGATCGCCATAAAAGAGGCGGCCGAACGCGCTTCTTGCACAAGATTCTGTCGTTCCGTGAAACGGCGGTTTCTGGAAAACTTTACACTTTTCAAAAACTCTATCCCGCCTTTTCCGGAGAAGGAGGTGACAAGATATTAAAGGGGCGGGAACGAATCTTTGTTCCTGCCTAACAAATCAAGGGCGCGGCTAAGTGCCGGTGAAAAGTTCCCCTGCCTGAGGTGGGAGGAACAGCCTTGAGCAACCTCGGGAAAAAAATGAAAACTAACAGCATAATCCTATTAACGATATTAACGCTTGGCAGCTTGGTGATGAACCCAGCTGCTTTTTCGGCACAACTGCCTCACCGGCCTATCCCAGTGCCTGCAGTCAGGTCAACACCGGTGCCGCGTCCGGGCCAGCCACCTAGCCCTGCTCCGGCTCCCACAATCCAGCCTGTCACAATTTCCTATGAAACATCAGCAGCCTCGAATATCGCGATAAGCGTTACAGCTGGAGACACCGGAGCGCCGGCCGGCTTTACAATCCAATGGATGACACTGGCCGACTACGTGGCCTTGGGAAACCAATGGCCCGGAACTTCAGAGGTTCCCAACGCGCAGGCTCCAAGCTTCTGCAAGGCAAACTTTAGTGGCATCGTTCGATCGTCGGGTTGCATTCCTTACAACCTTCACCCCGCGCAAAACGTTACCGTCGTCATCGGCGATGACAGCCTGTATGACAACTGCGCCGCATCCAGCCCTTGTTCGGGAGCTCCGCTACTGTGCAATACGGCGTACGTATTTCGTGCCTCCGCACTTGATGCCACCGGCCACCTCAGGATTAGCGACACCATTACGTGCGCCACGTTGCCGTGTGTTGGACCAGGCTCATGCACCTATTCGCAAGGCTACTGGCGTAACCATCCAGACGCATGGCCGGTAACCAGCCTTACTCTGGGAACAGCGACCTATCAGGCTGCGGAACTCATGGCGATCCTGGATGATCCCGCGCGGGGCAACGGCCTCGTCATATTGGTCCACCAATTGATCGCCGCGAAGCTGAATGTGGCCAACGGAGCGGATCCGTCAGCTATTCAGCAAACCATGACCGATGCCGACAACATGATCGGAGCCCTGGTGGTCCCGCCGATTGGCAATGGCTACCTGGCACCCGGACAGACTGGCGAATTGGTTGAAACCCTTACTCAATATAACGAGGGAACCATTGGTCCTGGTCACTGTAATGATTAAGATGGCCTGATAATACAAGGTACATTTTAATAAAAAGGCGACTGGTGGAATACCGGTCGCTTTTTTTATCTACAGGATCCATCGACACCTGGCAGGTCAGGTGCCTCACGCAACAGGCCATCCCTCCCAAACGAGACCGAAACATCTCGCCGCATCCTCGAAAGCAAATCTTTCTCGGGAACTTCTCCCTGCAGTTTCCGGATAAAGACCTAGGAGGTGGTCCAGTCCCGCATAGGACTATTAAGTCTGCGCAGTAGGGCTATGCCTGCAAACATAGCTTAGATAGCTATGACATCTTTGTGACTGCCCCGGGGTCACTGCGGCGAATGGTGGTGGAATGCCAAGTTCGTAGCGCGGTGTAACAACTGGAATGGAAGGCAATTGCCCAGAAGGCAGTTGCAGCGTGGCCTCATTGTAGAAACCGCTTAGCAAGTAACACGACGACTGAGTCGGATAATAAGGCGCCACGTGTGAATCTTTCGAGAACCTGGTTGGGCCGTTTCCGGATAAAGACCTAAGCAGGGAAATACATCACGTGCCTTCGTGTGACGCAGTAAGGCCTCTGCCATTACGAGAATATGAAAACCAATTTCCTAAAACAGATAGCAGCTGTACTAGCCATTCTGGTAGCTTTGGCTCCACTTGCGCCACTTGAAGCAGCAAAACACAATAAAAGAAAAAAACATCGCAACCATCGTTCGAAGGAGCTTTTGGGCGCCAGAAATGTACAAAAAAAGGCGGCACAATATGCCCACGAGCTTCTTTCGAAGTTACCACCGGGGACGCTTGGCAGTGTGTCCATCACAGAAGGAACAGACTTTGACGCCGCGATTCAAAAGAATATCGGCGATCTGAAAGGCGCAATAGCTAACTCCTCGTGGCCGCAAGCTGCTAAAAGGGCCGCGTTCTGGAATTTTCCTGCCGGATTGACTGGCGGCGGAGGAGGAAGTGGAAATTGGTCAGGAGAAACGTCCGTTGGCGGCTACTGCTTTTGCTGGACGCGCACCACTATCTTTTTCAACGACCCGTGGTACGTGATTCGATTCACAGTGAAAATATGTTGTACGCCAACACCTACCCCGACGCCGAGTCCGACTCCCCCCCCGCCAACGCCGACTCCGCCTCCGCCAACGCCGACGCCTGACCCAACGCCGACCCCAATTCCGCACTCACGGAAACCGACTCCTTCGCCAAGACCGGATCCAACTCCTGTTCCAACAGCCACAGCGACTCCAACAGCTACCGTTACACCTATTCCGACTGCGACGCCCACAGCTTCTCCTACTGTGACACCGACGGCGACTCCTACGGCAACACCAACGGTAACTCCTACACCTACACCGGATCCAACCCCGACACCTACTCCGACCCCGACGGTTACACCAACCGCAACGCCCACCCCGACGGCGACCTCTACGCCTAGTCCAAGTGCGACGCCAACGCCAACCGTGACGCCTACGACGACACCAACTCCGACACCTACCCCAACAGCAACCCCGACAGCCACACCAACGGCAACCCCGACGTGCACTCCAGGTGCGCAATGTGTTTATACACGTAATGAGTGGGCCGCAATTCCAAATTGGCCCGTACAAGAACTGCAATTAGGAAACGTAACTTACGATCGGGAAGAACTGCAATCCATCATGGACGAGTCAACCGGCGATAACGGACTTATAGCAGTAGCGAAAGAGCAAATTGCAGCAAAGCTAAATATTGCAAATGGTGCAAACTTTGACTGCATTGAACAAACAGTTACAGACGTTGACGTGCTGATCGGAAATTTGATAATACCGCCTATTGGCAGCGGGTTTATTCCACTTGGTAATGTGCAAGGATATGCAAATCAACTTGCCCATTATAATAAGGGAGATCTCTGTTGCGCAATGCATTGCTCGGCAATTCCTACTCCGACCCCCACAGCAACCGCATCACCCACACCAACGCCAACTGCTACGCCTACCGCTACTCCGACAGCTACGGCAACCCCAACGGCAACGCCTACCTCAACGCCCACCGCGACTCCGACACCTACCCCTACGGCGCCCCCGACAGCAACACCTACGCCAACACCATGCCAGTTAGACCAGCCGTCAATCGCGTGTAGCACGTCTGCATCTTCAAACATTGCACTCGATCTGACCGTTGGTGACTCCGGCGCGCCGAATGGATTTGTCATTGAATGGATGACCGTGGCTGACTTTATCGCTAACGGGAATCAATGGCCGGATAATCCTGACGAAGTTTGCCAGGCCAGTTTTCCCAACAGTCTGGCGCCAAACCAAACATTCGAGGTGGTCATCGGAGATGACCGATTGTTCGACTCATTTGGTGTGCGAAGCGATTGCTCGGGCAACCCGCTCCTGTGTGACACCGCTTATGTATTCCGTTGTCGTGTGAGCGAAACAGCCTCTTGTGATGCAAGCCCGTGGGGTAATTCCATTGCCTGCGCGACGCTGCCGTGCAATCCGGGACAAAATTGCACGTATTCGCAAGGCTACTGGAAAAACCATTCCGACGTTTGGCCCTTGCAAAATCTGACGCTCGGCGCCGTCAGCTATAATAAATCACAGCTACTTCAAATCCTGAATCGTCCTGCGCAGGCCAACGGGCTTGTGATTCTGGCGCACCAGCTCATCGCCGCAAAGTTGAATATAGCCAACGGAGCCGATCCGGCAGCGGTTCAGCAATCCGTAATCGACGCGGACGGCATGATCGGAGGGCTGATCGTGCCGCCGATTGGCAATGGTTATTTGTCACCAGCCCAGACTAGCGAGCTAACTGATACCCTCACCGAATACAACGAGGGAACGATCGGCCCTGGACACTGCGATGACTGATCAGGTAGCACGGCGCTACTATTGAGAAATATTCGCCGTAGAGCTGCGCGGGGAAGCTCAAAGCTTCCCCGCAGCGTTAGGAATTCAGGGCGCAGGGGACTCCTTTCCCGAAATTCCCGTGCCAATTTTCATAGCGGGTTTCTGTTACGATTCCCGACAGGGGATCCGGGCTCGCTTCTGTGGCCGGCACCGCCTCCAGGGCGGGTCGATCCACAGCAACGCGCAATATTCCAGTAACGGGCGGAAAATTCGGAGCTTGCCTAACAATCGTGCAAGTGAGATGATCGGCGGCTGTGAAATCCGAAGCATCTCAGGCCGGCGCACGCCGCCCCGACCGCTTCATGACGACCCGGTGGAGCATCGTCTTGTCGTGCACGGATTCTCAAGGCGATGAAGAGAAGGCGCACGCCGCCCTTGCCGAGCTCTGTAAGATCTATTGGCGGCCGGTCTTTGCGTTCATCTGCCGCCAGGGTCACTCTGTCCCTGACGCTCAGGACCTGACACAGGATTTTTTCGCGATGGTGCTGAAAGGTCGGCTTTTGCAACGGGCCGATCGGAGCCGGGGACGGTTCCGTTCACTCGTGCTCAAGGCATTACAGAATTTCTTGCACGACGCCGTGGACAAACGTCACGCGCGGAAACGCGGTGGCGACGTGCAGTTCGTTTCGTGGGACGATTGGATGGCTGAGGCGCCATCGCACTTGTCGATCCCGGAGCAGGACTCGGACAAATGGTCGCCAGAAAGAATCTTTGATGTCCGTTGGGCGGCGACGGTGGTCGAGCGCGCTTTGCGGCGATTGGGCGATGAATGCGAAAAGCGTGGTCGTCGACGTGTTTTCGATGTGTTGAATAATTGCCTCGCGGCTGAGCGGGAAGACGTTTCCTATGCGAAGTACGCAAAAACGCTGGGCTTGCAGGAGGCGGCGGTGAAACGCCTTGTGCACAGGTTACGCGAACGCTATCGCGCGCTGCTCCGCGAAGAAGTTGCTCAAACCGTCGAAGGACCGAACGAGATCGATGACGAACTCCGTTATCTCTGTGCGGCGTTAAGCGCTGCAGAATAGTCAGAAAAATTCGAGATCAGAGCTCGCAAGATCGAGCAACGTGTAGACGGGGCGAATTTCTGACGCATTTTCGCAAAAGACCCTCGAGCACTAAGTCTGTTTCGTTCTGCGACAATTCGGTCGGACGTTTGATTTAGATCTTGGATATTGTCGGTCCTGATCGACGAGTCACTTCGCGTCCGAATGTTGTCCATTCGTATTGATTAGCGATTACATTTTTTTTTGAGAACTCCGCTCGGCCAATTCCGGAGAATGCATAGAGGAGGCGTCGGAGCGGACAGCCGATACTCGACTCTCGCCCTGGCTCCCTCCGTTTGCAGCCTTTTTTAAGTTTTTAGAATCCGATGAGCGGCATTCCTGTTTCAATTCGTCTGCAAAAGGAACCGCTCACCTGCCCGCAGTGTGGATCGGCATCGCGCATAGGACGCAGTCTTTGTCTGAGCTGTTTGCTTGCTCAGGGCCTGCGCGCTCGAGTCTCGCCACCTCAGTCAGAAGAAACGCTTGAGGACGTGCTTGGGGAACTCGATATGCGGGACGCCGAGTGGCGAGTAGGTGATTACCAAATTCTCGAAGAAATCGGATGCGGTGGCATAGGCGTCGTTTATCGGGCGCGACACAGGCGCCACATCGTGGCGCTTAAAAGAATTTTGCCTTATCATGCCGAATCGCGAGAGACGCTGCTGCGTTTTCGGCGCGAGGCGGAGACTGCAGCGGGTCTCCTTCATCCGAACATCCTGCCAATCTCTGAGGTGAGCGAGGGTGACGATGGGCTGCCGTTTTTCAGCATGAAGTTTGCCGGCGGGGGCAGTTTGCTGGACGCGGCCCCGGCATTGCGTAGCGAGCCGCGACGAGCGGTGGCGTTGATGGCGAAGGTGGCGCAGGCGGTGCAATACGCGCATGGGCAAGGGATCCTGCATCGGGATTTAAAACCTGGGAACATTTTGCTGGATGGACGGGGCGAACCGCTGGTAAGCGACTTCGGCCTCGCCAAATGCCTGGAACCCACGAGCAATCTCACGCGCACGCTCACCGCCTTCGGTGCGCCTGATTACGCTGCACCGGAGCAAGTCAATCCAGCGGGCGCCGGGTCGGGCAAACTTGGTCCGGCGTCGGATGTTTATAGTTTAGGCGCGATTTTGTTCGATTTGCTGACGGGTCGTCCGCCATTTTTGGGTGAGCACGCGCTTAAGGTGATCGAGCAAGCGAGCGAAAAGCCGGCGCCGAAGCTGCGCACATTGGTGCCGGGGCTGGATCGGGACCTGGAAACGATCTGCGCGAAATGTTTGGAGCGGCAACCAGGTGCGCGTTATCGCTCTGCTGGCGCTCTTGCCGAAGACCTCGAACGGTGGCTGGAAGGACAGCCCATTGCCGCGCGGCCCCTTTCGCCGCCCGCGCTGGTCTGGCGCTGGACCGGGCGCAATTCAGCTGTTGCGGGAATCGCAGTGCTTCTGATGGCATTGGGATTGGTGGCAGGGGCGATGATGTGGAAGGGTGGCGCGGCAAGCCCCCCGGCGACAACCGGCATTGCTGTTCTGCCCTTCGAAAGTTTGAGCGACAATAAAGAGGACGCCGTTTTTGCCGATGGTGTTCAGGACGACATTTTGACCAAACTCGCCAGCATCCACGATCTCAGGGTGATCAGCCATACCAGCGTAATGCAGTATCGCGGGAAGCGGAATATTCGCGAGATTGGTAAAGCGCTTGGGGTTTCTCACATTCTGGAGGGTACCATGTCCCACAGTCGCGGGAGCGCGCGTTTTCACCTCAAGGCTCGATTGATAGACGCTCGCACAGGTAATCTCGTCTGGGCAGAGGAATACGATCGCGATTTGAACGACCTGTTTGCGCTCCAAAGTGAGCTTGCCCGAACGGTCGCTGGGCGCCTTCGCGCGAAAATTTCGACTGCGGAGAAATTGGCCGTTGAACAGCCGCCCACGACTGATCTCATAGCCTTTGATCTCTACAATCGAGCCAATAATCTTCTTATGCTGCGTCTGAGTAGTGCGCTGAAAGCGAATCTGCTGCAGGCAGTCGACTTGCTGAACCAGGCCGTTGCGCGCGATCCCTCCTTTCTTCAAGCCTACTGCCAGCTCGCGTGCGCTCATGACCAGCTTTATTTTCTTGGCTTCGACCATACTCCGGCGCGGCTGGCGTTGGCTGAAGCGGCCATTGAGCGGGCATTTCGCCTTCGTCCAGACTCAGGCGAAACACACTTGGCGCACGCGAGAGATCTTTATCATGGACACCTCGATCATGGTGGCGCGTTGGCTGAATTGAAAGTTGCTCGCCAGACTCTTCCTAATGATGCGCGGATATTCCAATTCATGGGTTACATCCAGAGGCGACAGGGACGTTGGGAGGAGTCTATGCAAAACCTCGAGCGCGCAGTTGACCTTGACCCGCGTAATACTGAAACGCTTCAGCAGATTGCGATCAGTTACGGAGTCCTCCGGCGTTACGCTGAAGACAAAGCAGTGCTCGACCGTGCGCTGACTGTGGACCCGAACGATATCATTACGAAAGTCGCGCTCGCGGCTGTGCAATTTCATTCGAAGGCCGATACGGCACCATTACATCAAACGATCGATTCCATTCGAAATACAGATCCCGCTGCTCTGCCGAATGTCGCCAATGATTGGCTGAGTTGTGCGCTTGCCGAGCGCGACATCCCTGGGGCACGCAACGCACTGGACGCATTCGGTGACATGCCTCTAACCGATTACGCGGTTCACTTGAATCGTCCGTTAATCGAAGGCGTTCTCGCTCGCATGACCAAACGCGACGATGAAGCTCGCGCCGCGTTTACGGCTGCTCGCACGGAGCAGGAGAAAATCGTCTGGGCTCAACCCGATTACGGTCCGGCCCTGTGTGTGCTTGGTTTGATCGACGCTGCTCTTGGACGAAAAGATGAGGCGCTGCGCGAAGCCCGGCGCGCGGTCGAAGTTCTTCCGGTCGACAAGGACGCAATCAATGGTCCGCTCATGGTGGAGTATCTGGCGATGATCGCCGCGTGGGCCGGCGACAAAGATCTCGCTTGCGAACAGCTGGCCATCGCCGTTCGTCCGCCAAGCACGGTTAGTTATGGGCAATTAAGGCTCCTGCCGTTTTGGGATCCACTCCGGGGCGATCCACGCTTTGAAAAAATCCTTGCTTCGGTCGCGCCGAAAGAGGAAGCAAACAAATGACAAAAGATACACGCGTTCCCATGCGAACAAACGTTCAAACCAAGTGAATAACGTGGGCAAAAATATTCCATTTTTTAGTTGGCAACCCACTAAAGTTCATCTACCATCCTGACCTTCGATGCGCGTGCCCTCCAGTTCCGACCCGGTGGACCTTCAAAAGGAGCCGGGATTCTGCCCCGAGTGCGGCTCAGCATCGCGCGTAGGACGCAGTCTTTGTCTTAGCTGTATGCTCTCCGCGGGCATGGGCACCAACGGGCATAATGGCAACTCGCCCGATGAGACCTCGGCGAAGGCGGAAACGCTCGATGACCTGCTTGGTGAACTCGATGTGTGTGACGCCGATTGGCGCATAGGCAATTATCAAATCCTTGAAGAAATCGGGCGCGGTGGGATGGGCGTGATTTATCGGGCGCGGCAGCGGCATTCGCGCCGCATCGTGGCACTGAAACGAATTTTGTCTTATCACGCCGATTCGCAGGAGACGCTGGCGCGTTTCCGGCGTGAAGCCCAGGCTGCGGCGAGCCTCGATCATCCGAACATTCTGCCAATCTATGAAGTGAGCGAATGCGACGATGGGCTGCCGTTTTTCAGCATGAAGTTTGCCGGCGGGGGCAGTTTGCTGGAGGCGGCTCCGGCATTGCGTAACGAGCCGCGGCGAGCAGTGGCGTTGATGGCGAAGGTGGTACGGGGAGTGCAATACGCGCATGCGCAAGGGATCCTGCATCGGGATTTAAAACCTGGGAACGTTTTGCTGGATGGGCGGGGCGAACCGTTGGTGAGCGACTTCGGTCTGGCCAAATGGCTGGACGCTAGCAGTCACTTGACGCGCACACTTACTATTTTTGGCACGCCCGGATATATTGCACCTGAGCAGGTGAATGGATCGGCGGGCAAACTTGGTCCGACGTCGGATGTTTATAGTTTAGGTGCGATTTTGTTCGATTTGCTGACGGGTCGTCCGCCATTTTTGGGTGAGCATGCGCTCAAGGTGATCCAGCAAGCGAGC